>Ga0075421_100008363_pt1 | contig 12707 bp, 14 predicted proteins | sample SoiMetdeltSBSDD5_FD_75292 | JGI IMG/M metagenome (GOLD analysis project Ga0075421, IMG submission 75292) | Bulk soil microbial communities from a Populus tree surrounding site in Tennessee, USA - Soil MetaG P. deltoides SBSDD5 | ecosystem: Environmental > Terrestrial > Soil > Tree plantation... | reverse complement strand
AGCTCCTGCATGCGGACCTCCGTGACAAAGTAGAGGGCGGAAACCCCAGGCCCGACAGTATACCAAAGAGGCGGGTGGCCTCCTACTCGGCCCCCGGCGCCCGCTTTTCGGGCCGCGACGACGCCCCATGTAGACTCGATAGTGATGAAGCTGCGCTGGCTCGTGCTCCTCGCGGTCCTCGTCGGGCTCGGCGCGCTGGGGTGGCTGGCCTTCACGCCCTCACGCGCCCTCCGTCAGGGCGCGCTCATCGTGTTCGTCCCGCCGCATCAGGGGATTCTCGGAATCGCCAACCGGCTCGGGGAGGCCGAAGTCGTGCGCAGCCGCGTGGCGTTCCTGGCCGCCGCCGCGGCCCGAGGCGTCCCCCGCAGCCTCAAGGCCGGCGAGTACGAGGTCCCGCAGAACGCCACCACGTGGGACGTGGTGACGCTGCTCGAGAGCGGACACGTGCGGCAGCGCGCCATCCTCCATCCCGAGGGCGCCACCGTGGCCGAGCTCGGGCGCGTGTTCGAGAGCGAGCAGCTGGCCTCCGCCGACGCCGTGTCGCGCGTGGCCGTCGACAAGAAATTCCTGACCACCTACGCCATCGAGGCGCCCAGCGCCGAGGGCTACCTCTTTCCGGACACTTATCAGTTCGTGCGGGGCATGACACCGGAGGAGATGCTCGGCCGGATGGTCCAGCGGATGCGCAGCAAGCTGACCCCGGAGCTCCGGGCCAAGGCGCGCGAGCGCGGGCTGTCCGTCCACGAGCTGCTCACGCTGGCCTCCATCATCGAGCGGGAAGCGGTCGTGAAGGACGAGCAGCGGCTGATCTCCGCGGTCTTCTGGAACCGGCTGCGCATCGGCATGCCGCTCCAGGCGGATCCAACCGTGCAGTACGCGGTGGCCAAGGAGCGCCGGGCTCTCAGCCGGGGCGATCTCCTCGTCGATCATCCGTACAACACCTACGTGCGTCCCGGGCTGCCGCCCGGCCCCATCGCCAGCCCCGGTCTCGGGGCCATCGAGGCCACGCTCGATCCGGCGCCCGTGAAGTACCTGTACTTTGTGGCGCAAGACGATCGGCGTCACCACTTTTCGGTCAGCATCGACGAGCACAATCAGGCTGTCGCTCGGTATCGCCGTCTGTCCCGCCGCAGCTAGCGCCCTTCTGACCGCCGTGCTATAAAACCCGGCATGTCGCGCTCGCCCGCGCTGTCCCCGGCCCACAGCCTCGGCCGCGCGTCGACTCCATTTCCGTTTCTCTATCGCACGTTGCGCGGCCCGGTGCGGGCCGCGCTCGCCCGCTGGTTCGATCTCCGCGCGGAAGGCCTCGAGCACCTCCCGCCCAGCGGGCCGTACATCGTCGCCGCCAACCACCACAACTACCTCGACGCGGTGGTGCTCGGGGTGAGCGTGCCGGCGCCGATCGCGTTCATCGTGATGCCGCGCGTCTGGCGCGCCACGCGACTGCATCCGCCCTTCCATCGTCACATCGGCTCGATCCCGATCAATCTCGAGCGCCCGGACATCGGCGCCCTCCGGCGGGCGCTCGCGCATCTGGAGCGGGGCGGCGTGGTGGGCATCTTTCCGGAGGGCCCGTTCAGCGTGCGCGGGCGCCTCGAGCGTGGCCTGCCGGGCGTCGCGCTGCTGGCCCTCAAGTCCGGCGTGCCGGTCATCCCGGCCGCGCTGCACGGCACGTACGAGGCGCTGCACCGCCGCCGCTTTTACCTGCCGCGTCCGACACCGCTCGCCGTGCGGTTCGGACCGGCCCGGCACTTCTCGCGCGACGGCTCGCGCGGTCGCGACGCCCGCCTCGGGGTCACCGAGCGCATCATGAGCGATATCGCCGCGCTGCTTCCGTGAAGCCCTGGGCCGGGCGCTTCACCCAGGGCGCCGACCCGACCGCGGAGCGCTTCACCGCCTCCCTGGCGTTCGACCAGCGGCTGTGGCGGCATGACGTGGTCGGCAGCATCGCGTGGGCGCGCGCGCTGGCCCGTGCCCGACTAATCACCGACGCCGAGCGCGACGCCATCGTGAAAGGGCTCGAGGCCGTGGGTGGCGAGCTGGAGGCGGGCACGTTCCCGTTCCGCCCGGAGCTCGAAGACATTCACATGAACATCGAGCGCCGCCTGGTGGATCTGGTCGGCGAGGTCGGCGGCAAGCTGCACACCGGCCGGTCGCGCAACGACCAGATCGCGCTCGACGAGCGGCTCTACCTCAAGGACGCGGTCACGCGTATTCGCGAGGGCGTCCGCCGCGTCCAGCAGGCGCTAATCGACCGCGCGGCGGAGACGACGGACGCCGCCATGCCGGGCTACACCCATCTCCAGCGCGCCCAGCCCGTGCTCCTCGCGCATCACCTGCTCGCCTACGTCTTCATGGTCGAGCGCGACCGCGAGCGGCTCGCCGCCTGCGCGGTCCGCGCCGATGCGCTGCCACTCGGCGCGGCCGCCCTGGCGGGGACGGCGTATCCCATCGACCGCGAGGCGCTGGCCCGCGATCTGGGCTTCGCGACCGTGACCGCCAACAGTCTGGATGCCGTGAGCGACCGCGACTACGTGCTGGAGTTCCTGGCCGCCGGCGCCATCATCGGCATGCATCTGTCGCGACTGGCCGCCGACCTCACGCTGTGGGCGACCGCCGAGTTCGGCTTCGTGGAATTCGCCGACGCCTTCGCCACCGGCTCCTCGATCATGCCGCAGAAGAAGAACCCCGACGTGGCGGAGCTGATCCGCGGCAAGAGCGGGCGGCTCTACGGCAACCTCGTCGCCGTGCTCACCACGATGAAGGGCCTGCCGCTGACCTACAACTCCGACATGCAGGAAGACAAGGAGCCGTTCTTCGACTCCGTGGACACTCTGGAGGCGATCCTCGGCGTGCTGCCGCCGCTCCTGGCCTCCCTCACCTTTCACACCGATCGCATGCGCACGGCCGCCGGCGAGCACTACGCCACCGCCACCGACCTCGCGGACTACCTGGTGCGCAAGGGTCTGCCGTTCCGCCAGGCTCACGAGGTCGTCGGCCGGGTGGTGCGCCACGCCCTCGAGGCCGGCCGCCCTCTCGAGGCGCTCCCGCTCGACACGCTGCGACGATTCTCGCCCTTGATCGAAGCCGACGTGAGCCAGGCGCTCACCGTCGACGCCTCTCTGCGCGCGCGTGCAGTCACCGGCGGCACCGCGCCGGAGGCCGTCCAGCGCGCGCTCGTCCAGGCGCGCGCGCTCGTCGCGTCGTGAGGCGCGCTCGCTCCACGCGCGCGGCGGCGGTCGCGCTCGCCATGCTGGCGCTGGCGGCCTGCGGCAAGCGCGGCAACCCCGTCCCGCCGGAGACGCGCGTCCCGCACACGATCACCGACCTCACCGCGACGGCGCGGGAGACCGGCATCGACGTGGTCTGGAGCGTCCCCCGCCGGCGTGCCGATGGCTCACGGCTCATCGACCCCGGAGTGACCAGGCTCTTCCGGACGGACGACGCCGGGACCGGGGATCCGCGCGCCGCCCTGCGGGTCAAGGACCGCGTGGCCGGCTACACGGAGATCGCGAGCTTCCGGCTCCAGGACCCGCCCGTCGCGGAGCTCCAGGGCGGCCGCATCAACTATATGGACCGGCGAGACCTCGTCTTCGGCCGCCGCTACACTTACGTCGCGCTGACCACCGACATGCAGGGACGCACCAGCGCGCCCTCGCCACGCGTGTCGGTGACGTACATCGCGCCGCCCGAGCCGCCGGAGGGCCTGCGCGCTCAGGCGGGTGATGGCCAGGCGCAGCTCAGCTGGCAGCCCCCCGCGCGGCTTGCGGACGGTACGCCCGTGAGCGGGACCCTGCGCTACGAGGTGCTGAGAGCGCCGGACGAGACGTCGCCGCCCGCGGTGGTGGGCCGGACGGCGACGGACGAGACCACCTTCGTCGACCGCGGCCTCGCGAACGACCAGACGTACCACTACGCCGTCCGGGCCATCCGGAACGAGGGGCAAGCGAGCAGCGCCGGCGCGGCGACGGCGCGGGTCGCGGTGACGCCGGTGAAGACGACGGCGCCGGCGGCACCCACGAATCTCGCCGCCATCGCCTCGCGCGGCGAGGTCCGTCTGTCCTGGACACCGAGCACGGCCCCCGATGTCGCCACCTATGTCATCTACCGCGCGACCCGCGGTGGACAGTACGTCCGCATCGGCTCGGTAAGGCCGCCGGCGACCACCTTCGTGGACCGCGCCGTTCCGCCGGGGCAGTACCGCTACGCCGTCACCGCGCAGGACGCCAGCCTGCGCGCCAACGAGAGCGTGCGGTCCAACGAAGTCGACGTGACCGTGCCTTGACTTCACGCCCGAAAAGGGCAACGATCTTCTGCACATGAGCCCGAGACAGCAGTCCTCGTATCGTCACGGGGGCGAGACGTCCGCCGAACACGGCGACATCCGCTACAACACGCGACCGCGGCCCGTCGAAGCGCTCGTCGCGAGGGAGACGACCACATGAACCCGATTTTCACCGGTTCCTACGTCGCGCTGGTCACGCCCTTCCGCAACGGAAAGGTGGACGAGGCGAAGCTGCGCGACCTGGTCGAGATGCACGCGGCCAACGGGACCGACGGCCTGGTGCCCTGTGGCACCACCGGCGAGTCGCCGACGCTTTCCCACGACGAGCACAAGCGTGTGGTGGAGATCGCGGTCGAAGCGGCGCGCAAGCGGATGAAGATCCTCGCCGGCACCGGCTCGAACTCCACGAGCGAGGCCATCGAGCTCACGAAGCACGCCGAGAAGGCGGGCGCGGACGGCGCCCTGGTCGTGAACCCGTACTACAACAAGCCGACGCAGGAAGGTCTCTATCGCCACTTCCGCGCGGTGGCCGAATCGGTTGCCCTCCCGATCGTGCTCTACAACATCCAGAGCCGCACGGCCGTCAACATCGAGACGGTGACCATGTCGCGTCTGGTGAAGGACGTGAAGAACATCCGTGGGGTCAAGGAGGCTTCCGGCTCGCTCGATCAGATGTCTCAGGTCATCGCCGCCTGCGGCCCCGGCTTCTCGGTCCTCTCCGGCGACGACAACGTCACCCTGGCTCTGATGGCCGTGGGCGGTCACGGCGTGATCTCGGTCATCGCGAACCTCTTGCCCCGCGAGACGGCGGACATGGTGCACGCGGCGCTGGAGGGCGACATCAAGCGCGCGCGCGAGCTGCACTATCGTCTCTTCCCGATGGCGCGGGCGGCCTTCCTGGAGACGAACCCGATCCCCATCAAGGAAGCGATGGCGATGGCCGGCATGCTGGAGGCCGAATTCCGGCTACCGATGTGTCGGATGGGCGAGGCCAATCGCGAGACGCTGCGCGGGATCGTCCGGCAGTACGGGCTCGTGAAGTAGCGCCCGCGGCGCGGAGTTCATGAGCGTGAGCAGTGTTGTGCCGACCGCCTCCGCGGCCGTGGTGGTTGGTGGCGCCGCCGGCCGGATGGGCACCCGGATCATCGCGCTGCTGGGGGAGGCGCCCGAGCTGCGACTGACGGCCGCCCTCGAGGCGCCGGGCCACGCCTCGCTGGGACGCGACGCCGGCGAGGTCGCCGGCATCGGTGCGCGCGGCGTGCCGATCGCCGCCGACGTGAAGGCCGCGCTCGGCCCCGACCGGATGCTCATCGAGTTCTCGGTGCCCGAAGCCTCCCTCGAACATCTCCGCCTCGTGGCCGACAGCGGGGCCCGGGCCGTCATCGGCACTACCGGATTCTCCACGGCGCAGCGCGAGGAGATCGCGCGACTCGCGCGCCGCGCGCCGATCCTGGTAGCGCCCAACATGTCCGTCGCCGTCACCCTGGCCTTCTCGCTGCTGGCCGTGATGGCGCGGTCCCTCGGCGAGGACTACGACGTCGAGATCACCGAGACGCATCATCGCTTCAAGAAGGACGCGCCGAGCGGGACCGCCGTCCGCATGGCGGAGGTGATCGCGGAGGCGCTCGGTCGCGACCTCGGACAGGTCGGCGTCTATGGACGGCAGGGCCTGCCCGGGGAGCGTACGCGCAAGGAGATCGGGGTCATGTCGCTGCGCTCCGGCGACGTGGTCGGGGAGCACACGGTGTCCTTCGGCACGCTCGGGGAGCGACTCGAGCTCACCCACCGCGCGCACAGCCGCGACACCTTCGCCCGCGGCGCGCTGCGGGCGGCGCGCTGGATGATCGGACGGCCGCCCGGGCTCTACTCCATGCACGACGTGCTGGGAATCGCCTGATGCGCATCGCGCGGTTCCGGGCAGCCGGCAAGACGCGGTACGGCGCCCTCGAGGGCACGGCGGTGGTCGAGTATTCCGGCACGCCGTGGTCGGTGTTCAAGCGCGGGCGGCGCCGCTATGCGCTGAAGCAGGTGGTGCTCCTGGCACCCGTCGTCCCGTCCAAGATCGTGGCGGTCGGGCTGAACTATCGGGACCACGCCGCCGAGATGGGCGTGCCGATTCCCGAGGAGCTGCGGATCTTCCTGAAGCCGGTGACCGCGCTCATCGGGCCCGATGACCCCATCGTGCTGCCGCCGCAGAGCACGCGCGTGGAGCACGAGGCCGAGCTGGCCGTGGTCATCAAGAAGCGCTGCCGCAACGTGCCGGTGGCGCGCGTACGCGACTACGTGCTCGGCTACACCTGCCTCAACGACGTGACCGCGCGCGACATCCAGGCGCGCGACCGCGGACCGACGCGTGCCAAGGCCTTCGATACCTTCTGCCCGCTCGGGCCGTGCATCGCCACCGACATCGAGCCCAACGCCGTCACCGTCGAGGCGCTCGTCAACGGAGTCGTCCGGCAGTCCGGCTCCACCAAGGACTTCGTGTTCCCCGTGGAAGACGTGGTGGCCCACATCTCGGAGATCATGACCCTGCTGCCCGGCGACGTCATCGCCACCGGCACGCCGGCCGGAGTGGGCCCGCTGCTTGCCGGCGACCGGGTCGAGATTCGCATCGATGGCATCGGAGCGCTCAAGAACCCGGTCGTGAAGCTGTGACGGTCGACCGTTTGCATCTGGAGGACGTCCGCTTCTATGGCCACCACGGCGTGTCGAAAGCCGAGCAGACAGTCGGCATCTGGTTCTCCGTCGACGCCGAGCTGGCCGTCGACCTCACGCCGGCGGCCACCACCGACGATCTCGCGAGCGCCATCGACTACGGGCTGGTGGCGCGCCGCATCGTCGAGATCGGCACGCAGGGGCGCGTGAACCTCATCGAGCGCCTGGCCGGACAGATCGCCCAGGCGCTGCTGCGCGAGTTCCCCGCGCAGGAGGTCCGCGTCCGCGTGCGGAAGCTGACGCCACCGCTGCAGGGTCTGGTCGGCACACCGTCGGTGGAGCTGACGCGAAGGCGAACGCCGTGACGCGGGTCTACCTGAGCCTCGGCTCGAACCTCGGCGACCGGATGGCGCTGCTGCGCACGGCCCTGCAGCGCCTGGGCGAATCGGAAGACGTTCAGGTGGCGGCCACCTCCCCGCTCTACGAGTCGGAGCCCTGGGAGGCAGAGCCTGGGCGTGCCGGCAGCGAGCAGCGCTGGTACCTGAACTGCGTGGTGGCGGTCGATACGCCGCTGACGCCGCGCGCCCTCCTCGATCGCGTCCGTGGCATCGAGGACGCGCTCGGGCGGGTTCGCCCCGCCGGCACGCCCGAGGCGCGGCGGTTCGCCGCGCGGACCCTCGACATCGACATCCTCTTCTACGGTGACGAGGTGATCAGCGGACCGGACGACCTCCACGTCCCGCACCTGCTCCTGGCCGAGCGCGCCTTCGTCCTGCGGCCGCTCGCCGACATTGCCCCGGACCTCGAGCACCCCACCCTCTATGCCACCGTGCGCGAGCTCCTGGACACATTGGCCGACGACCATTCGGTCAAGCCCGGCGCCTATCCCGCCCGCTGGTTCGAGGACTGAGGGCGGCCATGGCCAACGGCGACTTCCAGCGGGATGCCCTGCAGCACCTCAACGCGCTCTATAACTTCGCTATCTATTTGACCCGGAACCCGCCAGAGGCGGACGATCTGGTTCAGGAAACGTACCTCAGAGCCTTCCGGTTCTCCCACCGCTTCCAGCAGGGAACCCACCTCCGGGCCTGGTTGTTCCAAATTCTGAGGAACACGTTCCTCACGTTCTACCGGCTCCGCGAGCGCGAGGCGGCGATTGCCGAGGACGGCGTGCCCGATTGGGACACGCCCATGTTCCACGACACGCCGTTGGACGAGGGGAGCGCCATGGAGGCGCACACCGACCTCGAGCGTGCGCTGCGACGTCTGCCCGAGGAGTTCCGTACCGTGTTGCTGCTCGCCGAAGTCGAAGGGATGCCGCTAGAGGAGGTGGCTCGCGTCATGGCGTGCCCCGTGGGCACGGTGAAGTCGCGCATCTTCCGCGCCAAGGAACGCCTGCGCGGAATGCTCAAGGACTACGACTCGAGATGACTCCCCGCGCTCTTGAAACAGGCCACCTGCGGTCCGAGCCGGTCCTGCGGCTCACGCCGGCCCCGCGAGGCCCGGTAAGGTGACCGACAACGTGCCGACGGACCCGGACGAGCAGTTGGGCCGGCGTCTGGCCGCCGAGCTCCCTCGATACACGGCCCCCGCCGCGGTCCGCGCGGCGATCGTGCGGTCCATCGAGCCGGCGCCGTCGCGGCGGCCCGCGTGGCTCTCGCCGCTGCTCGCCGCCGCCGCCACCGCGATGGTGCTGGTGATGTTCATGCTTCCGGTGCTGCCGCGCATCGTTCCCTCGGATCCCTCCGACCAGATGGTCCGGGCCGTGGTGAGCGAGCACTCGCGCGCCCTCATGTGGGGCACGCGGCAGTCACAGGTCATTCCCGCCGCGCTGCCCTGGCTCCAGGAGCAGTCGGGGATCGGGCTCTCGCGCTCCTTCGTCGGCGACGACATGCTCAGCTTCGTCAGCGCCGAGCCCGTCTATCTCCTGCGCCAGCGTGGACTCGCCGTGCACTATCGGGACGCGGACGGTCACCTCGTGAGCTACATCGCGCTGCCTGGCGACGCGCTCAAGGTTCCGGATCGCGCGCGAGTCCAGATCGATCGGTACCGGCCGGCGCTCGTCCGCGACAGCGGGTTCGTCACGTGGGTGTGGAAGCAGCGTGACGTGGCGTGCTTTCTCGTGTCGGACATGGTCTCGGCGGATGATCTCGAGAAGTTCAAGGACTACTTCGTTCGGGTTCGTGCTTCTACGGAGCCTTCACTCGCCTACTAAGCGGCTCGGCTCCGGCTGCGGGGCGGGGCGGGCGCTGTGTTCGGGCACGCAAATCGACACTGGCTTGCGCCTGTAAACGAAGCAACGATTCGCAGCCGGGTCCGACGCTTTACCCTAAAGCACGGCCCTCACACAGCACCCGCCCCACCCCGCAGCCGGAGCCGAGCCTCTCGTGGTGGTGACCGACGGCAGCGGCTGAGGGCGAACCATCCTCAGCCCGCATCGGCATCGAGCGCCGCTTCGGCGAAGGTCCAACTGCCGTCGCATCCTTTTAGCGACCCGGGGATCGGCGGCGCTTACCGGCTACGGGCTTGGGGGAGTTGCGGGAGGAGAGGATGAGGTCGCAGAGTTCGCGGATGGCGCCGTGGCCGGGGTGGGCGCGGGTGACGTAGAGGGCGGCGGCCTTGACGGGGGGGACGGCGTCGGCGACGGCGATGGGGCAGCCGACGAGGGACATGGCGGGGAGGTCGCCGACGTCATCGCCGACGTAGGCGGCGTCGGAGGCGGCGATGCCGCGGCGCGCGAGCAGCGTTTCCAGGATGGCGCGCTTGTCGGTGGCGCCCTGATGAACCTCCACGATCCCCAGCTCGTCGGCGCGGCGCTCCACGATCTCCGAGCGGCGGCGCGTGATCACCGCCGTCAGCACGCCGGCCTGGCGCAGCAGCACGAGGCCCTGTCCGTCCCGCACGTCGAAGCGCTTCACCTCGTCGCCGCGCTCCGTGTAGTAGATGCCGCCGTCGGTCAGCACACCGTCGACATCCATGACGAGCACGCGCACGGCACCGAAGCGCGCCGCCGGATTCGGACGCCTCATGGCGTGGCCGCGCGGTCTCGCTCGATCACGAACGGCAGGGCCATCACGCTGAGCGCCACCAGGAGCACCTCCGTGTCGCCAAAGTTGTACTCGAACAGGCCGGCCACGAGAAAGGCCGCCACCGCCGCCATGCATCCGGCCACGAGGGCGCGATCGGCCACGGCTCCGGTCGGGAGCTCGCGCCAGATCCGTGCCGTCCGCACGAAGAACGCAGCAAAGATCCAGAGCCACAGGGCGAGGCCGACCAGGCCACGCTCGACGGCAATCTGCAGCGGCGTGTCGTGCAGATGGCTGGTGTGACGTCGGACGGCGAACGACGGCGCATACTGCCCATAGAGCCGCTTCACCTGCCCCGGTCCCACGCCGGCGACGGGGTGCTCGCGGACGAGCGTCAGCCCGGCCGACCACATCGCGAGTCGCTCGCGCACGGACGGGTCCGTGACATCGGCGATCGTCAGCACGCGATGAAACACGCCGGGGACGGCGAGGACGAGGGCGGCCAGCAGCAGCACTCCGGCGAAGAGCAGCGCCTGACGCCGCACCGTCCCCGCCAGCACGGCCACCCCGAAAGCGAGTCCCACCCAGGCCCCTCGCACGAACGTGAGGGCAAGGGCGAGAGCGCCGACGAGCCATCCCGCCAGCGCCGCCGCCCGGCGGCGCAGGTGCGGGAGTCGCGGGAGGGTCAGGGTGAGCCCGATGGCCAGCACCCCGCCAAGCGTCATGTAGATGCTGAAGAACGCGTGCGCCCGGCGGCACTTGCCGAAGAACGACGTCAGCACGGGCGGTAACCCGGCCGCCTTGGCGTCCAGCCGCTCGCCCGTGCAGGTGGCCACCTGAACGACGGCGAGGGCGGCGATGACGGTGAGCGCCACGAAAAGAGCGGTGGCGAACCACCGCGCCCGCGGCGCGTCCTCGACCGCGTGGAGCACGATCCAGAGCGTCGCCAGCATCAGCAGGGGTCGCGTGCTGACGACGCTGTCCCATCGCTCGGCGGACAGGAGCGCGGCCACCACCGTCCAGGCCGCGAAGGCCAGGATCGGTGGCGCCAGCGGGAACGACGTTCGCAGCCGGCCATGCGCGCGCTCCCACACGAGCCAGACGGCGAGCACGCCGAGCATCGTCTGGGAGAGCGAGATGGAGGCGGCGAGGCCGGCCACGAGCAGCACGAGCATCACGCGCCGCGGATCGGCCGCCAGTCGCGAGAGCGTCGTGTCCGCCCGCGCGCCCGGCGTCAGTACGCGTTGCGGTTCTTGAATCCGAGCCACAGCGTCCGCAGCAGGATGGACAGGTCGAAGGCCAGCGACCAGCGCTCGATGTAGTAGAGGTCGTACTCGATGCGGCGCTCGATGGACGTGTTGCCGCGCCAGCCGTTGATCTGCGCCCAGCCCGTGATGCCCGCCTTCACCTTGTGGCGGAGCATGTAGCCCGGCACCCGGCGGCGAAACTCCTCGACGAAGCTCGGGCGCTCGGGGCGCGGGCCGACCAGGCTCATCTCGCCGCGGAGCACGTTGATGAGCTGCGGCAGCTCGTCGAGGCTGAAGCGCCGCAGGAGAGCGCCGACGGCCGTCCGCCGCGGGTCATCCGGCACCGCCCACGTCGGACCGGTCCCGGACTCGGCGTCCGGCCGCATGGTGCGGAACTTGAGCATCTGGAACTTGCGTCCGTCGAGCCCCATCCGCTCCTGCCGGTAGAGCATCGGACCCGGCGAGGTGACGCGGACCACGCCGGCGATGACGGCCATCACCGGCAGCGCCACCACCAGCGCCGCCGAGCCGAGCACGACGTCGAAGGCGCGCTTGAGGACGAGGTTCCAGCCGTAGAGGGGCGACTCGCGGAGGTGGATGATCGGCAGCGTCTCGAACTCCTCGATGCCGCCGCGAAGGGACGCCAGACTGAAGATGTCGGGCACCAGATGGATGGCCACGGGCTCGTCGCCGATCTCGCTGAGGATGCCCGTGAGGCGCGGATAGTCCGCGTGCGGGAGCGCGATGATCACGATGTCGACCTGCTGGGCGTCGAGCACGCTCCGGACGTCCTCCGTCGCCCCCAGCCAGCGCGCGCCCTCCACCGCGCGCTCGTCCTTGTCGCCGAGGACGCCGAGCACCCGGATCCCCGCGTCGGGACGGCGCCGCAGCACGCGGATGACCTCGGTCGCCGGCTCGCCGCCGCCGATGATCACCGCGTACCGCTGGTTGTAGCCGCGCCGGCGGGCGAAGCGCAACGCCTCGCGGAACACCGCGCGCGAGAAGCTGGCGGCCACGATCGACAGCGCCCAGAAGAAGACGATGACGAGTCGCGAGTAGTCGTAGCCGCGGAAGAGGAACGTCATGGTGGAGATCAGCACGAGCGCGCCGAGCGTGGAGGCCTTGGCGATGTCGAACCACTCCGCCAGGTGCGAGGCGAGCCGGTGCGGCCGGTAGAGGCCGAAGGCCTTGAACGACACGCCCCAGACGACCAGGATGGGCAGGAGCTGGAGCGCGTAGCCCTCGAACGGCGGCACCTCCGGCACCGAGAGGACGTAGAACCGGAACACGTAGGCGAAGATCCAGCAGGCGGCCATCAGCACGAGGTCGGACAGGAGCATCAGCTGCTCGAAGACGCGCGAGTGCGTCTTCAGCATGCGCGACGCGCCTGGAAATCCTGCCAGCGGCCCTCGACGTAGTCGCGCAGCCGATCGCGAAACACCGGACGATCGAACCGGGCCGCGCGCGCCCGCAGCGCGGCGGGATCGAAGCGGG
>Ga0075421_100008360_pt1 | contig 12711 bp, 12 predicted proteins | sample SoiMetdeltSBSDD5_FD_75292 | JGI IMG/M metagenome (GOLD analysis project Ga0075421, IMG submission 75292) | Bulk soil microbial communities from a Populus tree surrounding site in Tennessee, USA - Soil MetaG P. deltoides SBSDD5 | ecosystem: Environmental > Terrestrial > Soil > Tree plantation... | reverse complement strand
CGACAGCCTCGTCTTTCGAATCAAGTACGCCTACGGCCAGTTCAATCTCGACGACTGGATGGCCAGAGGGTCGTGGGTGCGGCTGGGGATCCAGCAGACGCCCTGGGTCGACTTCGAGGAAGGCATCTATCGCTACAGATTCCAGGGAACTGTGTTCGCAGAGCGCGTCCCCCTGCCGACGGTGATGAGCTCCTCGGACGCGGGCGTCTCATTCCACTACAACTTTGCGGCCAACTACGGTGACGTGCACGTCGGTTTCTATAACGGTGAGAACTACCAGCGCACAGAGACGAACAGCCAGAAGGGCTTCGAGTTCCGCGGGACGGCAAGGCCCTTTGCCGCCGGCATGCCGATCCTGCGCGGCCTTCGCGCGCACCTCGTCTACTACAACGATGCCTACGTCAGCGACGGAGAACGCAAGCGCGTCATGGGCAACCTGACGTACGAGCACCAGTTCCTGAATGCGGGCTTTGACTACCTCGACGCCGACGACCAGGCGCTCCCGACGACCGCCAACATCCCGGCCAATGGCTATTCAATCTGGGCGACGCCGCGATATCCATACGAGAACGGTTCCTCATGGGAAGCGTTGATTCGTTACGACCACTGGACGCCGAACGGCACAGATGCGCTCGCACCCGCATCGACTGCACCGGTCTTCGGATCGACCCTTCTCAGCGACCAGCATCAGAACCGAACCATTTTCGGCGTGGCGTACTGGTTTCCACATCAGGGAAACGTCAGCGCGGCGATTCTCATCGACTACGACGCGCAGAGCTTCGACAACATCACGGCACCTGAGACGAAGTCGGTGTCTGTTCACGGGCTGCTCAACTTCTGAGAGGAAGCTTCGGGCCGCCTTTTTCTTCCCATTGTCGAGTTGTTCCTTGTGCGCCGGCCATCGCGCAGCGCTGGGCTGCGATAGGACTCGTTCAGGTTAAAGTGGCTCAGCGGAGAGAAGGTCATGCAGTTTTCGACAATCGGAGTCGCCGTTGTCCTCTCGCTGATCGCGGTCGCGAGCCTCAAGGCCCAGTCTGCCGTGCGCGAGTTGCAGGATCTCGTCGGCGCGCGCGTCATCGACGTAGCACCCGAGCTCGAGAAGCGAGGCTACGAGCTTGCGGGTGTCGCGCGGGGGACGGAGTTCTGGCGGAAATCGAGTCAGTGCATCCGCGTCAGTAACGCCTACGGTCGCATCTTGAAGGTCGCGGAGGCGAAGGTCACCGAGTGCGACAAGGCGGCAGCAAACAAACCCAAGGCGCCTCTACCGACGAGCCCAGAAAAAAAGTGACGTGAGCTGAGCAGGCCGGTCGTGTTTTAGACTGTCTGTCCTGTGTCAGACGATCGTACGTTTTTTCTCTCCGTGCTTCAGCACAACGTTGGTTTCGACGTCCCAGAGCAGTGGGTCGACTACGCGATGCGCCACGGGTTTCAACGCGTCAAAGCGATGACCGTCGGACGCTGTCCTGATTGTGGGGACCAGCCGAAACGTTCGCTCGGACAGTTCGTCTACTACAGCACGCTGGTGCGCCTGGTCGAGTGCGTTGGCTGTGGTCTGGCGTGGACGAATGTTCGACTCGATCCGCACGTCCTGATACAGCACTTCGAGGACGCCTACAAGGACGACAAATACTTTCTACAGTCGAGACGAGCGATCTTCGATCAACTTGTCAGTCGTATCGCGCGCAGCGCTCCTCTTGGAGGCAGAGTCCTCGATATCGGCGGCGCCAAGGGACACCTGATGCACGCCCTGATCGCAAGGCGACCGGATCTGGCGGTCGTGGTGAATGATCTGTCTGCGTCGGCGACGAAATACGCGAGGGAGCATTTCGGGATTCCGACTATCACCGGGGACGTGCGCGCCCTGTGCCGCGATGGAGCCAGGTACGACGTCGTAGTACTCAGTGACGTGCTCTATTACGAACCCGACATCGCTGAAATGTGGTCCTCGTTACAGACACTGATGGCGCGCCGTGGGTCCGTCGTGATCCGGGTGCCGAACAAGTTTCATCTCCTCCGTGTGAGTCAATCGCTCAGGAACCTTCTGCGCTCGCCACAACAGCGGGCCATGCAAACCGACATCCGATTCTTCAATCCTGAACACGTTCTTCTCCTGAGTCGGCGATATCTCGAAGGACGGCTTCGGCATCTCGGCTTCGCCAATATTCACTGTCTGCCGTCGCCGCTCCTGCGTTCAGAGGCGGTTCCGGATGCGGTGAGTCAGTTCACGTTCCAGTTCGCTCGGCTCGCGAATGCGGTTTCAGGCGGTCGACTGGTTGTCACGCCGAGCATGGTCGTGTGCGCCGATTACGCAGAGTGACCGATCGGCAGGCCGGGGGGGCTCTAACAGATGGGCAAGGCAGGGCGAAGACTTGCTCCACTCGTTTGCCTCACCCTGACGCTTGGGTTCGTCTGCTGTGGGACGAAGCCCTCTTCTTCGCCTCCTCCTGCTGGTGCGCAGCGCGCGAACCCAGCATCCGAACATTGTGTCCAGCAGGGCGGAACACACCGAGCCGAGAAGCGGCCTGACGGCGCTGCATTCGGGGTCTGCGTCTTTGAAGACAATCGTCAATGCGAGGAATGGGCGTTTCTCCGCGGCCAGTGCCGCCCGCTCCTCAACCTGAAGAACCACTTGATGCGGTCACGAGCCGATGTCGGTGGACGAAGTCCGGATCGACTGCAAACGAACAGGCAGTCGCCGCTGCGGGGTGGATTCCATTCCGTCCGGGAGGCACGCAGCTCGTTCAGAATGACATCGAAGTCGTTGGTGGAATGGCGGGCGCCGACGGCATGTGCCGGCCGATTCAGTACAACGTGTTCGTCTTCGTTGGCGGACGGTTTGCGGGTTCTGTGTCGCCGGCGATGATGACCTCGCGGCTCGACGCCGCATCCGGAATGATGACGCTGACGGCGGAGACGCTCACCACTGAGTTCTTGCGCTACACCGACGCTGACCCTTTATGCTGTCCCTCATCGCGAGTGAGCGCACAGTACCGGATCGATCGATCCGGTCAGACGCCACTGCTTGTTCCACTGAGCGCGTCGCCGGTCCGCTAATCGCCCTGCAGGTGAGCGCGTTGCCGCGCGGCCAGATAGCGATCCAGCTCCGCGACATCCTTGAATATCGCCACGCCCGGAAGCGACTTCATGATCTCGAAGACGTCCTGGATCTGCGGCTGCATGTGGACGAAGGACGCCTGCCCGCCCCGCTCCTTGAGCGTCTTGCGCGTCGCGGCAAAGACGCGCAGGCCCGCGCTGCTGATGAATTTCAGATGCGCGAGATCGAAGACGATATCTCGCGTCGCGCTGCCCAGCACCGGGGCGAGTTGCTTTTCGAGTTCGGCCGCCGTGGCCGTGTCGAGGCTGCCGGTGAGTCTGACAGTGGCGACTCCCGGGCTACTGCTGTCTTTCTGAATCTGGATGTCGAGTGGCATGACCTTGTGTTGTGATTGGCGCGTGCCGAACAGATTAGTCGGCGGTGAACGCTGATACAAGCCGCTTGCTCAGGCGCAGAACATTCTTGCCGGCCTCGCGCCGGTAGCGGACGTCGTCCACGTTGCGGCGGACCAGTTCGATTCCCCAGCCACCGGGCACATCATCATCCTCGGCTTGCGGTTTGATCGGAGCCGCCGCCGTCGGATCGAACTCCGGCCCGTCGTCCCGCAACTCGATGATAAAAGAGTCGCCCGTGCGCTCGAGGATAACCTGGAACGTACGCTGGGCGTCACGCGTCAAGGCGTGGTTGACAACGTTGCTGCCGCATTCCTCCAGGGCGAGTGTCAGGCCGAAAGCCACCTCGTCCGGCACACCCTGTGCTGCCGCAAATTCCCTGAGCGTCTCCACACCGCGCATGACCTCTTCCGGCGTGGCACGGAGTTCCAGCTTCATGCAGCCGTCCCCCTTCACCTTCAACGTCAGGATGGCGATGTCATCGGACTGGGGTGCCTTGCCCGCAAACGCGCGGACTCTCCCAAGCAGACCCGCAGTGATGGTGGGCGCGGATTGGCCGGCCCATTCGCCGGCGTCAGACAGCAATCGATCGTTGCCGTAGCATTCCTCCTGCGGATTGAACGCTTCGCTCACGCCGTCAGAGTAGAGGATCAGCGCATCGCCCGGTTTCAACGTCAGCTCGGTGCGCTCGAATTCCAAACCGGGCTCGAAGCCAAGCGCGGTTCCCAGATTGGTCACCGCCCAGCGAGGCGGCTCGTTGGCGCGCAACAACACCGGACGGCAATGCCCTGCGTTGGCGAGCGTGATCCGATGCGACTTTGGCTCGAACACCGCGCATAGAAATGTGACGAACATCCCCGATGGATTGTCGGTGGCGAGCTCGTCGTTCAAGCGCCCAAGGATACGCTCTGGTTCGGCAATTTCCCGCGCCAGCAGTCGCGCCAGGCTGATGGCGCGCACCATGAACATCGAGGCGGGAATCCCCTTGCCCGACACGTCGCCGAGAAAGAGCACCAATCGTTCCGGTCCGGCGGCGCAGACGCCGTAGAGGTCGCCGCCCACTTCGCGCGCCGGTTCGAGCACCGCGCCGAAGCTGAGGCCGTACGCCTCCTCCACGGGCGCAAAATCGTGCGGCAGCATGCCCATCTGAATGTCGCGCGCCACTCGCAGTTCGCTGGCGATCTGCTCCTTGACCGCGTCGCTGTAGGCTTTCGCCTTGAGCAGTGACCGAACGCGCGCCTTCACTTCGAGCATGTCGAACGGCTTGGTCAGGTAATCATTGGCGCCCGCCTCGAAGCCGCGCGTTTTGTTCTGAACCTCTTCGAGCGACGAGAGAAACATGATCGGCACGTCTGCGGTCTCGGGCATCTGGCGCAGGCGACGGCACACTTCGTAGCCATCCAGGCCCGGCATGACGATGTCGAGCAGCACGAGATCGACCGGCGTGCGCGCGGCAACCTGCAGCGCGGTTTCTCCACTCGTCGCGACACTGAGCTTATGGTCGGCCTTCAGGCCCTCGACGAGAATGTCGAGATTGGCCTTGGCGTCGTCCACCAGCAGCACACGACAGTCGGCGAGTTGTTTCATGCAGGTGTCTGCTGTCCTGGCGCCAGCCGCACGCCGGCGTCAGGACAGAATACCTGCATCGGAGGAGGAGCCAGCCAGGACGCCACGTCACGAGGCGACGATCAGGCGCACTCAGTGCTTGACCGCCGCGAACGTCAGGTTATTCGAGAAGAACGGCAGCATCCTCGTTTCAACACGCTCCGCCCTCCGGCTGTTGTGGGTGCCGTCGTAGGTCTCGTAGATGTGCGCGACACCCGCGGCCGTCAGAACTTCATCGAGTTCCTTGATGGTGCGCGGCGCCACGGCCTCGTCCTGGTTGCCGATGTCGAAGGCGATCGCGTGGAGTGTCTTGAGGTTCGGAATGTATTGGTCGATCATCGCAAGCGGCGCGTTGGCCGCCCACTTCGCCACGATCGACGGCTGAATCTTGCCGTCTTTCACCGGGAGATCCAGATAGAGCGGAGGATTGGTGGGATTTGGAGACCACGCGGCCGCGCGCGCCAGCGTGCCCATAGGGCCGCGGCCAGCCTTCGCCACATCCTCCGGCGTGCGGATCGCTTCGACCGCGGCCAGGTTCTCGACTCTTGGATTGATGTTGGCGGTGAGGCAACAGGCGCTCAAGGCGTAGATGCTCGAAAACACCTCCGGGTACTTCATGCCGATGCGAATCGTTCCGTATCCACCCATCGACGCACCGGCGAGACCTCGGCTCATCCGGTCGGCGATCGTGCGATAGTGCGCGTCGACATACGCCACCAGATCCTGAGCGATATAGCCTTCCCAGTTTCCCGCTGTGACTGAATTCGAGTACATGCTGCCCAAGTAGACAGAGTGTGCGTTGGGCATGACGATGATCATCTCGCGAGCCGTTCCGCGTGCGGCCACCCGATCTGCAATCTCCGGAACAGGAATGCCCTTCGTCCAGTTCTCGTCCGTGCCCGAGTAGCCGTGCAGCAGCTAGATCACCGGGTAACGGCGGTTGCCATCCGTCGCGTAACTCGGTGGTAGGTAGATCGTCACGTCACGATCGGGCGACTCGCCCTCGAGGTTGCCCTCCAGCGCCTTGCCATGAATCTTGATGCGCTCGACGCTGCCTTTACCTGCGCTGGCGTCGTTGGCCGGTGAACTGCTTTGATGAAGCGGATGGGCCGCCAGGAACGGCGAGAGGAACAGCGTCATCCATAGTGCGCTGGACGTAAGCCGAAAAGCCAGCGAACGCGTTGCGGTCATATCTCAACCTCCGGCGCAAAACCCGAGGCATTCTACTCCGCTCCTCTGGATCTTCCCCTCCTCGTCGTGCGTCCTATTCGATAACCATGAACAGACTCCGCATCATTGCTTTGGACGACACGGTGGTATTCCCCGGCATGCCGATCACGTTGTCCGTCGACGTGGGCCGGGACGACCGCGTGTTGCTGGTACCGCGACACGCCAATACGTACGGGAGTGTCGGTGTCGTGGCTGAAGTATCGGATCGCGTACGTCTGGCCGGCCGTGGGGTGGCGGCGACGCTGACGGCGCTGCACCGCGGGATCCCAGGCGCGGCATCGACCGATGCTGACGGCGTGCTGCGCGTCGATGTCGAAGCGCGTCCGGATCAATCGCCTCCAGGCACCTTGACGCATGAGCTGGAGCGTGAATATCGAGCTGTGGTCGACGAAATCCTCGAACTGCGCGGCGACGATGGCCGGATCCGCGCGTTCGTGCGGTCGATCACCGAGGCGGGCGCTCTCGCCGACACCGCCGGCTATTCCCCGGATCTGAACTTCAATCAAAAGCGTCAGCTGCTCGAAACGCTCGACGTGGTGGAACGGCTCAAGCTCGCCCTTCAGCTCCAGCGGGAACGGCTTGCCGAACTCCAGGTGCGCAAGCGCATCCACGACGACGTCGAGGACGGCGCGCAGAAGCAACAGCGCGAATACTTCCTCCGTCGTCAAATGGAGGCGATCCGCAAGGAGCTTGGCGAGAAGGACAGCTCGGTTGTCGAGGAGTACCGCAAGAAAATAACTGAAGCCGGCATGCCCGAGGCTGTCCGCGAGCACGCCGAGCGTGAGCTGGGCCGTCTCGAGCGCATGGGTGAGTCGAACGCCGAATCGGGAGTGATCCGGACGTATCTCGACTGGCTCCTCGCCGTGCCGTGGGCCGCGCGCTCCGAGGAGCGTCTCGATCCATCGTTCGCGCGGGAGGTTCTCGACGCTGACCACGAGGGTCTCGACGATGTGAAGACGCGCATCACGGAGTACCTGGCCGTTCGCAAGCTGCGCAGCGAACGCGGGATGACTGAGACGCGCCGATCCGGAGTAATCCTCACGCTGATTGGTCCTCCCGGAACCGGTAAGACGTCGATCGGTGAATCAATCGCCCGTGCAACAGGCCGGCAGTTCGTGCGCATGTCGCTTGGCGGTGTGCGCGACGAGGCAGAGATCCGTGGTCACCGTCGCACCTACATCGGCGCGCTGCCGGGCCGGCTCGTGCGAGCGTTGCGCGACGCGGGCACGATGAACCCCGTCATCATGCTGGACGAGGTCGACAAGCTCGGCGCCGACTGGCGCGGCGATCCGTCGGCAGCGCTCCTGGAAGTGCTCGATCCGGCGCAAAACCATGCGTTCCGGGATCACTACCTCGACGTCGAGCTCGATCTCTCGCAGGTGCTGTTTGTCGCAACGGCGAACGTTGCCGACACGATTCCAGTGGCGTTAGTCGATCGCATGGAAGTGATCCGCTTCGACGGCTACACCACCGAGGAGAAAGTGGCGATCGCGCGTCGGCATCTGTGGCCACGTCAGATCGAGCGGAATGGCCTCCGCGCAGAGGAAGTCGACATCACGGATGCGGTCTTGCGTGCGATCGTGACCGACTACACGCGCGAGGCTGGTGTCCGTCAACTGGAGCGCGAACTTGGTTCGCTGCTTCGCCGGACGGCCACACGGATTGCGTCTGCCGAGCGCCCAGAGGCAGTGACGATCGACACGACAGCGGTTCGCGACGCGCTCGGACGTCCGAAAGTCTTCCACGAAGCCGCTGAGCGGACGGCCGTGCCGGGGGTGGCCACCGGTCTAGCGGTGACCGGCGTTGGTGGTGATGTCTTGTTCGTGGAGGCTGCCTCGATGCCGGGCAAGGGTGGACTCGTGCTGACGGGACAGCTTGGCGCCGTCATGAAGGAGTCGGCTCGCATCGCGCTGACGTATGTGAAGAGCCACGCGCACGACCTGAACATCGATGAGCACGCGCTCGATGGCCGCGAGGTGCACGTTCATGTGCCGGCAGGAGCCATCCCGAAGGACGGGCCGAGCGCAGGTATCACGATGGTGACGGCGATTGCCTCGCTACTGACTGGCCGGCCGGTGAAGAGCACGATCGGTATGACCGGAGAAGTGACTCTCCAAGGACGCGTCCTGCCGATCGGCGGGCTAAAACAGAAAGTCCTCGCAGCGCATGCTGCCGGACTGACCGAGGTCATCGTGCCGGAACGCAACCGGCACGATCTCGACGACGTCCCTTCCGAGGTCCGCGACCGCATGCGCTTCTACATCGTCAGCTCGGTGGACGAAGTGCTTGCAGTGGCGCTGGAGCCCATCGAGGTCGCGAAGGCGGCGTAGCGAGATGTCAAGAGGCGGGTCTGAAGACGCGCCTCTACGCCGTGACCTCAGCGAAGAAGCCTGAGGAACGCGATGATGTCCTGTTGATCCTGATCCGTCAGATCGATCGCCGGATCGCCATCGATCACGGGATCCGTCACGGCAGCGAAGAACTTTTTGTAGTGCAGCATGACGTCCTCGAGCGTCTTCGCCGAGTTGTCGTGGAAATAGGGCGCGGTGTTCGCCACTCCCCACAATGGCGGGATTTTGAACGCATTCAAGTGCTCGAAATCCAGACTTCCCGTCACGGCGGCACGACCCGGATCGGGGCTGAGCACTCGCCTCGTCGTCCCATCAGGCATCTGGAAAATGAATTCTTGTACTGCATTGCCGATGGCGTTCAGCTCCGACACAAAAATCGACTGAAATCGTCCGCCTCGACGCCGCGGCGGTACTGGAATGAACTGGTTCGTCTCGTTCAACATCGGCCCGCTATGGCACACGGCACACGTTCCGCGCTTTGAATTGCCCTTGCCCAGAGGAACGTCGTCGAAGAACTCGCGGCCACGTTTTTCGGACGCCGTGCGCCCGTGAGGAAGCACAGGGGCGCGACCGGTAATGGCAAAGCTCCACAGGCTGTGCGAGCTGAAAAAGGGCCGGCTTCGTTCGAACTCGGCGATCCGCTCGAGCTCTTTGGCAGTCGGTGTTCGTGTTGCTGCCGCGTGACCGAGAATCGCGGACCGCGCCTGCGCATCGAGGGTGTGATGCCGTCCGTCCCACATCAGCACGGGGTCGAGCGCCGGTGTGTTGAGTGTCGTTGGAATGCCGCGCCTGAACACGGCAGTCGTGGCATTCGGATCGGCGGCGAGCCGGACATTGTCGGCGAGCGGCACCGTGACCAGCACGGTCGCATGAGTCAGCATCCGCTCGGCGCCACTGCCCGCGCCGTCGTCGCTGCCGTCTCCCAGAAAGAGCGGGTCGCGTTGGTCGCGCGTGATTCGCCGCTGGGCGTCTTCGGGCGAGACCGTGCCGGTGTCACGGCTATGACAGGTCTCACAGGTTCGCCCGTTGCCACCAAACGTCTCTTTCTCGAAGAGGCGTCGACCCACCAGCAGGTGAGGCGAGTTGTCGTGGCTCTGTGATTCGCCGTCGGTACCGGCCGATAGCGGCCCGCCCTCGAACACAGCAACGAGACCGGCCAGGAGCACGACAACGAGGCGGCCCCATGGCTGATTGAGTTTCGAGATCATGGTCTTCTCCAGATGAGTACGGCCGCGGCTAGAACGACACCCAGACGATGTACGGGTCATCGACGCGGACAACGGACTGTTGGTCGAACTCCTGCTTGTAGAGCGTGCGAATACGCTCGACCCGACGGAGGCACTCGTCGAGCGAGTCGTGGGGGTAGAGCAGGATGAGGACGAACGACTGCTCCTTGATGACGTTGTCGCCTGCGCCGCGGAACTGCCCGTCGCCTTTGATGAGCGTCAGGCCGTTGGGAAAACGAGGCGTGACGTGATGGTCGACGAAATCACGAAACTCCGCCTCCGTGACAACACCGTCCGGTCTCGCGGTGCCGAAGTACAACTCGGTGCGTACGAAGGGGCGTGCCCCGGTCCTGGCACCGACGGGGACCGGGCGGTGAATGACGGCGTGCGCAGGTGCCGGTGTTCGGACGTCCTGTCCCTGCCTGGCTTCTGTGGGGCCAGCTGCGACCGTCGTCAGCGTGAGAAGCAGCGCGTTCAGCACGCTGCGTGCAACGTGCAACATGATTCGAGTTCTCCTGATGTGTAAGCTGGAGTCAGCGACGTGGTGTGCCGACGGCAATGGGGCGCACCATGGAGCCGGCGCCGCCAAGAATGCGCAGCGGCAGGACGATCGCGCACGACAGGCTGACGTGATCGCGCGCCAGTTCGTCGAGCACCAGGTTCTGAATCTGGTGGATGCCGTGCTGCGTCAGGTTGTTGTGATGGACGCTGAAGGGGAGATCGGGCAGCGTATCGGGAGGGAGAGGCGTCGGCACCGGATCGGTGAATGGGTTGTCCAGCGCCACGAGCACCACGGTGCGCGCCGCGAGGTACTCCTGAGCATCGACCGACAGCCCGGGACCCTGTGAGTAATATTCCGTGAACGAGGGATTCTCAGAAGGATCTCTCCACAGCGTGCCCCATCCCGTGTACACGAAGACGGCATCACCCGCGAGGATGCCGCGGTACTGCAGGCCTTGCGCGCGTAACATGCCTTCGATGTCCGCTGCCGTCACGCGCTCGCCGGCATCGAGCCGGCGCCCGCGATAGGCCACCGCGTCCAGCATGACGGCGCTCGTCACGATCGGGACGGCCTTATCGATACCGAGCTTCTGGAGTGGTGCGTCGGCGGACGGTTTCACCTGTGCGTGCGTGAAGCCGTTGTAGTAGCGGACGCGCTCCGCCGGAAATGGTGTGGTACCGGGCCATGGAGCGTCGAGGAAGCCGAAGTGCCCCAGCGCATCGAACTGCGTGCCCTGCGATCCGATGCCGCCGGAAAAGACTTCGCCATTACCGGCGTGCCTGGTGAAGGGAATGCCTCGCGTGGCCAGGTATTCCAATGCCACCGGCGCGTCCCCGAAGGGATTCTGCGGCATCGTGCTGCTGACGACGCGGCCCAGCTCATACACTTGCGCCATCGGCTGGGCGAGGTGGAATGCGCAGCGGAGACGCGTGTCGAACCCCTGCGTGTTGCCATTCCCGCGCTCGTCGCCAACGCCCCACCGGGCTGACGACGCCATCGTCAGTGGCGCCTCAGCGGGTGACTGTGCGTATAAGGCGGGGGCAAGATCAAGAAAGAGGACACCCAGGACGAAGAAAGCGTGTCTCGGTCGGTTCATGTCGATCTCCTGTCTCGCAAAGACAGGCGTCGACCGCCGTCGAAACAGTCCATGCCGGGGTCAGACCCCTTGACAAGGATCGACTCAAGGGGTCTGACCCCTTCAGGATCCCAGCTGATTGAGAAGCCAGGCTCGCGCGAAGGTCCAGTCTCGCTTCAAGGTCGAGAGCGAGACGCCGAGGGCTTCGGCGGCTTCGCGTTCGCTGAGACCAGTGAAATACCGGAGCTCGACGACGCGACTGGCTCGTGGATCAACCGATTCGAGCCGCGACAACGCCTCGTCGAGGGCGAGGACGTCTTCGGGGCGTTCTTCGGCGACCACGTCGGCGTCGGTCAGCGAAAGCGGGAGACGACCGTCGCCGCGCTTCTGTGCATTTCGGGCGCGAGCGTAATCCACCAGAATGTGGCGCATCTCGCGCGCCACGGCCGCGAAGAAGTGGGCCCGGCTTTGCCAGTCCACTTGCGCTGTTCCAAACAGCCGCACGTACATCTCATTGACGAGGCCGGTTGTTCTTAGAGTGTGATCGGGCCGTTCCTGCCGCATGTAATGCGCGGCAATGCGACGGAGCTCCGGATAAACACGTGTGACCAGCTCTTCTCTCGCCGCGGTGTTGCCCTGGCGCAACTCCGCGATCAGCGTGGTCATGCGCGTCGCGGCTTCATGTGACATCGTGAAGCTGAGCCGCTGAAGGGCGGCCACAGGCAGTATACGGGACCGCCTTCGTTGACGTCAGCGCGAGCCCGCAGCGAAGATCCGAGCCATGAGCCGGACCTCCGACCAGCATCGCCGCCTGCGTGCCGTCTTCGACGCGGCGCTTCTGCTGGAGCCATCCGCGCGCGCGAACTTCGTGCATCACGCCTGCGAGAATGATCCGGAGCTCGGTCCGGAAGTGTTGCGGCTCCTGCTGGCTCACGAGGACACGCGCTCGTTCCTCGATCATCCGCCGGATTTGTTGCGATCGGCGATCCTGGGGGAAGAGCATTTCACCGGTACCTGGCGCTTTCGAGTGATGCGCCGGCTGGGCGCGGGTGGAATGGGGGTCGTCTATGAAGTGCACGACCGAATTCGTGACGATGTCGTCGCATTGAAAACGGTTCGTGCGACGGGGGCCTCCGACCTGTATCGCCTGAAACGCGAGTTCAGAAGCCTGGCCGACCTGGTGCACCCGAATCTGGTGTGCCTCTACGAACTGTTCGTCGAGGACGAACGCGGCTATTTCACGATGGAGATGGTCTCGGGCCTGAGTTTCGTCGA
>Ga0075421_100008359_pt1 | contig 12711 bp, 18 predicted proteins | sample SoiMetdeltSBSDD5_FD_75292 | JGI IMG/M metagenome (GOLD analysis project Ga0075421, IMG submission 75292) | Bulk soil microbial communities from a Populus tree surrounding site in Tennessee, USA - Soil MetaG P. deltoides SBSDD5 | ecosystem: Environmental > Terrestrial > Soil > Tree plantation... | reverse complement strand
TCGATGGATCGCCTGGCTGCCGCGACCCGGGACGACCTCGCGGCCGTGCACGGCATCGGCGACGTCATCGCGGCCTCCGTGCGCACCTTCTTCGACGAGGGCGCCAACATAACGATGCTGCGCGCCCTCGGTGAACTGGGCGTCGATCTGACCGAGCGCGGCGCCGTCGTCGACGGCCCCAAGCCGCTCGCCGGAAAGACCTTCGTGCTGACGGGCACGCTGCTGACGCTGACGCGCGAGGCCGCGCGGGAGCGCATCGAGACGCTCGGCGGCCGCGTCACTGCGTCGGTGACGCGCAAGACCGATTACGTCGTGGTCGGGGAGGCGCCGGGCAGCAAGGCCGACGATGGCCGCCGGCTCGGCATCCCCCTCCTCGACGAGCCCGCGTTCCTGGAGTTGACCGGGGCATGACGAGCCGCCGGCTTCTGCTCGCCGTGCTCGTGCTGCTGAGTGGCTGCGTCGGCATCGAGACGTACTCGCCGGCGCCCGTGGACCAGCGCATGCCCGGCCGCTGGGAAACGCTCGCGCCCATGCCGACTGCGCGCCAGGAAGTGGCCGTGGCGGCCTTCGCCGGTCACGTCTGGGTCATCGGCGGGTTCGGTGCCGGCGCCGAGCCGGTGGCGACCGTGGAGCGTTACGATCCGGCGAGCAACAGTTGGGACGCGCGCCCGCCGTTGCCCATCGCCGTCCACCACGCCGCCGCCGTCAGCGTCGGTGATCGCCTGTTCGTGCTCGGCGGCTACACGGGCGGGCGGCTCAGCTGGACGCCGCTCGACACGGTCTACGAGTGGACGGACGCGCGCGGCACCTGGGAGAAGCGCACACCGATGCCGACGCCACGCGGCGCCCTCGGCGCGGCGGCGCTCGGCGAGCGCATCCACGCGCTCGGCGGGAGCGCCGGCGACGCGCTCAACGCCCACGAGGTCTATGACGTGGCGGCCAACCGCTGGACGGCCGCCAACGCGATGCCGACCGCACGCGACCATCTCGCGGTGGTCGCGTTTGTCGATCGTGTGTGGGCGCTCGGCGGCCGCACCTCGTTCATGGGCGACCAGTTCGCGAACGTCGAGATCTACGATCCCGCCACAGACAGCTGGCGAACGGGACCATCGCTGCCCCGCGGCCGCGGTGGGCTGGCGGCCGTCGCCCTGCCGGATCGCGTGCTGGTGTTCGGCGGCGAGGCGCCGCTGCGCATCTTCAACTCGACCGAGATGTACGAGCCCGCCGGCAACCGCTGGATCGCGCTGGCACCGATGCCGACGCCACGCCACGGCATCGGCGCCGTCGCCATCGGTGCGCGCATCTACGTCCCCGGCGGCGGCAGCGAGCCCGGCTTCGCGGCAACGCAGGTCAACGAGGCCTACACGCCGTGACGCGGGCGCTCGCCGCCGCCCTCACGGCGCTGGCGCTCTCTGCCACGGCAGCGGCCGGCGCGAGCCGCGCCGACGCGCTGGCCGCGCTCACGGCCTCCGATGTCGAGGCCCGCCGACTCGGCGCCTCGGCGCTGAGCGAGACCGGCACCATGGCCGATGCGCCGGCGCTCGTCCGCGCGCTCCGGGATCCCGACGCGCAGGTGCGCCGCCTCGCGGAGGCCGCGCTGTGGGCGGTGTGGAGCCGCTCGGGCGACGACGCTATCGACGACATCCTCGCGATCGGCGTCGGCCAGATGCGCGGCGGGCAACTCGAGGCGTCGGTGGAGACGTTCAGCGAGATCATCCGCCGCCGTCCGGACTTCGCCGAAGGCTGGAACAAGCGGGCGACGGCCTACTACCTCCTCGGCGAATGGCGGCGATCCGCCGCCGATTGCGAGGAGGTCCTGCGTCGTAACCCGCAGCACTTCGGGGCGCTGAGCGGTTACGGCATGATCTGGCTGCAGCTCGACGAGCCCGCGCGCGCGCTCGAGCGCTTCGAGCAGGCGCTGGCCGTGAACCCGAACCTCGAGTCCGTCCAGACGACGGCGGATGCGCTGCGTGCCCTGCTCATCAAGCAGCGGCGCGAGGCCATCTGATCTTCATCCCAGGGAAGGAGCCCGCCGTGATCGACGCGTTGAAGAAGATCAGCAGTCCCAGCATCGCCAACGGGATCGAGACCTTCAACCTGCGCCCGCGCAACCAGGGACAGATGTCGTCCGACATCCGCACGCTCTTTCCCGAGCTGGGGCCGATGGTCGGCTACGCCGCCACGGCCGTGATCCGGGCCGAGCCCGCGCCACTCCAGGGGCACCGCGCGAGCACCTACGGCTGGTGGGATTACATCCTCACGATTCCGGCGCCGCGCGTGATCGTGGTCCACGATCTCGACGAGCCCCGCGGGCAGGGCGCGCAATGGGGCGAGGTCCAGGCCAACATTCACAAGGCGCTCGGCTGCGTCGGCACCGTGACTGACGGCTCCGTGCGCGATCTCGACGAGGTGCGCGCGCTCGGCTTCCAGTTCGCGGCCGCGCACGTGAGCGTCTCGCACGCGTACGTGCACATGGTGGACTTCGGGTTGCCGGTGAAGGTCGCGGGGCTGTGGGTCAAGCCGGGCGATCTGATCCACGCGGATCAGCACGGCGTGGTGACCATCCCGCCCGAGTGCGCCCCCAAGCTCCCGGAGGCGGTGGCCGCCGTGGAGGCCGACGAGCGCAAGATCATCGCCCTCTGCCAGTCAAAAGACTTCACCGCCGACAAGCTCAAGGACCTCTACAAACAAATCCGACCCGGCACGTACTAGCGAAGAAGGGGGCACTAATCGCCGCGAATCCCGTGCCTGGTGACGAGCACCTCGACGTCGGTCGAGGTCTGGCGCATTCGCTCGACGGCGCGGTCCAGCAGCTTCATCAGCTCGTCGTGCTTGTAGACTTCGACAGCGCCTTCCTCGACGAGGAGAAAGTGGGTGGCGATGCGCCCGTGGCGGATCTTGAAGCGTTGCGCGTCGCGAAACGCGTCGAACTTCGTGGTGATCCGGCAATCCGGCAGGCGCCTGGTGAGGTGCGACGAGATGTCGGCGACCATGTCGTCGTGCATGGCCGTAGAATAGCCGACAGAGCCCCCAGACAAGGAGAGTTGGCCGTGACGCACACCTCCTCCACCAAGGACGAGCTGCTCAACCAGGCGGCCCGGGACTACAAGGCCTTGCACGAAAGCCTCCAGGGCTTGAACGAGGCGCACATGACCGAGGTATGGCTCGGAACGTGGTCGATCCGGGACATCATCGCGCATATCTCGGGCTGGCACCGCGAGATGGGCCCTGCACTGGAGCGGCTGGCCCGGGGCGAGAAGCCCATCCCGGATGGCGTTTCCTACGACGACGTCGATGCCTGGAACGCCAAGTTCGCCGCGGCGTGCCGGAAGGACCCGGTGGCCGACGTGCTCCTCGAATTCGACAAGTCGCACGAGTATTTCATGCACGCGGCCGCCGCCGTGCCCGCCGACCGCTTCCAGCCGGGCAAGACAGCCTGGAAGGTCGTGGACAACAATAGCGCCCACCACTATCGCGAGCACGCGGAGCAGATCCGCGCGTGGCGCCGGTCCCGGGGGGTCTGAGTGGCGGTCGTGCCGGGCACGTGCGTTGCACGAATGACGGCGACATGCGGGCCGCGCTGGCCGCCGTCTTCCTGCTCACCGCGCAGACGGCGCCCCCCGGTGTCTCCTACGACTTCGAGTGGCGCTCGGCCGCCATGCTCTCGCGCTATGAAGCCGGCGATACGATCACCAGCCGCGGTGAGCTCGTCGGCCGAGGTCGGCTCCGGCTCACGCGCCTTGGCAGTGGCCGGATGCACTTCGTGTTCTGGAGCCCGGAAGGCAACGGACACGGAGACATCGTCGGGCAGCGGCTCGAGTCCGTCGCCTTCCCGGCTCCGCTCGACGTCGGTCGTCCGGCGGCACCGCCGCACCTGACCAGCGGGGCGTTCCGGCCGACCGGCGGTGATCCTCGGCAGCCGGAGACGTTCGAGCTGGCGTGGGCCGAAGGGTTCATCTGTCGCACCCCGCCCGCGAGGTGCGGCAACGTCACCGCCTGGGCCCGCGAGCTGAGCGGCCACGCGATCCGACGACCCTGAAGAACGCTCAGCGCGCCTCGCCGCCGAGCTGCCCGACCGCTTTGGCCACGCCCTCGGCGAGCTCACCGGGCGTGAACGGCTTCAGCACGATCGTCTGCACACCGCTCTCGTTGGCCTTCGCCATGACCTCGCGCGTGCCGTGCGCCGTGATCATCACCACGCGCATCCCGGGGCGAAGCTGCCAGGCCTTCTTCACGAACTCGAGCCCGGTGAGCTCGGGCATCTTGTAGTCGACGACCAGCAGGTCGGTCGGTGTGGCGCCGAGATGCGTCAGGGCCTCGGGCGCTTTCGTGAAGCCGGTGACCGTGTGCCCCTTCGATTGGAGCACCTGGACGCACATGCGAACGATGGAGGGCTCGTCGTCGACGACGACGATGGTCACGCCTGGCCCCGCCGATCGTCGGCGCGCAGCTTGTACTCCACGGAATCCACGAGCGCCAGCCAGGAGGCCTCGATGATGTTATCGGCCACGCCCACCGTTCCCCACGTCTCGCGCGTGTCGCCCGAGGTGATCAGCACACGGGTCTTGGCGGCGGTGCCCTTGGACTCGTCGAGGATGCGGACCTTGTAGTCGAGCAGACCCATCTCCTTGAGGTTGGGATAGAACTGCTCGAGCGCCTTGCGCAGCGCGTGGTCCAGTGCGTTCACCGGACCGTTGCCGGCCGCCGCCGTGTGCTCGAGGATGCCCTTGACCTTCACGCGCACGGTCGCCTCGGCCACCGGCTCGTCGTCCCCGCTCTGCTCCTCGACGATCACGCGGTAGGCGTCGAGGTCGAAGTACGGCCGGTGACGGCCGACCGCGCGCTCCATCAGGAGCTCGAACGAGGCCTCGGCACCCTCGAACTGGAAACCCTCGTCCTCGAGCTGCTTCAGGCGCTCGAGAATTCGGCGCGAATCCGGCGTGTCCTGATCGATGTCGATGCCGAACTCGCGCGCCTTCCAGACGATGTTCGATCGGCCGGCCAGCTCGGACACCAGCACGCGACGATGATTGCCGACCCGCTCGGGGTTGATGTGCTCGTAGGTCTCGGGATGCTTCAGGACGGCCGAGACGTGCATGCCGCCCTTGTGCGCGAACGCCGAGTCGCCGACGTACGGCTGCGCGTCCCACGGCTTGCGATTCGCCAGCTCGGACACGAAGCGCGAGACGTCGCGCAGCTCGCGCAGATGCGCCTCGGGGATGCAATCGATGCCCATCTTCAGCACGAGGCTCGGGATGATCGACACGAGGTTGGCGTTGCCGCAGCGCTCGCCGAAGCCGTTCATGGTCCCCTGCACCTGGGTGACGCCCTCGGCCACCGCGGCTAGCGAATTGGCCACCGCGCACTCGGCATCGTTGTGGACGTGAATGCCGAGCGGCGCCGTCACCGCGGCCTTCACGACCCGGAGGATCTCGACGAGATCCGCCGGGAGGGTGCCGCCGTTGGTATCGCAGAGCACGAGCCAGTGGGCGCCGGCGCTCTCGGCCGCCCGCAGCGTCGCCAGCGCGTAGTCCCGGTTGGCGCGAAAGCCGTCGAAGAAGTGCTCGGCATCGAACAGGACCTCGTCCATCTTCGGGCGGAGGAAGGCAATCGTATCGCGCACCATCGCCAGGTTCTCCTCGAGCGTGGTGCCGAGCGCCTGGGCGACGTGGAAGTCCCATGCCTTGCCGACGATCGTGGCCACCGGAGCGCCGGCGGTGATGAGCGCCTGCATGTTGGCGTCGGACGCCGCGGTGCCGCCCACCCGGCGCGTCATGCTGAACGCCGCGAGCTTGGCGTGTTTGAGCGTGACGTCCTGCATGCGGGCGAAGAACCGGAGGTCCTTTGGGTTGCTGCCTGGCCAGCCGCCCTCGATATAGTGGATGCCGAGCGCGTCCAGCCGCGAGGCCAGCCGGACTTTGTCTTCCATCGAGAAGGAGACGCCCTCGCCCTGGGTCCCATCTCGAAGAGTGGTGTCGTAAATCTTGATCAAACGACGCATTCTTCGCCCTCCACCCTCTCGCAGAGGGCTCGGCCATGATGGGCCAGTGGCCGGTGGGGTGTCAAGATTCGGCGGTGTCCAAGACGTTTCCCGTCTCGGGTAGCACGAGCGCCCCGGACGTGCGGCGCGAGCGGCACGAGGGCGTGCTAAATCGCGATGCGCACAGGAATGTGCGGTCGGGCATCGCTGTTGCACGTCAACTGAGGGAACGCGGCTGAGAGGAGGGCGCACATGAAGCCGATCACCATCATCGGGGTGATCCTGATCGTCCTCGGAGTGGTGGCGCTGGCGTATCAGGGCATCACGTACACCACCAACGAGAAAGTCGTGGACCTTGGCCCGCTCAAGGTGGAAGCGAAGCGCGAGAAGACGATTCCGCTGCCCCCGGTGCTCGGCGGACTCGCCCTCGTCGGGGGCATCGTGCTCGTGATCGTCGGCGCGCGACGCTAACCGGCCAGGCGCCCCTCGAGCCGCGCCTTCACGGCCGGCCACTCATTGTCGAGGATGGAAAAGTACACCGTGTCACGCTGATAGCCGCGAACGTTCATGTGGCGTCGCAGCACCCCTTCTCGCACGGCGCCCAGCCGCGCGATCGCCTCCTGTGAGCGGACATTGCGCCCATCGGTCTTGAGCGCCACCCGCACGCAGCCGAGCGTCTCGAAGCAATACCGCAGGAAGAGAAACTTCGACTCCGTGTTGGCCGGCGTCCGCCAGTACTGGCGCGCGAGGAAGGTAGCGCCGATCTCCACCTGCCGATCCCTGGGACGAACGTCGAGCAGGCGCGTCGAGCCGATGGGACGACCCGTCGCATTCCAGATCTGCGCGTACGTCAGCGCGTGACCGCTCGCCATGTCCTCCTGCGCCTGTTGGATCAGGGTCAGCGTCTCGCCGAGCGCCTTCGGCGGCGGCCAGGTCAGATAGCGGCAGACCTCGTCGTCCTGCATGGCGTCGAAGAGACCTTCCGCATGCCGTGCGTCGATAGGCTCGAGCGTGAGCCAGCGGCCCTTCAGCGTGACCGGCGTGAGATCCACGCTAGAGCACGCCCGCCCGGCGCAGCCGCTGCACCTCGGCCCGACGGAGGCCGAGGACACGCGTGAGCACGACATCGGTGTGGGCGCCGAGCACCGGCGCCGCCGTTTGTGCCTTGCCCGGCGTGCCGTGCAGCCGGATCGGGACGCCCATCATCTTCACCGTGCCCGCCTTCGCGTGTGGGAGCGCCACGAGCATCCCGCGCGCGCGCAGATGCTCGCTCTCGCACACCTCGGGCACCGTCCGGATGCGTCCGGCCGGCACACCCACCGCCCCCAATCGCTTCATCCAGTCCTCGCCCGTTCGCCCCCCGAGCACCTGGTTGAGCAGCGGCACCAGCGTGGCGCGGTTCTCGACCCGCGCCGCCTCCGTCGCATAGCGCGGGTCCTTGGCCAGATCCGGCCGTTCCAGCGCTGCACAGCAGCGCTCCCAGAGCGAGTTGTTCGCGACGCCGAGGGCGAGGTAGCCGTCGGCGGCCTTGAACACTTCGTACGGCACGATCGAGGGATGCTCGTTGCCGCGCCGGGCCGGCGTGCGGCCGGCGTTCAAGTACATGCCGGCCTGATACGTGAGGAGCGACGCCATCACGTCGAGCATGGCGATCTCGACCTTCTGACCCCGCCGCGTCTTCTGCCGCGCCAGCAGCGCCAGCGTCACGCCATGAGCGCCCGACATGCCGGCGACCAGATCGGCGATCGAGTTGCCCACCTTCACCGGCGGTCCATCGGAAAAGCCGGTGAGGTCCATCACTCCCGACTCCGCCTGCACGATCAGATCGTAGCCGCCGCGGTGAGACTCCGGGCCGGATTCGCCGAACCCGGAGATCGCGCAATAGACGAGTCGCGGGTTGAGCCTGGCGAGCGTCGCATAGCCGAGGCCGAGCTTCTCCATGGTGCCCGTGCGGAAGTTTTCCAGAACGACGTCGCTCTTCCGGGCGAGGCGCTTCAGGATCTCGCGGCCCTCGGGAGCCTTGAGATTGAGCGTGATGCTCTTCTTGTTGCGGTTGACGGACATGAAGTACGTCGACTCGCCGCCGGCGAACGGCGGCCAGCCTCGCGTGTCGTCCCCCTTGCCCGGCTCTTCCACCTTGATGACCTCGGCCCCCATGTCGCCGAGCAGCATGGCGCAGTAGGGTCCCGCCAGCACGCGAGTGAGGTCGAGAACGCGCACGCCTTTCATCGGCTGCTCAGCTGCCACGTGGCCCCCTGTTCCACACCCGCTTGGCCAGGCTCCGCGCGATGGCGTTGGCGCGATCACCGGCGTGACCGGCACGACGCCAGAACAGCCGCGCGCGCTCGAGCGCGCCCAGGTGCGAGAAGTAGTAGACGTCGTCGATCGCCTCGATCGCCACCGAGGACCCGATCTTCAGGCCACGCGTCTCATCGCCGTGGCACACGAAGCGCGCCCCGCCCTCCAGCTCCACGATGGCGATGTTCAGCGGCGAGCGGAATCCCTCCGGCGCCGAGTGGAGCACGGTGAACGAGACGATCTCGCCCACGCCGGCGACGGTCGTCGGCGTCATGGCCACCGGATGCCACGGACAGTACGAGGCCGGCGGCGCCACGACCGCCTGGCAGCGCGGACAGCGCGAGGCCGGGATGCGCGTCTCCACCGTCTTCACGCGGCCTCCAGGATGGTCACCCAGTTGTTCGTCGCCAGACCCCCGATCGAATGCGCGAGCGCGACACGGCCCGGCACCTGGCGTGCGCCCACGCGCCGCGTCAGCTGCCAGACACACTCCACGATCTGGGCGATGCCGGTGGCGGCCAGCGGGTGGCCACGCGCCTTCAGGCCACCCGACGGGTTGATGGGCAGTCGCCCGTCACGCGCTGTCTCGCCGTCGAGTGTCACGCGCCCGGCCTTGCCGGGCGGAACGAGACCGATGTCCTCGAGCGAGATCAGCTCGAACGGCGCGAACGCGTCGTGAAGCTCGGCGAAGTCCACACGCTCGGGCCCGAAGCCCGCCATCTGGAACGCGGCGCGCGCGGCCATGCGATTGGCCTTGAAGCTCGTGAGCGACTCGCGGTGTCGCACCGCGAGCGTGTCGGTCCCCTGCCCGATGCCGGCCACACGCACCGGTCCGCGCTCGGCGGTCAGCACGAGCGCGGCCGCACCATCGGAGATCGGGCAGCAATGGAGCAACCGCAGCGGCTCGGCCACCATCCGGCTCTCCATGACTTCCTCCGGAGTGACCGCCTGCTGGAAGTGCGCGTACGGGTTCAGCGCCGCATTGGCATGGTTCTTCACCGCCACCTGGGCAATCTCGCGGGGCGTCACGAGCTTGCGCGCGAGGAGCGCGCGCGTGATCAGGCCGGCCAGGGCGGGCATGGTGGCGCCGTAGGAGCGCTCGTACGGGTCAATCGAGCGGCCGATGATCTCCGAGACTTTCGGCGTGAGGAGGTGGGTCATCTTCTCGCCGCCGACGACCAGCACGGACTGATAGAGGCCGGCGGCCACCTGGGCGAAGGAGGCGTAGAAGGCGGCGGCGCCCGACGACGTCGCGGTCTCCACCCGGATGGCCGGCGTGTCGGCAAGACCGAGGTACGTCGCGACGTTGGAGGCGAAGTTACCGTCGCCGAGGAACTCCTCGGGGTTCATGGCGGCGACCACCACCATGCCCGGCCGCTCGATCCCGGCTTCGGCGAGCGCACCATGGGCGGCGTCGGCCATGAGCTCCTGGAGCGGCTCGCTGCGACGGCCGACCCGCGTCATTCCGGCGCCTGCGACGTAGACATTCGCCATGCCGCCGCCAAGCTTGCCGGGCCGCGCGCGAAAGGTCAATTTCCCCGCGCCGCTTCCGATAGCTCCACCAACGCTCAGTGCGCCATCGAGACGCGCCACGGCTTTGCCGGGGCGGGTCGAGCGTTTGGGGGGACATGGGGGCCATTTCGGGGCCCCCCATGTCAACCGACCCGGCGGCGGACCGGCGGCGGCGGTGCCGCCACGTTCAGCTCGCGGATCAGGCGCAAGAGATACGTGCGCTGAAGCCCCAGCGCGCGAGCGGCGTGGGTGCGATTACCGCGCGCCTGATGCAGCGTGGCCTCGATGAGCCGGCGTTTGAAGTCGCACACGGCGCCGTGATAGCCGACGGGCCGCGCGAGGGGCGAGACGTCCGGAGTCGAAGTCGCATTCATGCGTCGTGGTCGGTGCGACGCGCGTGCCACATGCGCGCGTCGCAGAATTCGCGCCGTTGGCGCAGGGGACGCGCGCGATCTGCCCTGCGCGCTGGGCGGTCTGCCCAGAAACGAAGAGCCCCCGGTACGCGGGGGCCCGATCGGACAGGCGAGAACGGCGACCGCTCAGGATTTCGTAGCGGGCTTCACGCCCGGGTTGTCCTTGAAGAACTGCTTGTTGAGCTCGATGAAGCTCTTCCACTGATCGGGCGTCTCGTCTTCCGCGAAGATCGCCTTGACGGGACAGACCGGCTCGCAGGCGCCACAGTCAATGCATTCGTCGGGATGGATGAACAGCTGGTCCTTGCCTTCGTAGATGCAATCCACCGGGCATACCTCGACGCAGGCCTTGTCCTTGACGTTGATGCACGGCTCGGCGATCACATACGGCATTGGGCCCTCCCGATCTCTCTAGTCGGTGCGGTCAGACCACGCATTTTTAACTCGGCGACCCCAGACTGTCAAGCATTCCGGGTGGTTAAGCCCGCCCGAACGGCTCACTGCGCGCGAAGCCGCGGGTCCAGCGCGTCGCGGAGCGAGTCGCCGAACAGGTTGAAGGCGAAGACGGCCAGGCTGATCGCCAGCCCGGGGAAAATGGCCATCCACGGCGCGGCCTCGGCGAACTGCACCGCCGCGCCGCGCAGCATGAGCCCCCACGCCGCCGTCGGCTCCGACACGCCGAGGCCGAGGAAGGACAGCGACGCCTCGAGCAAGATCGCCTGGCCGAGAAACGCGGTGAGCATGATCAAGTACGGCGCCATGACGTTCGGAAGCATGTGACGCATGATGATGCGCCGGTGCCGGAATCCGGCCGCACGGGCCGCGTCGACGTACGGCATCTCGCGAATGGCGAGCGCGCTCGAGCGCGCGACGAGCGCGGCACGCGGAATCATGGGGATCATGATGGCGACGATCACGTTCTCGATCCCGTTGCCCAGGATCGACACGACGGCCAGCGCCAGGATGATCAGCGGAAACGCCAGGAAGATGTCCATGGCCCGCTGGATGACGAGGTCGATCTTGCCGCCGAAATACGCGCTGGCGACGCCGATCACCGCCCCCACGGTGGCGCCGATGATGGCCGAGACGAAGCCGACCAGCATCGCCGTGCGCGAGCCATAGAGAATGCGCGTGAGCACGTCCCGGCCGAAGGCATCGGTGCCGAGCCAGTGCGCGGCGCTCGGCCGCGCCAGCATGGCGCCGTAGTCGGTGGCCAGCGGGTCGTACGGCGAGATGAGGTGGGCGGTGGCGGCCACGACGAGGTTGAGCAGTACGATGGCCGCGCCCGCCGCGCCGAGCGGCCGCTCGCGCGCGAACTCGCGCACGATGCGCCTCCACTTGCCGCGCTCGGCGACCTCGGGAATGTCGGCGGTGACGACCGGAGTGCCGACGGCCATGCTCAGCCTCCCGACCGCGCTGGCCGGCTCATCGGAACCGGATGCGCGGATCGATCCACGCGTAGGCCAGATCGACCAGGAAGTTGACGAAGATGAACACGAACGCCACCAGGAGCACGAGGGCCTGTGTGAGCGTGTAGTCGCGATGGGCGACCGACTCGACAAAGAGCATCCCGAGCCCGTTCAGGTTGAAGACTTGCTCGGTCACGACGAGACCACCCATGAGGAACGCAAACTCGAGCGCCACCACCGTAAGCACCGGCAGCATGGCGTTCTTCAGCGCGTGGCGTGACAGGATGAGCCGCTGCCACAGCCCCTTGGCGCGGGCCGTCCGGATGTAGTCCTCGCGCAGCACTTCGAGCATCGCCGAGCGCGTCATGCGCGTGGCCACGGCCGAATACCGATAGCCGACGGCGAGGGCGGGCCAGATCAGCTGCAGGATGTTCTGCCACGGATTGACCCAGAACGGCGTGTACACCATCGGCGGCAGCCACTTGAAGATGATGAGAAGGCCGAGGATGAAGACGATGCCGAGCCAGAACGAAGGCGTGGCGAGCCCGGCGATCGAGAAGATGCGCACCGCGTAATCGACCCAGGTGTCCTGCTTGAGCGCGGCCAGCACCCCGAGTGGGATGGCGAGCAGGACGGCGATCATGGTGGCCATGATGGCCAGCTGCAGGCTCAGCGCGAAACGCAGGCGGATCTCCTCCGTGATCGGCGCCCCTGTCCACATCGAGCGCCCGAAGTCCAGACGCAGGATTCCGCCCATCCAGTCGACGAACTGCTGCAACATCGGCTTGTCGAGCCCGAGGCGCGCTCGCTCCTTGTCGAGATTCTCCTTCGACGCGAACGAGCTCTCACCCGCGAAGCGCAACTCCACGACGTCGCCCGGCACCACCCGCATGAGCAGGAAGATGATGACGGCGACGCCGAGGAGCGTCGGGATCATCAACAGCAGCCGCTTGACGATATACCGCGTCATTTAACGTGGGGGCCCCGAAATGGCCCCCACTCCCCCGGACGCTCGGCGCCCCCCGGCGAAGCCGTCGCGCGCCTCGGGATTGCGCGAGCGCCCCGAAATGGCCCCCACTCCCCCGGACGCTCGGCGCCC
>Ga0075421_100008358_pt1 | contig 12714 bp, 11 predicted proteins | sample SoiMetdeltSBSDD5_FD_75292 | JGI IMG/M metagenome (GOLD analysis project Ga0075421, IMG submission 75292) | Bulk soil microbial communities from a Populus tree surrounding site in Tennessee, USA - Soil MetaG P. deltoides SBSDD5 | ecosystem: Environmental > Terrestrial > Soil > Tree plantation... | reverse complement strand
GCTGCTCCGAGCCGCCGAATTCCAATAGCCAGATGGGCATCGACCTGAACCGCAACTCCTCTCACCAGTGGGGCGGCGCAGGGACCAGCACCAGCCCGTGCGACCTCGTCTACCGCGGCCCGAGCGCGAAGTCGGAGCCCGAGACCGCGGCCATGCAGAGCTACATGGCCTCGATCTTCCCGGACCAGCGCGGCCCCGGCGCCACCGACCCGGCCCCGCCCACCACCACCGGCGTGATGGTCACGCTCCACAGCTACGCCCAGCTCGTCCTGTACCCGTGGGGGTACGGCTCGGCCTCCGCGCCCAACAAGACGGAGCTGGCGACGCTGGGCCGCAAGTTCGGGTACTTCAACCACTACGACGTCTGCCAGGCGCCGATCTGCCTGTACTCGGCGAGCGGCACCACGGATGACTGGGCCTACGGGGAGCTGGGAATCGCCAGCTACACGTTCGAGATCGGCAGCGCCTTCTTCGAGTCGTGCTCGACCTTCACCCAGACGGTCCTGCCCGACAACCTCAACGCCCTCCGGACGGCGTTCAAGCACGCGCGGCGGCCGTACCAGACCCCGAAGGGCCCGGACGCGCTGAACGTCGCGATCTCCGCCACCGAGGTCACGGCCGGAGCGGTGGTGATGCTCACGGCGACGGTGGACGACACGCGATACAACAGCAACGGCTGGGGAGCCGAGCCTACGCAGAATATCGCCGCGGCCCGCTACACCGTCGACAAGACCTCCTGGACGAGCGGGGCGATCCCCTTCTCGATGATCCCGAGCGACGGAGCGTTCAACGCGACGATCGAGGGCGTGAGGGCGAACGTGAGCACGGGGGGATGGAAGCCCGGCCGCCACCTCATCCTCGTCGAGGGCCGGGACGCGAACGGAAACTGGGGCATCCCCTCCGGCGTGTTCCTCGACGTCGTCAGGCCGAGGGCACCTTGAGAGAGCTGCTACCGAGGCGAACAGGGTAGAGCGGCATGCCGGCTTCACGTACGTAGGGCCGATCATCGCATGGCCGCGCACGCGGCTCTGAACCGTTCCCGCCGGCCAGTCCGCAGGGCCTCCGTGACATCCCACTCCTCCGGAACCAACGATAGCGACTGAAGCCGAGGAGCCGCTTCAGCGCATCGTCCCTGAAACCCGGTGCCCGGACGGCTCGCTTGATTCGGATGTCCACGAACACCGGCGGCTCGAAGCCCCGGGCGGCCTCCACGGCATCGACGATGCGGATCAACCTCTGGACCTTGGCCCCCCAGCCCGAGTACCCGAACGAGAAGATGGTCAGCACCGGGTCTGGCCGGCGGGCCCCGAGCAACGCTTGCCGGACGAGACGAACGGGAACCTTGAGCAGGCCGACGTTGCCGCTGAAGGGCACGGATCGGGAGAAGCGCCGTGGATCGGCCAAGTACCAGCCCTGCTGCCCGGAGAGGTGCCAGTTACTGCCCCGCCGAGTCGTGCAGTCCCGGAGATCCACCACGCCCACCAGGGCTCCACGTGGAAGGTCCTCCACTGCGAAGCCCTGGCGCTCCATGACCTGGCGGTCCACGTTGCCGGCGGCGTGGATCAACAGGCGACCACGGTGTTTCGTCGCCCAGCTCCGGTTCTCCACGTCCTTCAGGCCCCGGAGGATCAGCTCCGCGTACGGCTGCTGGATGCTGATGGCCCTCAGCGGCTCCCTGGTCATGGCGACCCTCCGGGCCGATCATAAACCGGTAGGGGATGCCAGCGGCTGTGCGTTGCCATCGACCACTCAGGGGATGTGCAGTGAAGGTGCTCGACCTCGAGGACTTGCCGTCTGCCGATGATGTGCTGTTCCTTTCCTTCACGGGAGCCCACGACCCGCGCACCGCTCTGGACCGCGAGTTGGAGCCGTTCTTGCGTGCCTTCGAAACCTACGCGGATGGGTGGTCAGATCCACGTCACCGCACATGCTTTCGATTCCAGTGATCTTGATCCGTCTTGCTGGATTGGTCGCCAGGGCGCCTTCAGACCCGACATAGAATCTCCCGGATTCAAGATGCCCCCACTGAAATCCCATCAGCGCGCTCCTATCCGAACGTGTCGGTCTCTCCGAGCACGGCGTCTATCCAACCGGCAGCAGTAGCCTCGGTCTGACTCGCCCAGTGCGCGGGTGGACTTCGCAGTGACGACCCTTCACCCGGGCAGGGCAGCTCAGGCTGTTGCGGAAAGTGGGGCCCGTCCCGGAGCCCGTGGTCGAGCCATACGGCATCGCATTCGTCACACAGGCCCACGACCGCTCTGCCGGAAGCTGCCACTCGGATCCCGATGTTCCCCGTCCCGCATACAGAGCATTTGCCGATACGAAGCATTCGACCGGCCACTATCTTAGGCACTCCTCGATTTGTTTGGCTTCACGTCGACAACAGACGTCGATGCGTCAGGCTTGAGATCATCCCAAAACTGTTCCACAGCCCATTGCAGGTAGTCATTCCCGAACTTCGAAGTTCGAAGGATACCATGCTTCGCCCCGGGTGATTTGAAATCTTCGAGCAACCCATAGAGCTTCAGATGAGGTGCAGCTTGAAAATACAAGAACTTCATCGCCTCGTTTGAGGCATAGTGATTGTTAACACCATTAATGAATTTCTTTCGATTGGCGAGAAACACGTTCAACATGCTTAATGACTTATTTCCGTAGGACTCCGTGAGCTTGAGCAGTTTCTCGGAGATGCCGCGAAACTTTAGCTCGCGCTCTTGCGAAGGGTCTCTAGGGCTGTCTTTCTCAAAGGCAGCTATCTTCAACCGAAGCTCTTTGTTCTCCTTCGTTAGAGACGCCAGTTCGGCGACGACCTTCGCAGACTCAGGAACCTCCACTGCTCGAACCCATCCGAGGTGCCCATCCCGCTCGATCTCTTTCATGCTCTTGTGAATGGCTATCCAGATGTCCTTGTTGTCGGCAACGAAGCTGCAGAGCTTGCCGATAACAAGCGTATGAAACTCCTTCCACCGAGGATCGGACTGCTCAATGACCTTGGTCCCGAGCTGCGCGACTTTCTTCTGGATCAGTTCCTCCTTGAGCACCAAGGCGAAGAGCCGCTTGCCCTTCTCCATGGCATATCGGTATTCCAACTCCACATAGGCCTTCTTCGACTCGGGCTCGATGGAACCGTAACGACCTCCCAGGATAAGGAGAAAAGCGTCGGACTCATCGATCCACCGCGTAATGCTCTCCCACTGGCTCTTGTCTCCCGCCGCGAACAGTTCCATTCCTGCAGGGATGTGCCCCGCGTCTAGGACGGCTTGAACCGCTGCTTGCCGTTCGTCCTTGAGGTCTTCGTAAGTGGAGGAGATGAAGACTTGGAGCTTGCGGTTCACTTGAGCAACTCCCTGTGGCTCTCTGCCTAGGCACGAAAGACATCGGCCACTACATCAGTTCTGGCTGATGTAGTGGCCGATCTGGCTAAGCCCCTGAATTCTGAGCGGGAAAAGGGATTTGAACCCTCGACCCCCGCCTTGGCAAGGCGATGCTCTACCGCTGAGCTATTCCCGCATATTCACTTGTCCCGGCACGGGGCCGGGGCCGTCGGATATAGCCAACGACCCCTGGGGGGTCAAGCTTCCCCTCCTGCCTTTGCCCCTCCGATCGTCCGTACGAAGGCCCGGAAGTAGACTGCCATCGACCAGACGCTCATCACCGCCGAGAGGTAGATCAGCACCTTCCCGATCTTGTTGTAGTCCACCACGTACGTCGCCCAGATCAGGTCCAGTGGGTGCTGGTAGTGCACGCACAGGCTGATCACCCCGCACAGCTGCAAGGACGTCTTCCACTTCCCTTCCTGACCGGCCGCGATCACCATCCCCTCGCTGGCCGCGATCGTCCTCAGCCCGCTGACGATGAACTCCCTCGCCAGCAGCACGATCACCACCCACGCCGCCACCCTCCCCAACCTGACCATCATCACGAAGGCGGCCATCACGATCAGCTTGTCCGCCAGGGGGTCCATGAACTTCCCCACGATCGTGATCTGGTTCCACCGCCTCGCCAGCACCCCGTCCACCACGTCCGTCACCGCCGCCAGGGTGAACAGCGACGCCGCCAGCAACGAGCTGAGCGGGTCCGCGTCGTAGGTCAGCCACACGAACACCGGGATGATCGCGATCCGCCCCAGCGTCAGCATGTTGGGCAGATTCCAGAACTGCTCCCGCAGCACGCTGGGCCGGCGCGCCGCCTTCCGCCGCGCCTTCTCCTCCCGCTTCTGCTGCCTGCGCAGGGCCTTCTCGCTCGTCGCCATCGCGCCCCCGTCCATACCACGCGGGCGCTCGCCCCGCCGCCGGCTCAGCTCCCGCCCATGCTCAGCAGCGCGAAGCCCTCCCCCGACAGCTCGATGCCCGCCCGGATCGCCTTGCCGCTCTTGTCCCGGGCCAGTGGGACCACCCTGGGCGACAGGTTCCCGTGCCAGCCCACCACGTTCGTCAGCGGCACCGTCACCGGGTCGTGCTCCGTCACCTCCAGCGACCGCAGCGCCCCCGGCAGGCTCAGCAGCACCTTCCCCTTCCCCCGCAGGTGCACCAGGTCCAGGTCCGGCGCCACGTCCGACGGCACCCGCCCGTTCTCGAACGCCACCGGCTCCTCGAAGCCGAACACCGTGCCCTCCAGGAAGTAGGCGCTCTCGTCGTCCAGGTCCACCGACACCAGCGTCCGCCGCGGCACCTGCACCACCAGCCGCCCCTTCCCCTCCACCCGCATCATCTGCGCTTCCCCATCCCCGAACGTCTGGTCGCTCGTCCGCCCCCGGAACCGCCGGTTCTGCGGCGTCATCTCCAGCTGCCCACTCTGCGCCACCAGCCCCACCACCCGCGTCAGGATCTCCCCCTGCACCACGATGGCCACCGCCTCCGAGTCGATCAGGAACGGCCCCGGCTTCTGCCCCGAGAACATCGCCACCTTCGGCGCCAGCTCCGCGATCGGCAGATCCACCGGCACCGGACGCGCCTTCCCACCCTCCCCCCGGTTCACCTCCAGCGGCCTCAGCGGCTTCCCCGTCCTCGACCCCGGCGGCTGCACCTCCGCGAAGTTCGGCGGCCGCTCCCGCGGCTCCACCTCCACCACCGCGTCCACCACCGCGTCCGCCACGATCTCCTCGGCGTGGGTCTCCGGCGCCTCCGCCATCGGCGGCTGCTCCACCACCGCCGCCTGCGACTCCGCCTCCGGAGCCATCACCTCGATCTGCAGGACCTCATCCGCCGGCGTCTCCACCCCCTCCACCGGTGGCATCTCCTCCACCGCCAGCTCGCCAGCGGACGACTCCGGCGCCCCACCCGATCCATCCCGCTCTCCCGACTCCGCCGGCTCCACGAACGACGCCTCGAACTGATCCTCCGCCGCCCCCTCCCGCCCCGCCGCCCGCTGCAGCGCGATCGCCCCCGCGTCCGCGCTCTCCGGCGTGGACACCGCGATCTCCTCCCCGCCCCTACCACCCGGATCCGCCGGCGTGGTCCCATCCAGCCCGAAGTGCGCTCCCCAGTCCTGAGCCTGGAGCGCTCCGACCTCCGCCCCCACAGCTGCGGAGGCCGTCATGGGCGCCGAGGCCACCGGCTCCTCCAAGGCCGCCGCCGGCGGCGGGGGCGGCGACACGGCCGGCGGTGGCAGGGGTGAGCTCGCCGCCGCAGCCCTCTTCGGCGCAGCCTCTGCCCGGGACACGAACGGATGCTCGGTTCCGTTCACCTGCGCCGGCAGGCCGTAGGCCGCTGCCACCTCGTCCGCCTCGTTCATCTGCGCGGCACTCGGTGCCGGAGCCGGAGCCGCCGGCGCCGCCGGCACCACGGGTGGCGCCGAATACGACGGAAGCACGGCCGCGGCGGTCTCCGCCTGTACCTGCGCGGGCCCCTGCGCCTGCCCCTGCAGGCCCGCCCCGTCCCCGGCGATGGCGCGGGCCATCTTCTCCGCCATCTGGTCGCTGCCGGCGGTGATGAAGTGTTCCCTGGCCCTTCCGTACTCCCCGACCTGCGCCAGCGCGATCCCCAGGTAGTTGTGGGCGCGCATGTGCTCGGGGTTGAGGTCGGTGGCGGTCTCGAACTCCCGGATGGCCCGCGCGATGGCGGTGGTCTTCAGGTACACCAGCCCCAGGTTGACCCGGAGGGTGGGGTCCGCCGGGTTCTCCTGCACCAGGTTCTCGTAGATCTCGGCCGCCCGGTCGAACAGCCCGAGCTTGAAGTACGTCAGTCCGAGGAGGTTCTGCGCCTTCTCATTCTTCGGCTGCAGCTTGAACGCGCGCTCGAGGTGCTCCTTGGCCTCGATCACCTTCCCCGCCGCGAGCAGCTCCCCGCCCTGGTAGAGCGCGTGGAGAAACTCGTCCTCGGTGGGTTTGCCCGGCCGCGCCATCGCTCAGTGCCTCACTCCTCAACTCCTCGCACCCCTCACTGCTCCGACGCCCGGGCGCCCGCCGCCCCTCCGCTCCCGCCCACACCCCCGGGGGCCCCTGGCGGGGCCGCGGAGGGCGCCACCGGCGCCGCCTGGTCCTTGTACTGGAAGTACAGCGCGATCACCTTCCGCACGTAGTCCTGGGTCTCTGCGTACGGCGGGACGGTCCCGCCCCACTTGGCCACCGCGTCCGGCCCGGCGTTGTACGCCGCGACCATCTTCACCATGTCCCCGCTGAACTGGTTGGCCAGCACCCGCAGGTACCTCGTCCCGCCCTCGATGTTCTCCTTCGGGTCGAAGATGTCCTTCACGAACATCTCCCGCGCCGTGTCGGGCATCAGCTGCATCAACCCCGACGCCCCCCGGGGCGAGACCGCGGTCGGGTCGTAATTCGACTCCGCCTGGACCACCGCCCGCACCAGCGCCACCGGCACCCGGTACCGGATCGCCGCCGACTCCATCAGCTCGTCGTACTTCCGCCGCAGCTCATCCGGCCCGCGCGCCTGGGGCACGTAGTCGCTGCTCGCCGGCGCCGCCCGGAACGTCCCTGGCAGCCGCTGCGCCTTCCGTCCGCTGGGAGGGACGTTGGTGTAGACGATGGTCCCGTCCTTCTCCACGTACTTGTAGATCCCGTCCGCCCTCGCCTCGGACGTCCCCGCAGCCCACACCCCCACCGCGAGGGCGAGCATCACCGCTCGGCGGCGCCGCGCCGCCTCCTGGAACGAAAGCACGAGCACGTTCCCCATCCGGACTCTCCGGCCCCACAGCACAGCCATCCAGGCCATCCGGGCCAAGGCCCAGTCTACGGCCGATCAACCTTAGTCCCCCGCCGGCTCTTCCTCAAGAAAAGCGCCTTGTTTCCGGACGTTAGCGGCGTTAAGCACCAGCGATGGCGGTTTCCGTCGATTTCCTGGTCCTCGGCGGCGGGGTCGCGGGGCTGTCCTACGCCCTCAGGGCGGCGCGCGCGGGCACGGTGGCGGTGCTCACCAAGCGGGCCCGTCACGAATCGAACACCAACTACGCGCAGGGCGGCATCGCGGCGGTGCTCTCCCCGCTCGACTCCCCGGAGCTGCACGTGCAGGACACGCTCACCGCGGGCGCCGGGCTGTGCAACCGCTCCGTAGTGGACGTCACGGTCCGCGACGGACCGCAGCGGGTGAAGGAGCTGGTGACGCTGGGGGCGGAGTTCGCGCGGCGGCCCAACGGCGAGTTCGAGCTCACGCGCGAGGGCGGCCACTCGGAGCGCCGGGTGGTCCACGCCGGGGACATCACCGGCCGGGAGGTGGAGCGCGCGCTGCTCGCCGCCGCCGACGAGCAGAAGAACATCACCATCCGCCCGGACGCCTCCGCCATCGACCTCATCCTCGATCGCCGCGCGCCGGTGAACGGGAACGCGCGCTGCCTGGGCGCCTATGTGCTGCTGGAGGACGGGCGGATCGAGACCTACCTCGGCAAGGTGACGGTGCTGGCCACGGGCGGCGCGGGGAAGGTCTACCTCTGCACCACCAACCCGGACGTCGCCACCGGGGACGGCGTGGCCATGGCGTACCGCGCGGGCGCGCGCATCGCCAACATGGAGTTCTACCAGTTCCACCCCACCTGCCTGTACCACCCGGAGGCGAAGAGCTTCCTCCTCTCCGAGGCGCTGCGCGGCGAGGGCGGCAAGCTCCGCCTCCGCACCGGCCAGCCGTTCATGTCGCGCTACCACCCGCAGGCCGAGCTGGCCCCCCGCGACATCGTGGCCCGCGCCATCGACGCGGAGCTCAAGCGCACCGGCGACGAGTGCGTCTTCCTGGACATGACGCACCTGGGCCGCGCCTTCGTCACCAACCGCTTCCCCAACATCTACGCCACCTGCAAGGCGTTCGGCGTGGACATGGCGGTGCAGCCCATCCCGGTGGTCCCCGCGGCGCACTACATGTGCGGGGGCGTGGTGGCGGACCAGGACGGCCGCACCTCGGTGCGCGGGCTCTACGCCATCGGCGAGGTGTCCTGCACCGGCCTGCACGGCGCCAACCGGCTGGCGTCCAACTCGCTGCTGGAGGGCCTGGTGTTCGGCCCGCGCGCGGCGGCGGCGACCATCGAGGAGGCGGCCTCGGTCAAGCCGCTGGAGCAGGAGCCGCCGGAGTGGAACCCCGGCGCCGCGGTGGACTCCGACGAGAGCGTGGTGGTCACCCACAACTGGGACGAGATCCGCCGGCTGATGTGGAACTACGTCGGCATCGTCCGCACCGACAAGCGGCTGATGCGCGCCCGCCGCCGCCTGGAGCTGCTCCGCGAGGAGATTCGCGACTACTACTGGCGGTTCAAGGTCACCCGGGACGTGATCGAGCTGCGCAACATCGCCGACGTCGCGGCGCTGATCGTCGAGTGCGCCTCCCGCCGGAAGGAGAGCCGCGGCCTCCACTACACGCTGGACTACCCCAACCGGGACGACCACAACTGGAGCCAGGACACGGTGGTCTCACGAGCGCCATGAGCCTCGAGGATCGTCCACCGTTCGGCGCAGGCCCCGGCCCGGGGCACCGCACCCGCCCCGCGCCCGGAGGGCCGTTCGACGCGCCACCGATGCAGGCCGGCCGGACGCCCATCGTCTGCGGCGCCGTCATCGCCCTCTCCGTCGGCCTCTACCTATTCGAGGGCCTGGTGCTGTCGGGGGGCAACCTGGTCCGGCCCAACCACTTCGGCATGCTCCACGGCCCGGACGTCCAGGCGGGCGATCTGTGGCGCCTGGTGACCCACGTCTTCGAGCACGGCGACCCCCTCCACCTGCTCCTCAACATGTCGGTGGTGATGACGCTGGGGATGTCCTTCGAGCGCGCCACCGGCTCCGGCCTCTTCGCGGTGATCTCCCTCATCACCGCCATGGGGTCGGCCACCCTCTCGCTGCTCTTCTCCTTCGACGTCCACATGCTGGGCGCGTCGGGGATGATCCTCGGCTGGGCCGGGGCGATCCTGCCCATCGCCACCCAGCAGGCGCGGCGCGCGCTCGGCACCTGGCTGGTGCAGGTGGCGATCATCAGCTTCCTCCCCGGGGTGAGCTGGCAGGGCCACCTGGGCGGGTTCCTCTTCGGGCTGGCCTGCGGGCTGCTGCTCAAGCTGGGGCGGAAGCCCTTCTGGGCGGTGGCGCCGTTCCTCGCCATCGCCTCGGTGGGCGCGGCGCTGGCGGTCGCCCACCCGGCGCTCCGCGCTCCCTAGCGCGCCGGCAGCTGCAGCTCCGCGTTCCCCAGCGCGGACGCCATCCGCAGCGTCACCGCCTCCGTCCCCTCCGGGACCACCTCCGACCCATCCTGGAGCGTCCTCGGGAAGCTCACCTTGAACCCCACCCAGAACTCGTCGAAGTATGGGTACAGCGACCGCAGGTCCATGGTCGACCGCCCGATGCGCTCCACCTTCGACGGCGCCACCTCCCCGCGCGGCGTCACCAGGGCCAGCCGCCACTGGCCGCGGGGCCGGTCCAGGTCGTCGAAGCGCGGGTCGGGGAAGTGGGCGGCGAGGAAGACCTCGTGGGCGGCGGCGGCCGCGGCTCTCTCCTCCCCCAGCAGCCGCTCCACCTCCGCCGCCGGCAGCCTCCGGAACCCGGCGGCGCGGCGGACGCGCGCCTCGCGGAAGGTCCAGCTCTGGAAGGTGGCCCAGCAGAAGAAGCGGGTGTCGAAGCGGTCGTACAGCTCGCGGTGGTCGCTGTAGCGGGCGACCAGCGCCTGGTACTCGCGCTCCTGCCCATCCTCCTGGGCCGCCGGCGGCCGGTCACCCACCCGCGGCACCTTCCACCCGGGCCCCGGGGCTGGCCCGGTACACCCGCCGCCCAGCGACAGCGCCAGCGCCACCACCGCGGCTGCGGCCGGGGCCCGCGCGCTCACGAGGGGATGAAGTCCTTGCGGGTGAACAGCGCGGTGAGCGGGTACCCCTTCGCCTCCACCGCCTCGCGCCCGCCCTCCAGCCGGTCCACCAGGGCGAAGGCGCGGCGCGGCTTCAGCCCTTCTGCCTCGGCGCGCTCGAAGGCGCGGAGGGTGGACGCGCCGGTGGTGACCACGTCCTCCACGATGGCCACCGGGGCGCCGGTCTCGATCAGCATCCGCCCCTCGATCCACGCGCCGGTGCCGTGGCCCTTGGGCTCCTTGCGGACGATGAAGGCGGGGATGGGCTGTCCGGCCAGGTACGAGGAGAGGCTGATCGCCGAGGCCAGCGGGTCCGCGCCCAGGGTGAGGCCGCCCACGGCGCGCGCGTCGGGCAGCTCCCGCCGGATGGCGTCCCAGAGCAGCCGGCCGATCAGGAAGTGGCCCTCGGCGGTGAGCGCGGTGCGCTTGCAGTCGATGTAGAAGTCCGACGACTTCCCGGAGGAGAGCACCACCTGGCGCCGCTCGAAGGAGAGCTGGGTGAGCAGCTCCAGCAGCCGGGCGCGGTCGCGCGCGAGCCCGTCCACCATCTACTTCGACTCCAGGTAGGCGACCAGGTCGGCCGAGTAGCCCAGCTGCTGCAGCAGCTCGCGCTTGCGCTCCGGCTCCAGCGAGCTGAACACGTCCGCCAGCAGCGCCAGGTCCTGGTTCAGCGCGGCCATGCGCAGGGTCACGTCCTGCGCCAGCTCGTCCGCGTCGACCTCCTCCTCTTCCTCCTCCCCGCCGGCGGCCTCCTCCTCCCCTCCCGCCTCCACCGTCTCCGGGGCCAGCTCGTCCTCGCCCGCGGCCTTCTCCAGCATGTCCCGCGCCGCCGGGGTCAGCCTCCCTTGCGCCTCCAGCTTCTCCTGCAGCGCCGCCAGCTCCTCCGCCGACACCGGCACCTGGTCGATGGCGGCGGTGAGGGCCATCAGCAGCGCGTCCTCGTCGGTGAGGTCGGTGTGCAGCCGGGCCAGCACCCGGTCGCGCTGGAGGAAGCGGAGGGCCTCCACGCGGCGGAAGCCGCAGATGATCTGGAACCGGTCGGGCGGCTTGAGCTTCAGGTCCACCGGGAACAGCTGCCCCAGCCGGGCGATGTTCTGCGCCAGCCGGTCGATCTCCCCCGCCGGGCGGACCCGGAACACCTCGTCGGGGTCGACGCGGTCCAGCGCGATCAGCGCCGGCGCCACGTGGTGCCGCTTCAACCGCTCCGCCGCCCCGGCGACGGCCGTGGCCGTGGCCGCCGCCGCGAACGCCGGCAGCTCCGGGGGCGCAGGCGGCGGCGCGGGCGGCGCGCGTGGCGTCACCGGAGCCATCGGAGCTACCGGGGCCATCGGGGCCACCGGAACGACCGCCCTCGGCGGCGGCGGCGAGGGCAACTCCGCCGGGAGCGGTGGCGCCACCGCCTCCAGCGCCGGCATCACTCCCGGCACCGAGGTCTCCGTCTCCTCCGCCACCTCGGCGTTCTCCAGCGGCGCGGGTGAGGATTGCGTGTCCGGCGTGTCCGGCATCTGCGATTCCACCCCCATGACCCTGAGGAAGCCTCACGCCCGCAGGAGCGTCAAGCGCCTCCGCGGGTCCGGGTTCACACCATGGCGACCCCGGACCCGGGACCCTCCGCGCGCTCCTACTTGGTCTTCTTCTTGATGATGACCTTCTTCTTCGCGGCGGCGCCCACCAGCGGCGGCGCGGGCGCCTCCTTCTTCTCCACCACGGTGGCGGCGGCGGAGGCCGGCGCCGGCGGTGGAGGTGGCGGCCTGGGCGGAGCGGACGCCGCGGGCAGCGCGGCGGGCCTGCTGGGCGGGGCCGTCGCGCGGGCGGGCGGCGGCGGCGGGCGCGGCGGCGCGGCACCCGGCCTCACCTGGGGCCGGACCACCGGGCGCGCCGGTCGTTCGGCGGGGAGCCTCCCCGGCTCCACGTCTCCCATGTCCACGCGCCCGCGGAAGGACGCGCCGTCCACGATGATCACCCGCGGCGAGCGGATGTCTCCCACCATCCGGCCCTCGCGGGTCAGCTCCACGCTCTCGGTGGCGTTGATGTTCCCCACCACCACGCCGGAGATGATCGCGTTCTTGACCGCGACGTTGGCCTTCACCACCCCGGTGGGCTCGACGATCAGGGTCCGGGTGAGCGTCAGCTCACCTTCCACCCGTCCCTGTACGGTCAGGTCCTCGTCGCCCGTCAGCTTTCCGCTGATCAGGATCGACTGGCCGATGACCGTGTTGTTGCCGGCCCCGCCTCCCAGATCCTTGGCGGCCATGGGTCAGCGCGCCTTCTCGTCCATGTCGACGTTGCCCTTGAAGGACGCGCCGTCGGCGATGAGGATGCGCGGGGCCTTGATGTCGCCCACCACCCGGCACTCGCTCTTCAGCTCCACCTTGTCCGAGGCCACGATGTTCCCGGTGACCCGGCCGGCGATCTCCACGTTCTGCGTCTCGATGTCCGCCTCGACGACGCCGGA
>Ga0075421_100008356_pt1 | contig 12714 bp, 8 predicted proteins | sample SoiMetdeltSBSDD5_FD_75292 | JGI IMG/M metagenome (GOLD analysis project Ga0075421, IMG submission 75292) | Bulk soil microbial communities from a Populus tree surrounding site in Tennessee, USA - Soil MetaG P. deltoides SBSDD5 | ecosystem: Environmental > Terrestrial > Soil > Tree plantation... | reverse complement strand
TGCGCTAAAGGTAGCGTTTCACGATGCGTGTCCAAAGCACGTAGCCTTCGCGGTTCATGTGGAGGCGATCGGCGCTGAATATTTCCGGGCGCGGCTGGCCATCGGGCCCAAGCATGTGCGAAAAGACGTCGATGTACTCGACTCGCCAGGTTCGCCGCGCATAATCCGCGACGAGGCGATTCGCAGCGCGCACTTTTTCGACTTCGCTCCACCGCGCCGGATTTGGCGCAATGGAAATCCACGCGATCTTCGTGCTCGGCAACGCCGCGTGCACGGCGGCGACGAACGCCTTGAAATCGCTCAACACTTGCTCGGGCTTCTTGCCGTTATGAATGTCGTTTCCGCCGGCATACATCACGATCATCCGCGGCTTGTACGGGATCACAATGCGCTTCGCGTAATGAACTGAATCGCTGATTTCTGAACCGCCGAAGCCGCGGTTGATCACGCGATGTTTTGGAAAATCCTGAGCGACGGTTTTCCAAAGCCGGATGCTCGAACTGCCTACGAACAGCACCGCACGTGTCGGCGGGGGATTTGTGCGGTCGCTCGCTTCGAATGCGAGGATGTCCGCCTCGAACTTGTTGGTCTGCGCCGCAGCCGCAAGCGCCACGAGCAGGATTAACGCCGTCGTCGCAATTTGTTGCATGCGCATAGGGTTAAAGCCCCATGCTTTTCGCCGCAATACCCTTTTCACGCCTCGGCCCTTGGGTGAACAACGTATTTTCACGTGCCGCGAGAGGCGCCATTGTTTGTCACATGATCGCGTCCGGCACGGAACGTCCAGAGGAAGGCGTGTGCCTGGTCAGCGCGGCCAATCGCCAGCGTCTGCCGCCCGAAGCTCAGGCCTTGATCGCCGAGCGCCTGAAGAATTGGGAGCACCGCGCGGCCGCGCAACATCAGCGGCTGCAACGCCGCCATGCGACGAACGCGCCTTTGTCGTTTGCGCAGCAACGCCTCTGGTTCCTGGAACACCTGGAGCCGGGCGAACCGGTGTACCACGTGCATTGCGCGCTGCGGCTCATCGGAGTCTTGCGCGAGAATCATTTGCGGGCGGCAATCGATGAAATCGTGCGCCGTCACGAGGTGCTTCGCACGGTGTTCACGACGCGTAATGGCGTGCCGATTCAGCGAATCAATCCGCCTTCCAAAGTATCCCTGAACACCGCGGCAGTTTCCGACGCCGATCTGCGCTCGCGCATGGAAGCCGAAGCGGCACGGCCTTTTAATCTCGGCAGCGATTTGATGCTCCGCGCGGCGCTGTTCGAGTTGGCGCCTGACGAACATGTGCTCCAGTTCACGATGCATCACATCGCCTCGGATGCGTGGTCGCTCGACTTGCTGGTGGACGAATGCCTGAGCCTTTACAGCGGGTTCGCGCGCGGTGAGAGGCCGTCGCTTCCCGAACTGCCGGTCCAGTACACTGATTACGCGGTTTGGCAGCGCGAATTCATGGAAGGCGATCGCCTCCAACCGCATTTGGATTACTGGAAAACGAAACTCGCCGGTCCGCGCGACACCCTCGAGTTGCCGACCGAACCCACGGCGCCTGATGTTCCGTCGTGTCGCGGAGCGACCTGCTGTGCGACGCTGGATCGCCCGCTGTTCGAGAATCTCAACCGGCTTGCGCAGGAACAAAACGCGACGGTGTTCATGGTTCTGCTGGCGGCTTTCAAGGCACTGCTGCATCGCTACTCCGGACAGGATGGCATTATCGTTGGGACGCCAGTTTCGCGCCGCACGGAGAAACAAACGGAAAAGCTCATCGGCTTCTTTCTGAACACGGTTGTTTTGCAAACGGATCTTTCCGGCAACCCTTCGTTTCTCGAGGTACTCCAACGAGTGCGCGACACCGCTCTCGAAGCTTATGGGCATCAGGCCGTGCCATTCGAAAAGCTGGTCGAGGAACTTCAGCCCGAACGCGACGTGCGGCGCACACCGTTTTTCCGAGTAATGTTTACTTATCAGGAACCGGGCAAGCCATTGCCGGAACTCGAATCTCTGCGCGCTGAGCGGCTGGATTTCGATCTCGGCGTGGCGCCTTTCGACCTGACGCTTCTGGCGCGCGGCACCGAGCAAGGATTGGCGCTCGAACTGGAGTACAAGACCGATCTTTTCGCAGAGCCAACCATCCGCCGCATGCTCGACCATTTCCGAACGATGCTTGAAGGCATCGTGCAAAACCCACGCGAGGCCATTGGCGCGCTTCCGCTCCTCACTCGCGCCGAACGCCAGCAATTGTTGCGCGGATTCAATCCGCCGGAGACAGAGTATCCAAAGGCGCAATGCCTGCACGAATTGATCGAGCAACAAGCGGCGCGCACGCCCGATGCCATCGCGGTCAAGTTCGGCGCGCATCGCATGAGTTATCGCGAGCTGAACGAGCGCGCCAATCAACTCGCACATTTCCTGCGCGCCGCGGGCGCTGGCGTTGAAAGCCGGGTGGCGATCTGCACCGAGCGCTCGTTCGAGACGATCGCTGGTGTGCTTGGCATCCTTAAGGCGGGGGCCGCGTACGTGCCGATCGAACCGGACGAACCGCCCGAACGTCTGCAGTTGAAGTTGCGCGATTCCGGAGCGGCGCTGCTCCTCAGCCAGAAGGTACTTGCGCATTCGTTCCCCGAAGGCTGCCCGAAAATCATCTGGCTCGATGCCGATTCCGCGGCGATCGCTCGTCATCCCCGGACGAATCCCGCATCCAATGTCCGACCCGAAAACCTCATCTACATTATTTATACTTCCGGGTCCACGGGCACACCCAAGGGCGTGATGGTAGAGCATCGTGCGGTGGTCAACCACTGCGCCGGGTTCGCGCGGCGTTTCCAATTGGGGCCGGAAGACCGCGTGCTGCAATTTGCGCCACTGAGCTTTGATGTCTCCGCGGAAGAAATTTTCCCGACGTTGATCGCAGGCGGCACGCTTGTTTTGCGTCCGGCGGGCCTGGCGGTTTCGATCCGCGATTTTCATCCGTTCATCGGCCATGAGGAGCTTACGGTACTGAATCTGCCGACGCCCTATTGGGGCCAATGGATTGCCGAGATCGAACAACGCGCGCTCGCTTTGCCCACTTCGCTTCGCCTGGTCGTCGTCGGCAGCGATTGCGTGACCGCGGAGCAATTTGGGCGCTGGAAGGCAATCGCGCCGCCGCATGTCCGCTGGTGCAACGCTTATGGGACGACGGAGGCAACGATCACAGCGACCGTCTACGAGCCGGAGCGCGACGAGATCCCGGCTTGTGTGCCGGTCGGCCGACCGCTTTCCAATACGCAGATCTACATCCTTGATCCGCGCCAGCAACTGGTGCCCATCGGCGTGCCGGGTGAAATCCATATCGGCGGCGAGGAAGTCGCACGCGGTTATCTCAATCGCCCGGACGTGGAGGGGCAGCGGTTCGTGCCCGATCCTTTTTCCCGCAAGCGGCATGCGCGACTGAATCGCACTGGAGACATTGGCCGCTGGCGCGGGGATGGCAACATCGAGTTTCTCGGCCGCCGCGATAACCAGGTGAAGATTCGCGGTTTTCGTATCGAACTCGCCGAGGTTGAATCCGCGCTGCTGCAAAGTCCGTGGGTCAAGGAAGCGGTCGTTGTCGCGCGCGAAGACTCTCCCGGCGAAAAGCGGCTCGTGGCGTATTTCGTTCCGGTCGAACCTGAACCTGCGCTCACGGGCAAATTGCAGCAGTGGCTGAAATCGAAGCTGCCCGGGTACATGATCCCGGGGGCGTTCGTGGCGCTGGCGGAATTGCCTTTGCTGGCCAGCGGCAAGGTCGATCGCAAAACGCTGCCTGCTCCCAGCCTCAGCCGGCCGGAATTGCAGGAGGATTTCGTTCCGCCCAGCGACTCGCTTGAGGAAAAGCTTGTCAACCTTTGGCGCCAGGTCCTTGGAGTGGAGAAGGTCGGCGTGAACGACAACTTTTTCAATCTTGGCGGTCATTCGCTGCTTGCGGTGCGGCTGTTTGCCGAGATCGAAAAGCTGACCGGCTGGAATCTGCCGCTGCTCAGCCTGTTCCAGTCGCCCACCATCAAGGAACTCGCGGAGATCATCCGGCGCACGCAGTCGGAGCACCGCCGCTCCTCGCTCCTTCCCGTGCAGGCACAAGGGAGCCGGCCGCCGCTGGTTCTGGTGCACGGCGCGGGCGGAGGCATGCTTTGGGGCTACGCGAATCTCTCGAAACATCTTGGGCCGGATCAGCCGGTGTATGTCTTCAACTCGCGCGGCATGGACGGCATGGAGGAATTCCGTACCATCGAAGAAATGGCCGCGCATTACGTACAGGAACTGCGCGCCTTTCAGCCTGAAGGGCCTTATCACCTTGGCGGCTATTGCTTCGGTGGTGAAGTGGCATTCGAAATGGCGCAACAACTCAAGGCGCAGGGCCAAGAGGTTGCCCTGCTGGCTATGATCAATGCCATGCCGCCGAACGCGAGCCTTGATACGATTCGCCCAAACGTGCTTTGGGCCCTGCGTTTCACGCGGAATACGTGGTACTGGTTCCGTTACTTCTGCCAATGGACACCGGAACAGCGCCGCACGTTCGTCCAACGCAAATTGCGCGCCGTCCGCAAACGCCTCATGCACTTTCTGCACCGCAAGCGCCCAGGCAACGAATCTCCGACCACCGCGCGCGACGCTGAAGACGAAGTCGACCTTTCGCTCTACCCTGAGGAACAGCAGAAGCTTTGGCAGGTCCATCTGCGGGCTTCCGCCCAGTACCATCCCCGTCCCTACGACGGTCACATCACGGTTCTGCGCACGCGCTTTCACCCATTCCTGTGCAGTTTCGATCCGACGTTTGGCTGGGGGGAATTTGCGCAAGGCGGGGTCACTACCAAAATTGTGCCCGGGGCTCACGAAAGCATCCTGGATGAACCTTACGCGCTGACGGCCGCGAAGGCCCTCGACGAGGAATTGCAAAAAGCTTACGGCGCGTCGCAACACCGCCCCGCTGAGCCGCCGCTGCACCATGCGACCCGCGTTATCGCCAGCTCGATTTTGTGGCTGCTCGACTTCGCGCCCGTCGTGTAGGTACCACTCGTACGATTTGCCACTCCCCACCTCCAGATGTTGTTGATTTTCAGCTACTTGCACTCGTACGATTTAAAATCGTACGAGTCCGTTCTTTGACCGCTTCGTCCTACGAGGGATCGGCAGAAGAATACCGTATTGAATATCGGTAGCAATAAGAAAGTGAAGACAAAATTGCGGATTCCTACCAGCGCTCTCCAATTGACAGCTCGGAAAGGAGAACAGGGACGTAAATGCACTGCTAAAGTTACGGTTGTGTTGCCGTGACTCCTTCAGGAAGTATCAGTTCTCTCCAAGTGCACCGCCGTGCCGTGAATAGTTCGACGACAAGGAAAGCATGAAACGCCACGACGATGAGACCGGTGCAGAAGATAATGGCCATGGACATTCTGGATGTCAGTGTGACTTTTGAGAGCAGCCAGAGCCCAAGCAGCGACAGGATTATGAGTCCGGCAGCGACCCATGGTATGAACCCTGATGGCATGAACGGCTCTATCCCCACTCTAATTTCCTCGAGGATAAGCGTTCGGCCGAATCCCAGTAAATTGAACAATCCAACAGCCACCCAGGCGCATGTCCACCACACGACGTCCCGGTAAGTGCATTCTCTTTTTACATCGGCCATCGTTTCGGGAGAGGCATTCGCACTATTGCCCGCAATGATCTGTTGTTGAGGATTCAAATCAGCGGTTGCCTGAAGTCGAAACGGCGGCGGATGGCGACCCGTTCTGGCCGCTGCGCGCCCTGGCTCTGGCAGCAAAGAAGTTAGTGAAGAAAATGAAGAGGAGGAGGCCGTTGATGAGGAGACTTACTGTGGCCGGTCCGAGGATGCCCTTTGCCCCGTGTTTGGGAATACCGAACAGCGCTATGAGTCCTGAAAGGAAGCCAAGGCCAATCAGGAGCAAGGCCAGCAGGTCAATGATCACTGGCGACGCTACTTGACGGCCGAAGGCGAGAACGAGAATGAGGATGAGGGCGCTCGCCCAACTGGCCTTTGCAGCCTGGTGCGCAAACGATGTTGTTGTAGTTGGCGATGTTTCCATAGGCAATGCCAGCCAATCGACGAGCAGTTTGGGTGCCGACGCACGCTAAACTGGTTTTGGCGATGTGAACTGCGTGAAGGGACTACTTCTTGTCGTTACCCTTTGAAAAGACGCGGCGGAGAGGGGGCGGCAGTGGGATTTCCTGGGGTAGATCCTTGGTGAGGAGTTCGGCGACCTGCTGCCATTTTTTGTTGCCAATTTTCTGGATGAGGGTGGACAGCGTGACACGGCCCTCCGCCATCCATTGGGCGAGTTCCTGGCCGGAGACGGGGCCATAGATTTTCTTGTCGGCGCCGACGATTTTGAAGAGGGCTTGCGGATCGAGCTTGGGCAACGGGATCTTTGAACGCGTGTGCCGGGCAGGTTGCTCCGGCAGTTCGTCCGGCTCGGCGGGGTGGCGCGGCTGAACTGGCTGCGGGGTGACCGGGGTGACCGGGGTGATTGGAGTGATCGGTTGCGGCGTGCCGATCGCCGTCTGCTCCGGCGCGCGAACGTCCCCGATATTCATTTCAGGAAATTTCATCTCGCCGAGTTTGAACTCGGGCATGGAGGTGGCAATGGGTTGCTGAGCCGTGGTGGCGCGCTCGAGGGCCTCGTAGCCGTTGACAACCCATTCCAGTTTGCCGTTCTCGATATCCACGACGAGGCCATGCACCGGAATGCGCGGACCAATCAACGGGCTTTGACGAACGAACTCGACACCGCGCATGACGTTTTGCCGTTCGCTGGCGAACAGACCAAAGAACTCGTTGAGATTGTCCGGCAGTTGGGAGCGGCTAATGCCAAGGTCGCGGAACCGATCGGTGAGTTGCACGATGGAGGTTTGGCGCACCTTGCAGTCCGTGTGGCCAATGATGGCAATTTCCTTGCCGCCCTTAATCGCGCAAGCGAGCGCAAGGGTGCGGGTCATGGAGCTGGTGGTGCCGAAAATGATATTGCCTGCATTGCGCAGCCAGATGAATTGGTCTTCAGGAATTCCGAGGACCTCGGGCATCAGTCGATTCAAGCGAGGGTCGATGCAGGTGAGCGCGACCAGCGGCAATTCATCCTGAAATTCATTAGGGCGAATACCAGCGGTGGTGTCGCCGCTCAGGGCGCGCTGGTTGGCTTCGAGGATTGCATTAAATAATCGCACGGCCTATTGCTCCGCTCGTTTTGCTTTTGCCTCGCCCTGATCTACCGCTTTGCGCAAGGCGGGGACTTGTTCGAGGAGTTTCTCGAAGCGGACGCCGGTGAGGGCTTCGAGCACAGGCGGGAGTTGGCTGATGATTTGCGTCATATCGCCGGTGAGTTTGCTTGCGCCGCCACCGACGCCGTTCCCGCTGTTAATAATCACCATTTTCTCGGTCTTCGAGAGCGGCTCGCTGATCTTGGCGGCGATCTCCGGGAGAACGCGCACGAGCATTTCGATAACCGCTGCTTCATTAAAGAACTTGAACGCATCGGCCTTTTGCTTGAGCGCTTCGCCGGTCGCGCGGCCCTGCGCCTCGATGATCGCGGCCTCGGCCAAACCGCGCGCCTTCTGCGCTTCGGCTTCGGCCAGGCCGGTCGCGCGCGTCACGTCAGCATTAGCCAGACCGGTGGCCTTGGTGGCGGCTGCCGCGCCCGCGGCTTCGGCTTCGAGTTGGAACTTGCGAGCGTTGGCCAGCGCTTCGACTTTGTAGCGTTCCGCGTCGGCGGGCTTCTGGACGTTGGCTTCGAGTTCGCGCTGCTTGCGCAGGATTTCCTGTTGCTGCAGCTCGATCTGCTTTTGCTTTTCGATGATGTTGACCTGGACTTCCTCGGCTTTGACTAATTGACCGGTTTTATATTTCTGCAAATCGTAGGCGAGATCAGATTCGGCTTTGCGCTGGTTCACCGAAGCCTGATACAACGCAACGTTCATTTGGTAGTCGCGCTGGGACTCGGCGATCTTCGTGTCTGCAGCGAACTTGGCCTCCTGCCCCGCCTGGGTAGCCTGGGAGGATTTGATCATTGCGTCGCGGTCCGCTTCGGCTTGGGCGATTTGCGCGTCACGTTTTACCTGCGCGATGCGCGGCTTGCCGAGAGCTTCGAGATATCCTTGTGTGTCGCGAATATCGCGAATCGTAAAGCTCACGATACCAAGTCCCATATTCGCCATGTCGCCCGCAGCGACTTCCTGGACCTTGGCCGCGAACATATCCCGGTTCTGGTAAATTTCTTCGGGCGTGAGCGTGCCCAGGATCGCGCGCAGATGCCCTTCAAGGGTCTGCATGGCGATGTTCTTGATGTCTTCGGTACCTTTGCTGAGAAACTGCTCCGCAGCGGTGGCAATCGATATGTCGTCGCCCTTTACTTTGATCTGAGCGACGCCATCGACTTTCACCGGCACCCCTTTGCTGGTGTAAACCTCGGGTGTCTGGACATCGATGGTGAGCAATTCGAGAGAAAGAACGTCGATCTTCTCCACGACCGGCAGCACCAAAGTGCCGCCGCCTTTGACAATGCGAAAGCCGCGCATGTGCACGGTGCCATCCGGGTCGGCCTGCCGATACCGGCGGCCGGAGATGACCAGCACCTGGTTGGGACCGACTTTCGTATAGCGATTGGCCCAAATTGCCAGAAACAAAAAGACAACGATCACAATGCCGATGCTGGCAATGATGGTGGTGCCGCCTGTCAGGAAGTTGGCTGCGAGTAAAGGTGTGAGTGTCATATTATTTGCATTTTCAAGTTGCTACTGAGACGGGCGGCTTCCCTGTTCCTGCCATTCCCGGAACGCTCTTGTTGAAGCTGCGAACGGTAAAGCTTATCAGAGAAAGGCCCGTGGCCGCGAGATCGCGCGCAAGCTGTTCTTCCATCCGGGCGGGATTCAGCGCTTTCCGGCACTGGCTCTCCACAATCTGCAACGCGCTGTCTCGAATGGTATCAGGTCCCTTGTTCAGAAAATGTTCGGCAGCCCTGGCAATCGAAATATCCTCACTATTGACTTTGACCTGCGCAACTCCGCTGGCGACGTTGTCGAACTGGAATTCGATCGTGACTGGATCGAGACTGAGGACATCCACTTTTTCGATCACCGGAAAGACAAAGCTGCCGCCGCCTTTGACGATCCTATAGCCGCGCTGACTCAGGCTCCCGTCGGGGTTACGGTGAAGGCACTGGCGATCGGATATGATCAATACCTGGTTAGGTCCGGCTTTGGTATAGCGACTGGACCAAATGGCGAAGAACAAAAAGATCACGATCACGATGCCTACTAGAGCGAAGACCGTCGCGCCGCTTGTCAGGAACTCTGATGCCAAGGGGAGAGTACTCATACCGGCGCTACGAAGAATTGGCTTCCGCCGACGATGCGCATGATTTTTACGGTGGCGCCCCCGGCAACAGCCGCGCCGGTCTCGCTGCGGGCGGGAGCGGTGTAACGGCAACCGGCCTGCACGTACGCGATTTCGCCGACGCCATGCTGTGGGATAGGCGTGATGACGGTCGCGTGCACACCCACCAGCGTGGCGACGCGACCTTCACTAGAGCTTTGGGTCTTACTGAAGATTTTGTTGAAAATCAGAAAAATGCCGCCAGCGATGGCCAGGCCGCCAATGGCCGACAAGGGCGCGCTAATGTAAACAGGCTTGGTCGCTTCGATGCGTGAAAAGATCAGCCCCAAACCCCCGAAGGCCGTGATGAAGGACGCAATCGTCGTCGGGCTGAAGGGCGAAAGCCCCGGCATGCCGGAGTGTTCAAAACCCGCCTCCGCATGGCCGCCGGTGCCGACATCCCCATGGTCAACGCCGTGACCGCCGAAGACATCGCCGAGAACCGCGCTGACGATGGTGAAGAGCAGTCCGACGCCAAAGCACAGGAGATATATTAAGAATGCATCCATATCATTCGGCCAGCTCGGTTCGTGACCTCATCTGTAAATAGAATCGGCGCGACCAGCAAGGATATTAATACGCGATAGTCGGCTTCACATAAGTGTTGCACGGCGGGGAAGGTTATGTGATTATCCGCGCATCCAGGTGGCATATGCGTCTCTTGTTCCTGACGGGAATTCGGAGAATCTCCCTCAAAATGGTATGGATAAGCGTAGTGGGTCTCGCGGTCTTCAACGCCGCGGCAGATTCGGCATTCATTGTGGCGCCCTTGCAGCGCACTGGCGTGGATGGCAATGCCAGCGGGTTGGTGACCATCACCCTGGGTCCGACCAACTCGTCACTTGTTTTGCTGGCGACGAACCTCACGCCTGGCAGCAGTTACGCGGTGATGTCCGGGGGAATACGTCGTGGGACGTTCGTGGCCGAGCGCAACGGCCGCGCGCAAGTGAGATTTTCGCAGCCAGGCACCTCCGGAACGCAGCAGTTTAACTTTGATCCGCGAGGCCGTCAGTTCGAAGTGGTGCAAGGCGGAAGAGCGGTGCTGCGGGCGAGGATTTCGGGCGCGAACGAACCGCGCCACTCGATCGTCCGCGAAGAAGTGACGCTGCCGCGAGCGCCGGGCGCGACTGGAGGGGCGGCGAACGCCAGTTATGAATTGCTTGCAGACGGAACGCGGCGTTTTTCGGTGATGCTGACAAATGTTCGCGATGGCACCTGGAGACTGCACGTCGACGGGATCAGGCGCGGAAACATCGTGGTGAACGGCGGCACGGGGCGCATCGCGTTCGACAACAGGTCCGGGACGCCGGAGCCGGCATTAAGGTTCGATCCGCGCGGCCTGGTGATCGATATCACCCGCACGAACAGCCTTCGTTTCAGCGGCAGGTTTCAGGCGAGAGCCAGGGGCATCAATCTGGCCACCCCCTCAGTCCAGGATTTTTTGATACCACCGGTGGTTGAACTTCCCAGCGGTTTTGCGCGAGCCCGGCGCATGATCGATCGGGATGCGCGCCGCGAGTGCGACATTGAACTGGTGAACGTGCCTGTGGGCGATTATGAATTATTTATAAACGACGTATTTCAAGGATTGATCCCCGTTTTTGAGGTGCCGACGGGCACTGAAGGCCAAATAGAATTCGCGAGCGAACCGGACGATGAAGACGAACGGTTGCTGGATTTCAACATCGTCACCAACTCGTTTGCGATAAGCGTCGGCGGAGTCGTGCTCTTCCAGGGACAACCCCTCGCTGTCAGCGCAGATACCACTGTGCTTGCGCCGGTCCGGCTGGTGTTGCCTTTGTTCAACCTGGGCAGAGATGCTGACGGCATAGCGCGGGTCCGCTTCAAGCGAGATGAGCGCGGGAGCCGGCATTTTCAAGTGGTGCTGCGGAATGTTCCTGCGGGAGTGTATCTGCTGACTGTGGAGGAGAACCCTTTCGCAACGATCTTTGTGGGCACTGCCCCCGGCGGCACTATTGGTGTGATCGAACTTGAAGATGAACCGGAATTGGGTGAGTTCCCGATGAATCTCGATCCATTGGGCAAGACACTGGGCATTGAACGCGATGGCGCGCGCTTCTTCGAACGGACTTTTCCCGCGAATCCGTGAGTTCGCGAAGCTGACAAAAGATTTTACAAAATAAGTCTCTTGCAAAAGGTAGCCCGTCCCGTATATGTCCTAGGCAACAACTCGTAGCGAGCGTAGCTCAGTCTGGTAGAGCGTCACGTTGCCAACGTGAATGTCGAGGGTTCGAATCCCTTCGCTCGCTCCATTTAAATCGCAGTGCTGACCTTCACGGACAGAATTCAGCCGCAGCCTCGATAGGCAAGAAATGTCTGGGGTGCTTTCCCCACAGACATTGTTAAACAGAAATAATATAGGGTTTGGAAACGGGCATAATTCTATGGATTGTGATGAAAAAACTGGCTTGTCGTATCAGCACAGGTTTCCTGGGGTTCAAAGGGAAATTCATGGGTTCTTTGCACGGTCGGAAAACAATCTCTAAGCGGATTGTTCCTCTCCTTCTAGGCATGGTTTTGGTGACGGGCAGCAATGCCCAGGTGCCGGGCTTCCTCAGTGTAACCTGGAGACCAAATTCCGAACCGAACGTCGCGGGGTATTACATTTATTACGGCCCGCGAAGCGGCGTATATACAAATCGCATCACGGTCGGCCGAAACGCGAACAGCGCACGTGTGGAACCGCTGGTTCCGGGCGGCAAGTACTACCTTGCAATGACGGCATTCAATTCTGAGGGAACTGAAAGCGCCTTCTCGAGGGAGTTGACCAACAGCCTGCCGACAATCTCCGCGATCTCCGACCAGAGCGTGGACGAGGACACCGTCAGTGGCGCGATCAGCTTTACCGTCTCGGATGCCGAAACAGTGGCAGGCGAGTTGCGCATTACCGCGCGATCATCCAACCCGATGTTGGTTCCAAACGAATATGTCCTGCACGGCGGCACCGGCAATCAGCGCAGCTTGATGATCGTGCCGCAGCTTGAACAAGCAGGGCAAAGTGAGATTACGGTAGAGGTGCGGGACGCGCAGGGCGCCACGAGTGTCGCCAAGTTTTCCGTTTCAGTCGAACCAGCGAATGACGATCCCGTGGTTTTCCCCATTCCGAACCAGATTGTCAGAGAAGATGCCGGGGCTGTGACGTTGCCGGTTTATGTTTTCGACGCCGAAAGTGATCCGGACGACCTATGGATGATTGCGGTCTCGGCGAATCCGTCGATGATTCGCGACGAAACCATCCGGCTCATTGGGCATGGAAACACCCGGACGCTGAGCTTTGTGCCAGTAAA
>Ga0075421_100008355_pt1 | contig 12715 bp, 12 predicted proteins | sample SoiMetdeltSBSDD5_FD_75292 | JGI IMG/M metagenome (GOLD analysis project Ga0075421, IMG submission 75292) | Bulk soil microbial communities from a Populus tree surrounding site in Tennessee, USA - Soil MetaG P. deltoides SBSDD5 | ecosystem: Environmental > Terrestrial > Soil > Tree plantation... | reverse complement strand
GGCGCAAGAGTCAGAGGCGGGTGGGGAATCTCGCAATCATTGGCAGGGGTACAGGGCGGATGGCTGCAAGTGAGGAGCGGCGGATTTTGTGACACGGTTTTGAACGGGAACGTTCGCGCAGGCACAAACGGGCGATGGGGCGGCGGGCAGACGATGAGCACAGTGGTGGGCTATTGTGACACAGGATTGGCAGCGATTGTTCAAAAAGTGTGGGTCAGTGGAGGGAAAGGGTGGCGGGTGGAGGTATGAGGAAAATAGCAGGGAGGGGAGATGCCCGGATGTGTGGCTGTGCTGATGACGGCGAACGGGCGGGGAAAATGGCGGAAAAGCGCCGATTAATGTGACGCGAGAAAAGCGCAAGCGTGGGAGGCAGGTGGGGAATCTCATTACCAATAGGAGGGGTGCAGTGTAGATGGCTTGAAATGAGGAGTGACGGGTCTTGTGACACAAAAACTGAATGGTGCGTTCACCGCTCAAACTCTCGTATTACCTTTGTCAAAAGTCGCCGTCAGTTTGAACCAGACCAGTCAACATCCTCAAATGTTCCAAACAGCTTATGCGTAAGCTGAGTAATTTTTCTACTGGACACATTCATTATATATATTTGAAATAAGTCTATACGAGTACGTTCAGGCGAAGCTATTACAGTACGGTTGTCGCGAGCAGAAAGAAATGCTATTTGAGTATCATCTGGCGACCACACTGCTCCCCAATCAGTACTAGGATGATCTGTTAAACGTAGTTGATTGCTGCCATCCGATTGCATAGTGTAGATTTCCCAATTGCCATCTCTACTTGATTCGAAAACAAGTTCTGCTCCACTGTGAGACCAATTAGGTCTAGCATCATCCCAGTTCCCATTTGTTAAACGATGAAGATTTGTGCCATCAACATTGATCGAATATATGCTGAAGTGAGAATCAATACTCGGTCTAGACATAAAAGCAATTTTCTGCCCATCAGGAGACCAAGTTGGCCCGAACTCTTCATCAGTGTTGTGCGTAATTCTGGAGATTTCCCTGTTGGCTAGAGTGACTATATAGATCTCCCAGCCTACGTCTCGATTGGAACTGAAAGCAATCTGTTTTCCATCAGGCGACCAACTAGGACTTTCATCATAAACTGAGCCATAGGTAACTTGAGTGATTCCAGTTCCGTTAGAATCGATAATGTATATGTATTTTGCAAAATCAGGAGAACCACTTGATACCTCAAAAGCAATGGTGTTTCCATCAGGAGATACAGTTGGATTGGTACCCTCAACAAGGCAATTTATGTGCTGGTTGACTAAAACGCAAATTCTTTGGTTGTAAGAGAATACTAATTTTCCTACTATTACTTGGTGCTCACGAAGCAGATAAATCAATAGTGCGAACAGTATTAATGCAACCATTAAAACTGAGACGATAATTCTATGTTTTAACATACTTGGTCTCCCTAATTTGAGGAGTCATTCTCTTAGGCACGGATATAAGGGCGGCTTTTTGGGCCGCCCCATGATGCTCAACTTATGCCTAAATTCAATCCATCATGTCCCTTAATAACATGAATAGCATGTCAATTCTTTCCGAAGCGAGATCATATGGGAAATCAAGGGACAAGAACCAATCATTGGCCTAGAGAACATCAAGGCTGTGCTGCAACAGCTTCGAGACACAGCGCAAGCCAATTCCCGGAATGATCACCGAACAGGAGCACATAACTTGGCAGGATTGTTATCAGTTTCGCCTGAGTAGCCCAACCCGATGATACATGCGGGACATGAAATAGATCACTTAATGATAAGAAGAATTGAGGCGCTTTTTGAGGTTAAATTACGATGTATAATGGGAACAATACATATAAAAGAGGGGGACAAAAAATGAATGCCGATTTTGCGCTGATCCCTGCTGTTTCCAATCCCCTGCGCGGCTTGATTCCGATGGGGACGGACCGGAAAGACAAGGATGTCAAGACCCGGCTGATCGCTTTCTGCAATTATCAAGATACCGGAGTCGGCTCCGGATCAGGTTCTGCAAGCAGTGAGGTCATCGACCCGTGAAACGCGAAGGGCACAGTCAAGTCTGACTGTGCCCGGAGCGGGAGCGACGGGATTCGAACCCGCGATCTCGGCCTTGACAGGGCCGCATGTTAACCGCTACACCACGCCCCCAAGCACGGAGAAGTCTAACGCACAGAGACTACTATGTCAAGGTAAATTCCATATAAACGATTACGCTGGACTTTAGCTGTGTAGTTGAAAAAAGGAAGGGACAAGGTAAGCTGGTTCTTGTTCAAGGGAACCAAAATGCCTACATTGCCCATTGAGATTATGACGTTGATGGTTCAGTTTGCGCCAGTCTTCAGTGAGCGAGTTTGGGATTGGGCACAAGTGCTGGTTGCCGGAGCAATACCAGAACTACCATCGTCTGCTGAATCGAGCGGTGTGGTCTGAACTTGAACTGAGCCGAATTCTGTTTGGTCTGTTGGTAAGCATCTTTGGTGGCGAAACCATTGTGCAGGGAGCGGATGACACGCTGGAGCGACGACTCGGCGGGTGACTGCTTAGGCGAGAGGATGTACCTGCCCAACTCACTCAACAATAAACAATAACCCCTATAGACTGTGGGCAATTCACGTTCTAATCTGGAATGCTGTATCATTTATAGGTACGGGGCGATAGTATATCAAGTGCCCCACTATTATGATCCTCGTCAACCTCCGAGAGAGTACATCATGAAGTTTGAATGCATTGGTGGCCTGACCCTTCATTACACATTCAACGGCACACCCGAAGCGCAGTCGCTCGTCTTTATTAACTCATTAGGAACTGATCTTCGCATCTGGGATGATGTGGTTGCTTGCCTGGAAGGGCAGTTCGATGTGCTCCGTTATGATCTGCGGGGGCATGGTCTTTCGGATATACCACCAGGGCCTTACTCCATTCATGATCATGCGGATGATCTGTACGTGCTGCTTAAGCAGCTAGGTCTTAAGGATGTTATCCTCATCGGCATCTCGGTTGGAGGGATGATCGCGATGGATTATGCGATCCTGCATGGTGATAATGTGCGTGCGCTAGTTCTAAGCGATACTGCTCCCCGGATTGGAACGCCTGAAAGCTGGAGCGTGCGCATGGATGCCGTAAGAAGGAGAGGGCTTGCCGATGTAGCACGGGAGATTGTGCCGCGCTGGTTTGCGCTTGAATTTGCGAAGCGCCAGCCAGATGATTATCACGGCATGATCAACATGCTGGCGCGGATGCCAGACGATGGCTATATTGCCACTTGTGAGGCTCTGCGTGTTGGCGACTTGTCACCCGGACTAGCCTCGATCAAAGCTCAATCGCTGGTATTATGCGGTACTGAGGATGCGGCAACTCCCCCCGATCAGGTGCGCGAGTTGTCGTCATTGCTACCCGATTCTCAGTTTGTTCTTGTCGAACACGCGGGGCATCTTCCCTGCATCGAGCAGCCACAGGTAGTCGCAGCCGCTATGAACCAGTTCTTCGAGGCGAATGGGTATGGGCGATGATCGCTACGAGCAAGGGATGACCATCCGGCGCGAAGTGCTAGGAGATCGGCACGTCGATCAAGCAGAAGCTAACAAGACCGATTTCGACGCCGACTTTCAGCGATTCATCACTGAAACCGCCTGGGGGAGTGTTTGGTCACGTCCCGGTCTGGATCGCAAAACCCGCCACTTGATCACCATCGCTGTCGTAGCCGCGCTCGGCAAGGAGCATGAACTGGCGATGCATATCCGGGCCACGCAGAACACAGGAGTCACTCCGGATGATCTGAAAGAGGCCCTTCTCCACGTCGCTCTGATGGCAGGATTGCCCGCCGCGAACACCGCAATTGCCATCGCCAAAAGGGTCTACGCTGAATTAGACGCAAGTTCAGTTGAATAGCAGGGATGCCATGACCACGCTTCAACCCTACACATCGCTTGATAGAGATATTCATCCCCCCTACCTGCATGAATCATACAAGGCAACGATTAAGCGCTCACCACAGAAGCCGCTTGTTCCTCTCCGCCAAACACTTTCTGATCTGACCGGGCCAGTCTACGGTGAAGACGCTTTGCGTCCACTCGATAACGATCTCTCGTCCAACGCGGCGGTGAATGGCGAGCCGTTGGGCGAGCGCATCATCGTAACAGGGCGCATGCTGGACGACACCGGCAGACCTGTGCGTAATGCTCTCATTGAAATCTGGCAGGCCAACGCCGCAGGACGCTATGCTCATATCATCGATCAGCATCCTGCGCCCCTCGATCCCAATTTTCTCGGTGCAGGGCGCTGCCTGACCGATTCCAACGGCGAATATCGTTTCATCTCGATCAAGCCGGGGGCTTATCCCTGGCGCAATCACGAGAACGCATGGCGGCCTGCACATATTCACTTCTCGGTGTTTGGCAGCGCCTTCCTTTCGCGGCTCGTCACCCAGATGTACTTTCCCGGCGACCCCCTGCTGGCGCTTGATCCGATTTACAACAGCATCCCGGACGAGAAAGCACGCCAGCGCCTGATCTCCAATTACGCGCACGATGTCACATGGCCGGACTGGGCGCTCGGCTACCGCTTCGACATTGTGGTCTGCGGGCCGCAGCAAACGCCGTTCGAGTCGTAAAGGGTGATTCCCATGCCCAACCAAACGCCCAGTCAGACGATAGGCCCATTCTTTCATTACGTGATGCCGCGAGGCGAAGAGGGTATCCTGACGACAGATCGCACCCTCGGCCAGCGTATCACACTTACAGGCCGGCTGCTCGACGGCGACGGAAACCCAATATCAGACGGCTTCATCGAAATCTGGCAGGCGGATTCGCAAGGGTATTTCAACCATCCCACCGATCCGAATCAACGGAAAGCCGATAAATCTTTTCGAGGTTTTGGCAGGTGTTCCACCAACAAGGACGGGGAGTTCTGGTTCAAGACAGTGAAGCCGGGGCCTGTCGAGTGGGAAGCCGGAATGATGCAGGCTCCGCATATTAGTGTGAGAGTCTTTGCGCGGGGTATGCTGAACTACACAACGACTCGCCTCTATTTCTCCGATGAGCCAGCCAACGACATCGATCCAGTGCTCAATTCACTGCCCGAACCGGAGAGGAAGCGTACCTTAATTGCGACCCTCCAACGCTCAGAAGACCTGCCGTGCTACTGCTTCGATATTCACCTTCAAGGGGAAGATGAGACGGTATTCTTCAGTTCCTGATTGGTGGCTTGAACTATTATGACGGCATCTCCTTCGGACTCCACACTGCTGGCCGGATTGTTCAGCGACCCTGAGATAGCAGCTATTTTCTCCGACCAGAAATTCGTGCGGGTTATGCTTCATGTCGAAGCGGAGTTGGCACAGTCAGAGGCGCAGCTTGGGATCATTCCGGCGAAAGCCGGAGAGCGGATCGCGGAGGCGGCAGAAAAGCTAGAAGTCGATTTCGATGGCTTGCTCGTCAGCACTGCGAGTCACGGCCTCCCGGTGATCGAATTGATCCGGCAGATACGCGAGGCGGTAGGCGGCGAATCCGCCTTCTACGTTCACTGGGGCGCGACCACACAAGACATCATCGATACAGCCCGCGTGCTGCAATGCCAATCTGCACTGGACATTCTTGAAAAGCGCCGAGCTAAACTCGCCCGGAATCTCGGCAAGCCGGCGGATCGCTACCGCCACACCCTGATGGCAGGGCGGACACATTCGCAGCAGGCGCTTCCGATCCCTTTTGGACTCAAAGTGGCTGGATGGATCGCGCCCCTGCTTCGCCACCACCAGCGATGGATCGAACTTTCCTCGCGGGTGAATGTCGTTCAGTTTGGCGGGGCGGTTGGATCACTTGCATCGCTTGGCGAGCGCGGCATCGACGTTCAGCAAGTGCTGGCAGCACGCCTCGACCTTTCTGTCCCGTTGATGCCCTGGCATACTCAGCGCGATAGTTTTGCGGAAGTGGCAGGTTGGCTCTCGATGTTGACTGGCAGTCTCGCCAAAATGGCGCAGGATATTATCCTGCTGGCTCAGACTGAGATCGGTGAAGCGCGCGAGAGCGCCGATTCGTCGCGGGGTGGGTCGAGCACCATGCCCCAGAAAAGCAATCCCATCCAGAGCGAGTTCATTATCGCCGCCGCCCGGATGAACGCATCCATGCTTGCGTCCATGCATCAGGCACTGATTGTCGAACACGAACGCGGCACGCACGGCTGGCAAATGGAACTCGCGACTTTGCCCCAGATGTTTGCACTTACCGCTTCGGCATTGAACAGAGCTATTCTTCTGAGTGAAAATTTGGTGGTCGATGAAGATCGGATGCTTGAGAATGTGGCTTCTTCCAAGGGGCTGATGCTTGCCGAAGCCATCACCTTTGCCCTTGCGCCGTTCATGAACAGAGCCGATGCTAAAGCACTGGTAAACGAATCAATGCAAACTGCCGTGCATGAGAGTAGGCATCTGGTAGATGTGATCAGGGAAAGAACGGATGCCCCCATCGATTGGGACGCATTAAGAGATGAAAGCCGGTACTTCGGATCGGCAGATGCCTTCATTGATCGAGTATTGAATGCGATTGAGAGTGATTGATTCCATCCGAAAATTCATAGTCTTTCGCGAGGTGTAGCTCGTCGGATTTTCCGCAGCAAAGGAGCGAGTCATGCCAAACTTTCGCAGTGATGTGGTCGGCAGTCTGCTGCGTCCCTCGTACTTGAAGGCAGCCCGCTTGCAGCGATCTTCCGGTGAGGTGAGCCATGCGGACTTTAAGAAGCTCGAGGATCGAGCGGTTGACGAAGCAGTCGATCTCCAGATTCAATCCGGGATGGATGTCCTCACCGATGGCGAGATGCGCCGCTATGCCTTCTTCGGGCATTTGATCGATGCAGTAGAAGGCTATGATAAATTCGGCGGCTGGGCGATTCCCTTCCACGATGAGCAAGGCAATGAGCTTATCTTCAAGCGGCCAGTGGTCGTATCGAAGCTGGTGCGGCAGCGTCCCCTCTGCGAAGAAGAATTTACCTACCTGCGGGCGCGAACTGACCACCCGAAGAAAGTCACCATCATCAGCGCGCAGCAGGCCGCCGCGTATTATGACCCGGAGAAATCGAAGGGCGCCTATTCTACCATCGATACCTATCTTGCCGATCTGGTCGATATACTCCGCACCGAAGTCGATGAGTTGGTGCGGCTCGGCTGCACCTACATTCAGATTGACGCGCCTCAATACGCCGCGCTGATCGACCCGGATATTCGCGAGGGCTATCGCAAGCGCGGCAACGATCCCGACAAGCTGCTGGATCGCTGCATCGAATTAGATAACGCCGTGATCGGTAGCCATCCTGAAGCGACCTTCGGCATCCACCTGTGCCGGGGGAATAATCAAAGCAAGTTCTATGCGAGCGGTGGCTACGATCCGATTGTGGATGTTTTCAAGCGCACCAAATTCCAGCGCTTTCTGCTGGAATATGACGACGAGCGCTCCGGCGATTTCGAGCCGCTACAATTCGTACCGGAGGATCGGACTGTCGTGCTCGGATTAGTGACCACTAAGAAGCCTCAACTGGAAAGCAAAGATGATCTCAAGCAGCGCATCGAAGCGGCATCGGCGTGTGTGCCGCTCGAACGGCTTGCTCTCAGCCCGCAGTGCGGATTCGCCTCCACCGAGGAAGGCAATCTCATCACGCCGGAAGATCAGGCCGCCAAGCTGCGATTAGTCGCAGAGACCGCCCGCGAGGTGTGGGGCAGCCGTTAGTAAGCTGGATCAATAGTTGTGAGCCAAGAGGCCGCTATGACCTTTAACTACAAGTTGATGCTGATTGCTTCCGATGATCCTTATCCTACCTACAAGTGGATGCGGGATAATGATCCGGCGCATTACTCTGAGGTGGAAAATATCTGGGTCTTGACCCGCTACGCCGATGTCTCGGAAGCATTCAAGGATTGGAAAACGTGGTCGTCTCAGCGACGCGGCAATCTGGTCAACGATATGCCAGAGCGGATCGGCAATACCTTAGGCACAACCGATCCGCCCCGCCATCGTTGGGCGCGCGGCATAGTCAACAAGGCATTCACGCCTCGAACCGTTTCCGATCTTGAGCCGAAGATCAAGGCGCTTGCTTGCGAGCTAAGTCTCCATGCCGCCGAAAAACGAACGATTGACTTCGTTTCAGATATTTCTGCACCGTTCAACGCGGCCATTCTGGGCACGATGTTCGGCGTGCCTGAATCAGACTTCGTTCAACTGCGGCATTGGTTGGACGACTTCTTTCTGCGCGAGCAGCCTCAACCCGGTGAGGAACCCAAGCAGGTTGTGGCGATGCGCCATCTCCGCGCCTACATCGAGGACTTGGCGAAACAGCGTTCGCAGCAAGGTAAGGACGACGACCTGATGTCCGCGATGTTTGCGGCTGAGGAAGATGGTCAGAGGCTGGATGAACGGCAGGTCGTGATGACAACTATGACCTTTCTAACCGCCGGGTTCGAATCAACCAATAACTTGTTCACCAATCTGACTCATGCTCTAGCTTTGCATCCCCAAGTGTACCGTGAGGTCAAACAGAATCGCGCGCTAGTTCCGGGCTTAGTCGAAGAAGCGATGCGTTGGGACGCAGCCGCACAGGGATTCGTCCGCTCGCCTCAACACGATGTTGAGATGCATAGCAAAGTGATCCGTGAAGGCGCGCAGGTCTTACTGCACATTGGTGCTGCCAACCGTGATGAGCGCCAGTTCGAAGACGCGGATACGTTCAATATTCACCGGGGCGAGCAGCGCCATCTGGGGTTGGGGCAGGGCAACCACTTCTGCGTCGGCGCGCCACTCTCGCGGTCGATGTCCTATATCCTGTTTGACGAGCTTCTCGCTGCGAGCAGCACTTGGCAAATCAATGTCGAGCACAGTCAGCGTGTTCGCACGCCGAACTTCCGGGGCTTTACCCGGCTTCCTCTCACTGTTAACTAAAGAGTTTGCAACGGCAGATCCAGTACATCCGGCTCCGCCCTATAACGAACGCTAATCTACTGACTGTCCATTATCTGGGCAAGACACGAAGCGCTTATCGGCGCTCATGCCTTGCCCAGATTTCTTCCTTTCCTTGTGCTCTCCGGTGAGCCCAGTGCATACTTAATTGATCGACAAATACCAATAGTTGTTCTGTAAAATCTTTCGTCTTCCACTCATAGGCCTCGCAATGATGCCCGTTTTGATTCTTATTCGCGTCTGATGAAACTCTGATGCGGGTTCTTATGTTCGCAGAGTAGGGTAGATTAGCTAATAAGATGGATTTATTCCGTCAATCAATAAAGGCTTAAGGAGTAACATTATGGCAGACTTACCTCCTGTAGATCGTCAAGATAAGGTAGTTCAAGTCGAAACGCCGGGCTATCAGGCCCGTAAGCGTGTCATTCGGGATTTCGGCGCAGAACGTGAAGGGCAGCTTGTGCGCGTCGTGCAGTTTATCTGGCTGCTGGTCGGTATTCTGGAAGTGATGCTCGGTATGCGTGCCGCACTCAAGTTGATGGCGGCTAATCCGGCGAATCCGTTCGCAGCATTCGTCTACAACTTCACTGAGTTATTCTTGTGGCCCTTCCGAGGACTGACCATTACGCCGTCGGCGGCGGGCATGGTACTAGAATTGCCAACCTTGATTGCAATGGTTGTATATGCGTTCCTCGGCTGGCTAATCGTGCGGGCAATCTGGCTGATCTTTGAGCGGAATACTTCTCGCTCTATAAGCACCTTCGAAGAATACGACCACTGATCCAAATATCCACACAATCATGATGCGAGGGCTATTTAGCCCTCGCTTCGTTTTCCAGTTATTCCGGCTACAATCTGGACATGAAGTTAGGCATCCTCTCCGATACGCACAACAACGTCCAGAATACGCGACGCGCGCTGGCGATCTTCAAAGATCAGGAGGTTGAACGGCTTGTTCACTGCGGCGATCTCACTCGCCCCTCAGTCATCGAGGAATTTATGGGATGGCGCGTTGATTTTGTATTCGGAAATGGCGACTATGATCGTGAGGACATCCGCGCCACAATCGGCGCAATGCTAAAAGATTCGACAATTGGCGATCAGTGGATCGGGGAGATCGATGGGGTACGCCTCGCCGCGATGCACGGCGATAATCCGCGCGGACTAAAAGAACTAATCAAGAGTGGAATATACCGATACGTTTTTTGCGGCCACTCTCACATTCGCCTCGATGAATGGGAAGCCAACACGCGAGTGATCAATCCCGGCTCGCTCGGTGGCAAGCGGTCGCAGACACGGTCGGTATGTGTGCTCGATCTAACGACTCGCAAGGCTCAGTTCATCGAATTATCAGATTGATCATGCCTTCTGTTCCCCGCCCAGTCTGCGCCTAAGCGCCGAGATCACCAAGTGCATCTCCGATACGCGGAACAGGCTGATTAACCCTATGTAAGTTCCAGCCCCTAGCACACCGGGTAGCAGCACCGACAGCACTTCATGTACCAACCCTGCCGGGAATATGCGATCTACGCCAAGCAGCGCGCCATAGGCAGCAATCCCCATGACAGCAGAAGCAATCATCGAGAGGCCAATGGTGCGCATCACACCATGACGGGCTAGCCCGCCGAGCCGCCTGCGTAGAATAAACGCCGAGATCGCAGTATGCAGCAGCAGCTTCAGCGATTCGGAGAACATGAGGCTGAACAATCCCAAAGTAGGAACCAGGAGGATCACCGAAGCGATATACAGCAGCACGGTTGCTACGCCGATCAGTGAGGGAGTCAAGGTGTCTTGACGGGCATAGAAGGCAAATACCAGCAGCAGATCGAAGGCGGCAAAGGGAAGCCCTAACAAGTAGTATTGAAGCGCCTGCGAGGTCATCTGCGTATCAAAGGGCGTGAACGCGCCATGTTGGAACAACAGCGAGACAATGGGACGCGCCAGAATGAATAATCCAATCGTTGCCGGGAGAATCAACACAGCGACCAATCGCAGCCCCTGAGCCAAGGTTGCCAGAAAAGATTCGCGATCCGCGTCTGTACGCTCTCCGGCGGCATGGGCTGAGAGGGTTGGAAGTACAGCAAACGATACAGCAGTCGCCACTAAGCCTTGTGGAAGTTGGATTAGGTACGTCGCATAGCGCATCCAGGGAATGCCACCGTCGCCTGCCGTTTGCGAGGCGATGTTATAGCTGAACGGGCGACTGATCAAAACATCAACCATGAGGCCAAGTGCAATCGGCATATAGAGCAGGGCAACTCGGCGCAGGCCCACATGCCGGAGGGAGAGCGTAAAGATGATCTTCGCATCCTTAAGACCGGGAATCTGGAGAACGACCTGACCGAGCGCGCCTATAATCAGGCCAACCGCCATCGAGGCCACCCCAAGTTGCTTGTGCAGTAAGAGAGTTCCAAGCACAATGCTTCCATTGAACACGGCGGCGGTGAAAGCCGGGAAGGCAAATCGCTTGAGTGCGTAGAGCAGACCGGAAAGCACCCCTGATAGGCTGAGAAACATCACCGCCGGGATGGTGATCTGCAAGAGACGCGCCGCCGTTTGATGCGCATCAGGTGAAAGATCGCGGCTCAGCATGAAGGTAATGGTGGGTGCGAATACTTCCACGATCAGAATGAACAGCGCCATCACAAGAGCGGTCAGACTCAGCAAGGCGCTGACCATCCGCCATAATTCTTCACGCTCTCGCGCAGCATACTCGCTGAAGACGGGAACCAGCGAACTGTTGACCATGCCGCCGATCAGGAGGTCGTACAGCATATTGGGCACAATCGTAGCGACTTCGTAAGCGGCAACGGCGCTGCCCGCCCCGAAGTAGTGTGATTTGAGAAACTCGCGGGCAAGGCCCAACACGCGGCTTGCTACGTTCCCTAGTGAGATAATGCTAGCGGCGCGGGCGATCCGCTCAGTCTCTATAGGAACGTGCTCAGCGGCAAACTCAAGGACGGAAGTGCCTTCTTGTTCAACGATAGGCTCAACAGACATAGATGTCTCAATCTCAACAAGATGTTCTGGCAGCATTCACGCCAGATAAGGAGCCGATTGTACAGCGCACAATTGGTTGATACTAGAGCATAAGGGCTTCAACTCTGTAGGGTGATCGGCGGAAAGGCGTGTGGTGAATGCAGATGGCTGATGACCCGCTTTGCTCAATGGCAGATAGGCAAAACAGATAAGACGATGAAGATGCAAACAGTGAGCTTACTCGTTGATCGGCTGGCGGCGCTGCCGGGATCGGATCGGTTGTTCAACCCGTATACGGGTGAGGATTCGGGAGCAAGTATTCGCCGCCGAAATTTGACGCTGTATCTCAACGATATGCTGGATCGCCAACCCCGCACGGTAATGATTTTCGAAGCACCCGGCTATCGAGGCTGCCGCTTTAGTGGAATCCCTGTAACAAGTGAGCGGATTATGCTGCGGGGCATCGAAAAATGGAACTTGTTCGGGAAGGGATACGAACAAACCAGCGATGTTCCCGGTGGCATCGCAGAGATGACCGCGACAATTCTATGGGAAGCACTGGTCGAGTATGCCGATGAGCCGCCGTTGATCTGGAATACGGTTCCCCTACACCCCCATCGACACGGAAAGCCGATGAGTAACCGCACGCCGTCCCTCGCAGAGCAGAGTGCCGGGGCAGTCATGATTGATGTGATGCTAGAGATGTTTCAACCCGCAAGGATTCTCGCGGTGGGACGCACTGCTGAACGGATGCTGGCAGAACGCGGTTGCAAAGCGACTGCGCTGCGGCATCCCT
>Ga0075421_100008354_pt1 | contig 12715 bp, 7 predicted proteins | sample SoiMetdeltSBSDD5_FD_75292 | JGI IMG/M metagenome (GOLD analysis project Ga0075421, IMG submission 75292) | Bulk soil microbial communities from a Populus tree surrounding site in Tennessee, USA - Soil MetaG P. deltoides SBSDD5 | ecosystem: Environmental > Terrestrial > Soil > Tree plantation... | reverse complement strand
GATCCCGCAACTTCGATCACAGCCGTGAATCCCATATCGTAGTAACGTCCACCACCGTGGCGAATTTCGGTCTCGATGTATTTGCCATCGTGCAGCGATTTGATCCTGCCGCGAACATCGACTGGATCGCCATGCAGCTTGTCTGTCTTTCCTCCCACTCGCATATCGAAGAGCTTTCCGACTCCCGCTCGAAACGCTGCCTGGGCGGCTTCCCGATCAGCGATCGTCATCACCCATCCCTCGGCCTTTTGCTTCAGCAGCTCGCTCAAGATGAACGTGCTGTCGCCAGCTGATCCCCCGCCGATATTGTCGCCCATGTCCATCAGCACCACCGGAAACTTGCTGCTCTGCATTGCCTCCTTCACTGCGTCGGCTGGCCCAGGTAAGCGAAGGAGAATTCGCTCGCGCGTTGCCCATAGCATGTCCGACAGCCTTTGTGCCTCCTCTTGAGCCAAGGCAGGATCATTGTCCGTCACCACGATTACGCTGGGTCCCATCGCCGGAACATCGGCGTACTGGTATCCGCCCGAAACACTTGCTGCCAGGACCTTGGGATGATTCTCCAGACGCCGACTTTCTTCCACAATCGACAAGAGCGGGTCGCGCTTGGTGTGCTGGTAAACAATGTTGTATACCATGGGCGGTTTCACTATCGCCTGAACCGGCTTCACCCTGCCCTTCACGATCTCCGCCATGATCCGCGCTGCCTGAAGACCGCGCTCTTTAGTGTCGAGGTGAGGGTTTTCTTTGTAAGTGATCAAGACCGTCGAGTCCTTCACGATTTCCTCGGAAACGTTGGCATGAAAGTCGTGAGTGACGACAATGGGAAAGCTTGGGCCAAGCACCTGCCTCAGGCGTTTCACCATTTCAGCATCGCCATGCGGGTAGCTTTCGACGACCATAGCTCCGTGGTTAGCCAGCAGGAGCCCATCCAGCTTGGGAGCCGCCATTAGTTGCTTCAACAACTCGTCCAGCAATCGCTCGAACGCTTCATCGGTGACTGGGCCTTTGGGCGCAGCGCCGGCGACCAGTGCAGGATATAGCTCCAGGCCATACTGCCGGGCCCCTTCGATGTAGCCGCTCACTTCGTCATTGGACTTAGCCCATTCCCGCAGTGCTTGGTCGATCGAAGCCACTTCGCGCCGGTGAAAGTCCGCGTAGGTTGTCCTTGTGGGATTGAAAGAGTTGGACTCGTGGCTGAGGCCACTTATCGCGATTAGCGGGCGACGAGATTGGGCACTCAAGACAACAGGGAACAGCAAAAGTAGAGGCACTGGGAGAAGTCTCATTAGCGTCAGTTCCCCTCTTGAAGAATAGTGTTCTCCTCGAGCGGGCAGGATAGCACCGTTGTAAGCAGCAGCCCAAGAGTATCCGACCGCGGGGAAGTAGTGAAGGTTGCATCAAAGTCCAGAAAGCGAGCGGGAAGTGCCAGGGGTATCTTGCCGCCGAAAGACAGACGCATGTGCTAGGATGGTGCTGGATCGGCGGACGACCAGCTGGGTGCGCTGAGTGCTGCGCCATGGGCTTTGGATCCAGTTTCGCAGATGTTCTTCAGCACGATTGAAGTGTGTATGCTGAATCAGCAAGTCAATGCCGCTCACGCATGAACGGAGAACTGCTCACAAAGATTACGATCTGGGTCGCGCTGTGTGGCTACGGTTTGGGAGCCGCCTGCTTGCTCAAGGCTCGACAAAAGCCGCAGTTCTTGCGAACCGCCAGAGCAGCCTGGACTGCGGGATGTCTCATCTACCTCGCCCATGTGGTTTGTGCTTTTCACTTCTATCATCATTGGAGCCATGCAGCAGCTCTCCGCGACACGGCTAATCAAACGAAGGAGACAGTCGGCGTGGAGTTTGGCGAAGGATTGTTCGTCTCTTACGCCTTTACGCTGGGCTGGCTGGCAGATGTGACATGGTGGTGGATCAGCGGCCTTCAGGGCTATCTGCACCGGTCTCGATTCTTTCAGATCGTCTGGCAGTTTTTTCTCGCCTTCATCGTCTTCAATGGGACAGTAGTGTTTGCGAGCGGCCCAGTTCGCTGGTTTGGCTCAGCACTGTTTGCGGGCCTGGGAGTTCTGTACTATTGGTCGACAACACCTCGTTGTTATTACCGCTCTCATCCAACGTAGTTGTCGCAACGATTTCCTCGCGGAGGAAGCGCCAATGCATTTCGCACTCATAGAACCTCGACGTTGGTGGAAAGCCGTGTCTTTGACTGTATCCATGGCTCTGCTCTGCTTCGCAGTCGCGATCGGTCGACCGGAGAGGGTTGATCTGTTTGATGGAAGGAGTTTCGACGGTTGGGAAGGTGACACAAGGAGGACCTTCCGACTTGAGCAAGGCGCCGTCGTGGGAGGTACTCTCGATGCCAGGATTCCGCGAAACGAGTTTCTGTGTTCCCAAAGCAGCTACAAAAACTTCGTGCTTCGTCTGAAGTTCAAAGTGCTGGGAGAGGGTGCCAATGCGGGTGTGCAGATTCGCTCGAAGCGTATCCCCAATCATCATGAAGTCATCGGCTATCAGGCGGACCTGGGAGATCCGGAGTGGTGGGGTTGTCTGTATGATGAGTCACGGCGAAATAAGGTACTTGCCAAATCCAACATGAAAGAACTCCAGGGGTTTCTGAAGCGCAACGACTGGAATGACTATGTGATCCGCTGTGAAGGTCGACGCGTTCAGCTTTGGATTAACGGCAAGCAGACTGTGGATTACTCCGAAACTGAGGATTCCATCGAGCAAAGCGGCATCATCTGCTTGCAGATCCACGGGGGGCCGCCCAGCGAAGCGTGGTACAAAGACATCAGCCTTGAAGAATTGCCTTAATCGGTGGGGCGCGCTTGCAGGACGGCGGCGGCAAAACCGATCGGATCTCCCTGCTCGCGGGAAATCTCTCTTAGCTGCGCGAAATCCTTTCCGGCTTGGCAGAGCTGCTGAACAGAAGGACAAGCGAGTTGTGAGGGATCAACTCCCTTTAGGTGAACAAGGGAAATGGCAATGGCTTCGTCGTAGCGTTCGAGCCTGGCCAGCAGAGTCACTATTGCCTGGGCCGGGGCAGTCCCCACTTCGCTAGGGTCGCTCTGCGAAACCTTGGCTCGAAAGTGAGCAAGCGCGGCCTCGGGTTCGCGTCCAAGCAACGCCCGCAAATAGAAAGCGTAATCCTCAAATCGTTCAAACGGCGGATTCCCGGTCTGCTGAAACATCGGCCCCAAGTGAGTTCCATATTCGGCCAATTGCAGAGCCAGTTCCAACGGTTCCCGACGGCTCACTTCGAGAGTGTACTGAATGACTGAGACGACGTGTGAAGTGTCGATGTAGTAGCAATTGTCCTCGAACAACCAGTCGCGCCCAACGAGCAGTTCTGCAAGGTTCGACGTCTCCGGGGCCTGGCCTTCCCTTTGCGAAATGGTGCGCTTCAGGTTGGCGAGCAGGTCGTGGTGCACAGTGCGCAGCAGCAGGCCAATGCAATCCTCCCGACCTTGGCCGGCGGGATACTGAAAGACGCTGCTGATGGCCCGGCAAATTCCGTAGTGATTCAGGATCAACTCGAATCCCTTGCGGGGATGAGCCTGCTCGTGGAAAGCGATCTCAATAATAGCGGCCATGTTCTCATGCTGGTCAATCTTTTCGATCGCTGCGGCAATGGGTGAGGTCTCCCCAATGGCACGAAAGTAAGACCAGGCCCTGGGAATGTCGCCATCCGCCAAAAAAAGTTCACCGGTTTCCCGCGCTGCCTGGACAAAAGCTTCCTCGTAAGTCTTCCGTTGATCGGGCGCCAAGCCGTCGAAGAGATCCCTGTGGATAAGCGGAAGGCCAAGCTCGAAGCGTTTCTTCAGCAGCCGTGTTTGGAAGATCCGAGCATAGTCCTTCTCCTCCAGGAATCTCTGGATCAGATAGTCAAATGTTGCCTCAGCCCCGCGCGACTTCAGCGCCTGCTCAATTTGGTCGAAAGCCGAATTTTCCATGTTTGGTTCCTGAGAATGTTCTGAGGAAAGGGTCGGGTGGGTTCACTAGTCCCGGCGGCCTTGCGTGAATGGTTCCTTGGCGGATCAATGGTCCGCCACCCCTCCATCTGAAAAGACGTAGTTCGGCCGGTTGACTGGCTTGTAAGGGTGTTCCGCCGCCACTTTCTCGTTGAGTTCCACTCCTAAGCCCGGACGGCTCGGAAGTTCGGCGAATCCGGTCTTCACCTGAGCAGCTCCGCCGTTGAATAGTTCCAAGACCCATGGTGCGAGGTTAGGATTATATTCCTGAATTGTACAGGCCGGAGTCGTAGCATCAACGTGCAACGAGGCCAAAGTGCTGACTTCACTTTGCGGGTTGTGAGGTGCCATCTCAATGCGGTACGCCTCGGCAATCGTCCCGATCTTCTTCATTTCCAGAATGCCTCCCGCGTGGCAGACGTCAGGCTGCACATAGTTGACTAGGTGGCGCGAGCAGAACTCAGTAAAACCGTATTTTGTGAACGACCGCTCTCCCGTGGCCAACGGGACCCTTGTTTTTTGCCGCAGTAGTTCCAGTTCGCCTAGGTCTTCCAATTGGGTGGCTTCCTCTACAAAGAACGGGCGTAATTCTTCAATCCGCGTGCAGAAGTCAATCGCCATTACGGTTGTCAGTTTCCCATGAGCATCGATGCAAATATCGAAGTCCTCACCTATCGCCTTGCGGACCGCTTCTAACTTCTTAGCGCCCTCACGCACGGCGTAGGCAGGGACTACCAGATCGTTCTGCACAGTGATGAATCCGGACTTGGCAGCAGTATAGCCTTCAGCTTTTGCTTTCTGGAAGCTGTTGATCAACTCTTCCGTCGTAGCGCCGTCCACATCCTTGTAAAGACGAATCCGCTTACGAGCTGCTCCACCCAGCAGTTTGTAGACAGGCACTCCAAGAGCTTGGCCCAGAATATCCCACAACGCAATCTCAACTGCGCTGATAGCGCTGTTAAGAATGGGCCCCCCGCGCCAGCGCGGATAACGGAACATCCCTTGCCACAGCAGTTCGATCTGAGTGGGATCCTTTCCAACAAGGAAGCGCTCGTGTTCCATGATGGCTTGGGCAAGCGTCGCTTCCTTGCTGGTAATCGAACCCTCCCCCAGACCAACCAGACCCTGGTTTGTGTAAACCTTGCAGAAGACCCAGTTTACGGTCCCCACATTGACGACAAAGGTTTTGAGACTCTCTATCTTCAGTTGCAGAGATTTGGCCTGGGCACTCACTTGCCTGGTAAGCTGCAGCCAAGCAAAAAGTGGTTGTGCCACGCTGGCCAAGCTCAAGCTCAAAAACCGTCTGCGGTTCATCATAGCGCTCTCCATTCCGATTTCTGTGAGCGTGAATATTTTCGCCGCACTTGGGCCGTAAGGGCCAAGACTCTTTCGGCATTTGCCTTCCAGGTGACAGGATGGAACCACGCGTCACGGAGCGCAGACGAGCAACCCGGCGGCCCTCTCTTCATGATCGGGATTCCGAGCCAGTCTAGTTGACAGGCGTTGACACTGTCAATGCCACCAGAATCTGCTTAGGATTTCTTGGACCTAGCCTTGCAATCGTCAGTTTCAGAAATGTTCCTCCAAAACGAAAACGACTCTCCGGTTCGAATCTCCACAAAGCCGGGGCGCTATGAGCCCAACGATTTGGGTCTGCTGGAAACTCACCATGGATTGGCCCTTAACCTGTTTAGACTCGATGGTCGAAGCGCGACAGGATACTTGCAAAAGGATGGGTGGGGGGCTCGGCTTTGAAATGGATAGGGAAGAGAGTTTTTTAGAGGAAGTGGTGGATGCCTTCGACGCGGCCTTTGATGCCGCCACTGGTGGGGGATTGCCCGGTTGCGAAATGACCTCACCTGCAATACAACTTGGGAAAGAAGAGGCTGCCGATACCTTGTTTGCCGAAATTGCGGCGGAACACGCCCAACCAGTCAAAAACTTCATCTTCCGTCTGCAGCGGGGAACCGCCAACAAAACCTGGATTCGCTTCTGCCAGCCGGTGCTCCGCAGTATTCAGAGCGCGGCGCAAACGATGGAGCTTTACGAACCGGCGGCGAAGATCGCTGAATTTGACGAGGTGCTTTGCTGGTCAGAGCGGCAACCGGGACATTGGTTGCTGGCTGACACTCGCGACCAACTTCTCGCTGCTTATGAAGAGCTGGTGGTGTCCCTTCCTCGCGCTTTCCAGTTGAGCGAGGAAAGTTTAGAGCGGGAGGAGTTGATTCTGCAGTCGTTGCTGAAGCAAGTTCCGGGCTTCGGCAAAGTGAGCCTGGAGAAGCTGCAACGAGCTGGTCTTTGGTCCCTGCATGTCCTGATCATGGCTGATAGGACAGATCTGGCTTCGGCAGCCGGATTACCCTTGCGGGTGGCCGATCGCATCTGTCAAAAAGTTCGGCATTATCGCGAAGAGATCGCGGGCCTGCCCCCTGAATTTGCCAAGACCGAGTTGCGTTCGCGCCTCTCCGATGTGGTCAAGGAGCTCCATGAGTTGGAGACCCGCCAACCTTCCGGCAGTTCCACAGCTAAACGTAGCCAGCGAGCCTTACGGGAAAGAAAAACTCGCCAGATGACGCTGCTCCTCGCCGAATTGGGCGAAGTAAAGCGGGTTCGCTCTCTGAAAAAACTACCCATCAAAAAAAGAATGTTGGAATTGGAGAAGTACCTGACTTCCTGACCAACGGCAACGTAAGCGTTCGGTGGGGCGGCTGATGAAAGTAATCGTCCCCCTCCTGCAAGGGAAAGGGGGTCTGTCGCTAAGGGCGAGGTACTTGGGACGCTGGGAAGGTCAGAGTCAGGGACCGGCAACACCTCAAACGCTTTGGTTACAGGCCCGATTCCGCCGAAGGGGGGCACACCTGTCTGGAGAGCTCCCGAGCAGCGTCGCACGAGAGCGCCTCGAGCAACACTCGAAAGCTTCGAACGGATTCGTTGGACAGTCTCTGGAAATCTTGCTGCACGCCGAGGATCTGATCCCATTCCCGGTCGTCCGAGCTTCGGTGTGTTACCACGTTTCGAATGCTTTTGGCGAAATAATGACTGGTGATGGAAAGGCCTTTACCCAGGATGTACAGCTTGAGCCGGAAGCGTTGTTTGGTTGAAGCGAGGATGTGGTGCAAGATCCTGTGCAAATGAGCCAGGCTTGTGAGCTCACTCAGATGGAAGTCTCCAGGGACAATGGGATTCACAGGAGCAATCGCGCTGACCATGCGCGTGAACTTCGCCATGACCGACAGAAGCGCCAACAAATTCGGAGTGAACCGCTCGATGACGTCACCACCAATGTTCAAGAAGCGAATTGCCTCATCGAGGTCTCCCAACTGACGCACTTCCATAGCCTCGCTCATGACTACCCCTACGGTTGCCGTGTGGCCCTCAATCTCGAGGCTGGCCTTTTGGAAGATTCCTTCACTCGTCGGGTCCAGAAGTTCACTCCATTCAGCCTGAACTTTTTTCTCGTTTCTTTGGGCTAGGATAGCAAAAGCAATCCAGCCGCCAATCAGCATGGCAAAAGGTATGAGCAACCTGATCATGAAGCAATCTCTTTTCTGAGCACTCTTTCGAGGTTTATGAGTGACAGCTTCTTCGTGGACCTTGAAAGCACTCCCTAGATTCTATCTTCGCACAACGACCGCTGAAGGCAACATTGCTTCCAGACGCGGTACAAGTCTTGAGAGTTATGAATCGACGCGCATCTACTGTCTCTCATTTCGGCCTAATATTCACAATCTTCACACTTTGTTCGAACGTGACTTGTGACTCTCCACCCCACGAATCAGCCTTGCCTGCCGCCTCCTTCTGTCAACTTACGCAGACAACTTGTCGCCAATTCAGACAATTTGTCTAAACTTGCCGTTCGCGTTGGGCACATCGAGCTACCTCGATCCCCTCGCGGCTGCTCAACAAAGCCAGCGACCCTCTCTTGCGGTCAAAACACAGTTGTTACGAGTTTGGCATGGTTCCCATCACATAAGCAGGAGCGTTACTTCTCTCTATACAACTCATTCTCTTTTTATTTGTACAAAATAGTTCTACTAGTAAAATAAGGAATTTGGATCAAGTTTGTTCGATCGCCCTATGCGAGTTCCCAACTTTCCTTCCCCAACTTGTGCCATTGCCTGGGTGGTTCTTGTCGGATGCCTCTCTTCGCCGCAGGCCAGCTGGTCTGGTTCAACGCCTGATCGGATCGAGTTCAATCGGGACATTCGTCCGATTCTGTCGGACAAATGTTTTACCTGTCACGGTCCAGACAAGGCGAATCGGGTTACCCAGTTGCGATTCGATACTGAAGAAGGTGCAAAGGGGGACCTTGGCGAAGGGCGATTCGCCATTGTGCCCGGGAATCCTGATAAGAGCGAAATGTTTCGACGCATCACGTCGGATGACGAGGCACTCCGCATGCCCCCTGCCGCCGCAGGACACTCCAAACTGCCTGCCCCGGAAATTGACAGAATCCGACTCTGGATTGAGAAAGGAGCCAAGTGGCAACAGCATTGGGCGTTCATTACCCCACTGAAGCCTGAGCTCCCGGAAGTGAAAAACAGGGCATGGCTCCGCAATCCGATTGACACTTTTGTTTTGCATCGGCTCGAACGCGAAGGTCTGCCTCCCTCTGCGGAGGCGGACCGGGCTACGTTGATTCGGCGCTTGACGCTTGATCTGACGGGCCTTCCGCCCACGCCTTTGGAAGTCGACGCTTTCTTGAAGGATCAGTCTCCCAAAGCCTATGAAAACGTTCTCGACCGGCTCCTGCAATCACCCAGGTATGGCGAGCGAATGGCGGCGCGCTGGTTGGATGCGGCGCGCTATGCGGACACGAACGGCTACCAGAGCGATGGTGTGAGAACCATGTGGCGCTGGCGGGACTGGGTGATCGACGCGTTTAATCGGAACGTGCCGTTTGATCAATTCACGATTGAACAGCTCGCCGGCGATATGTTGCCAGATGCCACGCGAGGCCAGAAAATCGCTTCGGGGTTTCATCGCAACCATCGCACCAATGCGGAAGGCGGGATCATCCCGGAAGAGTTTCGTGTGGAATACGTCGCCGATCGGGTCGAGACCACTTCTACAGTGTGGCTGGGGTTAACGGTTGGCTGTGCCCGCTGTCATGACCACAAATATGACCCGATCAGTCAAAAAGAGTTCTATCAACTCTTTGCCTATTTTAACAATGTTTTGGAAAAGGGGCTCGTTTACAACTTCGGAAACGAGGAACCCTATATTAAGGCGCCCACGCCAAAGCAGGAGGCCGTTCTTAAGGAGCTGGACGCGCAGGTAGAGACCACAAAGAAGAGGTACCTGGCACTTCAACCGGAGTTCACCAGGGCGCAAAGAGATTGGGAAAAGTCTCTCACGAATGCAAAGGCGGTGGACTGGTCGATCAACGACGGCTTGGTCGTGCACTATCCTCTTGAAGGATTGTTGGCTTCTGGGTGTCACAGTGGAAAGCCGGTGGTCGGTGGTACCCAAGACTGCAGTTTGCCCTTTGTACCCGGCAGGGTTGGCAGAGGTGCCAGCTTTGACGGCCAGCGTTTCATTGATGCGGGCGATGTGGGGAAGTTCAATTACCAGGACGCCTTCAGCCTTGCCGCGTGGATCTACCCGACCGCCGCCAGTGGCGCCATCATGTCACGTATTGAAGATGCCCCACAAGGCCATGGGTATGGGTTGTACCTCAAGGACGGCAAGATCCGGCTGCACATTACGATGCGGTGGACAGATATCGGCCTGCGTCTGGAAACCAGGAACCCATTGGAACTGAACCGATGGCATCATGTGGCAATGAGCTATGACGGAAAACGCAAGGCCCAAGGAGTCCAGATCTACGTCAACGGCAAGCCACAAAGAATCGACGTGCTGTTCGATGAATTGACATGGCCCATCGATCCCAAGGATCCATTCCGGATCGGAGCAGGCGAAGGGCCCGAGAACCGGTTTCATGGCGTGATCGACGAAGTCCGCGTTTACAGCAGAGCCTTGTCTCCCGAAGAAGCTGCAGTGTTGGCCTTGTTGGAGAGTGTCAATGAAATTGCCACCGGGCCGCCGCAAAGTCGCAGTGTGGCTCAAAACAACAAACTGGCGTTTTGTTTCATGGACCGATCGGCACCCAAGCGCTTCAAAGAAGCGCGATGTGAATGGCTTGATGCTCAGAGAGAACGCGACGCCTTTTTTGAGACAATCCCGACAGTCATGGTGATGCAGGAGGCTGAGACACCGCGGGAAACTTTTGTGCTCAAACGCGGCGCCTACGATGCTCCCGGCGAGAAAATCAGTCCCGGTGTTCCCTCCGTGCTTCCGCCGTTGCCGAAGGATTTTCCCAATAATCGGCTGGGACTGGCTCGCTGGCTGGTCGATTCCTCCAATCCGCTGACGTCGCGCGTTACGGTCAATCGGCTGTGGCAAATGCTGTTTGGAACTGGACTGGTGAAGACAGCCGAAGATTTCGGATCTCAAGGTGAACGGCCCATTCATCCGGAGTTGTTGGACTGGCTGGCAACCCACTTCGTCGAAAGCGGCTGGGATGTCAAAGGGCTTGTTAAGACAATCGTGATGAGCGCGACTTACCGCCAGTCTTCCCAGGTAAAGCCTGAGCTGCTTGAGAGAGACCCGGAGAATCGGCTGCTTGCGCGCGGACCGCGGCTCCGCCTGCCTGCAGAGGCCATTCGGGACCAGGCGCTGGCGGTCTCCGGTTTGCTTGTGGAGCAGATTGGCGGCCCCTCAGTGAAGCCCTATCAACCTCCAGGATTGTGGGAAGAGCTGTCGTTTGGGGACACCTATCGCCCGGATACTGGTGAGAAGCTGTACCGACGGAGTCTCTATACTTACTGGAAGCGTACGGTCGCACCTCCGGCTATGATTGCGTTTGATTCCACCAACCGCGAGACCTGCACCGTACGCCAGATGCGCACTAATACACCCTTGCAGGCCTTGAACCTCATGAACGACGTCACGTACTTGGAAGCCTCGCGCAAACTGGCGGAACGGATGCTCAAGGAAGGGGGCTCGCAAGAAGAGGAGCGTATTGGCTACGCCTTTCGTCTGGCGACTGCGCGTCCACCGAGAAGGCAGGAGACCAGAATCCTTTTGGATTCGCTGCACCGTTTCCGAGATCGCTATTATGCGGATTCCAGGGCAGCCCTGAGCTTTCTGAGCTATGGTGAGTCGCCACGAGATGAGAGCCTTGACCCGAGTGAACTGGCGTCCTACACGGGCGTCGCAAGTTTGATCTTGAATCTGGATGAAACGATCACCAAAGAGTGAATGACGCATGCCTAAGTCCAATGATGAAGAAAATTTACGGTGAAGGCCTTCAGATTTCGTCATTCAAGCTTTTCACACTCAGTCATTCGTCAATTCTAGGAAGCGTCCTATGAACCTGAATCCCACGCTGTGCCAAGAGCTTCAAACTGCCATGACACGCCGGCATTTCTTCGGCCTCAACGCCGCTGGTATTGGCACTGCAGCGCTAGCCTCTTTGCTTGGCAAGGATCTGCTGGCAGACGGTGGCGCTCCAGCTTCGTCGGCGAGATCCACTCATCGCGGCCTTGAGGGTTTGCCCCACTTTGCGCCAAAAGCCAGGCGGGTCATCTGGCTCTTCCAGTCAGGCGGTCCGTCACAGATGGAGTTGTTCGATTATAAGCCGAGGCTCGAAGAGTTTCGTGGGAGTGATTTGCCGGACTCGGTCCGCAAAGGTCAGCGTTTGACGGGAATGACTGCCACTCAGGATCGTTTTCCCGTTGTACCTTCGCTTTTCAAGTTCGCCCAGCACGGGCAGTCAGGAGCCTGGGTCAGTGAGCTGATGCCGCATACGGCAACAATCGTGGACGAGTTGTGCTTCGTCAGGTCCATGCATACCGAGGCGATCAACCATGACCCGGCAATCACGTTTTTCCAGACCGGCGCTCAAATCGCGGGTCGACCCAGCATTGGCGCCTGGTTGGCCTACGGTTTGGGGAGTGAGAATCAGGACCTGCCTGCTTTCGTGGTGATGATCACCCAAGGAGGCGGCGACCAACCTCTCTACGACCGCCTCTGGGGAAGCGGTTTCCTGCCGACGCAGTATCAGGGAGTGAAGTTTCGCTCGGTTGGAGATCCAGTGCTTTATTTGTCTGATCCTGAGGGATTCGACAAAGGATTGCGGCGCCAATTCCTGGATGCCCTTGGCCAACTGAATCGGCTTAAGCTGCAGGAGTTCGGCGATCCTGAGATTGCGACTCGTGTTGCGCAATACGAGATGGCCTTTCGAATGCAGTCCTCCGTACCCGAACTGGCAGATCTCTCCAAAGAGCCCGAGCATGTTGTGAACCTCTACGGCGAAGACGCCCGCAAGCCCGGGACGTTCGCTGCCAATTGTCTGCTGGCTCGCCGGCTGGCAGAGCGGGGGGTGCGCTTTATCCAGCTGTTTCATCGTGGGTGGGACCAGCATGGCAAACTCCCGCGTGACCTGGCCAGGCAGTGCAGAGCTACCGATCAGGCGTCGGCAGCTTTAGTCCTGGATCTGAAAGCCCGGGGACTCCTGGACGATACGCTGGTGATCTGGGGGGGTGAGTTCGGCCGCACCGTTTACTGCCAGGGGCGTTTGGCCGTGGACGATTATGGACGAGATCATCATCCCCGCTGTTTTACCATGTGGATGGCGGGTGGGGGGATCAAGCCGGGTATCACCTACGGAGCGAGCGACGATTACTCTTACAACATCACCAAAGACCCCGTGCACGTGCATGACCTGCACGC
>Ga0075421_100008353_pt1 | contig 12715 bp, 11 predicted proteins | sample SoiMetdeltSBSDD5_FD_75292 | JGI IMG/M metagenome (GOLD analysis project Ga0075421, IMG submission 75292) | Bulk soil microbial communities from a Populus tree surrounding site in Tennessee, USA - Soil MetaG P. deltoides SBSDD5 | ecosystem: Environmental > Terrestrial > Soil > Tree plantation... | reverse complement strand
CGACAATGGAAGGAAGAGCGCATCCGCGACCGGGTCAGCCGCGAGTTGGCGGAAGTGATTGCCGCCGCTGAAAGGTAATCAACGAGCTCCGGGCTGCGGACCCGGCTCGGACCGGCGGGACGCGACCAACGATCAGCCCCAGCACGCCGATAAAGGCAGCGCCATGCGCTGCGCTGCGAACGCTGTTCTTGACGACATCGCGATCGGTTTTGAGATCGACCAACCCACGACGGTAAACTGTAAGAATGCTGACAGACGACGAGTTGGTTGCAGGTTTCGAGGCAGCCACGCTGCCGGCATTCCCGCACGCAGATCACGTTCGCCTGACGATCGTCTATCTCGCCCGTCATGGACGTGAAGAGACGCAGCGAAAGCTGTTCGAAGGGCTGCGCCGCTTCGCTGGCGCGAAAGGGGTTCCGGAAAAGTTTCACGTGACGATGACAATCGCGTGGCTGGATCTTGTCGACGACGCGATGCGGCGGCATCCTGAAGCACGGGATCTATCAGCGCTGGCGATGGCGTGCCCGGAATTGCTCAATCGCGATGCGCTCCTGCGTTTCTACACCGCCGAGCGGCTGCTGAGTGACGAGGCGCGGCAGCAATGGGTGGCGCCCGACCGTGGCGTACGCATCGAAGCCACGAATCAATCCAACCCGTCGGCGGACGGACTCGCCGAAACCGAACGCATATAATCGCCGCATGGCGAGTGCCGATCCGATCACCGAATTCCTGAATGCCGTCGAGCGTGCACAGGCGCATCAGGTGGACACCGCACCGGTAGTCCTGGCAACCGCTGATCGGAACGGACGTCCCTCCGCGCGGCTCGTTTTGCTTCGAGGCGCCGACGCCCAGGGCTTGGTGTTCTTCACGAATTACGACAGCCGTAAGGGACGTGAGCTCACCGAGAATCCGCATGCTGCCCTTTGCTTTTACTGGGCATCGCTCGACGAGCAGATCCGAGTCGAGGGGCAAGTCAGCCGCGTCTCTGCCGAGGAATCCGATACATACTTCGCCGGACGCCCGCGAGGAAGTCAGCTCGGCGCCTGGGCCTCGGATCAGAGTCAGGTTCTTGCCTCGCGCGAGACGCTCGAAGAAAAGTATCGCGAAGTTGAGCGGCGATTCGATGGGCAGGTAGTGCAACGGCCGCCGTTCTGGGGAGGCTTTCGCCTCGTTCCCTCCCGCCTTGAATTCTGGTATGGACGCCCCGATCGACTGCACGATCGCGTGCTCTACATTCGCGAATCGAGCGGCTGGCGAATCGAGCGGCTCTATCCGTGATTGCTTCGACGTGACATTCAAGCGCGCGCTCGGACGTTTCGACGTCACGATGATCGTCATCGGCGGCATCATCGGATCCGGCATTTTCATCAATCCCTACCTCGTCGCACAACGTCTGGATAGCTCTGTACTCGTGCTCGCTGCCTGGATTGTAGGAGGGGCGATCGCGGTGGCCGGCGCGCTCAGTTATGCGGAGCTTGGATCGTTGTTCCCGCGAGTCGGCGGGCAATATGCGTATCTTCGCGATGCGATTCACCCCATGGCTGGGTTTCTCTACGGATGGGCGGAGCTTGCCGTCATTGAAAGCGGCGCCGTCGCGGCAGTCGCGATCGTCTTTGCAACCTACACGCTGCGTCTGGTTGGACAGCCGGACGTGTCCCCGATACCGCTGGCAATTGCGGCACTGCTGATCCTGTCGCTGATCAACGTCCTCGGCGTGAAGCCGGGCAGCCGCGTGTTGAACGTGCTCGTGATCCTGAAGATTGGTGCGCTCGTGGTGTTGATCGTGTTCGGCCTGTTTGCGCCGGGAACACCTGGTTGGTTGACCATTGGCAAGTCCGCCACGCCCGCCGACACGTCGAGTGCGATCGCATTCGGAGCCGCGCTAGTACCGATTCTCTTCGCCTACGGAGGCTGGCAGAACGCTAATTACGTCGCGGAAGAAGTCGAAGATCCGAGCCGCCAGCTGCCCGTCAGCATCATCGGAGGGACGATGGCCGTCGTGGCGATCTACGTGCTGGTGAACGTCGTCTACCTGCGCGCGCTCGGACTTGAAGGTCTTGCCGCGACGAGCACACCCGCCGCCGACGCCGCGCGGCACATGTTTGGATCGCTCGGCGATCGATTCGTCACCGCCGCGATTGCCATCTCGACGTTCGGGTTTCTCGATCTCGCGATTCTCGCTCCGACGCGGGTCTACTACGCGATGGCTGCGGACGGATTGTTTTTTCCCGCGCTCGCCCGATTGCATCCGACGTATCGAACTCCTGCGATCGCCATCGCGGTGCAGACGGCATGGTCGTGCATGCTGGCGTTGAGCGGCAGCTATGGTCAACTGCTCAATTACGTCGTGTTTGCCGATTGGATTTTCTTCGGCCTGACAGTGTCAACCGTTTTGGTGTTCCGACGAACCGTGCCGGTAAGTACGCGTCCACCGGCGGCGTTTCGCGCACCGGGATACCCCGTGGTGCCGGCGCTCTTTGTTGCGACAGCAGCCGCCATTGTCTTCAGCGTCGTCTGGGCCGATCCTGAAAGCGCATCGCGCGGCGCGCTGCTTCTCGCGGCCGGCATTCCACTGTTCTACTGGTTCGTGACGCGAAAGAAAAAGGCCTCATCAACACTGCATCCGACACTGTAACCATGCTTCGATTTCATGCTCCGTACATGGAGTGGGCGAAAATGCGCCCCGCCGCGCGGCTCGATCTCGCAGGCTCCAACATTTGCGCGTGTTCGATTGACGAGCTTCCTGACGTTCGTCAAGCGATCGCCTTCGAAGGCAACAATGAGAACGGCTATCGTCCCCTTCTCGAAGCTATCGCGCTGCGCTACGGGGTTGCCCCCAACTGCGTGACCACCGCGCAGGGAGCATCAGGTGCAAACTTTCTCGCCGTCGCTGCGCTCATCGAGCCTGGCGACGAGGTGCTGGTCGAGACTCCGGGCTACGATCCGTTGCTTGGCGCTCCGCGGCTGCTCGGCGCGCGCGTCAATCAGTTCGAGCGGGAATTCGCCCGTGGCTTCGGCCTCGATCCGGATCGAATCAGACGCGCGATGACGCCGCGAACGCGAATCATCATCATCACGAACCCGCACAACCCCAGTGGCGTACTTGCGCACCCTGCGGCGCTCGATGAGATTGGTGAAATCGCGCGACGCAACGGCGCCTATGTTCTGCTCGACGAGGTGTATCTCGATCTTGCGGCAGCTGCTGCTCCGGGAACTGCAACCGTCGAGCGGACATTCGCGGCGCGTGGCGAGCCGTTCGTGTGCACGAATAGCCTGACCAAATCGTACGGGCTTTCGGGACTGCGATGTGGGTGGATTCTGTCCTCCGCGGAAGTCGCCGAACGGATTCGACGCACGCGCGATGTCGTCGATGGAACCGGTTCGATCGTCGCGGAGCGGCTCGCGGTCGCCGCGTTCCGGCATCTCGACCGCCTGGTTCAGCGCTCGCTCTCGCTGCTTCAAGCCAACCGGCCGATCATCCAGAGTTTTCTCGAGTCACGAACGGACCTCGAGTGGGCACCATCGGCCGGCACCGTGGTATTTCCGCGGCTCAGGCATGTCGCGGACACGACGGAATTCGCAGAACGGCTGCTCAGGACGCGCGACACGGCCGTAGTGCCGGGCCGGTTCTTTCAGGCGCCCGCGCATCTACGTATCGGATTCGGTGGCCCGACTGAGACGCTGCGTGAAGGGTTGAAGGCGGTGACGCAGGCGTTGGACGAGATCCACGGAGTCTAACGCTGGCGGGATCCGGGATCCGTTGTCCGGGATCCGTTGTCCGGGATCCGTCTCGCTGCACTCGTTTGGCTACGAATCTCTCCGAATTTCGGATTCCGGATCCCGCACAACGGCTCCCGACACGCGTCAGTATTTCACCGTCTGCGCAAACGTCGGCGGCTTGCGATGTTTGGTCGCCTGCTCGTACGCGTATGCCAGGCTTATGAGTTTGGGCTCGCTCCACGCGCGTCCAATGAACGACACGCCAACGGGGAGTCCACGAACAAATCCGGCCGGCACGGTGATGCTGGGATAACCAGCAACCGCTGCGGGCGTCGAACTGGCGCCGAGAAAGTGATCGCCGTTGATGAGATCGATCGGCCACGCTGGACTGCCGGTCGGCGCAATGATCGCGTCGAGCCGAAACTTCGTCATGACGGCGTCGATTCCGAGCGTTCGCGATCGCGCGCGGCAGGTGGCCAGGGCTTTGCCATACGCCGGCGAGGTCAACGGCCCCTTCTTCTCAGCTCGGATGAGGAGCTCCTGCTCGAAGTACGGCATCTCCCGGTCACGCTCGCGGATGTTGAACGCGATGAGATCTTTCAGCGAGTGCACCGGCGCGGACGGACCGCGCGACACGAGATACCTGTTGAGATTGACCTTGAACTCATACAACAGGATCTCGAGCTCGCAATCGTCGAGACGGTCTGCGGTGGCGATATCGGCCGGATCGATGATCGTGGCACCGTTCGCTTTCATGTCGGTGATCGCCTGATCGATCATCTTGTCGGTCGCGGGGCTGTAGCCAAAGAAGCGCTTCCGCGCAACACCGATGCGGGCGCCCCGCAGGCCGTCGACTTTCAGCGCTGCCGAGTAATCGCCAGACTTCGATTTCGAACCGACCGTGGCAGCGTCCGATGGATCTGGGCCGACCATTGCTCCGAGAAGGATCGCCGCGTCCGCGACGGTCCGCGTCATGGGACCAGCCGTATCCTGGGTGTGCGAGATGGGAACGATGCCGGTGCGGCTCACCAGTCCAATCGTGGGTTTGATTCCGACCAGCGCATTCGCTCCTGACGGACACACGATCGATCCATCGGTCTCGGTGCCGACGCCAATCGCGCTCAGATTCGCGGCAACGGCGGCACCGGTTCCCGAACTCGATCCGCACGGGTTCCGATCGAGCACGTAGGGATTCGTCACCTGGCCACCGCGCGCACTCCAACCGCTCGTCGACTTGGTTGACCGGAAATTCGCCCATTCACTCAGGTTGGTCTTGCCGAGGATCACGGCGCCGGCGGCGCGCAGCTTCGTCACGATGAAGGCATCGCGCGGGGCCGGGACACCTTGGAGCGCGAACGAACCAGCGGTCGTCATCATTCGATCGCCCGTATCGATGTTGTCCTTGATGAGAACCGGGATGCCATGCAGCGGTCCGCGCACGCGGCCGCTCTTGCGGTCAGCGTCGAGCGTATCGGCAATCGACGGCGCATCCGGATTGAGTTCGATGACCGATCGAAGTGTCGGCCCGTTGCGGTCGACGGCGTTGATACGCTCGGTATAGAGCTGGACGAGCCGTCGAGATGTGTATCGTCCAGCCGCCATCGCGTCCTGCAACTGGGCAACCGTCATCTCTTCGAGAGGAAACGCCGCTGGGGGCTGACCGGCGAATGCGAGCGTGATCAGGAGCGCAGCCGAAAGAATGCGGAGCATGCGTCATTTTACTGAGGCGCGTCCGCCTTCGCGCGTCGATTGCCAAACGCTATGGCGAGACCGCGTTCGCGTGCATCAGCAGCGAAGGTGGCCGTTATGCACTGAGCCGATCGACAATCGCGCGCCAGGTGCGCGCGGCAGGCGTGTTGTCGGTCGTAAGCGTCGCGCCGCACATCACTGCGCCCCCGGCTTCAGGATGGCACCACACGCTTTCGACCGGGAGTTGCAGACCAATGCCTGAAATCTCGATCTCAAATGTCGGCGGCAGCAATCCGCCATCGGGCACTTCGAGGCGCAGCCCCCCGTAGCACACATCAACGACGGCTGCCGGACGGCCGTTCGCGGTGACACGAAAACCGCCGACGACTCGTTTGCGTGGCCAGCGCCGCTGACGGCGTACGTCGCCGAGACACCGGGCGACGGTTTTCAGGAATTCAACCGGCTTGATTGGCTTGCGAACGAACTGCGCACCATATCTTCCGGCTTCCACTTCCATCATCGTTTCTTCGTAGCCGGAAATGATGATCAGTCCCATCTCTGGCCGATCGCGATAGGCTTGCCGGACCAGATTGAGCCCATTGAAACCGCGCAGCCGGATATCGGTGATGAGCAGGTCGAACGTTTCGGCCGCCAGCAGCCCCTTCGCAGACTCGTAGGTCGTCGCCGGGGTCACGACATAACCCATCTCGCGGAGCATTTCGACGATGCCCTCAAGGGCGGAATCGTCGTCGTCGAGGACCAGGATCTTATAGGGCAATTTCATGGTTCGCTGAGGAGCGACACGCCCGTTCTGCTTCAGACCGGGCAAACCCGGTGCCGATGAGTCGGCGGCATCAACTCTACGCCAAATGGCGTTTTTTCGCGTGTTTATGTGGTCTTTGCGGCGCGGATCTGTAAGCCGTCGGAAAAGTCTGAAATCCGAGTCAATGGATCACGGGGCGGGCTGGACCGGCGGTGGCGATGACCCGGGAGATGAGCGAATCGAGCCGCTGCTGGGGAATATCGAAAGGGCCGGCAACAGCCGCACCCATCGGGATCTCGAGCGCGATGACCACGCCGCCATCGGTGGGTTCGACGATCCAGCTGAACCCGCGGAGCGCGACATGACGTTCGTTTGAGCCCGGGTTTTTCGCGCGATCGATGGCGAGGAGCATTGATTTCAAAACCGCGTCGACGTCAAGTTCCGTCCAGTCGGACGGATCACCGTCGTGCTCGAGTCGTTCGGCAACGGCCGTTTCGCGATCGCGGAGAACGATTTCTATGTCGTAGATCATTGTTCCTTTATCGGCTTTTGGTTTTGAGTTTTTGATTCCCTTAGAACCACAACCAAGAACGAAAAACTCAAAACATAAAACTTATCACCGTTCACCTAATTCTCGCTCTAGTTCGTGTGCCGTCGTGACCGGCTGCCGGCAGGTGAAGTCGCGGCAGACATACGCTGCGGCGCCATCGCGAGCGGTCATTGCTGCTGTAAACGGCAACAGCTTCGACAGCGTTTCGCGCGGAACATTCGCCGCAACCGGAATCAGCAGAGCGAACGGCAGATAGTGACGCGCAAGTTCCACCTTCAGCGCCCGTGCCGAATCACCATCACCCACAATCACGACCTGAGAGTGGCCGGCATACCAGGCAGAGAGCGCGGATAACATCATCGGAATCGAACGCGCCGCCGCGCCGATGCGCGGGCCGTAGCGGGCAATCGTCCGCTCCGCGCGCTGCCGCATATTCTCGTCACCCGTCAGGTTCGCGAGTGTCAGCGTATTGAGTGCGGCGATCGAACTAGCCGACGGCTCAGCGCCGTCGTAGTCCTCTTTCAACCGCAGCAGTACGGTCGGGTCGTCGCCCGTCGTGCTGAACCATCCGGATTCCGTTTCGTCCCAGAATTTCTGGTCCTGGTCCGCTTGCAGGGTAATCGCCCATTCGAGCCAGGCTGCGTCGCCGCTTGACTGAAACAGTTCGAGCAGTCCCCAAATCAAATACGCGTAGTCTTCCGCGTACCCGGGGATTGCCGCGTCACCGTCGCGGTATCTCCGGAGTAACCCCGCATCGGTCCACAGCTTCGTTTTGATAAAAGCGGCGGCTCGCATCGCACAGTTCAGGTACTCGGACGATGATGACCGATCGGCCAGCACGCGCGCGGCGCGGGCGAAGGCCGCAATCATCAACCCGTTCCACGCCGTCAGGATCTTGTCGTCGAGATGAGGGCGTGGACGTGTCGATCTGACGCTCATCAGTCGCTGTCGGATGCGGCCGAGTGCTGCGACGACTTGATCGGCGGTAGCGCCGCTGCGGATCGCAATCTCTTCGATGGACTGGGCAGTGTAAAGGAGGTTCTTGCCGGTGAACTCCCCTTGCGGATCGTGCGGTGCGTTTCCACCTGCTTCGATACCGAACCGCCGGCGTGCGACGTCAGCGTCCTCACCTAACACCGTGGCGAGTTCCTGATCCGACCAGATGTAGAACGCCCCTTCCGATTTTCGTACTTTCGGATCGTCGGCATGTTCGGGGGGAATGCTGTCTGCATCTTCAGCCGAATAGAATCCCCCCTCGGAATCGGTCATGTCACGCCGGACGTAGTCGAGCGTGTCCTCAGCGACGGTGGCATAGAACGCATCTCCGGTCGCCTGGGCTGCTTCGAGATAGGCGAGAACCAATTGCGACTGGTCGTACAACATTTTCTCGAAATGCGGAACGCGCCAGTCACCATCCACTGAATATCGATGAAAGCCGCCGCCGATGTGATCGCGCATACCGCCCAGCGCCATCGCACGCAGAGTCTCCGTTGCCATCTGCAACGCGTATGACGATCGTAGGTCGTCGCCTCGGCGGGCGTGCTCGCGAAGAAGAAAGAGCAGCTCTGAAGGCCGGGGGAACTTCGGCGCATCACCGAACCCGCCGCGACGCCGATCGAACGATCGATGGAACTGGTCGATCGACACCTCGAGAGCATCGGTCGACGCGAGCTCGGATTCAGCGCGCGACGAGCCATCGGTCGCCGTCACGGCTTGCAATCTCTGAAGTAGTTCGGCGGCCGCCTCCTCGACCCGTGTGCGATCGTGTTTCCAGACGCGCGCCAGTTCACCGAGCAAATCGGAGAATCCCGGGCGGCCCCATTTCGACGCCGGCGGAAAATACGTGCCGCCGAAAAACGGCTTCAATTCCGGAGTCAGGAACACCGTCATCGGCCAACCGCCCGAGCCGGTGGTGGCCTGAACGAACGACATGTAAACCCGATCGACATCAGGCCGCTCTTCACGATCGACCTTGATCGACACGAAATCAGTGTTGAGCAGCTCGGCAATCGTCGGGTTCTCGAACGACTCGTGCTCCATCACGTGGCACCAGTGGCACGTCGAATACCCGATCGACAGGAATATCGGTTTGTCCTCGCGGCGGGCTCGTTCAAACGCCTCGGCGCCCCACGCGTACCAGTCAACCGGATTGGTTGCATGCTGGAGGAGATACGGGCTGCGCTCACGCGCCAGTCGATTCATGGTTATGCGCCGGTGAGAAACGCCATCACCAAGCGATCGCGATCCTGCGGCCACACATACCGCTCACTGCTTGGCAGGGTCGGCGGCGGCGATGATTGCGAAGCGGTGATGAAAACAATCCCTTCGCGCCGTTCGGCCCGCTCCTCGGTGCGATAACGCTCAGCTATTTCCGCAATCGTCGGATCGTCGCTGGCAGACCAGAACACGACGCGATCGGCATCCACCAGTGAACCCGCCCGTGCCAGGTCCGCTGCGCGTCGCTGTTCGAAAGACGTACTCCCGCGTGTGAGCAGATCGACAAGTGGACTGGGGGCGGCTGTCTCTCCTCCGCTGATCAGGAGCGTTCTCATCTCCTCATCGTAGCAGGTTGTAGAATCCTCCGAATGCCCTCTGCCCAGCTTCGCATCGCTGTCTTGATTGACGAGGGCTTCGATGACGATGAGTTTTCCGCGATGTCGGCGCAGTTCGAAAACGCCGGCGCGCGAGTGATGATTGTGGCGCCGTTTACCGGCCGCCTCTATTCGGGACGGCGTGGGCGAGTCGACACTGCGTGCGATGTGGCCGTGCATGGAACGCGTGCAGCGATGTTCTCGGCACTCGCGATTCCAGGCGGCTATTCGCCAGACCGGCTCCGCATGCGGCATGCATTCCTCGATCTCATCCGGGATGCGCTTGCGACGAATATTCCGATCGGCGCGGTCGGACATGGTCCGCAGGTGCTCATCTCGGCCAATGCCATCAAGGGCCGGACGATCACCTGCTGGCCCTCAATTGCGATCGACGTCAAGAACGCAGGCGGCCTCTACGTGGACCGGCCCGTCGTGCAAGATGGCGGCATCGTCACGGCGAGAAAGATCGATGACATCGGGCCGTTTGTGGAAGCGATCCTCCGCATGGCCCATACAGACTCGCGATGAGCTCAGTGGCGACTGTAGAATCACCGGCGATGCAAGGCGACTTTGCCGTCCAGACTTCCGGCCTGACTCGCACCTTCGGTAACTTCCGCGCGGTCGATGGAATCGATCTGGCTGTCCCGTCCGGGAGCTTTTACGGATTTCTCGGGCCGAACGGTGCCGGCAAGTCGACGACCATCAAGTGCCTTACGGGTCTGCTTCGGCCGACGGCGGGGACGATGAGGATTCTCGGCGTTGATCCAGCTGTGGATTCAGTCGCCGTCAAACGGCGCATTGGCGTCGTCCCTGAAGACCTCGCGCTGTTCGATCGGTTGACCGCCGAGGAGACGTTGAACTTCGTCGCACAAGTGCACGGCATCGATCCGGCGACGGCGAAGCAGCGTTCCGCCGATCTTCTCGATCTGATGGATCTCAAGAGCGCCGGCACCACGCTGGTGACTGACTTTTCGCACGGGATGAGGAAAAAGCTCTCGCTCGCGGCCGCGCTCTTGCCCGCACCGAAACTGCTCTTTCTCGACGAGCCGTTCGAAGGCATCGACGCGGTTGCCTCGCGTCAGATCAAGGATCTGCTCCTGTCGTTTGTCGCGCGCGGCGGAACGATCTTTCTGACCTCGCACATCCTTGAAATCGTCGAGCGACTGTCCACCCATATTGGGGTCATCGCGCACGGAAAACTGGTCGCGCAAGGGCGCATCGACCATCTGCGATCCGGCGCCGATAGCGGCAAGACGCTCGAGGAATTGTTCATCGATCTGGTCGGCGGCGAGGCGAAGTCACACGCGCTCGACTGGATCTAGGCCGACATGCTGAGAACTCTCCGAGCCTTCGCGTGGCTGCGCTGGCGCATGCTGATCAATTCCCTGGAGAAGACCGGCGCGCGCGATACGTTCGAGCGGTTTTCCATTGCGATCGAAAAGCTCGGCCCGATCATGGCTGCAGTGTTAATGGTCCCGTCCGCGCTGATCCTCGCGGCGGCGGCGACCGCGAGTGGACTCGCACTCGCACGCGGCGATCAGCACTCGCTCTTCTTCGAGGCCGCGCGTTACCTCCTATTCATCGTTCCCATCGTATCCATCTTTGGTCCGCTGCTGTTACCGGCAGCCGATCGCACCAATCCCGTTCGCATGCTGCTGCTTCCAATCCCTCGCAGCACGCTGTACGTCGCGCAATCGTCGTCCGCCTTCGGCGACATCTGGGTGCTGCTCATGTTGCCGATCGTGTTGTTTGTCCCGGTCGGCCTCTTGGTCGGCGCTTCGTTCGTTGCGGCGTTCCTGTCGTTTGCCGCCGGTGTGCTGCTGGTGCTCGTGATCGTTGGTCTGACAGCACTCGCGACGAGCGTGCTCCATCTGCTGGTACGCGATCGGCGCCGCGGGGAGCTCTTGGCGTTGCTGTTCATCGTGATCATTCCGGCCGCAAGCATGCTGCCGGGCCTTCTGAACGGCCTTCGTCACGCGCCGGGCGCCGAACAGCGATCCTCCGCGATCTCTAACGTGCCCGAGTGGGTAAAAGACACCGGCGTGCGCGCGCTCGCGATGTATCCCCCCGAGGTCTACGCACGTTCGACACGCAGTGCGGCATCCGGTGATCTGATGACGGCGGGGGCAGGCCTGGTCGCACTACTCGCGGCAGCCCTCATCGTTCATGGCATGGGGATGGCCGCGTTCGCCAAGGTTCTGGCATCACCGGGCTCAACGGGTGCGCGGCGCGCCGTGCCGACACGCGCGGCTTGGGGTCGCACGCTGCCCGGACTGTCTTCGGGCGCCTCCGCTGTCGCGCTGGCGCAACTGCGGCTCGCTCTGCGCACACCGCGCGGCCGTTCAATCGTCTTGTCTCCGGTCGTGGTGACAGGGATCTTCGCGTTCGTTGCGCGAAACCAATTGGCCAATTTCGATTCCGGACCCTTCTCGTTCAGCACCGGCCTTTCGATTGCGGGGTTCGCGTCATTTGTCGGTCTGCTTGCCGTCTTGCCGGTGGCCATGAATCAGTTCGCGATCGACAACGCCGGGCTTACCCTCGCACTCCTCTCGCCCCTGAGCGACCGCGAGTACCTTGCGGGGAAAGCTGTGGGAAACGGCCTCATTGCGGCCTTGCCGATTTCACTCTCGTTGGTAGTGGCGCTCTTGCTGCTCCCCAGTGGATCGCCGGCTCTATGGCTTGCGATTCCGCTGGCTCTCCTTTCAACCTACTTTCTCGTCGCGCCTGCAGCCGCTATTCTTTCGGCACTCTTTCCACGCGTCGTCGATCTCAACAGCATCGGCCGCGGCAGCAACGCCCACGGGCTTGCCGCGCTACTCGGGATGATCAGCTTCGTCGTTTCCGCGTTACCGGCCGTGCTCATCACATTTGCATCCTCAGCCTGGCTGCACAACACGTCGCTCGTGCCAGTTCTGCTGCTGCTCTGGTGCATCGTGAGCTATGGCATCGGAAGGGTGTTGTTCATCCCCGCTCGCCGCATTTTTGCGCGGCGGAGAGAGAACCTCGCTATGCTTCTGTAATCGCTGTTAGCTGATGGCGATCGGTTCCGGGATCCGTTGTCCGGGTTCCGTGATTCGACGATTCAAGGATTTCCGATGAGCGATTCCGCGATTCACCATCACTGATTAGAACTGGTTTCAAAACCGTGTCAGGCGCGGGTCCTGTCCGCGAACAGCCCCACCGCCTCCTCGCGCCGACAAGCGCTGGTCAAGAGACGGCGCTGCGGCGGGCCGCGGCCGGGGTCCCCGGCGCGCGTTTGCTGCGCGCTGGGGTGGAGGGGCGCCCCGTTCGCGGCCACCCGCTATCGCTTTTGAAACCAGTTGGCGAGGCGAACGAGCGCGCGAGTGAGCCCACGCGAGCGGAGTGGGGCTTGCGGGGCCCCGCGAGCGAGCGTGTCGGGGA
>Ga0075421_100008351_pt1 | contig 12716 bp, 11 predicted proteins | sample SoiMetdeltSBSDD5_FD_75292 | JGI IMG/M metagenome (GOLD analysis project Ga0075421, IMG submission 75292) | Bulk soil microbial communities from a Populus tree surrounding site in Tennessee, USA - Soil MetaG P. deltoides SBSDD5 | ecosystem: Environmental > Terrestrial > Soil > Tree plantation... | reverse complement strand
AGCGTCGCCGCCGCGCTCTCGCTCATCAAGGCGGGCAAGCTGCGCCCGATCGGCGTCACCTCCAAGGAGCGGGTGCGCGCGCTGCCCGACGTGCCTTCGCTCTCCGAAACCCCGGCGCTCGCGGCCTACGAGCTCAACAACTGGTTCGGCCTGTTCGCGCCGGGCGGGGTGCTGGCGGCGCACATCAAGGTGGTGCACGCGGCGGCGGTGAAGGCGCTGTCGAGCGCCGAGCTGCAGCAGAAGCTCGTCGAGCAAGGCGGCATCCCGTCGCCCGGCACGCCCGACGCGTTCCGCTCGCTCATCGTGTCCGACTCGTCGAAGTTCGCGCAGATCATCAAGGACGTCGGCATCCCGATGGAAGGATGAGTTGCTTTTCGCAGTGAGGCATAGCATCATGGCCGCGTAGTCCCGCGCTGGTTGGCTTGCTCGATAAAACAAGAATGAGAATGAACACGACGCTGGTGCTAAACCCTAAGGGGGGTTGCGGCAAGACCACCATCGCAATCAACCTCGCGGCCGCCTTCGCGGCCGACAACATCCCCGCAACGCTGATGGACTACGACCCGCAAGGGTCGAGCCTCACCTGGCTGCGCTCGCGCTCGCCGCAGTCGACCAGGATCCACGCGGCAAACGGCGCGCCGCAAAAATTTGGCCGGCTGCGCAGCTTCGAGATGTATGTTCCGCCGGAAACCCGGCAGCTCGTGATCGACGCGCCGGCGGGCGCCACCGGCATGCTGCTGAGCGAGATGCTCGAGCGCGCGCACTGCGTGATCGTCCCGGTGGTGCCCTCCGTGATCGACATCCGCGCGACCGAGGCCTTCATCAAGGATCTCTTCTCCATGCCGAAAGTGCGCGCAGGCGAAGCGCGCGTCGGTATCGTCGCGAACAGGGTGCGGCCCTCGATGCCGGCCTACCAGCCGCTGTTGCGCTTCCTCGTCGCGATGGAGACCAAGCTCCTCGCGCGCCTGCTCGATTCCGACATGTACCTGCGCGCCGTCGAGGGCGGCCTCGGCATCTTCGAGATGGACCCCGGCCAGACCGCGGTCGAGCGCCGGCAGTTCGCCCCGATCGTCGACTGGGTGGGCGGCGAAAGCGCGCTGCGCGCCGCGCGCCTCGAGTCAGTCCACGAGATTTCCCAGATCCGCCGCGTCAGCTTCTGAACACCGTCGCCTGTCGGTGACAGGCACGCGTTGGCTGCTCCAGAAGTCGCTCCACAGCGATAGACAGTTCGCAATGGTGCGCTCGTACCATGGAGAGCAGACGCGATGCTTATCCGACTGCTTTCGCTCTGCTGTTTCCTGCTGTGCGCCACCGGCGCCGGTGCCGCTCGCCTCGAGATTCCGTTGCGCATCCCGCTCGAGGCAATCGCTGCGGCGCTCGGCGGGCAGCTCGCCTATCGCGAGAGTCCGTGCCGCTATCTAAGGGTCGACAAGCCCACGCTCGAGGCGCTCGACGGACGCTTGCGCTTGAGCGGACCCGGCGTCGGCGCCTGGGGCCTGGATGCACCGGGCAACTGCTGGGGCGCTCCCACCTGGCGCGGCACGGCGCAATTCACTCTCGCTCCGCACCTCGATTCGCGGGGGCGGCTAAGGCTGCAAATCATCGATTCGCGGCTGAGCAATGCGCCGCTCTGGGACGCAGCCAAGCGTCATCTGCATCCGCGCCTGGAGCGATTCAGCTACGACCTGGGCGCGCTGCGCAGCGCGGTGACGCAAATCGTGCGCAGCGTCGCGCCGGCGGAACATGCATCCGAGCTCGAAGCCGCGCTGGCGCAGCTCGAGATCGAACAACCGCGCATCGAGCCGGGCGGCGTTGTCCTGCCGATCGCTTTCGAGGTCCCCGACGCGTGGCTCGGCGCGCCGCCGGCGAACGCGTCCACCGCGCCGCTCACCGAGGCTGAGCTCGACGCGCTCGAGCAGGCGCTGCAGCCGTGGGACGCATTCCTGGCCTACACGATCAAGCAGCTCGCGCTCGACAACGATGACGGCGCGGTTCGGCAGCGCCTCTTCACGCTTCTGCTGGAGAGCCGTTATGAGCTGGCCGCGCTCCTTTCCGGCGAAGTGCGCGCGGTCGGCGATCCGGTGCGCGCGCTTTTCCTGCAGGCCTGGAGCGAAATGCGCGCGATCCTCGCCGATGCGCGCTACTTTGTCTTCCTGGACGCCGGTGACGCGCTCGCCGAGCTCGATCGCGCCGCGCCGGGACTGGGCATGCGGCTGAGCGCGGACGGCCTGCGGCAGCTCGCGCGCAGCCTGAAGCCCGGCGCCGGGGACGATCCGCTCGCCTACGACTGGGCGGTCGATCCGCAGCTCGGCACGCTCTTCGGCGTCGAGCAGATCCCGCGCTCCGACCCCTCTTCTCCGCCCGGCAGGAGCTTGCTCGACTTCTTCGTTTCCCGCGCGTACGCCGCCGAGAGCCATGCGCTCGACCAATGGGTACCGACGCGCGGCGAGCTGCGCGCTTACGAAGGGCGAATCGGCGAGCTGCTGCGCAAGACCGCGGCGACCGAGCTGCAACGCACTCCGCTCGCTGCGCCCCACGAAAAGATCTATCGCAGCTTGCTGCCCGCCACCGCGCTCATCGAAAGCTGCTGGCGCCAGTACGAAATCCACGCCGGCAAGGTGCGCTACCTGCGCTCGGGGTCCGGCAGCGTCGGCATCATGCAGATTAATCAGCACGTCTGGCGCGGCTTCTACGACGTGCAGCGCCTGCGCTGGGACACGGCCTACAACACCCGCGCCGGCGCGCAGATCCTGATGCGCTACCTGAAGGACTACGCCATTCCCTACGCCGAGCGCAGCGGCGACCCGGACGACACGCCGCGCGCCGCCTACGCGGTCTACAACGCCGGCCCGCGCGCGGTCGGCCGCTTCAACAAGAACCCGCCCCACCCGCGCGAAGCACGCGTCGACGAGCGCCTGTGGACGCTATTCGAAGGCATCGCTTCCGGCGGCCAGCCCGACTTGCGCACCTGCGGCGTGACCAACGCCGCCGCTTCGCGCTAGGGAAGATCTGAAGAAGTCGCCCCCGCGGAGGCGGAGGTCCATTTTCTCTTGAAAACATGGGTTCCCGCCTTCGCGGGAACAACGATTCGCCGCTTTCAGACCTTTCCCTAGCTTCCCAACCAGGCCAGCACTGCGTCGTTGAACTGGCGGGGCTGCTGGACCATGATCCAGTGCCCGGTTGGGAACGCAACCACGCGGCAGCCCGGCTGCGCGGCGAGACGTTCGGCCCACGTACGCGAGTGGAACATGAACGGCTTGCGCTCGCCGTACAAGTACAACATCGGGCAATGCGGTTTGAATACTTTGATGCCGCGAAACCCACCTGCCACGCCGAGCCAGCGCATCGCGTAGGCGTATCCCATCTGCGCGTGGATCGCGCGCGGATCGTTTCGGGCGCCGATCCTGCGCGCCATCCAGCGCGCCATCGCGTCGGAACGCATCAACCAGGCAAGAGCAAGCCAGTATTGGTAGGCGAGCACCATCAGCTTGCCGCGCAAACCGATGTCCGCCAGATGCTCGCGCGAACCCGCGTCCCCGATGTCGACGCCGATGATGCGCTCCACGAGCTCGGGATGCCGGACGGCGAATTGATAACCGAAGAAGCACCCCCAGTCGTGCACGAGCAGGGTCACCTTCCCGCCCGCGCGCGCCTGGTCCACCACGCGCTCGAGATTTTCCATGAGCTTTTCGAACGGATAGGCGCGCTTCGGCCCGGCATCGAATCCGGGCAGCGTAAAGCGCACGCAGCGGTAGCGGTCCTTTAGCGCCTCGACCTGAGCGTCCCACAGGCGGTGCGTGTCGGGCCAGCCGTGGATCATGACGATCGCCTCGGGCCCCGCGCCCTCGACGATCACTTCGTCAACTTGCGACGCGCGGCGGACTTCAGGTAACGGCGGAAGTTGGGGCATTCCATGTGGCTCGGCGCCGGGCAGGCCGCGGCGTGCCGTAGCCCGTCTCGCATTGCACTCAGCCTGGTGATCGTTCGATCCAGCTCGGCCGCCTTCGACGTGAGCTTCTGCCGGTCGATGCGCGGCCGCCCGTCCGGGGCGAACATCAGCCCGATCTCCTCGAGCGAGAAACCGGCGGATCGCCCCAGCGCGATGAACGCCAACCGTTCCAGCACCGCGGGCGCGAAGAGACGGCGCAGGCCACGCCTTCCTACCGAAGCGATCAGCCCCTTCCCCTCATAGAACCGCAGCGTCGACGCCGCGACACCTGAGCGCTGCGCCACCTCCGTGATGTCGAGCGGTCTCACCCTCTTGACTTGAAGTCGACTTGAACTGGCAGGGTACGGCTTTCGATTTTCAAAGGCAAACAAAGGATGCGTGGAAGCGCTGCAGCGCTTGTGCTGTCCGCCCTCTGCGCGGGCTGCGGAAACTGGACCGGGTTCGGATTTCGCGCCGACGGCCGCGAGATGCCGCGCCTTAAAGAGGCGCTCACGCTCGGGACCGGTGCCGTAGTAGCGGATGTCGGCGCCGGCAAGGGTGAGCTGACCTTCGCCCTTGCGAGCGAGGTGGGATCGGACGGGCGGGTGTTTTCCACCGATATCGACCGGGACCGCGTAGGCCGGCTTCGCGAGGCGGTAGTGGCGGCCAAGCTCGACAATGTGACGTTGGTCGAGGCGTCCAGCGGCGAGACCGGATTGCCTCCGGAGTGCTGTGACGCGATCGTGCTGCGCCGCGTGTATCACCATCTGACCGAGCCCGCGCGAATCAACGCCAGCTTGTTCCGTGCGTTGCGGCCAGGCGGCGTGCTCGCCATCATCGACTTCCCGCCGCCGTTCTTCTTGAGCCGCGGCGAGTTCGGGGTTCCCGCGGATACTGTCATCGGCGAGGTGACCAGCAGCGGGTTTCAGCTGCAGCGACGGATCGACGATTGGCCGGGCCGCGGCCCCCTCGACAGCTATTGCGTGGTGTTTCGCAGGCCATGACGGACGTCCCCGATCTCGGTTGGGTTCGCCCACCGCGTGTGTATCTGGCGTCGCTGGTCACCGGCGTGCTGCTCCAGCTCGTCGTGCCGCTTCCATTTTTGCCCCGCCCGCTCGACGTGGCGCTTGGCGCGTCGCTCGTGGTCCTCGCGATCGCGCTGCTCTCTTATTCGGTCGCGACGTTCCGAGCGGCCGGGACGCCGGTTCCCGCGCGAAAGCCAACCACCGTAATCGTGCGGGCCGGGCCCTATCGCATCAGCCGAAATCCGATCTATCTCGCGTTCTCTCTGTTCCAGCTCGGGGTCGCGATCTGGCTCAACAGCCTTTGGCTGCTCGCGACGCTTGCCGCGGCGATGGCGCTCATTCACTCGGTGGTCATCCGCAAGGAAGAGAGTTACCTGGAGCGAAAATTCGGCGCCGAGTATCTGCATTACAAGGCCTCCGTGCGCCGCTGGCTGTAAAACTGCTAGCCTGCAGCGTGCCCATCGCGCTTGCCGGACTCGCCGCGCTTGCCATCTCTCAGGGAATCGGGCGCTTCGCGATGACGCCGATCCTGCCGATGATGCAGGAAGACGGCTTGTCGCTCGCCGAAGGCGGCTGGCTCGCCGCCGCCAACTATCTTGGCTACCTGGTCGGCGCGCTGTGGACGATCTGGCTGAACGTCAATCCCTCGCTCGCAATCCGCGCGGCGCTGCTGGTCATCGGCCTGTCGACCCTCGCAATGGGCGTGGTCGACGGGTTCGCCTATTGGCTCGTGCTGCGCACCCTCGCCGGCGTGGCGAGCGCCTGGGTGCTCGTGTTCGTGTCCGCGTGGACGCTCGAGCGGCTCGCCGAGCTGCAGCGCCCGCAACTGGGAGGCGTGCTTTACGCCGGCGTCGGAACCGGCGTCGCGATCGCAGGGATCGCTTGCCTCGTCGTCATGCAGCTTGGCTCCACCGCCGATGCCGCATGGATTGCCCTGGGCGCGCTCGCCCTTGTAATGGCAGGCGCGATTTGGGTGTTCTTTTCTTTCGAGAAAAAGTCATCGGCGGAAGCAACGCACGCGCGCACTGCCGGCTGGCTGCTGATTCTTTGCTACGGCGCCTACGGCTTCGGCTATATCGTCCCGGCGACGTTCCTGCCGGCGATGGCGCGGCAGATTGTCGCCGAGCCCCTGGCGTTCGGCTCAGCGTGGCCGATCCTCGGCGCAGCCGCCGCGCTCTCCACGCTCGCTGCATCGAGATTCGGTGCTTCGACCCGTCCCCGCCGCGTCTGGATGGTCTGCATGCTGTTGATGGCCGTCGGCGTCGCCGCGCCGCTCTTCCTGCCGGGACTCGCCGGCATCCTGGTCTCGGCGGTTCTTGTCGGCGCAACCTTCGTCACCATCACCCTCGCCGGCATGCAGGAGGCGCGGCGCCTATACGGCGCGGCGGCGCGTCCGGTAATGGCGGCGATGACTTCCGCTTTTGCGGTCGGCCAGCTGGTCGGCCCGATCCTGATCGCGCTGGTGGAAAAGGTACCGCATGGCTTCACGCTGGTGCTCGTCGCCGCGACCGTAGGCCTGCTGGTGGGAGCGCTCGCGCTAATGAAAACGGCCTGAAGGAGGTGTCATGGATCAGATGCAATTGCACGGTGTGCGATACCAAGTGAAGGATGTGGCTCGCGCGACGGCGTTCTACACCGAACACCTGGGTTTCAAGCTGGAGCACCAGCAACTACCGGCGTTCGCGAACGTATCGCTCGGAGATTTGAAGCTTCTGCTCAGCGGCCCGGGCGCGTCGGGCTCGCGGCCGATGCCCGATGGGCGCCGTCAGGAACCGGGCGGGTGGAACCGCATAGTCCTGCGGGTGATTGACCTAGCCGCTCGAATCGAAGCGCTCAAGAAAGCGGGCCTCCATTTTCGCAATGAAATGGAGGTCGGCCCGGGCGGCAGGCAAATTCAGCTCGAAGACCCCGACGGCAACGCGATCGAGCTGTTCGAACCGGGCCGGAAGTCCTGACGCGAGCTACTTCGCAGCGAGATATTTCTTCGCCGCCGCGAGCTCGGGCCGCGCGTCGCCCTTCCCGGCCACCTTGACCAGCTGCGCGCATGCGCTGCTCCGCCTCGTCCGCTTTGCCCTGCGCGAGACGGGTCCACGCGAGCGCCGCGAGGCCACTCACTTCCACCTCGGTCGTCCAGTACGCGTTCTTCGCCTCGACCAGCTGGGCGTGCAGCTTGCCGATTTCGCGCACCTCCTGCTCGGCCGCATCCGCGTTGCCGGTGCGCGCATTGCCGAGCGCGCGCGCGAAGTGCGTCGTCGCATCGACGAACGGAAACTTGTCTGGCGCAAATCTTTGATGTACTTGAATTCCGGCGCGGCCCGTTCCGAACCCTTCTGCGTCGTTTTTCGCGACGACTCGTCGCCGCCGAGGCAGTCGCCGTCGGTTTGGAAAGGAACCTGTCTCTTAAGAAATAAGCGCCCGAACGAAGGCGAATTACTGACATCCCGCCATGGGAATGGCCGTTACCAGGTAGTAACCAACCATTTCGGGTCACGCTTTTCGGTTAGCATCCGGGGCAGACTTTATCGAGATTGATTTTGGGGTAGTTGTATGCCGCACAAACGGAGTCGCGAGACATGTGGCCTCGTCGGCTGAGCCGCAAGATCGGCGAGCTCATGGGGGCTACCTCCAGAACAACCGAGCCTGCGCATCCCCTCTTTTTCCCCTATAACCCCGGCGCGGAATCCTTCATCTTGCGGAAGGTCTCCGGGCAAGACCGGGACGGCCCGGCTCACCCCGTGCCCCCTCGCGACCAATGGATCAGCGAGAAATACGGGAACACGCCCGAGGAGTACCTCGCGTCCGGCCAGCGGGACCTCCAAGACATGCAGGACATCTTGGCCCGCGCTGGGGTCTCGCTCGAAGATCTCGGGAACATCCTGGAGTTCGGCTGCGGCGATGGCCGGATGCTTCGATGGCTAGAGCACTTAGCCGGGACGCGAGAGGTCTGGGGGGTCGACATTCATGCGGGGCGGATCTTCTGGTGCAAGCAGCATCTCAGCCCGGCGTTGCGCTTCCTGACGACCACTATGGTGCCCCATCTGCCGTTCGAGGATCGACATTTCGGCTTCGTGTTCGCCGGCTCGGTGTTCACGCACATCGACGACCTGGCCGACGCGTGGATTGCCGAGCTAAGACGGATCCTCCGGCCAGGCGGCAAGCTCTTCATGACCGTCCATCTCAAATGTGACATCGAGTTGTTGAGCGGAAGGTACCGAGACAGCGGCTTGGCCCGGATCCTTAGTAGTCATCACGAGTTTGCGAGTACCGACTTTGACGTGTTCAGCATCGGCCGATCCGCAGGATCCTTCGTGTTCTACGACCTCGAGTTCCTACGCCGGGCCGTCGAGCCCTTGTTCCGCATCCTCTCGGTGACGCCCGAGATCCGCCTATACCAGAACGCCCTGCTGTTGGAGCGAAACTAGCGCGAGCCGGGAATGCATCGCATCGAGATTCGCAGCGCGAAATATTGAGCGGGACACTGCGCGGCGATCGAGGTATCCTTCGCCAGGTAGGGGCAACAAGCAGAAGCTGGAGGTCACGATGTCCATCGGTCGTCATGCACGCAGTGCGGCCCTTGTTACCCTATTCGCCGCGGCAGGCTGTGTCTCGCAGGGTGAGTTCGATAAGCTACAGAGCGACAAGAACCAGGAGATCGCCTCGCTGCAGTCGAGCCGCTCCACGCTCGAGCAGCAGGTGCGCAGCCTCGAGAGCCAGCGTGCCAGCCTCGAGAAGGAAAGAGACAGCCTTACAGGAGAGAAGGAGCGCCTTACAAAAGAGAAGGACAGCCTTACCCAGCAGGTAGCGGCGCTCGAGGCGCAGCGCGCGCAGCTCCAGGCGAGCGAGAAGCAGTCCGAAGCGCGCTACGACGCGCTGCTCGCGAACCTCAGCGAGGAGGTGAAGAAGGGCCAGCTCCAGGTGCGCCAGCTCAAGGGCATGCTGACGGTCGACGTCGCGGAGCAGCTCTTCTTCGACTCCGGCCGCGCGGCGCTCAAGGACACCGGCAAGCAGGTGCTGCAGAAGGTCGCCGAGTCGATCAAGGGCTACGAGGACAAGGCGATCCGCATCGTCGGCCACACCGATAACGTGCCGATCACCGGAGGTCTGCAAAAAGTGTTTCCGTCGAACTGGGAGCTGTCGGCTGCGCGCGCCACCACAGTGGTGCGCTTCCTCCAGGACAACGGCATCGCGCCCGAGAGGCTCGTCGCCACCGGCCGCGCCGAGTACGCGCCGGTCGCGCCGAACGACAGCGCCGAAGGACGGCAGAAGAACCGGCGCATCGAAATTACGCTGATCGACCGGGGAGTGCTGCAGTAGCGCGAGCAAGAAACACAAGCGGTCGGAGACGTGATCTCCGACCGCTTGATGTCGGCCGAAAAATTGTCGCCGATTCGCGACAATTCGCGCGGCGCAGGGGAACCTGGATCGTTACCGCAACAGGCCGCGTGATCCCCTGATATCGTCGTTGATCCAATGATGGCGCAACCGAACCCGCTGGAACGCTACAAGATTCTCAATGAGCTCGGCCGCGGCGCGATTGGCAGGGTCTATGCGGCGCGCGATCGCTCCACGGGCGCTGTCGTTGCATTGAAGACCCTCGATCCCGAGCTATTTAGCGAGCCCGGGACGAACTTTGCCGAACTTTTCCTGAAGAGCGCGCGCTCTGCGGGGCTCCTGAGGCACCGCAATATCGTCAGGGTCTACGACGCCGGCGAAGCTGACGGCACCGCGTACATCGCGATGGAGCTGCTGGAGGGCGAGAGCCTGCGCCACATGCTCGACGACCGGCCGCTCTCGATCGCGCGCGCGATCCAGATCTTCGATGACATCGCATCCGCGCTCGCCTATGCCCATGAGGAGGGAGTGGTGCACCGGGGCGTCAAGCCGTCGAACATCATTGTCTTGCGTTCGGGCGTTGCGAAGATCGGCGATTTCGGTATCGGGCAACTCGGCGAGGCGGCGCTACGCTACGGACAGCGGGGCGGCTGTCTGAGCTACATGTCCCCCGAGCAGGTGCGCGGCGACCCGGTCGACCATCGGTCCGACCTATTCTCGCTCGGCGCCGTGTTCTACGAAATGCTCACTCGCCAGGCGCTGTTCGAAGGCAGCTCACCGAAGCAAATCATGGAGAACATTCTTCATGCCGAGCCGCCCCTGCCGAGCAAGGTAAACCCGCACGTTCCATTCGCAGTTGACCGGATTGTTTTCGGCATGGTCGCCGAGCATCCGGACGACCGGTTCGCCAACGCCCGCGTCCTGCTGCGCGAGTTGCAGCGCCTCGAGGAAGAGCTCGGGCTCGGACCCGGCGCGAGCGCCGGCACCAACGAACCGACTGCAAGCGTGCCGCCAGGCAGGGCCGAGGTGAGGCTCGAAACCAGTCGCTTCCCGCAACGCGGTCAGCCCGAGCCGGCGGCGCCCCAAGCTGCAACCGAGCGCGAACCGATTCTGCGGATTTCCGACCCGCATCGATTCCGCGACCCTGCGCCGATGCAGGATGAACCACGGTTCGCGCAGCAAGAGTTTCCAAATCGCAATCGAATCTCTGGTGGCGAGGCGTTCGACGAGCACGACTCGAGGTTCCTAATGGACCGCGAACCCGAGCCGGAACGCTCCTCCGGATCGCGGACTGCAACCGTCGCGGCGCTCACCCTGATGTTCGCCGTTCTTTCTATTGGACTTACGTTCATCTTGTATTACTCACCAGGCCCCGGCGAACCGCGCACCTCCGCGAGTCGTTTGCAAGAACCGCCGGCGACCGCGGCCGCGCCGTCCCCATCAACTGCGCCTCCGCCTGCGGCCGTAGCGACGCCTCCGCCCGAGGCCGAAGCGACCAAGGAACCCGCGACGGGGCCCGCTTCGCCGGAGGCATCACCGCCGCCCGCAGCGGCCGATGCGAGAGCGGCGCAAGAGTCGTCAGGCATCGCGTCCGCGCCGAACCCGTTGCCACCGAAACCGGCCGTGGCGGAGCCCAGCCCTTCGACACAGGCACAAACTGAGAGCCCGCCCGCCCGCGAGTCCAGGCAAGCTGCAGCAGCGCGCGCTGCGCCGGCGCAAGCCGCCCCGCGGGCGGCGCAAGAGTCGTCACGCATCGCGTCCGCGCCGAAGCCGTTGCCGCCGAAACCGGCCGTGGCGGAGCCCAGCCCTTCGACACAGGCACAAACTGAAAGCCCGCCCGCCCGCGAGTCCGGGCAACCTGCAACCGCCCGCGCTGCACCGGCGCAAGCCGCCCCGCGGGCGGCGCAACCGACGGCGAAGATTTCGGAGCCGCAGCCTGGCGGCACGGCGACACTAATCATCGCGGTATCGCCGCAAGGCGAGCTCTACGTTGATGGCAAGCACTACGGCGCGACACCGCCGATCACGACGCTCGATCTCAAGCCCGGAATGCATCACATCGAGATTCGCAGCGGATCGCGGAAGCCGTATGTCACGTACGTGATGGTAGAGCCTGGTGCCAAGCGGCTCCTCCGACACGACTTCGCCGCAAAGCCGAGCCGTCCAGCTAGATAGCGCCCGCGTTCTTGGCACCATCGCCGCGCGGAAAGCGAAGCGGCGGGAGCACAGGCCCGCAGCGTCCGCGCTAAACGCCTGGCGAGGCTATCTTGGCCCCGGCCGAAAAGTCGTTCAGCGTCGCGTCGCGCTCGCCGCGACCGGCGGCGGCGCCGGCGACGCGGCGCATGACGAAGCCCTCGTAGCCCCGGGCGGCAATGTCGTCACAGATGGCGCGATACCGAGCCATACCGCCGGCGTAAGGCATGAACACGCGCGGCTTGCCAGGAACGTTGGCGCCGAGATACCAGGAATGGGTGGCGAGCGGAAGCAGGGTTGCGTGCGCAGCCGCGTTGACGTGCTCGCCCCACTTTTGCGCCCCTTCCGCCGCCGCCTCGCAGCAGTCGATGCCGTTTTCGCGCATATGGGCAATGCAATCGGTAATCCACTCGACGTGCTGCTCGATCGCCACGGGCATGTTGCAAAGCACCGAGGGGCTTCCCGGGCCAGTCACGGTGAAGAGGTTGGGGAAGCCGGGAACCTGCAGCCCTAGATAGGTGCTCGGCCCGGCGGCCCAGGCTTCGCGCAAGGCCAGCCCGTTGCGGCCGCGGATGTCGATCTTCAGCAGCGGGCCCGTCATCGCGTCGAAGCCGGTGGCGAAGACGATGATGTCCAGCTTGTGCTCCCTTGCGCGCGTCTTGATGCCGGCGGGGGTGATACGCTCGATCGGCTCGGCGCGCAGGTCCACCAGCGTGACGTTCTCGCGATTGAAGGTCTCGAAATAGTTCGTGTCGATGGGCGGGCGCTTTGCGGCATAGGGGTGATCGATATCCGCAAGCGCTTGCGCGGTTTTCGGATCCTTGACGATCTCGCGGATCTTGCGCTTGATGAATTCGGCCGCCGTGTCGTTCGCCGCCTTGTCGAGCATCATGTCGTGGAAGCTGGCACGGAATTGCAGCCCGCCTTTCGCCCACGCCGCCTCGTAGATCGCCTGCCGCTCGGCTTCGCTCACGTCGAACGCCTTGCGGCGGGCGATGCGGAACGGATGGCCGTTCGGCGTCGAGCGCACCACTTCCCGGATCTCGTCATGGTGCTCGCGCACGTACTGCAGGAACTCTTCCCGCAGCGGCGCGTTGCGCGCGGGCACGCTGTATTGGGCTGTCCTCTGGAATACCGTCAGGTGGGCGGCGGTCTCGGCGATCACCGGCGCCGCCTGGATGCCGGTCGAGCCGGTGCCGACCTGGCCGACGCGCTTGCCGCGGAAATCCACGCCCTCC
>Ga0075421_100008349_pt1 | contig 12717 bp, 8 predicted proteins | sample SoiMetdeltSBSDD5_FD_75292 | JGI IMG/M metagenome (GOLD analysis project Ga0075421, IMG submission 75292) | Bulk soil microbial communities from a Populus tree surrounding site in Tennessee, USA - Soil MetaG P. deltoides SBSDD5 | ecosystem: Environmental > Terrestrial > Soil > Tree plantation... | reverse complement strand
CGTCCGCCGCCAGCGCGCCGCACATGTCCGAGACGCGCCCGTTGCCGACGTGCACGAGGACCGCGCTAGGGTGGCTGGCGCGGAACGCGCGGATCACGCTGCCCTTGCAGGTGCCCGTGCCGCAGCCACAGCTCGGATCGGGCCGGCCCGCGCGGATGCGCCAGCGCCCGCGCTCGTAGCGCAGGTGATTCGCGGTGTAGGCGAAGCGCACCCGATGGATCACCTGGAGGCGGTTCAGGTTCCAGTCGAAGCCGTCGGAGAGGATGCGGAAGGGAACGCCGCGCGCCTCGCACCAGGTGAGCATGTCGCGCGCACCGGGATCGAGCTGCACCTCTTCGCGAAGGAACGACTCGAGGTCGCGTTCCGGAAGCGCGAGGCCGTTCAGGATCTCGAGGTTGTAGTACCAGGCCGTGATCTCGCCACGCTCGTAGCGGGCCCACACGGCGGGCCGGCGCGAGCCTCCGTGCCGCGCGGCCAGGGTCGCGCCGACGTCCTGCACCGAGAAGGTGCCGTCGAAGTCGCAGAAGACCGCGAGGCCGCACACGCTGGGGATCCGCAGCAGCCGCCCGGAGCGCGCAGGCAGCGCGACCCGGCCGTCGTCGCACACGCCGATGCCACACGGCGCGAGCGCCAGAGCTCTCCCACCCGCGGGCACGGCGAGCTCGCGCGCCGCATCGCTCGAGTTCACCAGCGCCGCGATCGCGTCACCACCGTCATCTGCGAGCGCGCGGCCTGGAATCTCCTCGGCCAGTAGCTCCGGTACGCGCACGATGCCGGGCAGTCCCGCGGTGTCGACGGCGCGCCCCGCGCGCAGCGCGGCCCCGAGCAGCGCGCGTTCGGCTTCGCCGAGCCGCGTGAGGTCGTCCGAGAACACGACGGCGCCGCCCGTCGCAGCGACCGTCGCAGCAAGCGCGCAGCGCTCGTCGACAGACAGCAGCGTGTCGGTCCCGCGGGCGAGCAGGCAGTCCGGGTCGTTCGACCACAGGCGTCGGTGCATCCACGCGTGCGCGAGCGAGCTGCGCAGGGCACTGCGCGTCGAGGGCAGCGTGTCCTCGATGCCGGGAATGCGCACGCTCGGGTTCGGCAGCCAGTGCGGAGCGACGTCGGGCCCGATGCGCATCGCATCCACGATCCCGACGGCGGCGCCGAACGGGCAGCCGCAGCCGAGGAGCAGCGACTCCTCGCCGGCGCCGGCGCGGATCGCCTCCAGGCCGCGGCGCAGGCGCGCCGCGCGTCCGAGCGTCGGATCGGCCGAGTGGGCCTGGAGTCCGAGCGCGTACAGGAAGTCGAGCTTCAAATACTGGAAGCCCATGGCGGCGAGCGCTGCGAAGAGCTCTTCGAGGTGTGCCAGCACCTCGGGTCGGCTCGCGTCCAGCACGTAGACCGAGGCATCCGCGCTCCACGCCGGATGCAGCAGGCCGCGCAGCAGCTCGCCCGAGCCGTCCGGCGCGCGCAGCCACCAGTCGGGATGTTTGGCGAAGAGATCGCTCTCGCGGACGCCGCAGAAGGGCGCCGTCCAAAGGCCCGGCGCAAAGCCCGCCGAGCGGATCGCCTCGGCGAGTGCGGCGAGGCCGCGCGGGAAGCGGGCGCAGGTCGCGAGCCAGTCGCCCACAGCGCGCTGATAGCCGTCGTCGATCTGCACGACGTCGACGGGCAGCTCGTCGCGCGCCGCGACCAGCGCGTCGAGGTTGCGCAGCACGTCGTCTTCGCTGACGTCCTGGAACGCGTAGTACCAGGTACACCAGCCTGCGACGAATGGACGGCTGACGCGCGCGCCCGCGTTGCGGCCGTAGTCGTCGGCGTAGGCCTCGAGCAGCGCGCTGGCGTCGTCACCGAGCTCGATTCGCACGGACTCGAGCTCGATCTCGGCCCCCGGCGGAAGCTCCGCATCGACACGCCATTCCACCTCGATCTGGATCGCATCCGCCTCGCGCCGGGCGAAGAGCTGCGCGAACGAGCGTCCCTGCTCTTCCACGCCGACGCAGCAGACGGGGCCCGGCGCGCCTCCGACCGCGATCACGAGGTGTGACTCGTGCCAGCCGGCGCGGTCCGCGGGCAGCGCGCCGGTCGCGTGGTGGAGGCCACGCAGCCAGGGACCGGAGGGAAAGGCCGGCTCCCCCTGCAGATCGAGCGGTCGCGAGCCCGTGTACGACCACGACTGCCAGCCGTTCTTCAGATAGCGGACCGCCGGCAACTCGCAGTCGCTCCAGCGGAGCGCGAGCAGCGCGGATTCGAGATGAACCGGCCGCGCGCCCTCGTTGCGGACGTGCACCCGCGCGCGAGCGACGTCGCCGCGCGGCTCCCATGCGACGTCCAGGCTGAGCGCACCGTGTCGCGAGCGCCCGGTCTGGAAGGGCATGCGCGCGATCTCGCCGTCGTGCGCTCTGGGAGGCTCGCCGGCGCGGAGCCCGAGCGCGGTCGCCGCGACGCGGCCCGCACCTCTGCGGGCGATGGTGGCGGCGGCACCGGGCATTGCGCGCGAGTATACGGCGGATGGATTCGCAGCGCGGCGCGTTCGAGGCGCGGCTTCGCGATGGAACGCTGCTCGTGCTCGACGGCGCGACCGGAACCGAGCTCGAGCGGCGCGGCGTGCCGAGCGCGCTGCCTCTCTGGTCTGCGCCGGCACTCGTCGACTACCCGGACGTGGTCCGCCAGATCCACGACGACTACGCCGAAGCCGGAGCCGAGGTGCTCACGGCCAACACCTTCCGCACGCACGCACGCACGCTCGCACGCGGAGGGCTCGCGAACCGCGCGGCGTCGCTCACGCGGCGCGCGGTGGAGCTCGCGAGGGAGGGAGCGCGCGCGGGGCGAAGCCGGGTCTTCGTGGTGGGATCCGCATCGACGCTCGAGGACTGCTACCGCCCCGACCTCGTCCCCGGCGCCGCCGCGCTGGCGCGCGAGCACGGGGAGCACGCGCGCCATCTCGCCGACGCGGGTGTCGACGCGATCCTCGTCGAGACCATGAACAGCGTTCGCGAGGCCGTCGCGGCGACGCGCGCCGCGCGCGCGCAAGGCATCGCCGCGCTCGTGAGCTTCGTCTGCTGGGACGGCGCGCGTCTGCTCTCCGGAGAGCCGCTCGAGGACGCCGCGCTCGCCGTACGCGACGTTGGCGCCAACGCCGTGCTCGTGAACTGCCTGCCGCCAGCGAACGTGCTGGCGTGTCTGCCGGTTCTCGCGCGCACCGGCTTGCCCTTCGGCGCCTACGCCAATCTCGGCGCGCCGAACGACGACACCGGCTTCACGCGCAGCGACGACTGCACGCCGGAAGAGTTCGCGGCGCATGCCGTCCGCTTCGCGGAGGCGGGCGCCTGGATCGTCGGCGGATGCTGCGGCACCACGCCGGCCCACCTGCGCGCGGTAGCGCTGCGACTGCGAGGCCGTCCCGCGTCCGTGAAGTGACGCGAATTGCGTCACTGAGCCATGCGGCGCTGCCGGTCACTTGCCGGCGTGACGCAGCCGCGCTGCCGCCACGCAGGATGGCGTCGGCACGGATAACGACGCGGATCCGCGGGCTTCGCGGCGGAGCCGCACGTGCAGACGGGACCCTGGCACGCGCCTTGCTCATGTGATCCACGTCTCTCCAATCAATGCTCTCGTGAGGCCCGGGCCGGCTGCCCCTCCCTTCGCGGAGACGCGAAGAGCCGGCCCGGGCTTCCACATTCTGGGCTCCGTTCGCCTTCGGCTCACTGCGCGCGCGGCTCTGCCGCCGCGCTTGCGGCGCGCAAGGCGCGCCGTATCCCCAAAGCTCCAGACCCGTTACAGGGCAAACGCTTTAGGTCTACGCGCTGGAAGAACGCAGCTCCGCGCGGGCAATGCCGGCCAGGTAGACGGAGCCGGTGACGCAGAGGGCTTCGCCGTCTGCACAGCGCGCGCGCGCGTCGCGGACCGCGCAACGCGGATCGGGCTCGGCGATCACGCGAAGGCCGGGGGCGAAGTGCTGCGCGCGCTTCGCGAGCGCATCCGTGTCGAGCGAACGGGCCGGCTCGGCGCGCGTCGCGGTGAGCGAGGTCCCGAGCGGAAGGAGCGCCGCGAGGATGGCGTCGACGTCCTTGCCCTCCGAGATCGAGAGCACCAGGTGAAGCGGGCGGCCGACGCCGGCGAGAACTGCCGCGAGCGCGCGCGCCGAGTCCGCGGTGTGCGCGGCGTCGACGATGACGAGCGGGTGCCGCGACACCACTTCGATTCGCCCCGGCAGCGAGGCGCGAGAGAGCGCATCCGCGACCACCTCGCCGAGCTTCTCCGCGGGCAGCGCGGTGCCGAGCAGTCTGCGCGCACAGGCTGCGGCGAGCGCTGCGTTGTGGACGCTAGGTGCGCCGAGCAGCGGCAGGCGCACCGTCACGTCGAGCGCCCCGTCCCACAGGCGGACGCGCGAACCCTCGAGGTCGGCGCCGAGGAGCTCGCTGCCGAAGTCCACGCCGAACCGTGACACGGGCGCACCGACCTCCGCCGCACGCCGGAGCACCACGGCGAGCGCCTCGTCGGGCAGCGCGCCGACGACCGCCGGCACGCCTGGCCGGAGGATGCCGGCCTTCTCCGCGGCGATCGCCGCGTAGGTGTGGCCGAGGCGGTCGGTGTGCTCGAGCTCGATGCTCGTGACGCAGCTGACCGCGGAGACGCAGGCATTCGTGGAGTCGAGACGCCCTCCGAGGCCCACCTCGAGCACCGCGCAGTCGAGCAAGGCATCGCGGAAGATCAGGAACGCGATCGCCGTCGTCGCGTCGAAGAAGGTCGGCGCCAGATCCGGGCTCTCGAGGCGGAGCGCGTCCACGTGCGGCCGCACCGCGGAGATCACCTGCGCGAGCCGCGCCTCCTCGAGCTCCACGCCGTCGATGCGGAAGCGCTCCGTCCAGCGCTCGAGGTGCGGCGACGTGAAGGTCCCGACGCGCCGACCCGCGCCCAGCAGGATGGCCTCGGCGAAGAGCGCCGTGCTGCCCTTGCCCTTCGAGCCCGCGATGTGGACGGCCGGGAGCGCGCGCTCCGGGTTGCCGAGCCGGGCGAGCAGCGCGCGGATCGGATCGAGAGAGAAGCGCTGGTACGGCCAGTCCGGGCGCCGCTCGACGTCGATCAAGCCGCGCAGCCAGGCGGTGGCGTCGTCGATCTCACGCTGCACACCGAGCTGCGACACGCTCATCTCCCGATCGAAGCCTCAAACGAGACGAGGCGGCCGGAGCCGCCTCGTGTGGATCGCCGAGCGGAAGCCCGCTCACTGGACCATGTAGCGCTTCCACTGGCGGTATTCCTTCACCGCCGTGCTCGTCGTGCCGGCCGCCGGGAAGTAGAACTTCACCGCGTGGCCGCACTCGGCGCAGATCTTGTAACAGAACTTGAAGCCGTCGATCTCCCGCACGTTGCCGACCATCTCGCGATTCTCGTCGCGACAGCAGTCGGAAGGGCTGACGGGCGACACGATGCGCTTCGGGTAATCGTTGCGCGGCTTCTCGTCGTCGCTGTACTTGATGATGTTCCGCACGATGCGGTTGGCCTTGGCCTCGGAATTCTGCTTGCGGATGTTGCTGCCGATGCGTCTCAACGGATCTTCCTCACGTTCGTTTGTTCGCCGGCTCGGACGGAGTCGAGCTCGCCGAGCAGGGCTGTGAAATCGCGATAGGAGTGCTGACACGGCGCGCCGTCGGCGAAGCGCAGCTCGCCGCTACTGTCGCCGCCGACGCGCATCAGGATCGAGCTGCGCGTGCCATACGGTCCAGCGTGTACGCAGGCGGAATCGAGCGCGCCTTCGCCGTCGTGCTCGCGGCAGATCTCCGCGAGCGAATCGAGCACCTGCGAAGGCGATCCGGCACCCGCGCGCAGAGCGGCGGCGCGTATGCGCTCGAGCTTCGCGGGCCGCTCGAGCGGATGCACGTTGCCGATCACGTGCACGCCGGGCTCGAGGTCGATGCGCTGCACCTTCCCCTCGTAGGAGAAGGCGTGTGCGGTGTCCTCGTCTGCGACGAGCAGGTTGAACGGGTTGTAGGCGTCGATCGGAAGCTCCTCGAGCACCTCCGCAGCGTCAGAAGCGGACCCGGCCCGGAGCGCGTCCATCACCAGAAGTCCCCGCGAGCGGCGACTCGGGTCCGGTGCGGGACAGCGGCGATTCGTCACTGCGGCAACGACCCCGTAAGCGTTCACCCCGAGCCACGTGCCGCCCGCGCGGACGTCGCGCGGCGCCACCACCCGCCCCTCTGCGGTCTCCCAGATCACGGGACCCTCGGCCGGCCGTTCGAAGAACTCGTCTCGATTGGCCGCGATCACCAAGGGCGCCCCGGGAATGCAGCGGTGCAGGGCGATCAGGGTGCACATCCTGAACGTCTCGTGCCTGCCGGGCATGCGGCCCGCCCGCTCGCTGGGCGCCCGATTGCGGCCCCGGTCCGGCCTGAAACAGGTTCTGCACATTAGGCGATGCAGCGCGAATGCGCCACGCCGGGCGGGCCTGGAGAGGCTTGGGGCCGCCTAACCGCCCACCAAACGCAGGGACGGGGTCTCGCTCGCCTGCTCCGGCTCCGCCTCCGGGTGGGCGTCGCTGTCCCAGCCCTGCGCGACGCGGGCTCGCTCGGCGCGACGGCGCGCGGCCGTGCGGTCCATGTGCAGGCCGTAGCGCTGGAAGACCGCCTGGAGCTGGTCGAAGTTCTGCTCGACCGTCGTGCGCACCGACTCGAAGCCGTGCTGGACGGCTTCGGCGCGCTTCCAGAATGCGAGCGGATTGGTCGCGAAGTAGTTCGAATCGCGCTCGCGCGGCTCGAGCAGCACGATGTCGCCCTGGAAGCGGTCGTCGCTCAGGTAGCGCTGGATACCGAGCTTGAGCCGCGAGTGGAGCAGGGTCCGGAAGACCTGGTTGATGACGACCTTCAGCCCGCGGTCGGCCAGATAGCGCCCGTCTGCGAAGTAGTCGTTGTGCTCGCTCTCGTCGTCCACGCGGTTGAGGAACGGGCGGAACGGGTTGTAACAGATGATCAGGTCGGCGCCCTTCTCGATCGCGACGTCGATGTTGGCCGTGTGGCGCACGCCGCCGTCCACGTAGTCGACGCCGTTGATGCGCGCAGGCTTGTAGAAGATCGGGAGCGCGGTCGAGGCCTGCACGGCCTGCGAGATGGTGAGCTCGCAGTTCTCGTCGGCGCCGAAGATCACCCGCTCCGCGGTGTCGAGATCACACGCGGTGATGTAGAGCCGCGAGCGGCGCTTGCGCTCGAACGCGCGGAAGTCGTTCGGCATCTTGATCTTCTCGAGGCTGCGCCGCAGCCAGCGCTCGAGGCTCGCGTTGTCGAAGAAGCCGCTGGGGATGTGATTGGTGAGCGCGGGGATCTCGCGCTTCGGCGACACGTGATCGAGTAGCGCCATCGCCAGCGACTCGAAGCGGGTGTACGACGGGCTGCGCAGGAACTCGCGAGTCGCGGGCCCGACGGCGTCCGGCAGGCCCGGCAGGCCGCGCGCGAAGTCGGACGCGATGCTCGGGATGTACGTCAGGAGGTCGTAGCTGAACTTCGCCGGACGGCTCGCGAACTCGCCCCAGTTCGGGTGGTAGAAGTCGAACGGTCGGAGCTGATCGAGTCGCGTGCTCGTGCCGTCGAGCACCTTGACCATCTCGTCCGGTGTGATGCCTGCGGCGAGCGACGCGCCGAGGATCGCGCCGGCAGAGAGACCGACATAGATGTCCATGTCGGTGACCTTGCGCTCGACGAAGAAATCGTTGAGCGCCTTCAGGCCACCGACCTTGAAGGCACCGCCCGAGACAGCTCCGCCCGCGAGCACGAGGGCGATCCTCGGGTTCTTCTTCTGGGCCCCGCCTTCGCTCTTTCGGATCAGCGTGAGTCCCACGCTGGACTCCAACCCCCCGTGGTCGGGGCCGACTCGCTCCGCGTATCGGCATGCGGCGGTGGCCCCCCACAGCCATCGCCTCTCACGCCGTCGCCACCGGATCGAACCGATGCAGTGCGTTAGCGCACAACCGGACAACGGAAAAGGGAGGGCGACCGCGCCGGGGACCTCGGAACGATCGGGAAAGGCGATCGACTGGAGCCACTTGGCGCTCGGGACTGCGGGCGGATGACCCCCCCGACTCCGCTCGAACCCGCACGATCCGCACAAGCCAGGCACTCGTCGCGCTGCGTCAGGAGGTGGGGGGATTCAAACACAAACCTGCAAAGAAACTCGCGATCACTGCTATTCTGGGCGCCTCTTTATGTGGAAGCACGCGCTCGCGTTGTTGCTCGGCGCCACCCTCGCCAGCGCGCCGATCGGGTGCGCCAGCCGCGGAGGCCCGAGCGCCAGTCCGAGCGACCCGCGAACCCCTGGACCGCCCGAAGCGAGCGCCGATCCGAGCGATCCGCCGCCGGTATCCGCACCCGACACCGACGAGCCGGAGCCGGAGCCGGACTTCGACCCCGTGCCCGTTCCGAGGGGTCCGACGGCGATGGATCGCGTGCAGAGCGCCGTCGACGGCATGTTCCTCGGCGCCGTGCTCGGTTCGACCGCGGGACCGCTCGGTGCCGCGGTCGGCGCTGGCGCGATGCTCATCTACTCCGCCATCACCGGACACGTTCCGCTTCGCGGCACGGCCGGTCCGAGCCGCGGCGGAGGCGGCGGTGGCGGCGGTGATCCCGACGGCGAAGAGCAGCAGCGCGAAGAGGAGATCGAGCGCGAGATCGAGAAGGAAGCCGAGCGCGGCGAAGTGCTCGAGAACCAGATCGAGGAAGAGCTTCGCCGCCAGGAAGAGCTGCTCGAGCAGATCGAGTCCGGCGAATCCGCGCAGGCGAAGGCCGGCGACGAGGATCTCACGGAGCGCGCAGACCCGCGCACCGCGCCCGAGGCCCCCAAGGATCGCGAGCTGCCGATGGCCATCTTCGAGAAGGAGAAGATCACCATCCCGGCCGGCGCGTGGGGCACCAACAAGAACGAGATCGACGTCGTGAAGCGAACGCTCGACGCCGACCGCGACGGCAAGGCCGAGGAGATCCGTTACTTCGACGAGAAGAACGTGATGATCCGTCGGGAGCAGGACCAGGATTTCGACGGCACGATCGACACCTGGAGCACCTACTCGAAGGGCCAGCTGACGCAGCGCGACCTCGACACGAACGCGGACGGCAAGGTCGACACGTGGGAGGTGTACCGCGAGGGCCGCATGACGTCGCGCCAGATCGACCGCGACCACGAGGGCACCAAGGACGCCTTCTACGTCTACGAGGCGGGCGCGCTCGTCGAAGAGAAGCACGACGGCAACAACGACGGGAATTTCGACCTCGTCGTCGACTACCAGAACAAGCTGCGCACGAAGGCCGTCGAGGACCGCGATCACGACGGCAAGCCGGACACGTGGACCGACTACTCGAGCAGCGAGCTGGTCGTGCGGGTCGAGAAGGACACCGACGCCAGCGGCAAGGCCGACGTCGTGGAGATCTACAGCGTCGACACCGGCAAGTCGGTGCTCGCACGCCGCGAAGAAGATCGCAACGGCGACGGCACGCCGGACATCACCTCGATCTACGAGAACGGCAAGCTCGTCCGCCGCGAGATCTCGGATCCGGCGCTCGTCCCGCTGTAACGCGGAACGCCGCTACTGCGTCGGCGGAGGCGCGGGCGCGCCGCTCTGCGGCGGCTGGTTCTCATCCGCTTCGATCTCGAGCTCCTTGCGCTGACGCTCGCGGAAGCGCTGGATGCGCTCGCGCTCGACGAGCAGCATGAGCTGCTTGTTGCGTTCGCGCACGCGCTCGAGCTCGAGCGCCAGCTCGCGCTCGGTCAGCCCCGAGGTCTCGAAGTCGAGCTCGAGGTCGATGCTCCCGCTCGAGCCGTCGGACGAGAGCGCCGTCACGCGCACCTGGTTGCGCCCCTCGCGCACGGGGACGAATCCCGTGAACGAGCCGTCCGGCATGAGGTTCACGTCGTACGAGACCTCGCGGGTGGTGAGGTTCGTGAAGACGACGTCGTCCACGTTCGCGAACGACACGCCCTGGAGGAAGCTCACGATGTTCCCGGGATTCTGGACGGGCAGGAAGTTGCCGAGCGTGATGCGCGCGACTTCGGTGGCCGCGTACGGATTCGTGAGCGCGTTGGGGCCGAGCGCGTACGTGTTGACGGTGATGCCCGCCTTGTGGGCCAGTCGCGCGGCGGTCAGCGCGGCTTCGATGTCACCCGGGTCCGACACGCTGCCCGCGCCGATCGGGAACGTGGGGGTGCCGTCCGTCAGGAAGAGGACGACGCGCTTCGCGTCGGGCCGAGACTGTGAGCGGGAGCCGCCGAGCGCGGCGAGCTCGCTGATCGCGGTGCGAAGCCCCGCCGCGAAGTTCGTGCCGCCGTAGGGACCGCGCGCGAGGATGGCCTGCAAACGCCGGCGCGCCGCGACGTAGTCGGAGGTCAGCGGCACCTCGACCCAGGCGTCCTGCTGGTCGTAGCTCTTGCGCATGCCCTGGTCGTTCATCTCGCCCGAGAAGGTGATGATGCCGACGCGGATGCGACCGCCCGGCTCGAGATTCGCGATCAGCGCGTCGGCCGCGGCGATCTCCGCGGCGAGGATCGTGTCGCCGGGATCCGTCGAGACCGTGCCCTCGGAATAGGTGCCAGTCGGCATCAGCTCGAACTGCGGGTTCACGCCGACCTCGCCGTCGCCGTCGACGTCGACGCCGCTGGCGACCTTGGTCGAGCCCGAGATGTCGATCACGATCATGACGTCGAAGAGCGCGGGGCGTTCACCGGCAGCGACGGCGGTGCCGCGGATCGGCGCCTGGTGGACCTTGTTCTGCACCCGCTCGCCGGGCTTCGGCGCCTCGATCAGGATGCGGACGGACTCGTTCTCCGTGGCCGCGAGAGGCGTGGCGCCGAGCAGCAGCGACGCTGCCACGGCGAACGTGGAGAGACGCGCGTGCTTCACGGGTTCGCCGGCTCCGGACCGTACGGCACGGCTTCCGTGGGCTGCGCCGGTGTCGTCGTCGCAGGCGGTGCAGTGCTCTCGCCCGGAGACGCGAGCGGAGCCCGCGCGAAGCGGTCGATCTTCGCGAGCGTCGTCCCGATCGCGTTCAGCGCCTCGAGCGTCACGACGCCGACGGCGTCGAGGCTCTGTGCCGTGCACGTGTGCCCCTCGAACGGGACGCCGGACGTGGCTGTCAGCGCCACGATGGGACGCACGCCGGCGCTGCGAAACGCGAGGTGACTCGCATCCACCGATTCGTACTCCTGGCTGCGCGGGAACGTCGAGACGCGACCCGCCCGCACCGCCGCCTCGTAGAAATTCTCACGGTGGACCCGACTCGAGCGCAGGTCGCGAGCGATGCGCAGATCGTCGCGGCAGACGCGGCCGAGCGCCACGAGCAATCGGATCCGGTCGAGATCGCCGCGCGCCTTCCACGACGCGAGCAGCGCAGAGCTCCCGCTCAGCTCGCCGCCAACGCTTCCCTCGCCGTCACCGCTCGCGCGGCCGTCGCCCTCCACCCACACGAAGCGCGTGGTGTAGGGAAGCGTGCGTGTCGAGAGCACGCGGGCGAGCTCGAGCAGCAGCGCAGCTCCCGAGACCTCCTCGCGCAGCGCCTCACCCGACTGCGGCGGACCCGCTTCGGCGAGGCGCGCGACGAGGACGAAGAGATCCGGCGACGCGCCCGGCGCCGTCGCGACGAGCTGGCTCCAGCTGCGAGACGCGGCGACGCCTGTCGACGCGTCCTGCACGCCCGGCGTCTCGATCGTCTCGACCACGAGCTTCGTCGCAGCGAGCTGCGTCGCGACGTAGCCGCGCAGCTCGGCGTACGAGCCGTCGCCCGCCTGCGCGCGTCGCTCCGCGAGCGCGACGTCGTCGGCCAGGGCGCGCTCGGCGGAGAACGTCCCGAGCGGCGGCGGTGTGGACTCCTCGGCTGCCGGTGTGGCCTGTGGCGGGACCGATTCACAGCCGGGGCTCAGCAGGGCGCTCAGGAGCAGGAGCAACCCCAAGGGGAACAACGATTTCACTCGCCCGAGCCTCCCCGCCGTCAGACGCGTCCCATACTACTCGACATCAATTGGGACGCCGGATGGCGTCCGGAAGCTCCAGGAGGCCACCCCTGGGGGAGTTTTGACACGGCGGGCCCATGTCCGCCCACTCCTTGGCAGAGGCCCCTCTCTGGCGGGGCTTTTCAAGAGTGGAAGGCAGGGCCTCGCTGTGGGGTCCTGCCTTCTTCTCCGCCAGAGCCCAGCGCCCCTCCGGTCCCGCTCCGGACCTCCCGCTGTCGCGCATCGTCTCGGCTTCACTGTTCGGTGTCGACGGCGTCGCCGTCGAGGTCGAGGTCCGGGTCAGCTCGCAGCTGCCTCGCGTCGACATCGTGGGCTTGCCTGCCGCGGCAGTGCGCGAGAGCGCCGCGCGTGTTCGTGCCGCGATCGCTGCGGTGGGTCAGCGCTTTCCGGAACGGCGCGTCACGGTGAACCTCGCACCGGCCGATCTGCGCAAGACCGGTGCAAGCCTCGATCTCGCGATCGCGATCGGCGTACTTACGGCCTGCGGCGCGATCGAGACGGATGCGGGCGCGCAGACCGCGTTCGTCGGCGAGCTCGCGCTCGATGGACGCCTTCGCCCCCTGCGCGGAGCGCTGGCCCTGGCGCTCGCGGCGCGCGACTGCGGCTGCAAGCAGCTGATCGCGCCCGATGCGAGCGCAGCGGAGGCGGCGCTGACGCCGGATCTCGACGTGCGCGCCGCGCCGGACCTCGGCGCGGTGCTGCGCCACCTGCTCGGCGCCGAGTCCCTGCCGCGCGCCGAGCCCGTCCGGG
>Ga0075421_100008342_pt1 | contig 12723 bp, 16 predicted proteins | sample SoiMetdeltSBSDD5_FD_75292 | JGI IMG/M metagenome (GOLD analysis project Ga0075421, IMG submission 75292) | Bulk soil microbial communities from a Populus tree surrounding site in Tennessee, USA - Soil MetaG P. deltoides SBSDD5 | ecosystem: Environmental > Terrestrial > Soil > Tree plantation... | reverse complement strand
AACCGGCCGCGCGGCGAGAGAACGACATCAACATCGAGCAACCCTTCCCTCCGTTAACGGCTTAGCTGTGCCGCCAGCAAACCTAGCAGGTCCACCGCATCCACTGCCAGCCCCGCCACCAACGAGCCCTGCACCACGATTGCGATCAGTCGATAGAGGCGCCGGAAGCCTGCACCACCTCGGCCCACTTTGCACGGTCCGCCCGCACTGTGGCGCGGAACTGATCAGGCAGCTCATGGCGAGGCGCATTGCCGAGGCTCACCATTTTCTCACGCACGACGGGCAGCTCCAGAGCCTGCTTCACGGCAAGGTTGATACGTTCGACAATGGCCGGGTCGAGCCCCTTGGGGCCGAACAGGCCAAACCAGATGTAGCTCTCGTAGCCTGGAAGACCCGCTTCATCGATGGTTGGCACCGCCTGCACCGCACCGACCCTCTGCTTGGTGGTGACGCCGAGCAAGCGCACCTTGCCCGCCCGCCATTGCCCGAGCACCGTCTGCACCTGGTTCATGATGCAGCACACTTCGCCGGTGACCACGGCCTGCAGGGCTTCCGGCCCACCCTTGTAGGGCACATGCACCATGTCGAGGCCGGCCATCTTGATGAACTGCGCAAATGCCAGATGCGTACCGGTGCCGTTGCCGGTGGATGCGAAGTTGAACATGCCCGGGGTGGCCTTGATCCTGGCAACGAAATCGGCAACCGAGCGGACGTCGATCACGGTCGGATTGATGGTCAGTACATTGGAGACGTCATTGAGGGGCGCGATCGGTGTAAAGTCGGCCTCGACATCGAACGGCAGCGACTTGTAGAGCGCAGCGTTGACGCCGTGCGTGGCCGACGTCCCGAGCAGGATGGTGTAGCCGTCCGGTCGCGCCTTGGCGACATACTCGGATGCCACATTGCCACCGGCGCCTACCTTGTACTCGAACACGAGCTGCGTACCCAGATCCTGTTCCATCGGTCCTTGCAGGAGGCGGGCGATTACGTCGACGCCCGAGCCCGCCGGGAAGCCCATGACCACGGTCACCGGCTTGTGCGGCCATTTCTGCGCTACTGCCGGATGTGCTGCCCAACCGAGCAATGCCGCGGCCAGTGCCGGAATTAGGCGATATGCGCTCATGTACCATCTCCCTGCTGCGATCGCAGTGCGTCGAGCTTGCGATCGACGAAATCAAGTCGATCCTGCCCCCAGAACAGCTCGCCGTCGACGAGGAAGGTTGGCGCACCGAACACCCCGAGCCCTGCCGCCTCGGACGAAAACTGGCGATAGAGCTGCTGTACCGGCTCACTTGTTTCCGCCGCCAGCAGACCCGCACCGTCATAGCCGTTCTCGTCGGCGATGGCCTTGCGCACCTCGGGGTTGGCGACGTCTCGCTCCTCGGCCCACAGAGCGCGCAGGATGGCATGCGACAGCGGCAAGGCGTCGAGGCCGGTGCGCTGGGCGGCAATCACCATCCAGCCGGCATACTTGTTCCAGTTGGGGTCGACCGGCATCTGCTGCGGGTAGTGCTTTGGCTTGAGCACCAGCGGCAAGCCGAGATGGCGGCGCCATCGGTCGAGCTCGACCTGGTGATAGCGCCGGCGTGGTTCCGGACGCGTTCTGAGCGGCACGCCGCCGGTCTTGGGCACGACCTCTTGAAAATCAAACGGCTTGAGTGTGAGGTGTGCGCGATGGCGCCGAACGATGTCCTGCAGCCGTGGCCCTGCGAGATAGGCCCATGGAGAAGACAACGAGTAGTAGCAATCCAAAGTGATCACGCACCTTTCTCCGTTGTGCTTGTATAGGCTCAACCGTCGACATACCCATTACAATTGGCCCCAATTGGCGCAGCGCGGTCCTGGACAGTTTTAACGACCCTTGACGATGTCGCCAGGACCATCATGACTTTAGCCATCAACCTCAGGGAGCATAGCTCATGATCAAGCGCTTCGCAGGCACGACGCCGACGCGCAGCCGCGCGGTGGCGTACGGCGGCATCGTTTACGCGGTCGCGACCGCCAAGGACAAGGCTGCGCCGCTCTACGAGCAGACGAGGGATGCGCTTGCGCAGATCGACGCCACGCTTGCGCAGGCCGGCTCTGATAAGTCGCGCATTCTGCGCGCCACAGTCTACATTACCGATATGAGCCGGAAGCCTGACATGGATCGTGCCTGGGATGAATGGGTGGATCGCGCCAACCCGCCGCAGCGAGCCTGCATAGGCGTGGCATTGGCAGACAAGGATCTGGTCGAGATCCTGGTGACAGCCGCGTCACAGTAGCGGGTGCTGGCTCAGACCGAAGCGGTTGCTGTCGGCAGGCCCTCGGCCCTGCCGAGAAAGCCTGTTGGCCCCCTGCGGCAGGCCGCCCTCTGCGCGCTCTGGAAGTTATACCCTGAGCGTGTGGTAGGCACCGCGCAGATAGATGAGCGGCTCGGCTCCGTCGCGGCTGCACCCGGAGACGACGCGGCCGATAAAGATCGTGTGCGTGGCAACGGATTTGTACTCGATCAGCTCGCAGTCGAGCGATGCCAAGGCACCAGCGAGAATTGGCGCCCCGGTTAGAAGTGTGCCCCAGGTGCCTGACGCGAACCGTTCCTCGCCCCTGAGATTGCTCTGACCAGAAAAGCGGCCGGCCACGCTCTCCTGATCGCTTGCCAGCACATTCACCGAAAATACTCGGTCGGAGATGATCAGGTCGTGGGCGCCGGCTTGGCGGTTGACGCACGCGAGCAACGTGGGTGGCGAGACTGAGAGCGAGCATATGGCGGTCGCAGTCAAGCCGCGCCGCTCACCCGGCTTGCCAGCGGTGACGACCGTTACGGCACCGGCGAGATGGCGCATCAGGGCCTTGTAGTCGTCCTGGACGAGCGTACCGCCGCCGTCGGGCGGCTGTAGGCTTCCCTCGCCTCGCTGGGTTTCCTCGGCAACGGTCACGCCACTTGCGCCCTCTCGATATGCGCGCGGACGGCGCCAGTCGCCTCCTCGACCCAGCCCAATTTGCGGGCCGACGTCACCATGTTGCTGAAGGAGGTCTGCCATTGCTCAGTCGGCGCGCTGGCAAGAAGCTTAGGCACTGCCGCAGCGTCGACCCATGCAGCCGTGCCGTCTGGCGTCAGCCTAGCCAAGCTGTCGAGGGCGACCGCGAGCTCGAGGGGACCTTTCCCGCTCCAATCGACAATCTTGAATGAGGAGAAGTTGGCCGCGTCGTGCAGTTCGATAAGCCCTGAGCGAGTAATGGCGATGAACATTGTCATTCTGCCGATAAACGGGCCTAAGCGACCGCGACCTGCCTTGCCGGAGCACCGATGCCCGCCATATTGCCGAAGCGCCTTGTGAGCTGCGGCATGACCTTTGCTCCAAACGCCTCCATCGACTTGAGCACAGACCTCTGCTCCATGCCGGGAATGGCCATGAACGCACTAATGTGCGTTGGCTGCAGCGTTTCGATCTCGCCCGCAAGGCGCTCGGCAACCACATCGGCGCTGCCAACCAGCAAGCGGTCCGCGATCATCTCGAGCGGCGGCTCGTCCGGTGCGGGAATCTCCTGCAGAAAGGCTCCATCAAGCCTGTTGTATTTGTTGCGCATCGACATGGCGATGCGGCGGATGTATCGCGCACCCTCTGCCGCCTGCAGGGCCGCAGCACGATCGTCCGTCACGAACACATAACGCTGCATGGCATAGGGCGCCTCGGATGGCTTGCCGCCAGCGGCCACATATGACTGGCGTGCCTTCTCCCGCATCTCGGCAATCGCCTCGAGCGTGTTCCAGCCGGTCGTGAAGAAGGGGATATAGTTGCGCCGCATGGCACGACCCTGCGTTTCCGGATCGCCCGCCATGCCCGCCACGTAGATGTCGGGGCGCTTCTGCGCCATGCGCACCGAGAAATGCGTAGTCGGCATGGTCACGAACTTGCCCTGGTAGCTCACCGGATCACCGCTCAGGAATTGCTCGAACAGATCGAGCGTCTCAAGGAAGATGGGCCTCGCGTCCTTGAGATCGACGCCGAATTTGTGGAACTCGTACTCCTGGTAGCCGGTGCCGAAGCCGAGAACCAGCCGACCGCCGCTCAACTGGTCCACCATGCAGATGTCCTCAAGCAGGCGCACGGGCTCGTAAAGGGGCGCCACCACGACCGCAGGACCAAGCCGCATCTTCTTGGTTTGCGGAGCCATGTAGGCGCACATGGTGAGAGGGCTGGGGCACAGGCAGTAATTGGAGAAATGATGCTCAGCGAACCAAGCGATTTCAAAGCCGATCTGTTCGGCCAGCTTCACGTGCTCCGTCGTGTGGGCGATGATCTCGCTTGCGCTCTGCGAGCGCTCGCGCTGCGTCATCAGGTTGAAGAGCCCGAAGTGCATGATGATCCTCTTTTTCTAGAAGCCGACGATCGTTTCGCCGCCGTTTGGGCTGATGGCTTGGCCGGTGATGAAGTCCGACTCTCCCGACGCCAAGAACGCGACTGCGTAGGAGACCTCTTCGGGCTGGGCCCAGCGGCCGAGCGGCACCTTCTTCTCCTTGGCGCGGATCTTGTCCCAACCCTGCACCTTGATCGGCATCTCGGTGATGACGCCACCCGGACATACCGCATTGACGTGAATGTTCCACGGCGCGAGCTCCTTTGCCCACGCCTTGGTCAAACCGAGCAGTGCCGTCTTCGCCGCGCAGTAGTGAGATGCAGTATCAGCGCCGTTCATTCCCCAGATCGAGGAGATGTTGATGATTTTGCCCGACTGCTGCTTCTTCATCCCGGTCATGACCGCCTGACCGCAAAAGAATGAGCCCTTCACGTGGATCGAGAACATTCGCTCGAAATCCTCGACCGTGATTTCTTCGATGGATCGGTGCTGGCCAACGCCGGCGTTGTTGACGAGCACGTCGATCTTGCCGAGTGCACGGCTGGCCTGGGCAACGAGGTCATGCATGGCTGTCGCATTCGCGACGTCGGCATGCGAGAGAAATACGCGTCGGCCAAGAGCTTCAATGCGCGCCGCCGTGGCCTTGGCCTCGTCGACGAGAACGTCGTGGACGACGATATCGGCGCCCCTCTCCGCCAACAGGATCGCATGTGCCTGACCCATGCCGCGGCCGGAGCCTGTGATCCAGGCGACCTTTCCGGCCATGCTGCTCGCAGTATCGGACATCATCGTTTCCCTCAATAACCGACAATGACCTCGCCACCGTTCGGGCTGATGACCTGACCGGTTACGAAGTCGGCTTCGGGCGATGCGAGATAGGCCACGGCGTACGCGATTTCGACAGGCTCGCAGTACCGCTTGAGCGGAACGCGCGCCTCTTTGGCCTTGAGCGTCTCGGCGCTGTCGAGTTTGATGGGCCCGCCCGATTTCACCCCGCCCGGCGCCACAGCATTGACATGGATGTTCCACGGCGCGAGTTCCTTGGCCCACGCCTTGGTGAAGCCCAGCAGCGCCGCCTTGGCCGCGCAGTAGTGGGGTGCAACCGGAGCCCCCGTCATGCCCCACATCGAAGAGATGTTGACGATCTTGCCGTAGCGCCGTTCCTTCATGCCCGCAATGACCGCCTGTGCCGCAAAGAACGAGCCCTTCACGTGCACGGCGAACATGCGATCGAAGTCCTCCTCCGTTATCGCTTGCGTCTCTGAGCGCTGGCCGTAGCCGGCGTTGTTCACCAGTATGTCGACGCGTCCCATCACGGACGCAGCCTCGGCCGCCATGCGCCGAACTGCCGCGACGTCGGCCACGTCGCAGACGGCCACATGGACCCTGCGACCGAGCTTGCGGACGGCTGCCGCAGTTTGCTCAGCTGGTTGCGCCTTTATGTCATGCACGACAATGTCGGCACCCCGCTCAGCCATGAGGATGGCATGGGCTCGGCCCATGCCATCGCCGGAGCCGGTGATCAAGGCTACTTTGCCTGCAAGGGTAGACATGCGCGTGGTTCACTCCTTCTGGATGAGCAGGGTGTCGGCCGAGCTGCAAGCCAGCGTTACGGCCTGACCAACGTCGAACTGCGGCAGATGGCGTTGCGACGTGAGCTTGACGAGGCAACGCGCGCCGGTGACCGTGGTGACGTGGTAGCGGACAGTTCCAGCCGTATAGACCACGTCCTGTACGCGACCGGGAATGTAGGACCTGCACTGCGTTTGCGGCGCGGCGCCTTCCTGCTGGATTGCGAGGGCCTCTGGTCGAATGCAGGCCACGAGTGATCCGGCAAGACTTGCGTCTCGCCTGTCGCTGGCCAACTGCAACCCGTCACGGGTCGTGATGAGAACACGATCGCTGCCGTTTGCCTTCACGTCAGCCACGTCGAACAGGTTCGCCTCTCCGAGAAATCCTGCAACAAAGGCGTTACCTGGTTTCTCGTACAGTTCGCGCGGGCCGCCGACCTGAGCAATGCGGCCGTCCTTCATGATGGCGATGCGATCGGACAAGGTGGCTGCTTCATCCTGATCGTGCGTGACGTACAAAATGGTCGCGCCGAGCGTCCGATGGAACTGTCGGATCTCGTACTGCATCTCCTCGCGCAAGTTCTTGTCGAGCGCACCGAGCGGTTCGTCCATGAGCAGCAGGCGTGGGTCGTAGACAGCTGCGCGCGCAAGCGCGACGCGCTGTTGCTGTCCTCCCGAAAGCTGCTCGGGCCTGCGCGAACCGAGTTGTGGCAGGCGCACGATTTCGAGCATGCGCTCGACGCGTCGCTTGATCTCGCCAGAACCCACCTTGCGCAGGCGCAGCGGGAACGCGACATTCTCGAATACGGACATGTGCGGAAAGAGCGAGTAGCTCTGGAACACCATGCCGAGATTGCGCTGGTAGGGGGGAACGGAGACGACATCCTTGCCGTCGAGTTCAATGCGCCCCGCCGTGGGGGGCAGGAAGCCGGCGACAGATCCGAGGAGGGTCGACTTGCCGGATCCGGAAGGTCCGATCAGGGAAAAGAATTCGCCGGGCTCGACGACGAGATCCGTGGGCGCCAAAGCAACGACGGTGCCGTATCGCTTGGTCAAGCCCTTGAGAGCTACGCTTGCGCCACGGCTAGCCATGTGCGCCTCCGCCCGCCGTGCTTGAGCGCTTTTGCAGAAGCGCCGCCATGCCCAGCATCACCAGCGAGAACGCGAAGACGAGCGATGCCGCCGCTGCGATCACGGGCGTCAGGAAGTCGGACATCTGCTCCCACATCAAGCGCGGCAGAGTGCGCGTTGTCGCACCTGTCATGAACAGGGACAGCATCAGTTCGTCGAAGGAGGAGGCAAACGCCAAGATGCCGCCGACCATCACGCCCGGCAGGATCATCGGCAACGTCACCTTCCAGAACGTCTGCCAGAGGTTGGCGCCGAGCGTCATGGCCGCGCGCTCCAGACTGCCGCTGTAGGAGCGCAGAGACGCCGTCACCGTAAGGAAGACCAGCGGTATGCCGATGACGGTATGGGCAAGAATTGCCGCACTGTGACTGCGCAGCAGCCCCAGCTCCAGCATGACCGGATAGAGGCCGATTGCCAGGATGACGTGCGGCAGCATCATCGGCGCTACCAGCAGCGCCGACAGCAATGAGGCGCGCACCAACGAGCCTCGAACAACCGCCAGCGCGCCAAGTGTGCCCAGCACCATCGACAGCAGTGCCGTCGGAATGCCGATCATGAGACTGTTCAGGGTGGCATCCAGCCATGTCGGATTGGCCGCCAGCCGTTGATACCACTTGATGGAAAATCCCTGCGGAGGAAAGCTCAAGTACTCCTGCGCACTGAATGACAGTGGCAGCACAACGAAGGTCGGCAAGACCAGATAGATCAGGACGACGCCGACAAATGCCGCGATCACAGGTCGCACGAGTGGCAGCAGGCGCAGCATCACGACCGCTCGCCTCCCCCTAGCGTGTCCGATGCGGCACGGCTGCCGCCGGTTACCCGAACGTAGACCAGGTAGATCGCGATGGTCACGGCGAGGAGGACGGTCGAGAGGGCGGAAGCCAACCCCCAATTGAGCAAGCCGTTCGCCTGCTGCTCGATCAGCACGGCCGCCATCATGTGCTGAGGTCCGCCAAGCAGCGCTGGAGTAATGTAGAAGCCGAGCGACATCATAAAGACCAGCAACCCGCCCGCGCTGATGCCGGGCAAGGAAAGCGGCAGGAACACGCGCAGGAAAGATTGCAGCGGATTGGCGCCCATTACCTCCGCCACGCGCAGAAGCGAGCCGTCGATTGCACGCATGTTGGCCAACAAGGGGAGTATCATGAACGGCAACATGATGTGCACCATGCCGACGTTGAGCGCGAAGGCCCCCGGCAGAAACCGCACCGGCTCACTGACCACACCGAGAGCGGAAAGAGCGTCGTTGAGAACGCCGCGCCGCTGAAAGACGACCATCCAGGCGTAAGAGCGGATCACCACGCTGGTCCACAGCGGCACGATCACGAATGCGGCCATGATCTGCAGTCTGGCGCCCTTCGCGCGGGCCATCGCAAAAGCGACCGGATAGGCAATGAGCAGGCACAGAAAAGTGACGATGGCGGCGGTCGTCACCGTGTTCCAGAGCACTTTGAGATGCACTGGGCTCGCCAGGATCTGTCTGTAGTTCGTGAGGCCGAACGAGGGATCGACGAACCCGCGCACCACCACACGGATCAATGGCCACAAGAAGAAGACCAGCAGGAAAAGCGCCGGCGCCGCCAGCAGCCACGCGTAGCGCCGCGAAATCAGCCAAGGTTGGTAGTCCGACCTGATTTCCCCCTCAGTCACTCGCAACCTCGCCAAGCGACCTGTGGTGGAAACCGGGCCGCAATTGCCGCATAGGAGCGGCAGGGGTGCAGCTCGCTACCATCAAGACAGCAGCCACTTGTTGAACCGATCGACGGTCGCAGGGCCATTGTCTGCCCAAAATCTCAAGTCGAGCTGTCTGCCCTTCTTGAAGTTCTCCTCCGATGAGGGGAGCGTGGCCAGCGTGGCCGCGTCGAGCAGCTTCAGGGCATCCAAGTTCACGGGGCCATACGGGATCTTCTTGGAGTATTCCGCCTGCACGGCCGCCGTCATGTTGAGCGCTACCAACTGCATTGCTGCACTCTTATTCTTGGTACCTTTCGGAATGCCCCAGGCGTCGCTGACCAAAATGGCCTGGTTGAAGTGGAAGTCGACCGCAGCGCCATTCGCCTTGGGCTCCTGCACACGACCATTCCAGATCGCCCCCACGTCGACCTCACCGTCGACAAACACCTGGCCACCCTGTGCCCCCCGCTCCCACCAAGAGATCTTGCTCTTGATCTTTTCGAGGCTCTTCAGGCCGCGCTCGATGTCGAGGGGATAGAGCTTGTCGATCGGCACGCCGTCAGCAAGCAGGGCCACCTCGAGGGTCTGGAAGGGGCGCTTCCAGATGCCGATCCTGCCTGGGTATGCCCAGACGTCTGCCCAGCTCTTGGGCGCTGCTTCTGGTTTCACGTTCTTGGTATTCCAAGCAATGTGATAGGCGGCGAAGTCGGTCAGCAGGAAGTGCTCGTGCGCGGCGCCATCGACCAGCCCAGTTTTGCTGACGACGCCGTAGTCGATCGGCTCGAACAGGCCGTTGCGGCCGTGCACGATCAGATCCTCGGCAGGGCCCTGCATCACGTCCCACTCGACCGCATTCTGCTCCACCATGGCCTTCAGCTTGGCCGCGGGATTGGCAGTCGTGACGATAGGGATGCCCGTCTTTTCCGTGAACACCTTGAAGACCGATGCTTTGTAGGCATCATCGAGCTTGCCGCCGCCTGTGGCGACCACCAGCTGCGCAGGCTTGGACTGGGCACGCGCGAGGTAAGGAGCTGCCAGGGAAAGCGCAGCCGTCGCGCCAAGCGAGGCGATCGCCTTGCGGCGCGAAATCGAACGGGAAATCTCACTTGATCTCGACATGTACGCGCTCCTCCAAAACAATGCGGTGCTATTGGCGTTCATCTGCTGCACGTCCCTAGACCATCCACAGCCCTCCGTTGGCGATGACGGTCTCGCCCGCCATGAAGCGGTTGCGCGGCGAGGCGAGGAACAGAATCAGGTCGGCCATCTCCTCGGGCTCTGCGGCTCGACCCAGTGGTATCGACTTTATGCGTTCTGCGAGCCAGTCCTGCTGACGCGCGGTTTGCGTCAGCATCGCGCCCGGACTCACGCCATTCACCAGGATCTCGTAGGGAGCCAGTTCCTCAGCAAGGGACTTGGTCAGCGAGACGACGGCGGCCTTGGCGGCCGCATAGTGCGGCAGCTTTACTTTGGGTCGATAGGCGTCGGACGAGGCAACGTTGACAATGCGTCCGTAGCGGCGCGTGATCATCAAGTCCATGAGTGCTTGGGTCGTAAAGAAGACGGTGTCGACGTTGGTCCGGAACGTCCAGCTCCAATCCGTCGCCGTGATTTCCTTGGCGGTGCCGTAACGCCATCCGCCAGCGTTGTTGATCAGTACATCCAGTCGTCCGCCGGCGGTCTTTTCGATAGTGGCTCTAAGATCGCGCAGCGACTCTGGATCGGCGCCATCCACGGCCACCGGATGAACACAACCACCGCCGCGCGATATCTCTGAGGCCGCCGTATCGAGCTTGCCGGCCTGCACGTCGCTCATGAAGACGACAGCGCCCGCATCCGCGAACTTGCGTGCGACGGCGAGGCCCAGACCTTGCGCAGCGCCCGTTACGACAACAACCTGATCGGCGAACTCGGCTGTCATCCTGAACCGTTCCGACTTTAGTAGCGACAACAATGCAACAAACGTTTGCATCATGTCAATGAATGCAACATTCGTTGCGAAAGGCACCGCAACTGTTTTAGAGTGCATGCGCTCGCTTGGCTCAGCGCCAGGCGGCTGTATCGCGTGTTCCATCAGCCAACGGTTTGTGTGTGCGGGTTCGAAGAGCAAAGCGAGGGCGATCGCGCCGATGACAGATGTCGATCGTGACTCTGGTAGCGATGAAGTTGATGAGCTGATCGAGCGAAGGTTCGGCGATCTCAGCCATCGCTTGCAGCAGGCCGCGCGCTACATCGTCGACAATCCGCTGGAAGTTGCGCTGAGCTCGATGCGCGCGGTCGCCACACGCGCCCACGTTGATCCATCCTCGATGGTGCGGCTTGCCCAGGAACTCGGTTTCGCCGGATACGATGAGTTGCGTGATCGCTATCGCCGCAAGCTGCTCATTGACGAAGGTGCGTGGTCGGGCCGGGCGCGCCATCTGCAAGCCCGCAAGCATCTAGCGAGCGGCATTGGGCTCATAGAAGAGAACCTCAAGCAGGATCAGATCAATCTTCAAACGACATTTTCTGCCGAGACCACGGCGGCCCTGGAGCAATCCAAGCGTTTGATTGCCGGTGCGCGTTCGGTGTTCGTCGTCGGCCTGCGCAGCCTCTATCCGATCGCCTTCTATTTCCACTACGCCTGCCGGCTATTCAATGCCAAGACGGTGCTCCTGACGGGCACCGGCGGCACCCTTGCCGATGACCTGCGCCTGGCCCAGCGTGAGGACGTGATGCTGGTGTTCAGCTACAGGCCCTATTCGCGCGACGCCGTCTACGCCGTCGATTTCATGAAACACCAAGCGGCGAAGGTGATCGCCGTCACCGATAGCCGGGTATCGCCCATAGCCAACAAGGCGGATGTCGCAATCGTTGTCGCCAACAAATCGGCTTCCCTACTGCCAAGCGTGCTTCCCTTCCTTGCTATTGCCCAGGCGCTGGCAACCTTGATGGTGTCGGACGGCGGCGATGACGCAATCCGCAAGATTTCGCGCAGCGAGGAGCAGCTGCAATCATTCCGTGTCTATCACGACGACCAACGCCAAAGGCGACCAAAGCGGCCCTGAGGCGCTGGCGTGCGGCCGTACTTGGCAGCAAAATGACTTTTCCGGCAGCAGAGCCTTGGCGGCCCGAGGCGAGGTATGGCAATTGAGAGTAAAGGCTAATCCCGGGAGGACTTGAGAATGGCACAGACCAAGCAACTTGCCTCGTTCGTAGTGGGCCCGGATGGTGGAGAAAGCCACTGGCAGCCTGTTCCGGCCAACGGTTTCGTCAACAATCTGGTGAGCACCAAGAAGCTCGGCACGCCAGGCCGCCTGTCGATGGGCACGCAGACGGTAGCGGCTAAATCGTTCATCCGGGAACACACACACGACAAGAACGAGGAGATTATCTTCGTGGTTGCGGGACGCGGCATCGCCCGGCTCGAGGGTGTCGACCATCCAATTGAGCGTGGTTCGTGCGTCTATGTCGCCGTGAACGAAAAACACCACTTCATCAATCCGCACGACGAGCCAATGACATTTCTTTGGGTGTTCGCTCCGGGCGGGCTCGACGATTTCTTTGCGGAAATCGGACGGCCGCGCACGCCGGGACAACCGGCGCCGGAACCCTTCGCGCGGCCGGCCAATGTGGCCGAGATTGAGGCGCGCACGGTGTTTGGCTGGACTGACGCCTCCTACAATCAGAAGGCTTGAGGGAGCCATGATCTACGAGGAGCGGGACTACCGCGTGAAGGCCGGCAAGCTTGGCGAATTCGTCAAGTTGTATGGCGAGCACGGCCTGCCCATTCAGAAGAAACATCTCGGCACCTTCATCGCCTATTTCACGTCCGAGATCGGCGAACTCAACCACGTCGTTGCGCTGTGGGGCTACGACAGCCTCGATGATCGCCTAAAACGACGCGCAGCCATGCTGGCCGACCCGCAATGGCAGGACTACCTGCGGCGCGTCGACGGCTTGCTCGACGTGCAGACCACACGCATCCTGACGCCGGTTTCCTACTCGCCGCTGCAATGAGCGA
>Ga0075421_100008341_pt1 | contig 12723 bp, 13 predicted proteins | sample SoiMetdeltSBSDD5_FD_75292 | JGI IMG/M metagenome (GOLD analysis project Ga0075421, IMG submission 75292) | Bulk soil microbial communities from a Populus tree surrounding site in Tennessee, USA - Soil MetaG P. deltoides SBSDD5 | ecosystem: Environmental > Terrestrial > Soil > Tree plantation... | reverse complement strand
AGAAAGCTTTCGAGCCGGGGCGCAGCGTCGCCACCGGCCTGCTCGGCAGCCGTGAGCTCTATGATTTCGCCCATGCCAACCATCAGATCGTGCTTCATCCGGCCGACATGACCCATTCGGCAGCAATCCTGCATGGCGAGCCCTGCTTCGTGTCGATCAATTCGGCGCTCGAGGTCGATCTCCTCGGTCAGGTGAACAGCGAGGCGATTTCCGGCCATTATGTCGGCGCGGTCGGCGGGCTGCCCGATTTTCACCACGCGGCGGTCAGCCATCGCAACGGCCGCGGCGTCATCGTGCTGCCGTCACAGGCGACAAACGGGCGGTCGCGCATCGTCAAGCGGCTGAGCGGGCCGGCAACGCTGCCGGCGTCGGTGGCCGATTTCGTGGTGACCGAGCATGGCATCGCGGCGCTGCGCGACCGATCGGCGGAAGAGCGCCGGTCGGCGCTCATCGCCATCGCCGATCCGGCGCATCGCAGGGAACTCGCCATATGAGCGCGCTCACGCCGGTCGGCGAGGCGCTTGGCGATGTCCTGGCATCGCTCGCCGCGCCGCAGCCGGTCGCGATGACGGTCACGGAGGCTCTTGGCAAGGTGGTGGCGGAGACTGTCACAGCCCCAGGCGCATGGCCGGAACGTTCAGTGGCGCTGCGCCAGGGCTTCGCCGTGGCATCGCTGGCGACGGTCGGCGCGGTGCCGGAGTCGCCGGTGCTGCTCGGGTCACCGCCGGTCGCGGTGGCGATCGGCGATGATCTGCCCGACGGTTGCGATGCGGTTCTGCCGAGCGATGCCGTGAGCCCGACCGGTCCGAGCTTCGAGGTCACCCAGGTGGTGGCGCCGGGCGAAGGGGTGCGGCGTGCCGGCCATGATCTTGCGGCGGGAACGATCATCGCCCGTCGCGGCGCGATGGTGACGCCATCGCTGCAGCTGATCCTGCAGGCTGCCGGAGTTGAGACGGTGCCGATCATGGCGCCGCGCGTTGCCATCGCGGCCGGACCACCGCTTGCCTCACGCTGGCTCGGCGCAACGTTGGCAGCGCTTGGCTGCATGACGGTCAGCGACTCTGCCGCCGACATCGTCATCGCCTGGACCGGCTCGGGGGATCCCCGACTTGCTCTTCGGCCCGGTGACACCGCGGCCATTGCGCCGCGCGACGGCGGCGGCGTCAGGGTCACCCTGCCCGAACGCTTCGACGGGATGATCGCCGGCTTCGTCGCGCTGGCACTGCCGGCGATCGCGCTCACTTTGCATCGTCAGATCCGACTCGATAGGCGACCGCTCCTGCAAAAGATCGTGTCGACGATCGGAACCAGCGATTGCGTGCTGCTGCAATCGAGGCCGCGCGGCTACACCCCGCTCGTTGTCGGCGAGATCACGCTGGCGGCTCTAGCCATGGCCGATAGCTTTGCGCTCATCCCGCCTGAAAGCGAGGGCGTAGCGGCCGGCCAGGCGATTGCCGCAACGCCGTTCAACGCCATGCTCGAGGAGCAGGAGACGCCGTGACCGCCGACAATCGTCCATCATCATCACCCGAGCAGGAACAGTTCCTGCGCGTGCTGTCGCGCGAGGAGGCGATTGCGGCCTTCCGGCGGGCGCTCAAACCGAAGCCGCTCGGTGCGGAAGAGGTGATGCTCAAGGACCTGCTCGGGCGGGTCCTCGCCGCCGATGTGATGGCCCCGGTCGATACGCCGCCCTTCGACAGGTCGGTGGTCGACGGCTTCGCGGTGCGCTCCGATGATCTGCAGCAAGCCTCGCAAAGCGCACCGACAAGGCTCACGCTCAATCCCGAGACGATCGCTTGCGGGACGGTACCCGAGATCACCGTGAAGCCGCAAACCGCCACCTATGTCGCGACCGGCGGACCGGTGCCGCGCGGCGCCGATGCCGTGGTGATGATCGAGCACACCAATCCGGTCGAGAGCAATGCGATCGCCGTCGATCGCGCCGTCAGCCCGGGGCAGAACATTGCCTTTGCCGGGTCCGACATTGCGCGCGGCCAGATCCTGCTGCACAAGGGCGCTGTCATCGGAGCGCTCGAGATCGGGATGCTGGCGGCGGTCGGAAAGGCGAGCGCAAAAGTATGGCGTAAGCCGCGGGTCGCCGTTCTGTCGACGGGCAGTGAGCTTGTCGAGCCAGGTGCGCCGCTGGCGCCGGCCGGGATCTATGATTCGAACGGGCCGATCATCGCTGCGGCGCTCGAGGAGAACAACTGCATGGCGCTGCGCCAACCGGCGCTGCCCGACGATGCGGCGCAACTGGCGCAAGCGGTGCGCGCGGCATTCGACGCGTCGGACGCGGTGATCCTGTCGGGCGGAACGTCGAAGGGGGCGGGCGACCTCACCTATCGGATCGTCGCTCAGCTGGGCAAGCCCGGCATCATCGTGCATGGCGTGGCGCTCAAGCCCGGCAAGCCATTGTGCCTAGCCGTGTGCGACGGCAAGCCGGTGGTGGTGCTGCCGGGCTTCCCGACATCGGCCATGTTCACCTTCCACGACATTGTCGCGCCGATCCTGCGCATCATGGCCGGTCTGCCGGCGCGCCAGGAAAGCGATGTCGAGGCGCTCGTGCCGGTGCGGGTCGCCTCCGAGCTCGGTCGCGCCGAGTTCGTGATGGTCGGCCTGTCGCAAGGGCCGCAAGGGATCGTCGCTCATCCGGTCGGCAAGGGCTCGGGCGCCGTCACCGCCTTCTCGCAGGCGGACGGGTTCTTTGCGATCGGCCCGATGTCCGATTCGCTGGCGGCGGGAAGCACGGTGACAGTCAGGTTGCTGACGAACCGGCTGCGGTTCCCGGAGCTCGTCATCATGGGAAGCCACTGCGTCGGGCTCGATGCGGTCGTCAGCATGCTGATCGAGCAGGGCATGAGCGTTCGCATCCTGGCGCTCGGCAGCCTTGGCGGGCTTGCGGCGCTGAAGCGCGGCGAATGCGATATCGCGCCAATCCATCTGCTCGAGCCGGAGACCAACGTCTATAACCTTTCCTTCCTGTCGGAGGACATGCGGCTCATCGAGGGTTGGCGACGCATGCAAGGCCTGATGTTCAGGCCGGGCGACAAACGCTTCGAGGGTAAAACGCCGGAACAAGCCGTCGCCGCGGCGCTTGCCGACCCTGACTGCATCATGGTCAACCGCAATCAGGGCGCAGGCACGCGGGTGCTGATCGACCGGCTGCTCGACGGGGCGCGCCCGCCCGGCTATTGGAACCAGCCACGATCGCACAATGCGGTGGCGGCGAGCGTGGCGCAGCGCCGTGCCGATTGGGGTGTCGCGATCAAGCAGGTGGCGGATGAGCTTCAGCTGTCGTTCACTCCGCTGGCGGAGGAGCATTACGACTTCGCGGTGCGCAAGGGTCCGCGCAATGCGCAAGCGCTTGCGACCTTCGAAGCGATGCTGAGCAAGGCTGAGCCGCGGCTGGAGGCGATGGGGTTCCGGAGGCAGTAGGCATTAGGCAGTGATCAGCGCTCTTGCCTACTGCCTACTGCCTACTGCCTGCTGGCGTTGTCGAACAGGCGGAGCTGGCGCGCGACGGCCTTCTGCGCCTTGCGCTCCATCAGACGATATTCCTGGACGATGGCTTTGCCGAGCGGCGTGAGCGTCGCGCCGCCACCATTCTGGCCGCCCAGGCGCGAGGTCACGAGCGGCTCGCGAAAGGCAGCGTTGGTCTCGGACACCAACTCCCACACGCGGCGATAGGACATGGATAACGACCGTCCGGCAGCGGCAATCGATCCATGCTCGGCGATGCGTTCGAGGACCAGCACCTTGCCCGGGCCAAGCCTGGCATTGTGTTCGAGATCAATGCGGATGCTCAGCTTTGCCATCGCTCACCTGCTCGGCCATTCTCCATCATGATGACATTGTTGGCGATCCTCGAAACTTCGGAGACATCATGCGACACATAGAGGATCGGCACGCGCGACACGTCCCGCAGCCGCTCGAGCACCGGCAATATCTCGGCTTTGCGGGCTGCGTCGAGCGCCGCCAGAGGCTCGTCCATCAGCAGCATGCAGGGCTCGGCGAGAAGCGCCCGACCGATGGCGACGCGCTGCCTCTCGCCGCCCGACAGGTTGACCGGCCGGCGGCTCAGAATGTGATCGATGCCGAGCAGACCGACCACATTTTCGAGAGTCATCCCACCATTTCGGCGTCGCTGGCGATGGGCGAAGAATCGGCCGAAGAGGAGGTTCTGACGAACCGTCAGATGGGGGAAGAGACGGGCGTCCTGGAACACATAGCCCACCTCACGCCGGTAGGGCTGCACGAAGACGCTCGAGGCGGTGTCCAGCATGACGCGGCCGTCGAAGACGATCCGGCCGCGCTCCGGCCGCAGGAGGCCGGCAATGGCATGGAGCACCGTCGTCTTGCCGGAGCCCGAAGGACCGAACAGCGCGGTGGCGCCGCTGTCGGTGCGAAAGGCAATGTCGATGGTGAAATCGCCTAGGCGATGATAGAGCGCGACCTCGAGACGGTCAGGACGAGACATGGCGGCCAACGAAACGCGCCAACATCTCCGAGCCGATCAACGCTGCCATGGAGATCGCGATCGATATCAGGGTGAGGCGCATGGCGCCGGCGTCGCCGCCCGGCACCTGGGTGAAGGTGTAGATGGCGGAGGGCAGCGTCTGGGTCTCGCCCGGGATGTTCGATACGAAGGTTATGGTGGCGCCGAACTCGCCCATCGATTTGGCGAAGGAAAGGACCATGCCGGCGATGATCCCAGGCAGGATCAGCGGCAAGGTGACAGCGATGAAGACGAAGGGCGGGCTCGCGCCAAGCGTCAAGGCGGCCGCTTCGAGCTTGCGGTCGACGGCCTCGATCGACAGGCGGATGGCGCGCACCATGAAGGGAAAGCCCATCACTGCGCAGGCGAGCGCTGCGCCGGTCCAGCGGAAGGAGAAGACGATGCCGAAATTGTCGGCGAGGAAGGCGCCGATCGGCGCCTTTCTACCGAAGCTCAGCAGCAGCAGATAACCGGTCACCACCGGCGGCAGGATCAGCGGCAGATGGACGACGGTGTCGAGCAGGGTCTTGCCGTAGAAACGTCCCCTGGCCAGGAGATAGGCGAGCAGCATTCCAAATGGCAGGCTCGCAGCCACGGCCGTCGAGGCGACCAGCAGGCTCAGACGGACCGCCGTCCATTCCTCGCTGGTCAGCCAATCCGCCTGCACCGCAGCACCGATCAGGATCCCGGGAGTGACTTGTTGAGGACGGTGAAGCCCTGCTTGTCGAAGGCGCCCTTGGCGTCGCCGCTGCGCATGAACTCGAAGAACGATTTGGCAGCCGGGTCGGATGAGCCGTTGATGATGGCGATCGGATAGATGATTGGCGGGTGGCTGTCCTCCGGGAAGGTCGCGAGCACCTTCAGCCTGGAGTCCGATGCCACATCCGTCAGATAGACGATGCCAAGCGGCGCCTCGCCGCGCGCGACAAGCTGCAGCGCCGCCCGCACATTCTCGGCCTGGGCGAGCTTGTCCTTGACGGCATCCCAGGCGCCGAGCCGCTGCAGCGCCGACTTGCCATATTTTCCGGCCGGCACCGAGTCGACATTGGCCACTGCCAGGCGACCATCACCGAGCGCCGCCGCGAGATCGAGCTTCGGCCCCATCTCGACCATGGCGGTCGAATCCCTCGGGGCGACGAGCACGAGCCGGTTGCCGAGAAGATCGACGCGCGTGTCCGGCTTGATCAGGCCCTTCCTGGCCAGGTAGTCCATCCAGTCGAGATCGGCGGAAGCAAAAATGTCGGCCGGGGCGCCGCTCTCGATCTGCTTGGCGAGCGCCGAGGAGGCGGCGTAGGAGATTGCCACCTTTTTGCCGCCCGATTTTGCGCTCCACGCGCTCGCGACCTCATCGAGCGCGTTCTTCAGCGAGGCAGCGGCAAACACCACAATATCGCCGTCCCCAGCCTTCGAAACCGGCACAAAGGGAGCAAAAGCGAAGGCCGCTGCCAAGATGACGGCCATGACAAGACGCCGCGACCACACAAGCGAGATGGCCATGTCATCAGTCCTTATTCCGCTCCGGGAGCGCTATAGTTAGACGAAAATAGCGATGCGGTGCAAGCGGTAGAGCTACGGGAGCCGAACCACTCTGAGGGAAGGATCGGAAGTTCCCGATCTTGATTGCTGCCGACGCGGCATCTCCGCCTCGATGCGGCGAAAGGTTGCAAGCGCCTGCCCGACGACCTGATCCATGTTGTAGTAGCGGTAGGTGGCGAGCCGGCCGACAAACCAGACGTCCCTCTCCTTCTTCGCCAGCTCATCGTATCTGCGGTATAGCGCGGCGTTCTCCGGCCGCGGCACGGGATAGTAGGGGTCGCCCTCGGCGCAGGGATATTCGTAGCTGAGTGCCGTCTTGCAATGCCGCTGGCCGGTCAAATGCTTGTACTCGGTGATGCGGGTATAGGGATGGCTTTGCGGATAGTTCACCACGGCGACCGGCTGATGCCATTCCGTGTCGAGCGTGACATGAACGAAGGCGAGCGACCGATATGGCAGCGGGCCATAGCGGTAATCGAAATATTCGTCGATGGGACCGGTGAAGATCACCCGGCGATGCTCGAGCTCATGGCGAATGTCGCGATAATCGGTGTCGAGCATCGTGGTGATGTTGGGATGATCGAGCATCCGCTCGAACATGCGCGTGAAGCCCTCGGCCGGCATGAACTGGAACCGGTCGGCAAAGTAGCGGTCGTTCCGGTCGGTGCGGACCGGAATGCGGGCAGTTACCGATTTGTCGAGCTCCGAAGGGTCCATGCCCCATTGCTTGCGGGTATAGAAGCGAAAGAATTTTTCATAGAGATCGCGCCCGACCTTGCTGACGACGGCATCCTCCGATGTCCGGATCTCCGCGACGGTTTCGGCCCGCGCCGCGAACCAGCGCTCAAGCGCGATGCCATCGAGGTTGAGGCCGTAGAGCGTGTTGACGGTGTCGAGATTGATCGGGATCGGCACCAGCTGCCCGTCAACCTCGGCGAGCACGCGGTGCTCATAGGCGTGCCAGGCGGTGAATTGCGACAGATAGTCGAAAATCGATGCGGCATTGGTGTGGAATATATGCGGCCCGTAGCGGTGGACGAGCAGGCCATCGCCATTGTGGCAATCGAACGCATTGCCGGCGATGTGGGGCCGCCGATCGATCAGCAGGACCCGGTCGCCGCGTCTGCTGGCAAGCCGTTCGGCGAGAACGCTGCCGGCAAAGCCGGCGCCGACGACAAGCCAGTCAAACACCCATATGCTCCCCTGTGGTGGCGCTCATCGCCGGACGAGCCTGGCCAGGGCGGAAACTGGCGCGCAGAAGCTCGCTCATTCCTGCCCAGGTCTTGTCCCAGGACATGGTTGCGAGATGAGCATCGACGCGGGCAAGCCAGCAGTCCTTGGGCCGTCGCATCAGAGTCATCGCCTTGGCAACGATGCTTGGGGCATCGCCGGCAATCTCGACGAGGCCCTGCTCGCCATAGGATCGAACCACATCCTTGATCGGCGTCGAGATCACCGGCACGCCAGCGGCGAGAAATTCCGGGGTCTTGGTCGGGCTGATGAAGCGCGTGGCCTCGTTGAGGGCGAAGGGCATGATGCCGATGTCCCATCCCGCCAGATAGGCGGGAAGCTCATGATAGTCCTTAGGACCCATCCAATGCAGATTGGGTCGCCGAGGCAGCGTCGCAGGATCGATCTTCACCACCGGACCGATCATGACCAGCTGCCACTCCGGCCTGAGATCGGCGAGCGTGGCGACGAGATCGAGATCCATGCGCTCGTCGATCACGCCGAAGAAGCCGAGGCGCGGCCGCGCAAGCGCCGACTGATCCGGCGGCTCGATCATCGACAGGCGGGCTTGGGCAAAGTGCGACGCGTCGATGCTGCTGGCGAAGAGATGAATGTTGCGATGTTGGCGGCATTTCGCCTCATGGAGGCTCTGTCCGCCGGTGAAGACGATATCGGCCCTGAGGAACAGCTCGCGCTCCAGCGCGGCCAGCTCGGGTGGCGCGCCGCGGAATGCGGCAAGCTCGTCCATGTTGTCGTAAACGCAAAGGTCGGGAACGATGTGGCGCGAGAAGGTCAGCGCCAACGGCGTATAGTACCAGGCGAGGAGCCGTTCCGGCCGGGTGGCGGCGAGCAGGTCGTCAAGCAATCGGCGCTGCGCATTTGTCCATTCGCGCGGGGTGCAGCCGGCAGGCAGCACCGGAACCACCACCGTGACATTGCTCGGATGACGTGTGACAACGACGCGCGGGGAACCGGTGGCTTCAAAGATCGGCTCTTCGAAGAAATAGACATCGAAGGTCTTTGCCGCCCGGCTTAGCAAATGTTGTGGTCGCTGATAGACGAACTCCCATCGGAGGTGGGACAGGCAGAGAAGCGTCGTCCGGCGGCGCCTCGCGCCGGCGGCATGCGCCCCGCGCTCAGCGTTGAGCCATAGATCACGATGCATGCATCTGCTCCCGGTCGGACGGAGACTCATCCGGCCTGAGGCGCCAACTGAACAAGGGCCTGAGTAGTTCCAGGCGTGCCGCGGTTTTAGAGCATGATGCTCAAGGCCTCCGCCGGGCGGAAACGCTGTCGGCCAATATGCAGAGCAGCTCGAACAGCAGCACCGCTCCGGTCATGGCGGTTCCGCCGCTTGGGTCGAGCGGTGGCGAGACCTCGACGAGATCGGCGCCGATGATATTGAGCTGCCGCAGCAGCCGGATCATCGCTTGCGCCTCGCGGGTGGTCAGACCGCCGATCTCAGGCGTGCCGGTGCCGGGGGCGATCGAGGGGTCGATGACGTCGATGTCGAAGGACACATAGGTCGGTTCACTGCCGACAATGCTCCTGGCCTCGCCCATGACGTCCCTGATGCCGCGCTCGACCAGTTCCTCGATGAAGATGATGCGAATGCCGGCATCATTGGCGAAGTCGTAGTTGCTGCGATGGGAAATGGCGCCGCGAAGGCCGATCTGGACCATCCGCTTCGGATCGAGCAACCCTTCCTCGATGGCGCGACGAAACGGCGTGCCGTGATTGTAGCGGGTGCCGAAGAAGCTGTCATAGGTATCGGTATGAGCATCGAAATGAATGAGGCCGACCGGAGTGCCGTCGACCAAGCCGCGAAGGATCGGCAGGGTGATCAGGTGATCGCCGCCGACGGCCAACGGCACGGCGGCGCTTTGGCGAATGCCGGCGAAATGCGCTTCGATCGTGCTCAGGCTGTCGTCGATGCTGAGCGGGTTGACCGGCGCGTCGCCGCAATCGCCGACACGGAGCAGATCGAATGGCGAGACCCCCGTCACATGATGGACACGCCTGACCAGGCTCGACTGGTTGCGGATCTCGCGCGGGCCGTGACGCGCTCCCGTCCGGTTGGTGGTGCCGCCATCGAAGGGAACGCCGATAAGCGCGATGTCGACCTCGCGCGGCTCGGCAAAAGGCAAGCGCATGAAGCTGCACGGACCGGCGAAGCGCGGCACGATCCCGGAATCCAGCGGTTGGAAATCCTCGATGCTCATGGTCGACCTCCGATGCTCAGAACATCACCGCGCCGCCATTCGGGCTGATGCATTGCCCGGTGATGAAGGTGGCTCCTGGTCCTGCAAGAAACACCGCGGCGCTGGCGATTTCCGCCGGCTGCGCAATGCGGCGGAGCGGAATGTCGGTTTCCCTTTCCAGCGTCTCGGGCGCGGTGGAGTGAGCCTCCAGCATGGCGGTGTCGGTGGGGCCGGGAGCGATGGCATTGACAAGGATGTCGGGGGCAAATTCGCGGGCCCAGGAACGGGTCATGGAGATGATTCCGCCTTTGGATGCGCAATAAACCGAGGTGTTGGCGCGACCAAGATAGGCCAGCTCCGATGCGACGTTGATGATGCGGCCGGAGCGTTGCCTGACCATGTGGCGCAAAGTCTCGCGACCGACAAGAAAAGCTCCTCTGAGATTGACGTCAAGCACCGCATCGAAATCGGCTGCGGTGGTGTCGAGCAGCGGCTTCTCGATCAGGATGCCGGCATTGTTGACGAGAATGTCGAGCGTGGCGAAGCGGCCGGACGCTTCGGCGATGGCCGACAAGACTTGCGCCTCATCGGCAATGTCGGCCTGGGCGGCGACTGCATTGCCGCCACGGGCGACAATGGCCTCGGTGACCGCGGCGGTCCTCTCCGGCGGTGCCCGGTCGATCAGAAAAAGAGCGCAACCTTCCCGCGCGAGCGCGATGGCGATGGCGCGACCGATGCCGCTTGCCGCACCGGTGACGATCGCCGATTTTCCTGCAAGGTCGGTGGTCATATCATCAGCTCGCCGCGGTCGATATTGATGGCTTGCCCGGTCATGTTGCGCGCATGATCCGACGCGAGAAAGAGATAGAGATCAACGACATCGTCCGGCTCCATCAAGCCAGGCAGCGCCTGGGCACCCAGGATCTCAGCCAGCATGTCATCCTCGCTCATATCGGCCTTGGCCGAAACCGCCTTCAGCGAGCGCATCGCCGCCCGGGTCTTGACCCAGCCCGGGCAAACTGCATTGACCCGGATGCCGCGCGGTCCGAGCTCCTTGGCGAGCACGCGCATGAAGCCGATATTGGCGTGCTTCGAAGCGACATAGGCGGCAAACTCGGCCGCTGCCGACTTGCCCCAGACCGAGGAGGTGATCACGATGCTCGATCCCGCTGTCATGAGCGGCAGCGCCTCGCGGGTGACGTAATAGGTGCCGACGACATTGATGTCGATGATCCGGGCAAAGGTTTCCTCGACGACGCTCCCCGCCTCGGTCATCGGCGTCATCAGCTCGAGTCCGGCATTGTTGACCAGCACATCGATGCGCCCGAGACTTCCGACGGCGGACCGCACTGCCTTGCGGTCGGCAATGTCGCAGACCTGACCTGTGACATCGGCACCCGTCAGGTCGCGGATGCGTTCGGCAGCGGCGAGAATGTCGGCGGTGCCCGACAGGATCGCAAGCGTCGCACCGCATCGGGCAAAGGCCAAGGCAACTGCAAATCCGATACCGTGGCTGGCGCCGGTCACCAGCACCCGGCGTCCGCGGAAATCGAACGTGCCCGGATCAAGCTCACTCACTCAATGTCTCCTGCTCTCTCGTCTCAATTCTCAGTTCCTCATTGCGGATGAGCGCCAGGACCTCCCGGCGCAGCCGGCGAAAGGCCGGGAGCTCCATCACCTCCAAGGTGCGATCCCGCGGCAACTCGGCCCGCACCTCGATATCCTTCAAGACCCTGGCAGGGCGGGCCGAGAAGACGATGATGCGGTCGGCCAGAAAAACCGCCTCGTCGACATCGTGGGTGGTGAAGATGACGGTCTTGCGCTCGACCTTCCTGAGCCCGAGCAGCTGGAGCTGCAACCGCTCGCGGGTCAAGGCGTCGAGCGCTCCGAAGGGCTCGTCCATCAGCAGCACGAGCGGGTCGGCGGCGAGCGTGCGGGCAATCGCCACCCGCTGGCGCATGCCGCCGGAGATGCGGTTGATGTAGAAATCGCTGAACGGGGCGAGGCCGACGATCTCGAGATAGTGCCGGGCAATGCGGTCCTTCTCGGCCTCCGGGACGTCGCGGCGATAGCGCAGGCCGAAACGAATGTTGCTGAGGACGGTGAGCCATGGAAAGGACGAGTAGGACTGAAACACCATGCCCTTTTCGCGGCTTGGCCCGGTGACAGGCTTGCCTTTGAGAAGAACATCGCCGGTGGTCGGCGTCTCGAGACCGCCGACCATCCGCATGACGGTGGTCTTGCCGCAGCCGGAAGGTCCGACGAAGACGACGAACTCGCCTTCGCCGATGGAAAGGTCGAGCGGATCGATCACCGGCACGTCGCGCCCGTTCTCCTGCTCGAAGATCTTGGTCAGTGTCCGGAACTCGATGAAGTCAATGCGGTCGGCCATGGCAGCATCAGATCAGATAGCGGAACCAGCGGCGATGCAGCGCCCGGATGATCTGGTCGGAAACCAGCCCGATGATGCCGATCGTCAGGATGCCGGCAAAGACTTCCGGCGTCTTGCCGTAGCGCCGCGCCGTCCAGAGCTCATAGCCGATGCCGGAACTCGCCGCGACAATCTCGGCGACGATCAGATAGGTCCAGCACCAGCCCAAGGTGATGCGCAGGCTGTCCACCATGTTGGGCAGCATGGCGGGAAACAGAACGTCCCTGATCAGGGGGAACTGGCGGGCGCCAAGGGTGCGGCCGGTCTCGATGAACTCGATCGGCACGCGGCGCGCATCGTCGGCAATCAGCAGGACGAGCTGAAAGAAGGTGCCGATCCACAGCAGCGCGATCTTGGAGCTCTCGCCGATGCCGAGCCAGATCAGGGTCAGCGGGACGAGAGCCGGCACCGGCAGGTACCGGACGAAATCGATGAGCGGCACGGCAAAGGCGCCGACGCCGCGATAGCAGCTCATCAGGATGCCGATCGGGACGGCCATCACGACAGAGGCGAGGAATGCCGCCCAGACGCGCCCGATGCTGATGGCGATGTCCTGGATGTAGTCGGTGGTCGTCAGCATGGTGGAGAGGGCGTTCACCACCGCGCCGGGCGAAGGCAGGAACTGCGGTTTGATGAGGCCAAGCCGGGTGATGATGTCCCATGCCACGATGACGAAGACGAAGGCGGCGATGCCGATGGCGATCTCGAGCCGCGGCCGCACTGCCCCGCGAAACGCAAACAGCTCCCGCCAGCTGCCAGGCTGCCGCTGCATCGCCGTCGGTGAAGATTGGGCGCTTATTGCCAGTTCTTCTGGACCTGATTGATAAGAG
>Ga0075421_100008338_pt1 | contig 12725 bp, 16 predicted proteins | sample SoiMetdeltSBSDD5_FD_75292 | JGI IMG/M metagenome (GOLD analysis project Ga0075421, IMG submission 75292) | Bulk soil microbial communities from a Populus tree surrounding site in Tennessee, USA - Soil MetaG P. deltoides SBSDD5 | ecosystem: Environmental > Terrestrial > Soil > Tree plantation... | reverse complement strand
GGCAGGTGGACGTTCAGGACGCCCTCTTTGAATTCGGCCGAGACCTTGGCGGCATCGACCTCGGTCGGCAGCGCAAAGCGGCGCACGAACTTGCCGTATTCACGCTCGACCTTGTGGAACCGCTTCCCTTTCTCTTCCTTCTCCTGCTTGCGTTCGCCCTGCACGGTGAGCACACCATCTTCGAACTCGACCTTCACATCGTCCTTCTTCACTTCTGGAAGATCGGCCTTGAGCAGATACTCGGCGTCGGTCTCCTGAATGTCGACCGCGGGCGCCCACGCCGCAAACGAGAGATCGTTCTCTCGTGCCGGTTGTTCCCCGAACACGCGATTCAGACGCGCCTGAATCTGTTCGAGCTCGCGAAACGGATCCCATCGGACAATGTTCATAAGTGACCTCCTCGTCGATGGCATAGAGCAACGTCTGTACCCGCGATCGACCGCAATTTACCGGCGATGACCGCGTGACATCTGCCGGATTGCCGGCGGCGCCGCCGACGGAGTGGGGCATCCCGACGGACGCTCAAACCGCGATGGTCGTAAACACGACACCCGTCAGGTGAATCGGCCACGCTCGTTCACTGCGCGATTCGCTGACGGGCCAGATAGCGGTGGCACTCGACGCACTTGAGCGCGACGCCGACGTACGCCTGCGGCGTCTTTTCGAGGTCGCGCTGCGCCGCCGCCTGGTGCAGGTCTCGAACCGCCTGCACGAACGCCGTGCTGTGGCGCGCGTACTCCGGGTACTTCAGCACCATCCACCGCGGGTCGTTGGTGAGGCGCTCGAGCTCCCGGCTGTTCGTCTCCAGGCTCACCCAGTCGCTGGTCACCACGGCTTCGAAGGTCTTCTGCGCGTACGCCAGCTTGTCACGCATCACACGATTCAGCTGCTCAGTCTGGCCACCGTGGGCGGTGATGCCCAGGAGCGCCGACAGGCTGATGACGATGGGCCATTGTCTTTTCATTTCGCTCACCCCATGAGGACCGCGTCGCTGTGGATCTGACGATTACTGCCGCACTGTCAGGACCGGACAGGCGGCTGCGCGTACGACCGCTACTTCTGCTGGATGGATTCGAGATACTTCGCGAGGTTAGCCACCCTGACCTTTGAAAGCGCCTCGGTATCGCCAAGCCCCCTGAACACCGGGCCCCAGACCGGCATCTCGCTCGTGCCGTGTGCGGGCGACGACGCGCCGGCACCATGGGTGACGAATGCCTCGACCCGCGAGCGAGGAAACTCACCGCGATTGTGGCGCGCCAGCAGCCGCAGGTCCGGTGGCGGCAGCTTCAGCGACCGTGCGACCGGACCGTCGCCGCCGCCGTTTCGGCCATGACACGACGCGCAATAGAACGCGAACAGATCGCTGCCGGCCACCGACTCGATCACGAGCGGCGGATTGCGCGTCCCGGTCGTCTGCGCGAAGGATGCGGACCACGCCGCGCCGATGCTGAGTGCCAGGGTGAGTCCGACTGTCGATTGCATACGCATTGGTCACCACCGCCGCGAATATCAATGGTCACGGCCGCTGCAAGACGCTGACCGCGCCGACGCGGGCCCAACGGCGGCGGCGTGGACGGACGATGTCGCCCTGCCGACGCGGCGACACGCCGGTGCCGGATTTCCGGCAGGCGTGGAACAGCGGGCACCGATCGCCGGCAGATCGCCGCCGCCGCCGGTGGCAGCCGGAGTGCACGGTGAACCTGCATGGGAACGATCCTTTGGCTCGTCATCGCGCTCGTCTCGGCCCGGCCCACGCTGGCGTCGACAAGCGCCGTCGTGCTTCCGCTCCACATCACGCGCGCCGGCACGACCACCGCCGCAACCTGCACGTTGATTCATCGCGAGGATCGTGACGATGGCGTTCGCCTGTCCTTCGTCACCGCCGGCCATCTTTTCCGAACCCCTGACGGCGAACGGCTAGCGCAGGAAACGTCCATCATCGTCGGCTTCGGAAAGGAAACGCCCGTCGTCGCCCGCGCGGACGTCGTGCTGCCGGCCGCACTGGTGGTGGACGTGGCGCTCCTTCAGGTGAACGTGGCACACACGGATCTCGTGCCGGGGCCGATTGGGTTCGAGCCGCCGGCGCCGGGGGCTGGATTCCTCATCAGCGTGCTTGCCGCAGGTCGGCCGACCGATGTGCCACAGCGCACACGGTTCGTCACCACCGTGCTGTTGGTCGGCGATCGGGATGTGTCCGGGTTCGAGGGCTGCCTCGGATCCGCCGCGACCGCCACAACAGGAGCCTTTGGAGTGGTGACGTCGTGCGAACCGGGCCGAACGCCAATCGTCACGTTGTTCCGCGCGGCGAGAGCTTTTCTCGAACGAAACATTCCGGCGCTGCGGCGGCCGTCGCTGACCGACGCCAGCCACCGGCGTTCGCCCAGCGGAGTCTCAGCGTCATGATCGACGGTGCGTTGGCGAGCGGAGTCGCCATTCCCCTGGCAGGGCGGTGGACGGTTGCCGCCGCCTCGAGATGCCTCGCGGCCGTAGCGCTCGCCGGTGCGCTGTCAGCGCCGGCGCTGGCATCCGACGACCCGCCGCCACGGGTGGCTGTCATCGACGCCAGGTTGTTCAGCGCCATCGCCCGACGCCAGAATCCGGCGATCGTGTCGATAACGACCACGTCGTGGAGCCGACCCTCGGAGGCAACCGAGCAGGACGTCCTTCGTATCCTCGGCGTGGCGGCGCCACCCGCCGTCGCCCGGGTCCAGCATTGCGGCCGGCTCGGGGTTCATCATCAGCACGGACGGCGAAATCCTCACCAACCATCACATCGTGCAGGACGCCGACACGATCGAGGTCGGCCTCTTCGGCGACGAACGGAAACGCTATCGCGCGGTGCGTGTCGGCAGCGATCCGCTGACCGATACCGCCCTCATCAGGCTCGTGAGTCCGCCCGCGGAGCTTCCAACGGTGACGGTCGGCGACTCGGGCGCGCTTGAACCAGGCGACTGCGCAGACGAGGCGCGGGAGCTGGAGTTGCCGGAGCGGGCGGGTGCGATCGTCATGACCGTCTACCCCGATTCTGCGGCCGCGCGGGCGGGACTTCGTGCCGGCGACGTGGTCGTCGGGCTTGACGGGCGGAAGGTGGCGGACACGCGCGCGCTGATGGCGATTGGCTCGTCGCTGGCGCCGGGCACGGAGACAACGGTGCGAATCTTCCGGAATGGGCGTGAACAGACTGCCCGCATCACCATCGAGGAGATGCCGGTCGAGCGCGACGATCGCGTGTCGCGCACGCCGCCGGACGACAACGAAGGTCTGACGCTTGGCGACGTCGGCCGGTCGCGAACGGCCCACTCATCTCTGGCGTCCGATCCTGACGGCGCGCTGGTCGTGAACGTCGTCGCCGGCAGCGCCGCCGACGAGGCTGAGCTCGCCGCCGGGGACATCATCCGCGCGATCAACCGCCGTCCGGTTCACGGCGCCGCGGATGCGCGGCGCCGGCTGCGGTCGCTCGAGGCCGGACGGCCGATCTTTCTGCTCGTGTGGCGGAGCGGCACCGAGATGTTCCTGCGCATGCGACGTCAGTAGACGGCGCGAGCACATCACCGCGGATCAAAACCGGGTGCGGGCCGCCCTGCGCCTTCGAAGGGCGGTCGCTCGGGGTGGGACCATCAGTTGCTGGCGTCTACGCGTGCGTAGGTTCCATTGTTCGTTTGCTTGAGGAACCTGCGGTCCACGAGCACGTCGAGCAGGGCGTCGCAGGTAGAGGGATCGAGCCCCCACAGACGTCGGACCTGAGGCTTCGTGAGGTGAAGACCGGGGACTTCCAGGAACTCGCCACGAACGATCGGCAGCCAGTGGGTAATCGCAGTTTGCATCGGACTCATGTTCGTTCCCATCACAGCCTCTTCGGAGTCGCGTCGACTGGCAGCCTCGCCGAGCGTGCCGGGCTGGTCGATCGTGGTCCGCATATCTTTGCGCTCAAAAACAGCAAGCGCCCTGCCAACGCCCAGTTTGAACAGATCGTGTAGATTGTTCGATCGTTGTGGCGAGGGCGCAGTGGAACGACCACGTCGACATCGAAGTTTCCGCTGCTCCTGCGAAATTTCCCGCGCCGGCGCCAGCCTTCCCATTTCCGCATCCATCAACCTGCGTGACGATGCCGGAATCTCGAATCGCCCTCGACACACCGGAGCTGTCCCGGCTGCGTGGGACACGGCCGCCGCTTCGGAGGTTGCATCGCGCTGGCCGGAACCGCATGGGGAGAAATCCGCAGGGTGGCGGAATATTCCCCAGGCCGCACCGGCGGTTTCGTCAAAATCCCGCCTGAGTATGTGATTCAGTACCCGGCATCGTTGGTGCAGCGGGAGCGCGACCAACCGGCCCGTTCTTGATTGGGCGTGCCGAACTCATGTCCGATGCCACAATCCTGGTCGTGGACGACGAGGCCCCGATCCGCCGGTTGCTGGCCGAACGGTTGAAGCCGCAAGGATATGAGGTCATCGAAGCCGAGACGGGCCGCGCGGCGCTCGATCAAATCTTCAACGGCATCGACCTCGTCCTTCTCGACGACCCGCTGCCCGATACCGACGGGCTGTCGATCCTGCGGAAGATCAAACAGTCCTCCGCGCACGCGCAGATCGCGTGTCGAGGGTCGCCCTCGCGGATGGCGGTTATCGCCGAGAAGCCTGCGTCGCGCAGGCGGGCGGCGGTCGTCGCCACCAGTCGCTCGGCGGCGCGTCGCCGCCCATCATGCAGGTCGAGGACGCTGTCGGCGGCCGCCGAACCCTCGGCGAACGCCATCGACGCAGGCAGTCCTGCCGGCCAGTCGTCCGCGTGCAGGACCAGCACCTCCGTGCCGGCGGACACGAACTGTGTGATCACCGCCTTCGCGGCCGCCGCTGAACACTCTGAATCGTCGATCGCGAGCAGGATCTTCATCGGCCCCTCTACAGCCGCGTTGTTTCAAGAGTGGCGCCACCATCGCGTGGTCGCGGCGATTTTCGGGGAGTCGCCGCAGCCCGCCGCCCGGGGCGCCGGATTTCCGGCATTGATCGACATGGGATGCCGGCGGGCGGCGCTGACCGACCGGCACGATCGCTGCTGGTGAAGACGGTGAAGCCATCGGCTTCGACCAAAGGAGGGACCATGACGAGGCTGGCGCTCACGTTCGTCGCGGCCATATCCCTGCTGCCCGTTCCTGTTGTCGGCCACCATCAAGACGCGCCGCTCACCGATGACGCTCTGCGGCGATTCCACCGGGCGATTGACGCCTACGTGGACCTCCATCGCCGTGCCGAGCGTTCAGTTCCCGCGCTGCAGCCAACCTCTGACTGGATGGCAATCGCACGTACCCTCGAGGCGCGGGCCGCCGCGATTCGAGCGGCCAGGCCGGCCGCCGCAGCCGGCGACCTCTTCGACGCGCAAGCCAGCGAAGCGATCCGCGGCCGGATCCGCGCCGTGCTGCAGCAGCGCGGCGATGGCCTTTCGGAACTGCTGGAGGACACCGACGAGGAGATCGCCCCCGGAACGGCGCGCCCGGCCGTCAACGGCCGGTTCCCCTGGGCGCGCGGCGCGATGATGCCGCCGAACATCCTGGACGTGCTGCCTCCGCTGCCCGAGGAGCTGCAGTACCGCATCGTCGACCGGGACCTGGTGCTCGTCGACATGCACGCAGATCTCGTGGTCGACATCCTGCCGGGCGCGCTCCCAGAGCGGGCCTCAGACACCTGGCGGTGATCAACCCGGGGGGCCGGACGCCGCAGTCATGCGGTGATCCGGCCTCACGCGCCGCGGCGCGATCAATGCGCGCAGATCGCGCGGATGCGGGAGAGCATGGCTTCATCCGTCGCCGGGTCGGCTGGGACGTCGGCGTCGTCATCGAGCCGGATCTCGATGCGGAGCCAGAAGCTCGGCTGATAGAAGATCTGCACGGGCAGCACCGCGCCGTCCTCCGGCGCATAGGTGAGTTCGAGTTTCGTGACGTCCGTGGTCGTGCGATTGCGAATCGAGAGCTGGGTTCGCATCAGCTGCTCGAATGTCCGCGTTCCGATGGTTGTGCGATCAAGGCTTTCGCGCCCTTGCGTGGTCAGATCGTAGACCGAGTCGTTGTAGACGTAGGTCACGGTTCGACGCGTCTTCGCGCCGTCATCACCCGCGTCGGTCTCACTCAGCCGAATCGCCTGTTGCATGGCCGTCAGGAATCCGGGCGCGGCCCCCGATGGCCGCGGCATCAGACGCTGCTCCCACCGGGGTGACGCACCGATCAGGTCGAGCAGCTGATCGAACATGCGATAGCTGACGCCGCGGGCATTGACGCGGGTCTGCCGGATGCTGACCTCATCGTCGCCGACGGCGGCGCAGGAAACGCCGAACTCCGGGCCGTTGCCGACGCCGAAGCCGCCGGACGGGTCGTCGCCGTCGCGGTCGACGCTGCGCAGGCTGAACACGTCGGTGAGGCCGCGGCGCACTTCTTCGCGCAGGTAGCCCCATTGGTTGAGTCCGCGCGGCGCGCGCTGCGGATCGGATCCGAGCAACAGCGTCAGCGCGGTGGTCGAGCCGTCCGATTGCCACGACATCCGGGCGCTGCCGACATCGTCGCGGCTGACCCAGAACAACGCCAGGCGCAGCTTGCCGACGATGCGATAGCGATGTTCGGCGGCGCCGGGTTTGGGCCGGGACATGTCAACGCCGACGATGGTTCCCGGGGGATCGGCGGCGGCGGCCCTACCGCTCCGGGCCGTCGGCGTGAGCAGGCCGGCCACCAACCCAATCGCGCAAACTCGAACGATTGCATTTCTCACGCGGCACGAAGCCCGGTTCAGCACGATGACCATCCGGTCACCACGTCCTCACGATCGAAGCGGCTGTCGCAGATGGCATCGGGATCCGCGTCGGGTCAACCCGTCTTCGGCAACGCGTTCGAGCAGTCGAGACAACGGGCCGCCCGTGTCTGCCTCGCTCAGGATGCGACACGACCCGGTCGCCTCGTGATACTCGGGGCAGATGATGCGGCTCACCTCGCCTCCTAGATTGGTGATGCGCGTCACCGCGGCGCTGAGCACGTGACATCGAATCGTGGTAATCGCCATAAATACTCCAGCCCTAGGCGGCGGATTTCCGTCAGCTGTGCGCCTCTCCCAAACCCCTGGTGCATCCATCCTGCCGCCCGGTCTGCGGTTCGCGCCGCCATCCAGCGGCTGCACGAACCGCGACGCTGTCCGCACGGAGGGTGAGGTGGGGTCAACGCCGTGGACCGCCCGCCGCCTCGGCCTCAACGCGGCGGGTCAATGGCGAGCGCACGGCGTACGAGTGAAACGAGCCCGTTCACGTCGAACGGCTTTTCGAAACGACGGCGAAGGCGCCGAGCCGCTGCGCCTCGGCCACGTGGAAAACGCCGCGATAAGGATCATTGGCACCGCCATAATGAGGCGGCGCAGCAGCGCAAGCAGACACAGGTCGCGAGTTGGGTTGCTTCCTGTCTTCTCTCAAGCGGCGGCTGCCCAGAAGGGATCGCGATTGGCCGGGTCGGCAAACAGGCGTGCCCACTCGGCGCCGCACGCCCTGCGGTATTCGGCGGCCGCTCTCTCCAGGGGCTGCAGGCAGACCTCGTCTTCGCACGAGCAGCCCGACTCGAGGCAGGGGTCGTGCGTGGCCGCACAGGCCTCGGTATAGCGTTTTTCAATGCCGGCGCAGGCATCGAGAAACGCCGCTCTCGACGCCGGGGTCAGCATGCCGGCGAGGACGTCCTTCGCGAAGCGTCCCCCCACCGCATGGGCCATCATCCGGTCGGCCTGGTCGAATGCTGCGAGGATCATGGCTGCTCTCCTGTCAAAAACGGGCCAACGGGCGTGAGCACTCGTCGCTGCCGACGGTCTGGAGCGCAACCGGTATGCCAGCGAGACCGACCGCAAACCCGCCTGAATCGCCGGAGGTTGCCGGCAGCCGCCGGTCGTCGCGGGAATTAATCCCCGCCTGCCGGGAAAAACCCGCGCTGAAGACGCGCGCCGCGCCAACGTTGTCGGCCGTGCATCTCGTATCCGGTGTCGGCTCACACCGTGCTTTGGCAACAGGTGGAGGAAGCGATGATCCTCGCGCGCACCTCTCGATCTGCTGCACGAGCTCACGCTCGTCACCGACACGACCCGGCCGTTTCAGGTGATTTCCGGCTACCGATCGCCCGCCACCAACGAGATGCTTCGACGACCGTTTCCCGCGGTGGCGTTGGAGTCACCCAACCTGGCCAGACGGCGGTTGCGCGAACTGCCCCACGATCGGACTCACCACGCTGGCAAAGTCGGGCCAGCGCATCGCCATCGCTTCCCCATGGGTGCCGGCGTTGAAGACGATCTCCGGCTCCAGCGCAAGCGCGACGTCGACGAAGACCGGCTGGCCGTACAACGGACCAAACGGCGGCATCGCTCCGGGTTCACAGCCCGGATAGAGACGCCGCAGCTCATCCTGTTCCGCGAGGCGGATGTTGGTTCCGCCGGCAAGGTCCAGCAGGCGATCGAGGTTGACGATCGACGGCGCCGCGAGCACCGCCTGAACCGGCGCTCCGTTGACGACGCACACGACCACCTTCGCCCAGTCTCGGCCGGGAACGTGCGTCGCTGCCGCGCCCTCCTGGGCGGAGAACGCCGGCCGGTGCGGCAGGATGGAGTACGGCACCTGAGCCGCCCGCAGGAATTCATGAATCGCGGTCGTCCCGGTCATAAGTCCTCCTCGAGTGAATCGCCGCTGGTCAACCAGGCAAGCGAGATACCAAACACGTGAATGACCTGCGGCGCGGCTTTGGCGCCGGTACGCATGGCGGGCGTGCCCGCCATGCCGGAGAATCGACGCGTTCATGGCGGTGCCACGGGGCGGAAGCCGCCGCTCACGCGGCGCAAGACTGCGGAATTCTTCGTCATCGACTGGGAAAATTTCCGCGGTTCGTTGTCTCGCGGTCGGCAGACCTCACGCCGGACGGCCTGCGTTTCCGGAATCAACCTTGCGTTCTTCCTGGCGAAGGTGATGCGATGTTCCCGGACACGCTGGCCAAGCTCCATCTGTCCGCTGCCGCTCCGGTGACGGTGCAGACGGTCAGAGCGGCAGCCGGGCGCGTGCGGATCGTGTTGTGCGCGCTGCACGGCCGCGATCGGCTGTTGCATTTCGACCGCGGCCATCGTTTCTGCCTGCGCTGCGTCAATTGCGGACACGAGACACCTGGCTGGTCGACGAAATAGTCGACTCGCTCCGATCGACGGAAAGGCACACGATGGGCCGCTCGCCCGATCTCTCGACGACCTATCTGGGGTTGCGTCTTGGCAACCCGTTTGTCGTCGGCGCATCGCCGCTGGACCGACGATCTGGACGAGGTGCGCCGGCTGGAGGATGCCGGATGCGCCGCCCTAGTGATGCGGTCGCTGTTCGAGGAGCAGATCACCGCGCTCATCCTGACGGCGGAAGACGAGCGCTCGCACCGGCGGCAGCCGTCCGGCCTCACGGAGGGCCGGGGAACTTGCCGCTGACCATGCATTTGACGAAATCGGCTTCGGTCAGGATGCCGGCAAGCCGGCCGTGTTCGACCACCGGCAGGCAGCCGTACTTTTGATCGAGCATGATCCGGGCGGCCTTCGACAGCGTGTCATCGGCCTCGATTGTGTCGGCCTTCCACGCCATGATTTCCGACACCGCGCCCGTATCCTCGAGGAGGGAGCGCTGGATGACGTCCCGGTGCGACACCACGCCCAGGACGCGGCCGGCGCCGTCGACCACCGGGACGTGCCTGATGTGTTTGCGCTCCATCAGGGCCTGCACCTGGTCGATCGGCTCGTCCGGGCCGACGCTGACGACTGCCGAGGTCATGAGATCCCGCACGTGAGGTTTCGACATCGCGCCCTCCCCGCCACCGGTTGACGTCTGGGTCGTGCGCCGCCGCGGCGGGCGCCCTCGCCGCGGCGCCCACTCGTCGCGTGCCCAGCTACTTGGTCTGCAGCCCCTGGACGTACTTGACCAGCGCCTCGATGCGCGCCGCCGTGTTCTCGGCGCCGGCGCTCCCGCTCGACTTCGCCAGCACCTCGCCCCACGCCGGCATGTCCGTGGCACCGTGCGAGCTTTCGGGCTGGCGGCCGTCGATGGCCTTGAAGACCTTGTCGTCCGGAAACACGCCACCGTTACGCTGTGCGATCGTCGTCAGATCGGCCGGGCGTTTCTTCAGCGATTTCGCGATCATCCCGTCGCCCCGCCCTTCGGCCCCATGACACGAGACGCAATACACCTGATAGTCGCCGCTGCCCGCGTAGGGCTGCGCGCGGGCGCCCGCCGTGCCGAGCGCCGAGATCATCACCACCGCCGCCGACGCCGCTGCCCACGCTCTCATGGCACTCTCCCTGCCGGCAGCCCGGCACGTTCCGCGAACTCGCCGATCGTCGACGGCGATGCGCACGCGCCGGGGCTGCCGACGACTGCCCACGCCCCTTGGGGTTACGCCCACATCGGCCGGCGCGCGAAGCGCCCGACGATCGGGTGCGTCACCGCCGAAAAATCGGCAAAGCGCATCGAGACGGCGTCACCGTGCGTCCCGGCGTTGAAGACGATGTGCTCATCTGCCGTGAGGGTTTCGTCCACGTAGACGAGCTGCTTGTAGAGCGGCCCCAGCGGCGGCATCGCACCACGTTCGCAGTCGGGATACAGCCACCGCAGTTCGCTCTCCTCGGCGAGGCGGATCGAGGTCGCGCCCGCCACGACAGCCAGTCGATCGAGATCGACTTCGAGGTCGGCAGGCACGACGGCTTGAGCGGGCTCGCCGTCGATGAAACAGACCACGACCTTCGCCCAGTAGCGCCCTGGAATGTGCGTCACCGCCGCCTCCTCCTGTGCCGTGTAGGCACGGCGGTGCGGAAGGACCGCGTACGGGATGTTGGCCCGGCGAAGGAGTTCCTGAACGCTGGACACGACTGCCATGGTGACCTCCTCACGTGCGCTGGAGATTCGGCAACGCAGAGGTCGGTCGCAACAGACGTGCCGTCGTATCGAGCTGTCGCGCACCGTCAGGCCAGCGCTGCTTGCGATGATGAACGACGGGGATTTTTCACCAGCAGATGGGGAAAAGTCGGCGGATTGCGAAGAAGGCCCCGCATCCTTCGAGCCAGGGTGGCGCGGCACGACCGATGCGTTCAGCTTCGGATAGCGGCGCGGATCGCCGCGCTCTCGGCAGCTGTCTGGAAGGTGGCGCATGCAGTCATCGTCAATTCCGTCTCGCGCGCCATGTCGTGTGCTCGTCGCCGTAGGCCTCGCGCTGTTCACGGGCGCTGTCCCCGCGATGACCCTCGCGCAGCCGAATCAGCCGGAGGGCTCCGGCCTCGCGAACAGCGTCGCACACGCGGCGGCCGGAGTGCTTCTCGCAGAGGAAACGCCCGGAGACGAACAGGAGGCGCCACGGACAGCCGGGCGCTCGATCCCGCCGCCTGAGGGATTCGTTCCCGAACCACGATTCATCGCCCGCCCCATCAAGCTGTTGAGCAATCGACTGCTGGCCAAAGGCGGCCAACTGGGCAACGGCTTCTATCCGGAGTTCTCCAACATGATCACGGGCGCCGGCTGGGTGTCGATCGGACCCGGCTATCGCCACTGGCTGTTCGGCGACCGTGCGATTGTCGATGCGTCGACCGCGCTGTCATGGCGCATGTACAAGACGGCACAGGCGCGGTTCGAATTCACCAACCTGGCGCGCAGTCGTCTCGCCCTCGGATCGCAAGTGCGATGGCAGGACCTGACGCAGGTGTCCTATTTCGGCCTGGGACCCGACTCGCTCGAAGCCGACCACAGCCAATATCGGATGAAGTCGACGAATGTGGTCGGCTACGCGACCGTGCGGCCGATTCGATCGCTCGCCATTGTCGGCCGCGTGGGATGGTTGAACAGCCCGACGATCCTGCCGCCTGGCGGTACGTTCAAGAACCATCCCGACGCTCGAACGGTCTTCCCGGACGATCAGGTGTACGCGCTCGACGAACAACCAGGCTTTCTCCACGGTGAAGCGTCGATCACGTCGGACACGCGCGACTCGCGCAGCCGGCCGTCGAGCGGTGGCGTCTACCGCGCGGCGTGGACAGCGTACTCCGATCGGGACGCCGGCGATTTCAGCTTCCGCCGCTACGAGGTGGAGGCGGCGCAGTTCGTCCCGTTCGCCAGCCGTCGCGTGGTGCTGGCGCTGCACGGGTGGGTGGTCGCATCCGACACCGACGCCGGACGGGAGCTGCCCTTCTATCTGATGCCGACGCTGGGCGGCAGCAACACCATGCGCGCCTACTCGGAATACCGGTTCCAGGATCGCAACCTGCTCGTGGCCACGATCGAGACACGCGTCGCGCTGATGCGGCACGTCGACGTCGCGGCCTTCGTCGACGCCGGCGACGTGGCACCACGCATCTCGGGCCTCGATCTCGGCAAGACGTCGTACGGGCTCGGCCTGCGCATCCACACCGACCGCGCAACCTTCGGCCGGATGGACGTGTCGTATGGTGCCGAAGGATGGCGGCTCCTGTTCAGGACGAGCGATCCGCTGCATCTGTCGAGACTGTCGCGCCGGACCGCGGCGTCGCCGTTCGTGCCGTAGTGGTCAGGAGACTGTGATGGGACCTTACACGCTCTTCGCGCTCACGCTGGTGGCCGTCTATCTGCCGTTCTGCGCGCCGGAGATCCGGCCGACGATGCCGTCACCGGCCGCGCCGCCCGCAAGCTTGTGGCAGCCGCCTACGGACCTGGCCGACCGCGATCTGTTCAACGGCCCGTGG
>Ga0075421_100008337_pt1 | contig 12725 bp, 9 predicted proteins | sample SoiMetdeltSBSDD5_FD_75292 | JGI IMG/M metagenome (GOLD analysis project Ga0075421, IMG submission 75292) | Bulk soil microbial communities from a Populus tree surrounding site in Tennessee, USA - Soil MetaG P. deltoides SBSDD5 | ecosystem: Environmental > Terrestrial > Soil > Tree plantation... | reverse complement strand
CATGGCGGACAACGACGACCCGTTCTTCCGACCCGACGCGACGAAGCTGCGGCCGCGGCCCGGGGCAGGACGGCGCACCTATGTCGAAGGCGTCCGCCCGCAGGCCGCGGCGCCGGCGGTCGGCGACGCCGCTTCGACGATCCCCGCGTCGGCGCGAGCGCTGATCGGCATCGGTCTCAACCCGCTGGTCCGGGCGGCGACGCCGCTGCTGCTCCTGATCGCGCAGATGCGCGAGTCGCTCGCGCCGATGGACGTCACCGGCCTGCGCCGCCATGCGCTCGACGAGATCCGCCAGTTCGAGGAGCAGGCGCGCGCCGCCCGCGTGCCGAACGAAGTGGTGCTGTCCGCGCGGTATGTGCTCTGCGCCGCGCTCGACGAAGCGGTGCTCTCGACCCCCTGGGGCAATCAGAGCGAGTGGGCGCAGCATCCGCTGCTGGTGGCGCTGCACAAGGAGGCGTGGGGCGGCGAGAAGTTCTTCGACATGCTCGAGAAGATCTCGCAGGAGCCGGGCCGCTACATCGACCTGATGGAGCTGCAGTACCTCGCGCTCGCCTTCGGCTTCGCCGGCAAGTACCAGGTGCAGGAGCGCGGGCTCGATCGCCTGCTCGAAGTGCAGCGCGATCTCTACCGCAAGATTCGCGAGCATCGCGGGCCGGGCGATCCCGATCTGTCGCTGCGCTGGCAGGGGCTCGAAGATCGCCGGAATCCGCTGCTTCGCTACCTGCCCTGGTGGGTCGTGGTCGCGGCGGCGCTGCCGATCCTCGCGGTGGCGTTCACCGCCTATTACGCCGGGCTCGCGCGCACCGCCGATCCGGTCCACGCCGAGCTCGCGAAGATCGGCCTCGAGGATTTTTCGCCGCGTGAAGCCACGCCGGTTCGCGGCCCGACGCTCAAGCAGCTCCTGGCGCCCGAGGAGCAGCGCGGCGCCCTCAGCGTCGTCGAGAACAGCAACCAGACGACGGTGACGCTGCTGGCGCCGGATCTGTTTCCTTCAGGCGGGGCCACCGTCAACCCGAGTTACCGCGAGACGCTGCAGCGGCTCACCGCGGCGCTCAACAAGGTGCCCGGCCGGGTGCTGGTCGTCGGCCACACCGACAACCAGCCGATCAGGTCGCTGCGCTACAAGGACAACTTCGAGCTGTCGCGCGAGCGTGCGGCCAGCGTGGTCGCCGTGATCAGGGAGAGCATCGACAGCCCGGCCCGCCTCAACCTGACGGGTGTCGGATCGTCGGAGCCTCGATACAAGCCGGAGTCGGATCCGGAGAACCGGTCGCGCAACCGCCGCGTCGAGATCCTCCATGTGCGGGGGACGTAAAAGGGAGCGGGGACAGTCGTGTTCTCATTTCTGAAACGCCGCTGGTTCATCCTGCTGATCGCCTTCCTGCTGGTCGCGCTGTTCATCTGGTACGCCGGGCAGTTCTTCTTCTTCGGCAGCTATCAGCCGCTCGGCAGCGAGACGGCGCGCTACATCGCGATTGGCCTCGTCGCCGTGGCGTGGGTGGTGTGGTCGCTGCTGAAAGCGCTGCGCGCGAGCCGCGCGACCGAGCAACTCGTCTCCGCCGTCGTCAACCTCCGTCCGGAAAAGGAAAGACCCACGGCGGAGCAGGCCAAGCTGCGCGAGCGCTTCGAGGAAGCGGTTGGGGCGCTGCGGAAGGATCGGCGCGGCAAGACGAACCTGTACGACCTGCCGTGGTACGTCTTCATCGGCGCACCCGGCTCGGGCAAGACGACCGCGCTGATGAACTCGGGCCTGCGGTTCCCGCTCGAGCAGCGCGTCGGCAAGGGCGCGATCCGCGGCGTCGGCGGCACGCGCAACTGCGACTGGTGGTTCACCGACGAGGCGGTGTTCCTCGACACCGCCGGCCGCTACACGACGCAGGACTCCGAGGCGACGTCGGACGCCGAGGGCTGGAAGGAATTCCTCGCGCTGCTCACCAAGTACCGGCAGCGGCGGCCGCTGAACGGCGTCATCCTCACCATCAGCGCCCAGGACCTGATGACGTCCAGCGAGGGCGAGCGCGAAGGCCACGTGGAGGCGGCACGCCGGCGGCTGGACGAGCTGACCCGCGAGCTGCAGATCCAGCTGCCGGTCTACCTGATGGTGACCAAGTGCGACACGGTTGCCGGCTTCACCGAATACTTCGACGACCTGACGCAGGAGGCGCGGGCGCAGGTCTGGGGCGTCACCTTCCCCTACGATCAGTCGCTCAGCGGCGACGCCCCGGACGCGTTCGCGCCCGAGTACGACGCGTTGATGGCCCGGCTCAACACCCGGCTGTTCGCGCGGCTCGAGGAGGAGCGCGGCGCGCGCCGGCGCGCCACCGTGTTCGCGTTTCCGCAGCAGATGTCCGCGCTGCGCGATCTCCTGGCGCAGTTTGTCAGCGATGTCTTCTCGAACTCGGGCGCGCACGCGCAGATCCTCCTGCGCGGCGTCTACCTGACCAGCGGCACCCAGGACGGGACGCAGATCGATCGGCTGCTGGGCGCGATCGGACGCCGCTTCGGCGTCGCGGCGGAGGCGGTGGCGCCGCCGCCGGGACGAGGCAAGGCCTTCTTTGTCGAGCATCTGCTGAAGGACGTCGTCATCAGCGAGTCGGGGCTGGCGGGCGTCAACCGCCGCCTCGAGAAGCGCAACGCGCTGTGGCAGGTCGGCGCCTACGCGGCCACAGTCCTCATCGTCGTCCTCGGTCTGGTCGCGCTGTCGCTCAGCTACGCGAGCAACCGCGAATACCTGGAACAGGTGTCGAGCGACGTTGCGACCGTGCGCCGGGTGCGGCCCGCGGCACGAGCGGCATCGCTCGAGACGTTCATGCCGTACCTCAATGCCGTCCGCGCGATCTCCGATTCGGCGAACCGTTATCGCGACGACACGCCGCTGCGGATGCGATGGGGGCTGTATCAAGGGAGCTCGGTCGGCAACGCCGCGCGCGACGCGTATCTGCGCGAGCTGGACGGGATCGTCCTGCCGCGGTTCGCGTCCCGCGTGCGGCAGCACCTGGCCGACTACGCCGCGGAGCCGGAGAAGCTGTATCTCTACCTGAAGGGCTACCTGATGCTCGCCGAGCCGCGAAGGCTCGACAAGAAGCACCTGCAGTTCCTCGCCGACCTCGAGTGGCCGCGCGATGCCACCGGGCCCGGCGCGTCGCCGTCGGCGCACTTCCGCAACCTGCTCGAGTACAGCGACACGCTGCGCCCGATCCCGGTCGATCCGGCGCTCGTGGCGCAGGCGCGCGGCAGCCTCCGGCAGGCCTCGATCGCGCAGATCATGTACGGCCGCGTGCAGCGCGCCTACAGCGACGATTCGGCGAACGCTATCCAGTTCCCCGTCGTCGCCGGCCTCGGCATCGAAAAGGTGTTGCGCCGCAAGAGCGGGCATTCTCTGTCGGAGCCGTTTCCCGCGATCTATACCAAGAAGGTATTCAAGGAGCTGACCGGCGCCGGCATGCTGCCGCTGATCAAGCAATTCTCCGACGACGAGTGGGTGTGGGGGACCGGCAATACCTCGCTGGCCAGCACGCTGCCGCGGCTGACCACGGACGTCACCGATCTGTACGAGCGCGACTACCTTCAGGCGTGGGAGACGCTGCTCAACGACGTCAGCGTGGTGCCGCTCGGCACCGTGCAGCAGGGCGCCGATGCGCTCGGCATCCTCACCGGCCCCGCGTCGCCGCTCCGTGCGCTGCTGAAGACGGTTGACGACAACACCACGATCATCGCACCGGCCGACGGCGCCGGACGCAGCGGCGCGCCGTCGATCACCGACCGGCTGACGCAGGGCGCGACCGACATCTTCGGACGGGCACGCGACACGGTCATCGGCCGGCCGAGCGTGGCGCCTGGCACGCTGATCACGCGCCGGTTCGACCCGCTTCACAAGATCATGGCCGGGGCGCCGTCGCAGTTCGACGGCGTCCTCGAGCAGATGAAGAAGATTCGCGATCAGCTGGTCCGGCTGGGGCCGGAAGTCGGCAACGATTCGTCGCTGACCGCCATCACCGATCGGTCCGTCATCGATCTGGTGACGGGGTTGAGGCAGCAGGCCGAAGTGCTGCCGCCTGCGGTCGCGACGCTGGTGAACGACATCGCCAAGAACGCGCGGGGATCGATCATCGGCACGGCCGGCTCGGAGCTCGATCAGAAATATCAGCTCGTCAAGGCGGAATGCCGCACGCGCGTCGCCGGCCGCTTTCCGTTCGTCGATTCCACGGCGGAGATGTCGCTGCGTGATTTCGGCGAGGTCTTCGGACACGGCGGCGTCTACGACAAGTTCTTCACCGAGAACCTCGACAAGCTGGTGGAGAAGTCGCCGCGCTGGGCGTGGCGCGACCCGTCGATCCAGGCGCCGGCGAGCATGCTGCCGCAGTTCGAACGAGCCGAACGCATCCGCCAGATGTTCTTCGCCCCGGGATCGAAGACGCCGGAACTCCAGTTCGTCATCCGGCTCTCGGGCGTCGATCCCTCGACGAGCCGGTTCGTGATCGGCCTCGACGGCCAGCGCTTCGAAGCGAAGCCGGGCGCCGACAGCAGGACCCCGGCAGTCTGGCCGGGCGAGAAGGGCAACGAGGCTTACTACGCCTTCGAAGATCGCGTCGCCGCGCCCGAAAAACGAACCTACGGCGGGCCGTGGGCGCTGTTCAGGCTGATCGATTTTGGCAGGGCGGCGCCCGCGCCGGGACAAAGCGAAGGCGAACTGGCCACGACGCTCCGGTTCGAGACGAAATATCACCGGGCTCAGGCGGCCATCGAGGCGCCGAACGCGGCCAACAACCCGTTCGGCGAGCGCGACTGGCGCACCTTCGCGTGCGAGCAGTGACACCTCCGGTGGGCGGACCGTGCACGTAGGCCTCTTCGGCAAGCTGCCAAGCCACGGCGACTTTCTCAGGCGCCGCGCCTCGGACAAGTTCGTCGACGTCTGGGACGCCTGGCTGCGCGAGTGCCTCGCCGAGAGCCGCACGGCCCTCGGCGAACGCTGGGTCGATATCTACCTGACGAGCCCGGCCTGGCGCTTCGTCTGTGCGGCCGGCGCCTGCGGTCCCGTCCCGGTCATCGGCCTGATGGTGCCGAGCGTCGATCGTGTCGGCCGTTTTTTCCCATTGACCCTCGTTGCCGAGCTGCCGGACGACGTCAGTGTGGTGGCCGCGGCCAACGGCGCGACCGCGTTCTTCGACAGCGCGGAGCAGCTGCTGATCGAGACGCTGGCCTCCGAGGAGATCGATTTCCCGCAGTTCGACGAGGAAGTGCTGCACCTGGTCGACGCCCTCCAGGGGCTGACCGTCCCGCCGGTCCTGCTCGATCCGGCCGCGGGCGCGGTCGTCGCCGAAGGCGGACAGGCGTGGCAGATCCCGATCGGGACGTCGGCGGAGATCGCGCCGGTCTTCGAGCAGTTGCTCGCCCAACGGCTGTCGTCGATCTACCAGCCGCTCGTGATCTGGTGGACCGAAGGGTCGTCGATTGTCGAGCCGAGCTGTCTCATCGGCAAAGGACTGCCGGCGCCGTCGACCTTCGGCGCGATGCTCGACGGCTCGTGGGGCCAGAACCGATGGCAGCAGATTCCGGCGCGGATCGACAGCGGCGCCACCATCGAGCTGCGGATGGAAGAGGGGCCGGTGTCGGCGCCGGTCGGGTTCCGCTCCGCGGCGGCGAGCGACGTCGGCCTGGCGCGCGAGATCAACGAGGACGCGTTCATCGAACGGGCGGACGACGGTGTCTGGGCGGTGGCCGACGGCCTGGGTGGACACCGCGCCGGGGAGGTCGCCAGCCACATGGTGTGCGACGCGCTCGCGGAGTTCGCGCCCAGCCCGACCTTCGAGGGCACGATCGAGGCGGCCCGCGAGCGGTTGCAGCAGGTGAACGAGCATCTGCTGCGCACCGGAACGCGCCAGGCGCTCGCCGACCGCAGCGCCAGTACGGTCGTCGTGCTGCTGGTGCGCGGCGTCCACTGCGCGATTCTCTGGGCGGGGGACAGCCGGGTCTATCGATGGCGTTCGGGACGGCTGGAGCAGCTGACGCGTGATCATAGCGTGCAGGACTTTGAACGACTTAATGGTCGAGAGTTGTCCAACGCGGTGACGCGGGCAGTTGGCGTCCAGAAGACGCTGTCGCTGGATCTTCTGCGTGACACGGTGCGGCCGGGCGATCGGTTTCTGCTCTGTTCGGATGGCCTGACGCGGACGTTAACAGAAGAACAGATAGGGGATTGGCTCGAAAAGCCGATTGCGGCGGCGGTCGACGGGTTGATCAAGGACACGCTCGCCGCCGGCGCGCCGGACAACGTGACGGTGCTGATCGTGGAGGGCTTCGCGGAGGCGGTGTAACGTTCCCGCGAATTCGCGCACCATGTTCAGGACAGGTGCTTTCGGGCTGTTGACTTTGGCCGGAAACCGGTAGAATGCGGTTCCTGTTCGCCGGCGAACGCCGGTTCCGGACGCGACGTATAACTCACTAGAAGTCAGCGGGTTCGGCAGGTGCCAGGCACCCGCGGCGACGCGGTTGCATCGGGACCCCGGGGCGGAGAGGTCCGCGTATGAGTGTTCGATGGGAGGGCGAGGAGTTGCTGCTCCAGCCGATCACGCCGGAACAACCGTGCGGTGAAGACCTCGAAGACACGGAGCTGCTGGCTTCCTTCGATACCTACCGGCTGTTCGGACAGCCGCGTCCCCTCGACGCGCCCCCCGACCCCGACGACAAGAACGACAAGTGGATCCCGAAGCCGCCGGAATCGCCCGAGTGGGCCGAGATTCGCGATCGGGCCGCCGACGCCCTCAAAAAGAGCAAGGATCTCCGCCTGCTCGCGAACCTCGGCACGGCGCTGCTCCGGACCGACGGCGTCCCGGGATTTGCCGCGACGTTGAACGTCGCCTCGGAGTGGCTGGAGACGCACTGGCCGACCCTCTACCCGCTCGTCGACGAAGACGCGATCCTGCGGCGAAACGCGCTGAACTGCTTTGCCGATCCGATGGCGGTGATCGATCGGCTCCGCAAGGTGGCGCTGGTTCGAAGCCGCCAGCACGGCACCTTCAGCCTTCGGGACATCGACGGCGATCGTCCGTTCGACGAGCAGCAGGTGAGCGCCGCATTCGGGTCGATGCCGATTACCGACCTGACCCGGCTTCACGACAGCGTGGCCAGCAGCGTCGCGTCGCTGAAGAAGATCGACGCCAAGATGCGCGAGTCCGCGGGGTCGGACGCGTCACCGGCCTTCGACCAGTTGTCGATGCAGTTGAACAAGATGGGGCAGGCCCTGGGCGCGCGGCTGGCGGCCCACCCGGAGCGTCCTGACGGGGACGGCGCCGCGGTCGAGCCGTCGACCGACGGTGGTGCCAGCCAGGGCCAGGGCGCCGCGCTCGGTCCCGTCAAGTCGCGTCAGGATGCCATCCGCGCGCTCGACGCGGTGTCGGCGTTTTTCAAGCAGACGGAGCCGTCGAGCCCGGTGCCGCTTTTTCTCGAGCGGGCCAAGCGGCTGGTGTCCAAGGACTTTCTGGAAGTGCTGGCAGACATCGCCCCCGAAGCACTGGCGCAGGCGCGCGCTGCCGGCGGGTTGAAAGACAGCGAGCCGTCGTAGGCTCTCAGGGTCGTGCAAGGTTTCTGCGCTGCCGCGCACGCGCGGCGGCGGGGAGGTGGTTCGTGGCCAAGTCGAGCAGTCAGAAATTCATCGCGCGCAATCGGGCGCCGCGGGTGCAGATCGAGTACGACGTGGAGTTGTACGGCGCGGAGAAGAAGATTCAGCTGCCCTTCGTCATGGGCGTCCTCGCCGATCTGTCCGGCAAGCCGGCGGAGCCGCTGCAGGCGGTGGACGATCGGAAGTTCCTCGACATCGACGTCGACAACTTCGACAGCCGGATGAAGGCGCTGAAGCCGCGCGCCGCCTTCCAGGTGCCGAACACGCTCACCGGCGAAGGCAACATCAACGTCGAGCTCACGTTTGAGAGCATGGACGACTTCTCGCCGGCGGCGGTCGCGCGCAAGGTCGACGCGCTCAACAAGCTGCTCGAGGCGCGCGAACAGTTGTCGAATCTCATCACCTATATGGACGGCAAGTCCGGGGCGGAGGATCTCGTGGCCAAGCTCCTGCAGGACCCGACCCTCCTGAAGACGCTCGCGACGACGAAGAATACCCAGGACGAGCCCTCGTCGTAGTTCGCGTCAACTCTCGACCGGAGAACAGAAATGGCTGATCCGAAATCCCAGCAGGACGCCCAGGCGGCAGGCGGCGCGCTTGAAGTCACCGAGTTCGACTCCCTCCTGAGAAAAGAATTCAAGCCGAAGACCGACGAGGCCAAGGAAGCCGTCGCGAAGGCCGTTCGGACGCTGGCGGAGCAGGCGTTGTCGCAGACAACGTTGATTGGCTCCGACGTCGTCAAGTCGATTGAGGCGATCATCGGCGAGCTCGACAAGAAGTTGTCCGAGCAGATCAACCTGATTCTGCACCATCCCGACTTCCAGAAGCTCGAGGGCGGCTGGCGTGGCCTCCACTATCTCGTCAACAACACCGAGACCGACGAGATGCTCAAGATCCGCTTCATGAACATCAGCAAGCAGGATCTCGGGAAGACGTTGAAGAAATACAAGGGCACGGCCTGGGACCAGAGCCCGCTGTTCAAGAAGATTTACGAAGCGGAGTACGGCCAGTTCGGCGGCGAGCCGTTCGGCTGCCTGGTCGGCGACTACTACTTCGACCAGACGCCGCCCGACGCGGAGCTGCTCGGCGAGATGTCGAAGGTCGCCGCGGCCGCGCACACGCCGTTCATCGCCGGCGCGTCGCCGACCGTGATGCAGATGGACAGCTGGCAGGAGCTGGCCAACCCGCGCGACCTGACCAAGATCTTCACCACCCCCGAGTACGCGGCCTGGCGGTCGCTGCGCGAATCCGACGATGCCCGCTACCTGGGCCTGGCGATGCCGCGTTACCTGTCGCGGCTCCCGTATGGCGCCAAGACCAACCCGGTCGAGGAGTTCGACTTCGAGGAAGACACCGGCGCCGCCGATCACAGCCGCTACACCTGGGCGAACGCCGCCTACGCGATGGCGGTCAACATCAACCGCTCGTTCAAGCTCTATGGCTGGTGCTCGCGCATCCGCGGCATCGAGTCGGGCGGCTCGGTCGAAGGGCTGCCGACCCACACTTTCCCGACCGACGATGGCGGCGTCGACATGAAGTGCCCGACCGAGATTGCGATCAGCGACCGGCGCGAGGCGGAGCTGGCGAAGAACGGCTTCATGCCGCTCGTCCACCGCAAGAACTCCGATTTCGCGGCGTTCATCGGCGCGCAGTCGCTGCAGAAGCCGTCCGAGTACGACGATCCGGACGCGACCGCGAACGCGAACTTGTCGGCGCGGCTGCCGTATCTATTTGCATGCTGTCGTTTCGCGCACTACCTGAAATGCATCGTCCGCGACAAGATCGGCTCCTTCAAGGAGCGCGACGACATGCAGGTCTGGTTGCAGAAATGGATCATGAACTACGTTGACGGCGATCCTGCGCACTCCACGGAGACCACCAAGGCACAGAAACCCCTGGCCGCCGCGGAAGTGCAGGTCGAAGAAGTGGAAGGGAACCCCGGCTACTACTCGGCGAAGTTCTTCCTTCGGCCGCACTATCAGCTGGAGGGGTTGACCGTGTCACTTCGCCTGGTGTCGAAGCTGCCGTCGGCCAAAGCCAGTTAAGTTCGAGGAGATCCCCCACACGGAAACCGACCGGAGGACAGGAGCGCGCGTATGGCATCAGACATTTTTGCAAAGATCGGCGACATCAAAGGGGAATCACCCGACGACAAACACAAGGGCGAAATCGAAGTGCTCTCGTGGTCCTGGGGCGTGACGCAGTCGGGCACGATGGCTTACGGCGGCGGCGGCGGCGAGGGCAAGGCGAGCTTCAACGACTTCAACTTCACCCACCACATCGACAAGGCGTCGCCGGTGCTGATGAAGGCGTGCGCCACCGGCGAGCACATCAAGGACGCGACGATCACCGTCCGCAAGGCCGGCAAGGGGCAGCAGGAGTTCCTGATCATCAAGATGGCCGACATCATCATCACCGGCGTCGCGCCGAGCGGTGCGGGTGAGGGCGCGGCAACTGCCGAGCACGTCGCGCTCCAGTTCGCCAAGGTCGACCTCGAGTACAAGCCGCAGAAGGCCGACGGCTCGCTCGACGCCGGCGTCCACTTCAAGTACGACATCAAGGGCAACAAGGAAGGCTAGCCTCTCATTGATCGGCAGCGGGCCGCCGGCGTCGGTATCGGGCGCCGGCGGCATCGCCGCGAGGAGATCGTCATCATGCCAGGCCCATCTCTAGCGACGCCCGTGAGCACCGGCACCGGCGACATGTTCCTGATGGTCAAGGGCGCCAAGCACGGCTTGATCAAGGGGGAATCGCAGGACGACCAGCACAAGGGCGAGATCGAGGTCGTCAGCTGGTCGTGGGGGATGCAGGCCAAGACCAACGTCGGTGGCGGGACCGCGACGGGCAAGGCCATCATCAACGATCTGCGGATCGTCAAGCGCGTCGACAGCGCCTCGACCGCCCTGATGCTGGCGCTGCGGACCAACGAGCCGATCCAGAAAGCCGTGCTGACCCTGCGCAAGGCGGGCAAGAGCCAGCTCGAATACATGAAGGTCACCATCGAGCAGGGACGGGTGATCTCGCTGACCGTCGAGGGCGGCGATCCCAGCGGCGGCGCCGACGTGACCGAGCGGGTCAGCTTCTCGTTCAACAAGATCGAGGTCGAGTACGTACCGCAGAACAAGGACGGCCTGCCGCAGGGCAGCATGACGTTCGCGGACCAGTGGAGCGACCAGGTCTGACCTGTCCTCTCACACTCATCAGGATGTCACGCCATGAGCCTCGCCGCTGTCGCCGAACAGAGCCTGAAGAACGGCGATCCCGTCGGCGCGCTCGCCCAGCTGACGCAGCAGGTGCGCTCCGCGCCGGCTGATCCCAAGCTCCGCGTCTTCCTCTTCCAGCTGCTCTGTGTGCTCGGTCAATGGGACCGTGCGCTCAACCAGTTGAACGTCGCTTCGGGCCTCGATCCGGGCGCCCTCGCCATGGCGCAGACCTACGGCGACGCCGTGCGCTGCGAGGCGATCCGCGACGACGTGTTCGACGGCAAGAAATCGCCGATGATCTTCGGCCAGCCCGATCAGTGGCTGGCGCTCCTGATCGAATCGCTGCTGGCCGCCGGCCACGGTGAGCAGGACCGATCGCTGCAGCTCAGGGCGACCGCCTTCGAAGAGGCGCCGGCGACGCCCGGCGACATCAACGGCGAGCCGTTCACGTGGATCGCCGACGCCGACTCGCGCATCGGCCCGGTGCTCGAAGCGGTGATCAACGGCCGGTATTACTGGGTGCCGTTCTCCCGGTTGACCAAGGTGCAGATCGAGGCGCCCGAGGACCTGCGCGACTTCGTCTGGATGCCGGCGCACCTCGAGTTCGAGAACGGCGGCGAATCGGTGGCGCTCATCCCGACCCGCTATGCCGGGTCGGCGGCGTCGAGCGACGGCCTGGTCGCGCTGGCGCGCAAGACCGTGTGGGAGGAAATCGCGCCGGACACGCACCGCGGTCTCGGCCAGCGGATCATCACGACAGACGCCGCCGACGTGCCGCTGATGGAGGTGCGCACGATCTCGTTGACGGCACCTGTCGAGGCGGCGGACCTCGCCGGCGGCCATGGCTGACGACCTGTTGCCGCTGGAACGGCTGCAGCCGGCGCTGCTCGACCGCCTGACCGACGACGAACCGGAGAAGAAGCAGGAACCGCGCGAGGCGCGGGTGCTGTCCAAGCGGCGGCTTCGGGAGTCGGTGCTGCGCGATCTTGGCTGGCTGTTCAACACGACGCAGCTGCAGGCGCCGGCGGCGCTGGTGAAGGCGCCGCTGGTGCGCCACTCGGTGGTGAATTTCGGCCTGCCGGTGATGTCCGGGAAAGTCGCCTCGTCGCTCGATGTCACCGACCTCACGCGCGCGCTCCGCGAGGCGATCCTCACCTTCGAGCCGCGCATCCTGGCGGCGACCCTGGAGATTCGCACGCTGATGGAGGCGGGCGACCTCGATCACCACAACGTCATCGGCGTCGAGATCCACGGCGAGCTCTGGGCGCAGCCGGTGCCGATGGAGTTCCTGGTGCGGACCGACTTCGATCTCGAAACCGGCAAAGTGCGAATCACGGATCTCATCGCGCCGCCGCGAGTGGCGTGATGGACCCGCGCCTGCTCCAGTATTACAACCTCGAGCTGCAGCACCTGCGTGAGACCGGTGCCGAATTCGCGCGCGAGTTCCCGAAAATTGCCGCCCGCCTCGGCATGCACGATCTGGAAGTGGCCGATCCCTACGTCGAGCGGCTGCTCGAGGGCGTTGGCTTTCTCGCCGCGCGCGTCCAGCTCAAGATCGACGCCGAGTTCCCGCGCTTCACCCAGGCGCTGCTCGAGATCGTCTACCCGCACTATCTCGCGCCGACCCCGTCGATGCTGGTCGCGCAGCTGCGGCCCAACGCCAACGATCCGAACCTGGCCGGCGGGCCGATGGTGCCGCGCGGCAGCATGTTGTCGGGAGCGCTGACCTCCGACGATGTCACCGCGTGTGAATTCCGCACCGCGCACGACGTCGCGCTGTGGCCGCTCGAGATCGTGTCGGCGAGCTACTTCTCGTTCGCGCCCGACCTGCCGCTGAACGCGCTGCCGATCGCGCAGCGGATCAAGGGCGGTCTCCGGATCCGGCTGAAGGCGACCTCGGGCGT
>Ga0075421_100008336_pt1 | contig 12725 bp, 14 predicted proteins | sample SoiMetdeltSBSDD5_FD_75292 | JGI IMG/M metagenome (GOLD analysis project Ga0075421, IMG submission 75292) | Bulk soil microbial communities from a Populus tree surrounding site in Tennessee, USA - Soil MetaG P. deltoides SBSDD5 | ecosystem: Environmental > Terrestrial > Soil > Tree plantation... | reverse complement strand
AGATGCGTCGGACGTTGTTCAGGAAATCTTCCTCAAGGTCTTTCGCAACATTAACGGCTTTAAAGGCGAATCTTCTCTGAAAACCTGGATCTTCAGAATCGCGTTCTCGGAGATCCTGAACCGGCTGCGATGGTGGAAGCGCCGATATCGACATGCCACCGTATCGCTGGACGAAGATCAGAACGGCAATGGGCACGGCTATCGCCTCAGCGATGCGACACCTGGACCGGAGCAGATTCTCCAGTCCAAAGAGCAGGAGCAGGCGATCCAGCAGGCGCTGAAAAAGCTTTCGAGCGACCATCGCTCGATCATCATTCTCCGTGACATTGAAGGATTCTCTTACGGAGAGATCGCCGAAGTGCTTGGAGTTTCTATTGGAACCGTCAAAAGTCGTCTCGCAAGAGCGCGGGCTGATCTAAAGAAGTCGCTCATGAGGTATTTGTCGGTTCAACGGGTGTGACGCGGGCTTGCGGAGAAGTCCGCAGAGGTAGCTTTATGAAAGAAGTCAGTTCGAACATTGCGATTCTCACGAAGCAGGCCGGCAAACTTTTTAGCCGGACCGAGCAAACGCTGGATTGTGACGGTGCACGGCAATTGATGAGTCCGTTCATTGACTCCATGGCCTCGCCGTCCGAAGTGGCGAAGCTTGAACTGCATCTCGTGAAATGCGAACCCTGTCAGAGGCAGCTTCAATCGTTCATCTCTGTTCGCAATTTCCTCGCCGGCGTCGAGCAGCCGGCAGCGCCAGAAGATCTGGTGCTGGAATCCCGTGTGAGGTTGTCGCAGGAACGGCATAAGAACTACTTCGAGAGACTCGAGAACCGATTATCGAACGTTCTCCGCCCACTGGCTCTCCCAGCAATCGGCGGAGTTTCCTTGACTATGTTGTTTTTTGGAATCGTGTTGGGTGCAATGCTTTCCAATACGACAGTCATGGCTCACGACCGTATTTCCGCTCATGAAGAGCGGGCGCTGGTAGCCCTGTTCAAGCCCGTCAGAACGACCAGCCTGACCATGAAGCGCTTTGCAACAAGCGATCCGCAGGATTTCGATGAGCCGTTGATGATCGAAACTCACGTCGGCGACACCGGCAAGGTGCTCGACTACGTTGTCATCAACGGAACGGAAACGCCTGAAATCACGCGCTGGATTCGCGAACAGCTCGTGCTGGCGGAATTCAAACCGGCGACCGCATTCGGCAAGCCGATCGATTCGAAGATCATCCTCTCGTTTGTTGCGGTGAGATCACTGTAGGCGCTCTGCGAGCGCCCTGGGCGGTCATATACCGCCCCTACAGCGAGATCACGCGGCCCACAGCGTCAGCAACGCGGTTAGCGACTTTACCCGTTCCTAATTGCCGTCTTAGCAATTCGTAGTTTCCCCGAATCTTCGACTGCGCCCATACATCGTCCATCAATCGAAGTGTTACTTTTGCCACGGAGTCCGCGGTGAACTTGTCTTGAAACAACTCCGGGACTACTTCCTCGCCCAGGATGATATTGACGATCCCGAAGAGCCGCACCTTCAGTAGGAACTTACCCAGGAACCAGGTGGCGCCGGAGATTCGGTAAACGATCACTTCGGGCGTACCCAGCAAGGCAGTCTCCAGTGTCGCCGTTCCACTGGCGACCATCGCCGCCCGCGCATAACGAATCGAGTTGTAGGTTTCGCCTTCCACCACAGTGACGGGCCGTCCCTTGACGATTTGATCAATCAGTCCGCGCCTCAGACCTGACGCCATCGGCAACACAAACTGCACGTCGGGTTTGGTTGCCGCGATTTGCGAGGCCGCCTCGCAGAGCGTCGGAAGAATGTATTGAACTTCCTTCTTGCGGCTGCCGGGAAGCATGGCAACGATCGGTTTCCGCTCGTCGAGGTTGTATTCCTTGCAAAACGCTTCCTTGGTTTTCGTGGGTTTGACCATATCGATCAGCGGATGGCCCACGAATTCCACGTCCACGCCGGCTTTCCTGTAGATTTCCTCCTCGAAAGGAAAAATGACGAGCATCTTGTCCACGAGTTCGCGAATTTGATTCACCCGTCCTTCACGCCAGGCCCAGACCTGCGGACTGATGTAATACACGACAGGGATACCGGCGTTCTTCAGGCGCTTTGCCAGACGGAGATTGAAGTCGGGAAAATCGATCAGAATGGCTGCATCCGGCGGTTCCGTTTCGACGCGATCTGCCAGTTTGTGAAAGACGCGGTAGAGGGAGCCGAAATAACTGACCGCTTCGAATGGTCCGACGACGGCCGTGTGGCTGATGTCGCCTTCGAGACGAACACCAGCGGAGCGCATGCGCGTTCCGCCCAATCCGAAAACCGATGCGCCCGGAAACTGCCTCATCAGCGCGCGTGCAACTTCCGCGCCGTACATGTCTCCGGAGGCTTCCCCTGCAACGATCAGGAATCGATACGACTTCACGGAACGCGTTTCTTTAATTGCAGAAACTGCGGGATCGAACTGGAGATTTCGGTGGATTCAACCCAGATATACATCTGGTCGCTGGCTCGGCCGATGGCGACGACTTTGTATTCGCCCAGCGGGATGTCTTTGAATTCGAACTTGCCGTCGGGCCCGCTCATACCGCGGAACCTGGAAATCGCGGGTCCAAGATCTCGGCTCATGCGAGACACGACAAACTGCAAAGATTCCTGATAAGCCGACTTGGTCAGTTCGAAAAACAATTCTTTCTTTTGTGCCAATGCCGGTTTGTACCGTTCCCAATAAAGATCCAGGCGCTTCTGAACGTCGGTATTCCACATTTCCACGTACTGCGGTGCCAGCAAGATGACCTGGAGCGGCTGATTGATTGTGGTTTTTTCTGGTGGAACGACAGTGCCGGCGATCAACCCAGTTTGCGGTTCAGCCTCTTTTGCTGGTTTCTGTCCAATCAGGAGAAGCGCGGCAAGAAGCAGAGGCTTAAACATGGGTAGATTCTCTCACAAACGAATCCTTAACTGTAGGCGCGGTCTGTGACCGCGCAGGGCGCTCACAGAGCGCCCCTACAGTCAGGGATTACGAGGGACTACGGAACGATCGTGGCTTTCTTGACGTAATCGAGCTTCGGGAAAGCCTTTTCCAGGTACGCGTTGCCCTGGGCCTGAATCTGGCCTTGATCCGGTTTCTCGCGGTCTACACTGTAAATCTTGTCAACGACATCCATTCCGGTGGTGATTCGGCCGAACGGCGAGAAGCCCTGGCCATCCAGGAAGGAGTTGTCCTTGAAGTTAATGAAGACCTGAGTGGTGCGAGTGTTGGGGCCGGCTGTGGCAAATGTCACGTATCCGCGCTTATTGCTTTCCTTGACCGGATCGTCGGGGATTCGTGCCGCGCGCCAGGGCGCTGAAACAGCCGGATCGCCGTGGATACCAAACTGGACCATGAAATCCGGAACGACTCTGAAGAATCGGCAATCGTCGAAGAATCCATTCTTCACCATGTTGTAGAACCGGTCGGCGCCGTTGGGCGCCCACGCGCGATGCACTTCAACGACGAAGTGTTTGCCGTTGCTAAGCTCGAAATCTGCCTTGAACGTTTCTGGCGCTTTGTCTTTTAATGCCGACGGATTCTTTAGCACAGCGTTTCCTCCCGTTTGACCGGCCGCCACGATGGCGAAGATCCCAATCATCACAACCATACCGATAAACGTCGATTTCATGTAATCCCTCCTGAAAACCTACACGTGACATGTTAGGGAGACCATCCTATGCAGTCAACTTTTGAAAATCTGTTACGGATTTGGAATTCGGCGAATGTGACGTTATGCTGCGTCATCCAACTGCAGCAGGAGCGATCCAATGACCGGTAGAAAAACGATTATCGCCGCAGCAATGGTGATCGTGGCATTCATCATCGTCGTATTAGGTCAATCGAAGACCCACGAGTTGAAACTGACCCCGCAGAACATTCACTGGGGTTATTACGACGCCAAGGTCAAGCCGGTCCTGCGTATCAACTCAGGCGATACTGTACGCGTCGAGACCATGGTTGCGCGAGGCGTGGAGAGGCTGCGGCTTGCGGGTGCGAAGGAGGAGGAGATTCCGGCTTCGCTAAAGGCCGTGGAAGAAGCCGTAAAGGATCGCGGTCCGGGTCCGCATCCGATGACCGGCCCGATCTATGTTGAAAACGCCGAAACCGGCGATTCGCTCGAAGTCAAAATCCAGAACATCGAGTTCCTTCATCCATACGGCGTGGCTGCCTTCCTGCCAGGTGGCGGCACGCTGCCGGACGATTTTCCGTATGCCGGGTTGAAGCTGATCCGCGTGAATGAGAGAGCCGGCACGGCGGATTTCGGGCCGGGTATCACTCTAAAACTGGCGCCGTTCTTCGGGTCGATCGGTGTCGCACCGCCGGTTCTTGCCGGTCGCGTTTCAAGCGGTCCTCCGGGCCCCCACGTCGGAAACCTCGATAACAAGGATTTGGTTGTCGGAACCTCCTTGTTCCTGCCGGTGCATGTGGCGGGTGGACTTCTGTCGATCGGGGATGGTCACGGCTTACAAGGCGACGGCGAAGTTTCGGGAACCGCGCTCGAAACCTCGCTGCGTGGAAACGTGCAGGTCGTGCTGCACAAGGGCAAGACGCTGCTCTGGCCGCGCGCCGAAACCCCGACACACTACATCACCATGGGACTTCACGAGGACCTGGATCAAGCGTCGAGAATCGCCGTGAAGGAGATGGTCGATTTTCTGGTCACCGAGAAAAAAATGAAGCCGGCCGATGCCTACATGCTGTGTTCCCTCGCAGTGGACCTCCGCGTGACACAGACAGTAGACGTGACAAAAGGGGTTCACGCCATGTTACCCAAGTCGATCTTCAAATAAGAGCTCCCCTCCTGGAACAGGAGGGGACGCTGCGCCAACGGCGCAGCTGGGGTGGTCAGTCGAGGGCGATTGTGTGTGAGCGACCACCCCGGCGCTTCGCGCCACCCCTCCTGTGCCAGGAGGGGAGCTCCCGCACAGCAGCAGAATTAGGAATGGTCGGATCCGTTTTTCTTGAAGTATTCGCGTCCCCGTGGATTCCCGTAGGCCCCTCGTGCGCCTCGTAAATTTCTTTTCAAATCCTGTTTACAAAAGAGCATCCCGAAAATGTAATGCTCGTCAACGGAGTAAGACATATGGCTTTCAACGTTGGAGACGTTGTTCAAATCTGTAACGCCGACGCACGACGCAGCGGCAAGGTAGCACGCATCGAGTGGGTTCTCCCCAATAGACTTTCCCAGCAGGATTTCCAGGAATATGTCGTTGAGTTTCCCAATGATTTGGATCGGTTCAGGTTCTGTGTCTACCGTGAATACGAACTGCGAAGGGCAAGTACAGTCTAGGAGGGATCCGATGAGAAATCTCACTCTTGGCGGCCGTGTACGAGTGAACGTGCACAATCCGTCTTTCAATTGCCGGATCGGCAGAATCGTTCATATCGCTCGCCCGTTTGTGGCCGACGATCAAATGAAATCAGAAGCGCTGATGAAAATGCCGCTCTACGATGTGGAGTTGGAAGACGGCAGTCATCAGAAGTGCCGCGGCCTGGATTTGGAAACCGCCAATCCGGCCGGCGAAGCTTAGGCGCTATTTCCAACGAACCAGAATGGTTTCGCGGTCGAACAGGGCAACCCCCACCCCCAACACAACCAGGTCGATGATCGCCAGCGCTACTGCGGCGCTCATCACGACCGGCAGGTTTAAGAAATAGAGACCCTGGAGCTGCGCCGTAAACAGCGCGATGATCGGCAGGATGAACAGTCCGCCGATCTGCTGTGCGGTCCGCGGATCATTCGCACGCGACGAAACGATCACGCCCAGACTGAGCCCTAGTACAGCCACCAGCGGACATATCACTGCGATCAGCATCATCGTCACGCCTGTTAACACGTTCGGCAGCACCTGCGGCAGCGCGATAATGCTGATCGCCAGTGAATACAGGCCGAACAGAATCCACGTCAAAAACACCGCCGGCAAAGCCGCACTCAGGCTTTTGGCAAGCATCAGTTGCGCCGAAGTAATGGGAGTAGCAAGAAGCGGCTCGAGGCTGCGAGTCTGCTTTTCTCCGATGATGCTGTGCGAAGCGATCGCCAACGCGGTGATGACCGGAATCATCAGCATGAAGACAACGAACTGCCGGAAGATGAAAATCTGCCCAAGCGCGGCGGCCGGCAGGTCCTTCAAGTCCGGTGACATACGCACAATGATCTCGCCCATTTGGCCAGGCGACAGTTGACCGCTCCGGCCTCGTATCGCACTCCTTCCTATCATCAGTGGAATGATCAGGAAGAGGACCGAAGGCAGCAGCGACGAGAACAACAGCGTCCGATTGCGCAGGATGTCTGCTATTTCCTTTGCGATGATGGCGCGTATGGCTCTCATGAAGGTTCCTCGCTTTGCGACTCGTCCATGAGGCGAAGATAGATGTCGGAGAGCGAGTGTTGCTCTTCGACCACCGTTTGAATGTCGGCTCCTGCTTCCACAAGTTTCCGGATCAAAACAGGATTCTGCGTTTCGGGTTCGTCTACCTGAACGAATAAGCGGGCTTCGTCGGAATCCACGGTGCGTACGAAATCGAGGGAACGAATCGCGTCGGCGAAAGCAGGGTTCTGCGCGCGAAGCTTGATCACCACTCGTCGTCCGAACAACCGGTGGCGAAGCGCTTCCGGTTTGTCGATGGCGACAGAACGCGTTTTGAGTACCGCGATGCGGTCGCAAAGCCGTTCCGCTTCGTCGAGATTGTGTGTGCAGAGGAGAATCGTGCGGCCTTCGCCTTTGAACTGCAGGATCAATTCGCGCACGGATTGGGTGACCTGCGGATCGAGGCCGGAGGTCGGCTCGTCGAGCAAAAGGATCCGTGGCTCGTGAACGAGCGCACGTGCCAGCGCCAGCTTCTGCTTCATGCCTTTGGAGAAGCTGCCGGCGCGATCGTTGCGGCGATCCCACAACCCGACAACTTTCAAATACTTTTCCACCTGCCGCGAAACTTCCTGCACGCCATAGAGCTCGGCGAAGAATTCCAGGTTCTTTGTCGCGGACAAACGCTCGTAGAGACCAGGGACTTCAGTCGTGATTCCGATTGTGCGCCGGATCTCCTCGTCGGCTTCGCCGATCTTGAAACCGGCGATTTCCGCTTCTCCGGAGCTTGGCCGAATCAAACAGGCCAACATTCGAGAAGTTGTGGTTTTACCTGCGCCGTTCGGCCCAAGCAGTCCGAGCACTTCGCCGGCTTTGACGTCGAGCGTCAGGCGATCAACGGCCAGCTTTCCGTCAAATTGTTTGGTGAGATCTCGAGTATGAATCACCTTTTCGGTGGCAAATATTGTTTATCGATGATTGCGATCACAACATAATTCGGATCCACCATTTCGGTCAGGTGAATTCGCGCGATCTTCGAAAGCAACTCGTAGGCATCGAGTTCGGATATCGCGTAGTCCTTGTGGAGCCAGCTGACGAGTTCCGTAAAAGCGATTCTTAACGCATCGTCGAGCGGCCGATAGGCGCCGACCGTCATCAACGAAGTCGCGTTTTCGAAGCGCGGCCATTTCGTCGCCTGTCCTTTGATCAAATCGACCTGGATGCGCGCGCGTAGCGGAACTTCAATACCGGTGCCGGCCACTTCACCATCGCCTTGCGCGGCGTGACCATCGCCCATGTATAGAAGTGCCCCAGCAACGTTGACCGGCAGATAAAGAGTGTGCCCAACACTCGCCTCAGGCGCGTCCATGTTGCCGCCCCACTCGCCGGGCGTAATCGACATGCGGGACTCTCCTCCCGGAGGAGCGACGCCGATACAACCGAAAAAGTTTTTGATCGGAATCTTGATGGTGAGACTGGAGTCGTTGGCACGATACGTCGCAGTGTTGTTGGCTTCGTCGATATCGTAGAACCAGATCTTCTCCGGCAGGTCCGGATGCAACATCGGCGTATACGACGTCTTGTTCAACGCACCAAAACCCGGGCCCAATGCCCCTACACCCTGCGTGCCGTCGACTTTGAGCTCGATGAACTTCACCACCAGCGTATCGCCCGGCTGCGCTCCCTCGATGTAGAACGGTCCGGTCAGCGGGTTATCTCCCTTGACCAAAGCTAACGTGTCGCCCTTCTTCTTGATCGCGTTGCCGAAAGCATCGAGCGTGTTGGTCTCGATGATGTCGCCCGGACGAACCCGCGCCACCGGCTCCGCGGGCCCATACACGTATTTCACATTGTTGATATTCGCTTCGTATCGAATGACGCGGAATTGCCCTGCATTTTGCAGCAGCAAAAGAGACGCTAGAGCCATGGTCAGCATGGGACCTCCGGTGTTGGCATATTATGCATCTTGCCAAACCGAAACACGCGGGCATAAAGCCCGCGGCTACGAGGTTCACGTTACGATCAGCCCCGTAGCCGCGGGCTTTATGCCCGCGTGTTTCGGTTTCGCAAATTGTTTACTTCAATCGCTCGATTTTTGCCCCAACCGATCGCAGCTTTTCCTCGATCTTTTCGTACCCGCGATCGAGGTGGTACACGCGATCGACAATCGTGTAGCCGTCCGCGACCAAGCCGGCCAGCACCAACGACGCACTGGCACGCAGGTCCGACGCGATCACCGTCGCTCCGGTCAATTTGGTTCTACCCGCGACGATTGCGCGAGATCCGTCGAGGCGGATATTCGCTCCCATGCGCATCAATTCGCTGGCGTGCATGTACCGATTCTCGAAGATGCTTTCATTGATCAGCGAGATACCGTTCGCCTGAGTCATGAGAGCCATGTACTGGGCCTGCATGTCTGTTGCAAAGCCTGGATATTCGTGAGTTGTGACGTCCGAGGGAGAAAGATCGTGAGGTCCGTACACGACGATCCGATTGTTGCCCGCCTCAATCGCAACGCCGTTTTCTCGAAGTTTCTCGATGATGGTTTCGACGTGCTCCGGGATCACATCGGTCAATTCGAGCTCACCGCCGGTGATGGCGCCTGCCACGATAAACGTGCCGGTTTCGATGCGGTCCGGAATAACGCGATGCGTGGTGCCTTTCAGCTCCCGGATTCCGTCGATGATGATCTTCGGTGTTCCGGCGCCCTCAATCGATGCACCCATTTTCTTCAGCAGTTCCGCTAGATCAACGACCTCGGGCTCCATCGCAGCGTTTTCCAGAATCGTGCGTCCCTCGGCCAGCGTCGCAGCCATCATCAGGTTCTCCGTGCCGGTCACCGTGACGCGATCGAAAACAACCTCAGTGCCTTTCAAGCGTTCACAGGTTGCCTCGACGTAGCCGTGTTCGGTGCGAACTTGCGCGCCGAGTTTTTCGAAACCCTTCAGATGCAGGTTGATGGGTCGCGAGCCGATCGCGCAACCGCCCGGCATCGAGACTCGGGCGCGGCCTGTCCTGGCGAGCAGGGGTCCAAGGACGAGTACCGAAGCGCGCATCGTTTTTACCAAATCGTACGGCGCTTCAATGGATTCAACTTTCGGAATCTGCAACCGGACGCCGTGATTCGAGTCGAACTCAACTTTTGTGCCAAGCTCTCGCAGCAGGCGCCGCATCGTGTAAATGTCATTAACGAGGGGAACGTTTTCGAGAACCAGCTCTTCAGCCGTCAGCAACGAGGCAGCCATTGTCGGAAGCGCGGAGTTTTTCGCGCCGCTGATTCGGACCTTGCCTTGAAGTTCCTTGCCGCCTTGAATTCTTAATTTGTCCATATTTTGATTGTCACCGCTCGAACACCAGTTTGCCGCCGACGAATGTTTTCATGACCCGCAGACTCGCGTCGAGGACCGTAATGTCGGCATCGGCGCCGACCTCCAGTACACCTTTACCACGAAGGCCAAGCGCTGTCGCGGGGTTATGCGTGAGGGCGCGCAGAGCATCCTGTAACGAGAAGCCGGTCCATACCAAAAAGTTTTTCAACGCGATATCTTGAGTCAGTGTGCTACCGGCAAGCCGGTTTTCGTTGTCGCGGCACACTCCGCCGGCAACGGTCACGGTGCCCATTCCCAGCCGGTATTCGCCGTCCGGCATGCCGGTCGCACTGATTGCATCTGAAACGAGGAGAATCCGCTCCGCTCGTTTGGCGCGGGCAAAGAACTTAATCACGGCCGGAGCAACGTGCACGCCATCGGCAATAATCTCGGCGAAGACGCGGTCGTCCGATAAAACGGATCCCACAATGCCCGGATCGCGGTGAGTCAATTCACGCATCGCATTGAAGGTGTGAACTGCATAGCAAACACCGTGATTCGCTGCGGCTTGCGCCTCATCGAACGAAGCATTGGAGTGTCCCATCGCGACGCGAACTTCGGATCGCTTTGCCTCCTCAGTCAACTCGGCGGCGCCGGGAAGTTCCGGAGCGAGCGTCAGCAGACGGATTGCGGATCCAGACGCCGCTGTCCATTCACGAAACAACTGGATGTCGGGATTCCGCACGTTAGCAGACTTGTGCGTGCCGCGTTTGTTGGGATTGATGAACGGACCCTCAAGATGTATGCCCAAGGGCCGAGCTCCCGCGAATGTTTCGCCGATCAGCTTTCCGATACCCTGCACAGCCGATGTCAGCACTTCGACCGAAGAGGAGACGGTCGTCGGCAGAAACGAAGTTGTCCCATGGTGAGCGAGAACGCGGCTGACCGTGTTCAGCGCCTCGTAGGTGCCCTCCATGACGTCCACGCCGCCACAACCGTGGATGTGGGGTTCAATGAAACCAGGCACGACGATCATGTTGCCGGTGTCGATTTTTGTCGCTGTCGGTGGCACGGGGATCCGCTCCGCCGGCCCGACGTCTGCAATCAGTTCATCTTCAATAATGATGCGGCCGGGGGAGTGTTCAACATCGGGAGTGAAAAGTGTGCCGGCATCGATCGCGAAAACGGTTTTACTCACGACCGGTCCCGAGGTGTGCGACCACTCTTCTGAGATTCCCGCCATTTTCTGAGAGAAGCTTCTCAGCGTGTTTCCGGTCGCAGGACAATGCGCCCATCACGACGGCAACTTTAAGGTCGCCTCCCGAGTTTTCGACCAGCTTCTTCAATTCGTCGTCATGAAGGCCGAGAATCTCGCGAAGGACCTGCACTCCGCGATCTCGGAGTTTTTGATTGGTCATCGCGACGTTGATCATCCAGTTGCTGTAGGTCATGCCGAGCCGGACCATCGTCGCCGTGCTGATCATGTTCAGCGCCATCTTTTGCGCGGTCCCGGATTTCATGCGAGTCGAACCGGTGATGACTTCGGGGCCGACGGGAAGGTTGACTGTGACATCCGCCATCTTTGACATCGGACTGCCAATCACCGAAACAATCGCTACTGTTTTGGCGCTGCGCGACCGCGCGAATTCGAGAGCGCTGAGGGTGTAGCGCGTGTGGCCGCTCGCCGCGAGTCCGATCACGATATCCAGATTTGAAACCTTCTTGGCTTTAAGGTCGGTCACCGCCTGTTCCGTATCGTCTTCAGCATCCTCTTTGGCCTGGGCGAATGCCTTCGCGCCGCCGGCGAACACTGCCTGAATCGTTTCCGCGGAAACACCAAAGGTCGGCGGACACTCTGCTGCATCCAGTAGGGCCAGACGGCCGCTGGTCCCGGCGCCGACGTAAAGGACTCTGCCGCCGCTTTTGATGGCGTCCACGGCGAGATCAACGACTTTGACGAGTTCGGGTATTGCGACACCGACAACGTTCGCGACCGATGCGTCTTCTGTGTTGATGATTCTCAAAATGCGTTCTGTAGGATACAGGTCGATGTCGACGGAACGTGGATTTCGTCTTTCTGTGCTCATCTGGTTGGGGCAGATTGGCCCAATCCGCAATAGACGCACTGGACCGGCGAGGGTTTCAAAACGAGCATAGCTTCTATATTCTATTTCGCAGCATGTCCGAAGTCGATGTCAGCATCCGCCGCGCCGAGAATCTCGATGATTACCTTGCCTGTGTCAATCTGCAGAAGCAGGTCTGGGGCTATACCGAGATGGAGGACGTCGCCGCGCAACCGATACTGATGATCGGCAATCGGTTTGGCGGGAATCTGCTGGTGGCCACGGACCGGTCCGGCCGCTACATCGGGTTTTCGTTCGCCATGCCGGGTTGGAAGCAGGACAAACAGCGGTTCTGGTGGTCGCACATGACGGCGGTCATCACGGACTACCGGAATCGGGATGTCGGCCTGGCGCTGAAGCTGCGGCAACGGGAAGAAGCCCTGGCCGCGGGGATCGACCGGATCGAATGGACGTTCGATCCGATGCAGGCGATGAACGCGTATTTCAACATCCGCAAGCTGGGCGTGATTGTCCACGAGTACGAAGAGAACGTTTATGGATACACGAGCAGCCCGCTGCATAGCGGTCTGCCGACAGACCGCTTCGTTGCCGAATGGAACCTCGACTCCGACCACGTGAAGAGCCGCTTAGGAGACCCCGCGGTTATTCTTCGCGATATTGATCGCATGCCGGTTGTGAATCGAGGAGGCAGTGCGCCGGACTTATCGCTTGACGACAGTCCGCTATTGTTGGAGATCCCAGCGGACTTGAGCGCGCTCAAAACCGCCGATCTCGGCAAAGCGAAACAGTGGCAGGATGGCGTGCGAAAGGCTTGCCTGCACTACTTCCATCGCGGATATGCAATAACCGATTTCATTCGCGTCGGCGCCCCGCCGCAGACGTTCTACGTCCTGGAAACGGAAGTCGGGCGGTCGTAGACCGCCCCTACAGCTAAGACGTGAACTGTAGGCGCGCTCTGTGAGCGCGCGCGATGTTTACTTCACGAGACGGATTT
>Ga0075421_100008335_pt1 | contig 12725 bp, 9 predicted proteins | sample SoiMetdeltSBSDD5_FD_75292 | JGI IMG/M metagenome (GOLD analysis project Ga0075421, IMG submission 75292) | Bulk soil microbial communities from a Populus tree surrounding site in Tennessee, USA - Soil MetaG P. deltoides SBSDD5 | ecosystem: Environmental > Terrestrial > Soil > Tree plantation... | reverse complement strand
GCGGTTCAATACGATCCCGTCCGGCAGCGGCGAATTCGCGCAGGTAGTTGATGAGGTTCGCGCGCGCGTCGACGTAGCTGCGAGGCACCTCCGGACTGAGGTACGCCTGAATCAGCACCGGCTTCTTTGGGTCGAGACCTTGCAGCAGTTTCACGGTGCCAGGAGCGAGCGAGTGGATCTGTTCGCTGGTGACGTCCATGCGCGAGCCAAGGCGGGCGGCGATGAGCGTGACAGCTCCGGCGGCGACGAGCAAAGCAATAGTGCGCGCGGCGTAGTGGCGTCCCAAAGCGGAAGTTCGCCAACGGCGCCGCTCGGTCAATCGCACGCAGAGATAGAGTACGGCGGCCGCGAGCAGAACGAAGTAGGCAATGGGACCGGCGGACACGACGCCGGCCGAAAAATCGCGAAACTGTTCCGGCACGGAGAGCTGTTCGAATATGCGCTGCCACGGTCCCTGCACAACCGCGCCTGCATATCGGAACATTACCGGGCCCGCGCACAGCGCCGCGCCGGCGATGAAGGCCACCGTCAAATTCTCAGTTGCCTGCGAGGCGAGCAACCCAAGTGGCAGCAGCGCCGCGCCCATTAACCAATAGCCGAAATAGGTAGAGACGATCAAGCCTGGGTCCGGTGAGCCGAGCCAACTGAGCACGACGACGTGGCTCAGAGAGAAGACCAGAGCGACCGTGTAGATACCGAGCGCGGCGGCGTATTTGCCGAGGATGATTTCCAGGCCGCTTGCGGGCAAGGTAAGCAGTAGCTCCTCGGTTCCCTGTTTGCGTTCTTCGGCCCATAGGCCCATCGTGATTGAGGGAATGAGGAAGATGAGCAGGTAGGGGAACCAGGCGTTAAGCGGGTCGAGATTGGCGAGATTGCTAAGGAAAAATCGCTCCTGCCAGAATGCTGCCACCGCGCTGACAAAGACAAAGAGCGTGATGAAGACGTAGCCCGCTGGCGATCCGAAGTAGGAAGAGAATTCGCGCCGGGCGACAGCGCGCACCACATGCAACCGCATCAGGCACTCGCTCCCGTCAGGCGATAGAAGGCGGCATCCATACCTTCACCAGCCGAGAGTTCAGCAGGCTCGCCATCGAAGACGACGCGGCCGGCATTGATTAGGATCACGCGCCCCGCGACCGCCTCAACCTCCTGCAGAATGTGCGTCGACAGCAGAATTGTTTTCGTCTGGCCGAGTTCGCGAATGAGGCTGCGTACGTCGCGGATCTGATTCGGATCGAGACCCGTGGTGGGCTCATCCATGATGAGCACGTCCGGCTCATGCAGCAACACTTGAGCCATGCCGGCGCGCTGACGATAACCTTTCGACAACTTGCTGATCGATTTCTCAAGCACCTCGTGTAACGCGCACAGCTCGACGACAGCGTCGATGCGCGCACGCAGCCGCGTGCTCGACATGCCCCGCGCCTGGCCAAAAAAGCGCAGCAGGCTGAGCGGCGTCATCTCCGGATAGAGAGGTCCATTCTCGGGCAGGTAGCCCAGCCGCGCAACCGCGTCTTCCCGCGCGGTGAGGACATCGAACCCGGCAATGCGCGCCGTGCCCTCGCTCGGGGCCAGGTAGCCGGTAAGCATCTTCATCGTTGTCGACTTGCCAGCGCCGTTCGGCCCCAGGAAGGCCACCACCTGGCCTCGGGGAATGGAAAAGGTGACGTCTCGCGTGGCGGCAAAGTCGCCGTAATACTTGCTGAGGCCGATGGCCTCGATCATTGCCTCGCTCATATTGTCAGAATCCGCCGTGTGCGATGCGCCCCCAGCACAGCGCACGGCTAACCTCAATTATAGCGGGACTGGCGGGGTCCGACCGCGGCGATCCGGCTTGTTGATATAGTCGGCACCATGATGCCGCGCTTGTTCGTGACTGGTTTGACGGTTGCCTGTTCGCTCGTCCTGGCCGAAGACTGGCCGCAGTGGCGCGGGTCGAACCGGACTGGCATTTCGCAGGAGAAAGGCCTGCTGCAAGAGTGGCCCAAAGAAGGCCCGAAACAACTGTGGCACGTGACTGGAATCGGCGATGGATATGGGGCTCCGGCCGTAGCGCGCGGACGCATCTATGTGCTGGCGAATCGCGGGATGGACGAGGAATTCGTCAAGGCGCTTTCGGCGGACGACGGCAAGACGCTGTGGACGACGAAGCTGGGCGCCGTGGGGAATCCCAATCAACAGCCGCCTTACCCCATGGCACGCTCGACCCCTTCAATCGATGGCGAGTTTCTCTACGCGTTCAGCTCCGATGGCGACCTCGCTTGCCTGGCGCTTGCCAGCGGCAAGATCGCATGGCAGAAGAACGTACGCAAAGAGTTCGGCGGCACGCCGGGCACTTGGGCGTATTCAGAATCGCCGCTGATCGATGGCGACACGGTCGTGGTCACGCCTGGAGGCGCCGACGCAACGATGCTTGCGTTGAATAAGAAGACGGGCGACCTGATTTGGAAGTCGGCCATTCCAGGAGGCGATAGGGCGGCTTACTCGTCGGTGATCGCGCACGAATCGGCCGGCCGGAAGCAATACATCCAGTTTCTAGACAAAGGTGTTGTCGGAGTCGATGCGAAGACCGGCAAATTCCTGTGGCGCTATACGCAAACCAGCGGCGGTCCGGCCAACATCGCCACGCCCATTGCGCGCGGCAACTATGTCTACAGCACAAACGCGAGGCGCTTCGGCGGAGGCCTGGTGCAGCTGACGGCAGTGAACGACGGCATAACGATGGAGCAGGTGTACTTCGAGCGCGACCTTCCGAACTCCCTCGGCGGACAGGTGTTGCTGGGCGATTTTATCTATGGCACGAATCCGGAAGGGCCCGTGGCGGCGGAATTCGCGACCGGCAAAATCCGTTGGCGTTCGGCCGATGGTGGGCCCGGCGCAATTCTCTATGCGGACGGCCGTCTGTACTGGCATCTCGAGTCGGGTGATGTGCTCCTGGCTGAAGCCACCCCCGATGCTTTCCGCGAAAAGGGCCGCTTTACGCCCGCCGATCAACCGAAGCGCCGCGATTCGCGTGAGCGCGCTTGGTCCTATCCAGTGGTGGCCGGCGGGAAGCTTTATATCCGCGACCTCGATCACCTGTGGTGCTACGACGTGCGGGCGAAGTGACGGCGCCTCCGGCGCTACCATATCTGTATGTCCTCCACGGCGCTTGAAACCCGTGTCTCCACATGCGCGCTGGATTGTCCGGACGCCTGTTCGCTACTGGTTACCATCGAGAATGGCCGCGCGACGAGACTGCGCGGAAACCCCGATCATCCCGTCACTCGCGGCTTCCTGTGCGGCAAAGTGGCGCAGTATCTGGAACGCCAATACAACCCCAATCGCTTGCGCTATCCGATGCGCCGCGTGGGTGAGAAAGGCGAGGGCCGGTTCGAACGCATCACGTGGGACGCCGCGCTCGACGAGATTGCCGAACGGCTGTCGGCCATCGCGCGCGAGTTCGGTCCCGAAGCCGTACTACCTTATAGCTACGGCGGATCGATGGGCCTGCTTCAAGGCAACGGCATGGACCGCCGCTTCTTCCACCGCTTCGGTGCCTCGCGTTTGGACCGCACCATTTGTTCCAGCGCCGGAACCAGCGGCCTCAACCAGACGCTGGGCTATCGCTACGGCACCGAGCCCGAGCAGTTCGCGAAATCGAAGCTGATTCTCGCCTGGGGTGCGAACATTCTCGGCACCAACGTGCATCTGTGGCCATTCATCGTTGAGGCTCGCCGCAACGGCGCGCGCTTCTACACGATCGACCCGGTGAAACAGCGCACGGGCCGCATGGCTGACAAGCATTTCTTTATAAACCCCGGTTCGGACCTTGCGCTCGCGCTTGGTTTGGCTCACGTCATCATCGGCGAGAACCTCCACGATGCCGATTACGTCTCCCGCTATACCGACAACTTCGACCGCCTCAAAGCAACGGCCGTGAAGTACACGCCGGAGCATACCGAAACGCTCACTGGCATTCCGCGTGAAGACATCGTTGCACTCGCCCGCGAGTACGCCACCACGCGGCCCGCGGTGATCCGCCTGAACTATGGCATCTCGCGCAGCGAACGTGGTGGGATGGCCTTCTCCGCTGTCGCGATGCTGCCCGCGCTTATTGGCTCGTGGAAAGAAGTAGGAGGCGGCTTGCAGGCGAGCGTCTCGCAGACGCATCGGTTTGACCGCGCCGCCATCGAGCGCGTCGACCTACAAATGAAGTCGCCGCTCGGCCGCGAAGCGCGGCTCGTCAATATGTCCACGCTCGGCCAGGCCCTCACTGAGCTCAACGATCCGCCGGTGAAATCGCTCTTCGTCTATTGCTCGAATCCCGCCGCTATCGCGCCCAATCAGAGCACCGTCCGCCGGGGCCTGAAGCGTGACGACTTGTTCACTGTCGTTCACGAACAGTTTCAGACCGACACCGCCGACTTCGCTGACATCCTGCTGCCAGCCACGACGTTTCTTGAACACACGGATCTTTATGGCGCCTACGGCCACTTGTATGCGCAGATGGCGCGGCCCGCGTTGGAGCCAGAAGGCGAGGCGCGTTCGAACGTGCAGGTCTTCCGCGCGCTGGCCCACCGCCTCGGATTTGAGGACCAGGCCTTCCGCGATACCGAAGACGACATGATCCGCACTGCACTTGCCAGCGGCCACGAATATCTGAAGGGCATCACGCTGGAGACGCTCGAGGCAAAGCACAGCATCCGCCTCAACGTCACTCCCAACAACGAGCCATTTCTGCCGTTTGCCAACGGCAATTTCGGCACGCCCAGCGGCAAGTGCGATCTTGCGCCCGAAGGCATGGACTATGAGCCGCCCATCGAATCGCGCCATGGCGACGCCTCGCTCGGTCGCCGCTTCCCACTCGAACTGGTTTCGCCGAAGAACGACGACAGCATGAACTCGACGTTCGGCTATCGCTCCTCGACTGACGCGCAAACGTCGCTTCTCTGGATGCACTCCGACGATGCTCGCGAACGCGCCATCGCCGATGGCGATCACGTGCGAATCTTTAACGAGCGCGGCAGCATGCGCCTCACCGCGAGTGTGAATGGCCATGTACGCCAGGGAACTGTGTCGGCGCCATCCGTACGCATGCCACGCATGTCGCCCGATGGCAGCTCCACCAACTTCCTCACCTCCGAACGGCTCACCGATATTGGCGCGGGAGCCACTTTCTACAGTTGTCTGGTACAAGTAGAGAGATGCGGAGACTAACCCTGCTGTTCGCCGCGGTCGTTGTTTTGTCCGCCGCCACCTCTTGTAAGCGCCCGCCCGCGAAGGTGGAAACGATTGAAGCCGAGCAGCCGGAGCTTGCCTCCGTCGTTAGCGCCGGAGACCCGGCTCACGCCGTACAGTTCGTTCAGGGTTTCTACGACATTGAACAGGGCGCCTGGCGTTGGACGCGCGGCAAATTTTCCATCACGCTGCAGGCTCCCGGTGGCGCCGCGCAAAAGGGAGCGACGCTCGAGCTGAAGTTTGTGTTACCCGGCGCGGTAATCCAAAAGACCGGCCCGGTGACGATGTCCGCCGTACTCGACGGCAACGCGCTTCCACCGGAAAAGTTTGAGAAGGAAGGCGCGCAGGTTCTTCGCCGGGAAATTCCACCCGCCATCTTCCGCGGTCCTTCGGTGAATGTCGAATTCACGCTCGACAAGTTCCTCGCCGCGGGTGCCGTCGAAGAGCGTGAACTGGGCGTCATTGTACAAACCGCCGCGCTCATGGCCAAGTGAGCGCCGGCGCCGCATGCACCGCTCCCGCTTCCTGATTCTCTGGCTGGTCGCATCGCTGTTCTGTCTCACCCTTTACTGGCCTGGCCTCAAAGCCTGGTTCCAGCAGGACGACTTCGCCTGGCTCAGTCTCGGAATGAACGTCCACACGGCACCCGAGTTGTGGAACGCACTCTTCGCGCCGAAAGCGCAAGGCACGATCCGCCCCTGGAGTGAACGCGCCTTTTTTATGGGCTTCTTTGCGCTCTTCGGACTCGACGCGCTTCCCTATCGCGCGCTCGTCTTTGCAACGCAACTGCTGAACCTCGCGTTGCTGATCTCCATTACGCGGCGCCTCACCGCGTCGTGGCTTGCCGCTGCCTTTGCTCCCATCTTCTGGGCTGCAAATGCTTCGCTCGGCCTCCCGATGAGCTGGACGTCAGCGTACAACCAGATCCTGTGCGCCACCTTCCTGCTCGGTGCGTTCTACTGCTTGCTGCGCTGGACTGAATCGGACTCGGCGCGCTGGTATGTGGCGCAGTGGGTTGTGTTTTTACTTGGCTTCGGAACGCTTGAGCTCAACGTCGTCTACCCCGTCATCGCAGCTGCCTACACCCTGCTCGCATCTCGCCGCCACTTCGCGCGCACAATACCGATGTTTGCCGCCTCCGCTGCGTATGCGCTGCTGCACCGATGGCTGGCGCCCCGCGCGCGCGAGGGTCCTTATGCCATGCATTTTGACTCTTCGATCTGGACGACTCTCGCCACCTATTGGAGCGATGCTTTTGGCGGCACCCGCCTTGCAGCGCTCGAAGTACCTCCGTGGCTGAGCGCTATCGGGCTCGCTGCGCCGTGGGTGCTCTCGCTCGGGCTGGGGACCTTTATCGTTTTCCGCCTGAGGAACCGCCAGTGGCTGGTCATCTGGCCGCTCGTCTGGTTCCTCGCCGTGATTGGCCCTGTGCTTCCCTTGCGCGATCATATCTCCAGCTACTACAACGCAATTCCGTCTCTCGGGCTGGCAATTCTGGGAGCCTGGGCATTTGCCGCCGCCTGGCGGGCCAACCTTCCCGGAAAAGCCGCCGCCGTGATCGCCGCGGCGATCTACCTATCCACCTCCTCCCCTGTCGCCCGCGCGATCGTATCCTATAACTTCGAACGCTCCCGCGCCGTTCGCGATCTGGTCCTGGGGGTTGCGCGGATACGCGAGTTGCACCCTGGGAAGGTTATCTTATTAAATGGCGTCGGCACGGATCGCTTCTGGGCTGGCATCAACGACAAGCCCTTCCGGCTTCTCCCGGTCGGCGACGTGTGGTTGACGCCGGGCTCCGAGGATTCCATCCAGGCATTCCCCGACCTCGGCGATGTTGGGGCATTCGTCTATCCCCCGGCCGCGACCCTACGTGCGCTACGCCAGAACCAGGCGGTGGTCTACGAAGCTAGTGGCCCGCGTCTCCGCAACATCACGCAAACCTATCAAAACATGGCACAACTGCGTCTGAAAGCTACCCTGCCGAGTCGGATTGACGCAGGCAACCCGGCATTTTCCGACCAGTTAGGCAAGGGGTGGTATGAGGCCGAGGGTGGCTATCGTTGGATGGGCAAACGTGCGGAAGTCCGGCTCGGGGCTCCCTCACTGCCCGGTTCACGGCTGCAAATTCAAGGATTTTGCCCCGCCTCGCAACTTTTAGCTGGCCCTTTGCATCTGAAGGTATTCATCGACAATAAGCCCAACCCTGCGGTGGTGGTGAATCGGGCGGATGAGGAATTTGTGTTCTTCTTTTTAGTGCCGGAGCAATTGAAAAATAACGACTTTATCGAAATCGTCCTGGAAGTGGATCGGACGGTTACACCGCCAGGTGACGGGCGGTCGTTGGGGCTGGCTTTCGGATCTTTCACACTTCGTACACCCTGATCTGGAAATGTTGATCCGATTAGCCCTCGCTTGTCGCTTGTAGGTGTATGGACGGTACCCTTTTGGGGTTGTCCATCGGTCGGTGACAGATATTAGGACTATTTTTTGAGAGGGAATTTGGTCTCCACAAACTGGATGTTAAGTTACAGGAACTGGAAACCTTAAAGATTTTTTTTCGTCCTTATCTGTTGCGACATAATGGTCGCCGACGAATCTGCCGATATGAACGTGACCGTACAGTAGAAGGCAGCAAAATCAGCCTCCTGTACATTTATGAGGAGAGCCCAGCGAGGGCTTATTGGACCCGCCAAAGAGGGTTTTGGCACATTGGTATTCAGATTGCTATCGTAGCATAGCCGCGTCGTGCTATCATCTGCGGTGGTCTGAGGAAAGCCTTATGATCCCCTCAATGGTTGAGGCAGAAAATTTTAGTGCGGACCGCTCAGAAATTGAAACTTTTCTGAGTTCGTATCGTCTACTAAATGTCGACAACGACAGAGTTTGAGAGTTTGAAGCAACCTAGCGACTCATAACCAGTTGCCGGGTGAAACAAAGATAGTTAGGAGAAGCAGCCATGACGAAAGTTGAATTGAACAAATACAAACAGATCCTGGAAGCCAAGAAGGCCGAATTGGCCCACGTCCTCCGGAACCGCGAAGCCATCGCGATCGAGAAGAGTCCCGACGCCTTGGACGAGGTGCAACATGCCGCGGAACGTGAGCTCGCTATTCGCAACCTAGACCGCGAATCCGGCTTGCTCCGCCAGGTAAAGCTTGCGCTCACGCGCATCGACGACGGTTCCTATGGAACTTGTCTCCATTGCGACGAAGAGATTAACCCCAAGCGGCTTGCCGCGGTACCCTGGGCGCCATTCTGTATCTCCTGCCAGGAGATGCACGACCGCCGTCAGGAAGAGGGCGAGAATACCGACGTATTCGACGACGCTCTGGCCGCCGCTTAATCCCGCATCTCCTTACTGATTGCCGGGGCTCCGCCTACGTGGCTGGAGCCCCTCTTTCATTCCTCGGACTGGTCTCAACCGCACCCGTATTCCGCTTTCCATTCGCCCAGCCGCCTCGCGGTCCCGTCGAAAGCTGTGGAACAAGTTTTCCCCGCAGCGGGTACAAAGTTCGCAGTGTGTAATCCGCTCCGTTCTTAAGCCAACCCCTGCCAACTGGCGCCGCAGGGCTTCCGCCAAGTCCAGCTTCGTCGTTCTATCCAGATCCGCACGCTCAGGAAATATCTGGCGAAATTCCTGTGCAACCTCAGCCCCTACTTCGAAACAACACGATCCGATGCCCGGTCCGATCGCCGCGCGGAGATCCTCGGGCTCCGATCCGAACTCCTCGCCCATTCTTCTCACCATGGCTGTCGCCAGAGCGAGCGCCGTTCCGCGCCATCCGCAATGTGCCGCCCCCACGGCGCGCCTGCGTTGATCCACCAGCAGAACCGGAAGGCAATCCGCTGTCCGGACGCGAATCCACAAACCAGGTTCGTTCGTCACCAGTGCATCGCCCTCGCGGGCGCGATGCATCGGCTCGTCGGCGCGCACGATGAGATCCGAATGTACTTGTTTCAGGTCGGCGCTTGCCTCCTCAGGTACCCATCCCTCGCTGAGGCGCGTGCCGAAGCCGTGTTCCAGCCACGGGAGCCGCTCCCACTCCGCGCACCGGTAGACGCTCGTTTCGTCCAGTCGAAAGTGCAAAGCCAGCCCTAGCCGATCCGCTGTGCAATGCGCGGGTCGATATTCACGAATTCCGGAGCCGGGTTCTGTGTCTGCGCAATCCTGATCTGCCGCTTGAACTCCTCGAGCATTGTTTCGTCCAGACGGACCTCGGTCGGCCGCTTCACCAAGGTCGTCATGCGATCGATTTTGTCCTGGAGCTTCATCAGGGCGTAGAAGAGGTTCTCGGGACGCGGCGGACAACCCGTGACGTAGACATCTACGGGAACGATTTTATCCACGCCTTGCAATACGGCGTATGTGTTAAACGGCCCGCCCACGCTGGAACAGGCTCCCATCGAAATGCACCATTTCGGATCGGGCATCTGATCCCAGATGCGCTTCAGAACGGGCGCCATTTTTAATGTCACCGTGCCCGCCACAATCATCAAGTCGCTTTGGCGTGGACTGGGGCGGAATACTTCGGCCCCGAAGCGGGCGATGTCGAATCGTGCCGTTGACGAGGCGATCATCTCAATCGCGCAACAGGCCAGCCCGAATGTGAGCGGCCACAGCGCCGACTTCCGCGCCCAATTGAACACGTAATCCACCGAAGTGGTGATGAAGTTCTGCTCGAACTGGTTCTGTAGCACCGCTGCAGACCTCTACGAGGGCTATGGTATCACTTGGCGTTTCGGTACCAGTCGAGCGTGCGGCGCAGGCCTTCTTCCAACGAGAATTGGGGTGCGTGGCCTAGCTCGGTTTCGGCCGCGAGCGTGTCGGCCTGCGAATCGCGTACATCGCCCGCGCGAGGCGGCCCATACTGCGCCGGAATCGACACGCCTTCGATCCGCTGCAGCGTCTCCCACACAAGATTGAGCGTGTAACGGTTGCCATTGCCTGCGTTAAACATGCGTCCACTCACTCCAGCCTTCGTCGACGCCTTCAGGCACAACTCGGCCACATCCTCCACGTAAGTGAAGTCGCGCGACTGCTCGCCGTCGCCGAACAGCGTCGGGGACCGCCGCTCTAACAGGCACTTCATGAAGATGGAAATGATGCCCGAGTATGGGCTGTTTGGATCCTGCCTCGGCCCATACACATTGAAGTAGCGCAGCGCCACGGTCTCCAACCCGAAACACGACGAGAACACGCTTGCGTAATACTCGCCCATCAGCTTCTGCGCCGCGTAAGGACTCATCGGGTGCGGTGCCATCGATTCGGTTTTCGGCAGTACCGCGGTGTCGCCGTAAGCAGACGACGATGCCGCATAGACGACGCGGCCCACTTTGCCGTCAGCGCAGGCGCGCAGCACTTCGAAGGTTCCGTTGATATTTACCTCGTGTGACGGAACCGGTTCTTCGATCGAACGTGGCACTGACGGGATCGCCGCCAGATGGAACAAGCGTGAAGCGCCTCGCACCACTGGCGCGATGGCCGCATAGTGGCGGATGTCCACGTTTTGAAAATCTACACGCTCGCGTACTTCATCCAGGTTCGACTCCTTGCCGGAAAGCAGCGTATCGATTACCGTCACTCTTGGCTCACCCGTGGACAACAGTGCTCGCACAAGCGCTGATCCGATGAATCCCGCGCCACCCGTCACTACGACATGGCTCATAGTTTTGCAATCTCTCCCTCGAGATACCGGAGCGATTCGTTGGCAATACGTTCGCCGCCCGGTTCAAATATGAATGCTTCCAGCGACACCCAGCCGGTGTACTTGCGCGCGGCCAGAGTCCGCAGCAGCGGTTTGAAATCGTAGTCGCCCGTGCCGCAATGCCCGCCGTCCAATTCGTTTACATGAATGTGGCGGATCTTGTCGTAATACTTCCCCACCACATCGGCGTGAGGCTCGGTCTCGTCCACCGCGTTGTGCGTGTCGAACATGGTTTGCACGGCGGGCGAGCCGATGCTGTCCACGATCTCTACCGCCTCGGCCGCCGTGTTCACGATGTTGCACTGATTTCGGCCCAGCGATTCGACCAGCATCGTCACCCCGCGTTCCTCAGCGTGCGGCGCGATTTCGGCGAATCCGTCGCGGAATCGTTTGGTGGCCTCTTTGAGCGAAACACCAGGCAACGCTTCGCGCTGCTTAGGCGAACCAAAAACCATCAGCCGCTTCCCGTTGTGGCCTTCGTCGATATCGGCGCACAGGTCCACCATGTCGTAGATGTGCCGCCAGCTTTTCTTGCGCAGAGCCTCGTCGTCCGTGGTAACGTGCAGGCCCTTGGGTGCGACCATCAGCCAGTGCAGGCCAACGAATTCCAGGCCCTCGTCGCGCATTATGCGTGACACCTCTTTGCGCCGCGCAGTCGTGAGTGTCGCCGGCTCCGGGGTCAAGGTGAATGGGGCGATCTCCAACCCCTCATAGCCTGCTTTTTTCACCGCCCGGCACACGTCGCTAAATTCCCAGTCGACGAAGCATTCATTACAAATCGCGTGACCAAACCGATAAGGCATGAACTTCTTAGTGTAGCGTTCCACGCGTGCTATCCTCACTGCCGAGATGAACCATTCGCGACTCATCCCCATCCTCTTCTTTGCTCCCGCGCTGCTGGCCCAGACTGCGGCCACGCTGCCCAGCGAGATCCCCGCGCAGTTCACACCGGTTACTTCGTCGTTTAACTTCACGCGGCGCGAGGTGATGATCCCCATGCGCGACGGCGTCAAGCTGTTCACCGTTGTCCTCGTTCCCAAAGTCGCGCGCAATGCGCCCATCCTGCTTACACGCACGCCGTACGACGCTAAGGCGCTCACCTCGCACAGTGAGAGCTCTCACTTGAGCTCCATTCTGCAGGGCTACGACAACGCGACCGACGTGATCGTCGACGGCGGCTACATCCGCGTTATCCAGGACGTACGCGGGAAGTATGGCTCCGAAGGCGACTACGTGATGAACCGCCCGCTGCGAGGTCCCCGCAATCCGACCGCCGTCGATCACTCCACAGACACCTACGACACCATCGACTGGCTTGTGAAAAACACGCCTGAATCCAACGGCAAAGTAGGAATCCTCGGTATCTCCTACGACGGCTTCCTTCCTCTGATGGCGCTCGTCAATCCTCATCCCGCTCTGAAGGTTTCTGTGCCCATGAATCCGATGGTCGATGGTTGGCGCGGCGACGACTGGTTCCACAACGGGGCCTTCCGCCAGACTATGCTTCCCTATCTCTACGATCAGCAGGCCACGGCCAAGAACGACCTAAAATTCTGGCGAACTCATCTCGACGACTACGAGATGTATCTGCAGGCCGGCTCGGCCGGAGCGATGGGCGCGAGTCGCGGCATGCAGCAATTGGGCTTCTATCAGAAGGTGCTCGAGCATCCCGCCTACGATGCCTTCTGGCGTGACCAGGCCATGGACAAGATTCTCGCCGCGCACCCGTTGAAGGTTCCCACGATGATCGTGCATAGCCTGTGGGACCAGGAGGACATCTATGGCGCGCCCGCCGTCTAC
>Ga0075421_100008334_pt1 | contig 12727 bp, 10 predicted proteins | sample SoiMetdeltSBSDD5_FD_75292 | JGI IMG/M metagenome (GOLD analysis project Ga0075421, IMG submission 75292) | Bulk soil microbial communities from a Populus tree surrounding site in Tennessee, USA - Soil MetaG P. deltoides SBSDD5 | ecosystem: Environmental > Terrestrial > Soil > Tree plantation... | reverse complement strand
CTGATTTCGTGCAGTACTGGGTGCACCGAGCGTTTCATCGGGTGCCGCTACTGTGGCGCTTCCACCGCATTCATCACTCGGCCGACGTCATGGACTGGCTCGCCGGCTCGCGACTGCATCTGATCGACGTGGCGGTGACACGTGGCCTGACTTACGTTCCAATCTACGTGCTCGGCTTCAGTGAGACGGCGCTCATCGCCTATGTCGCATTCGTCAGTATCCAGGCCACGTTCATTCACGCGAATGTGCGCTTCACTTTCGGACGCCTGCGGTGGGTGATGGCCACACCGCAGTTTCATCACTGGCACCACGGCGCCGAACCGGAGGCGGTGGACAAGAATTTCGCCGTTCACTTGCCGCTGTTAGATCGAGTGTTTGGCACCTGCTACCTGCCTGGCGATCGTTGGCCGGCGTCGTACGGGCTTGCGGCAGGCACGCCGGTGCCGCCTGGCTACGTCCGGCAACTTGTCGATCCATTCACTCGAAAGTAGAGGCGGGTCTTCCGCCTTCGCCAAGGCTACGGCGGACCACCGTAGCTCAAAGAGCGAAGGTGGTCAGACCCGCCTGCAGGTTCAGGCCCGCGCTGGATACGTGAAGAACAGAGCGTGCGTGGTGTTCACCAGGAAATGCGCCAGGATTGACGCTTCGATTCGATTCGTCCTCCAGAAGATCCAGCCATAACCGACGCCGGCGATCGTGGCCAGCACAACCGACCAGACTCCGCCGGCGTAGTGAGCAAGCCCAAAGAGGAGACTGGCAGTTGCCAGGCCGGCAATGGCCCTGCCGGATGCCTGATCGGGCAAGAACTCGCCCTGCAGCCGTCGCTGTATGACGCCTCGAAAGAGCGTCTCCTCGGCCGTGCAAGTGAAGACAAGGTTCGACCAGGCCCAGATGGGGAAGATCTCCAGCCATTTGATATCGACTCGTATTTGGCCGACCCACAACGCGCATGCCATGAGCACCGCGATCAACACGAGCACGCGGGGCAGCGTGCCTTTGAGCATCGCCACCCATTCGGCTGGCGACGACAGCAGCGGTGGACCAAACGCCAGCAGAAAGAGACCGATCTGCGCCTTGTCGAAGTTGAGATACAGCGTGTACGGCACGGCGTCCGGGCTCAGCACCGCATCTCTCACAACCAGCAGATTGGCAAATCCCGGGACGACGTGCGCCATCAGCGCGAGCGAGAACACGAGTACGGCGATCGTGGTGAGCGCCTCGCGATCTCGCGAGTAGCGATAGCACAGAAGGCCGAGCGCCACGATGACGAGCACGCCCAGCACCATCACGATGCCAGTCGCGTAGCCGTGACCGACGGCCAGGATCAACCAGGCGGCGGAGACGGCGTGTCGCAACGGCAGCGGGCTGGCCGACGTCGCGCGCACGCGCGCGATTTGCGGCGGAAGCCAGAGCGATACGATCGCGAGCGAGAGCCAGGCGTAAGGCAGCACGCGAAGAGTGTACGCAATTGCCCACGCCTCCAGGCGTGTGTTGCGCGGCGCCGATTACGCGAACGGGTTCTCGTCCGCGCTGGGTCCATAGATGGACGGCACTGGTACATCGAGCTCACGCAGGTACACGCTCAGTTGTCCGCGATGGTGGTACCAGTGATTCAGCATGATCGCTCGCAGCATGGCGATGCGAGGGATGGCGAGCACTTCCTTGTCGCCGCGCATCATTCGCCATGTGGCCGTAATCGTTCCGTCGTCCATCTTCCCGAGCAGGCGCTTGGCCTTGGCGATGCTGTCGTCCAGCGTCGGGACCAGCTCCGAGGCGCTTGCCGGTTTAGGGTCGATGAACTGGGGCGCCTGCACAGGCGACGGCTGTGCGACGAACTCCGCGACCGCGCCGGGGACCATCGCGACGTGCAGCGCCAGTTCGCCGAGCGTTCTCGCCTTGGCGTGCGGCTTCCATGCGAGCTTGGCTTCAGGAACACGTTCCAGGACTCGGCGCGTGGTGGCCGCCTCCTGCTCCAGCTCCTGCAGCAATCCATCGATGAGTGGCATGGTGACCTCCAGTGGAAGCGCGTATCCATTCCGCGCGTTCGAGGAAACGCGCGTATCCATTCTGCGCTTTACCCGTATAGACTGCGGCACACCAACAAAATCATCGGTCGGGAAGGGGAGGATTTCATGGCAATCATTGGTGCCCATGCGCTCTTGTACAGCGCCCAGGCCGATGCGCTCCGGGCAATGCTTCGCGACACGTTCGGTTTCAAGCACGTGGACGCCGGTGGTGGATGGCTGATCTTCACGCTCCCGCCGGCTGAGCTGGGCATTCATCCCGTGGAAGAGGGGATGAACGTCGTTGGCGCGCCGCATAAGCTGAGCTTCATGTGCGATGACATTCGCGCCACGATTGGCGAGCTGCGGGCGAAGGGAGTCAGTGTCAAAGGCGAACCTGAAGATCAGGGTTTCGGCATCACCGCGTATCTCGATTTGCCTGGTGGGGCAGAGGTGATGCTCTACGAGCCAAGGCATCCAGTCGCCCTCGATACGCGCGCCTCCGTGCTGCCGCGTGTTCTCGTGACGCTCCTCAGTGAGGCCCTCTACGGCCCATCGGGCAATGCCTTCTTCCTGAACCGTGCCGATCGCGGCCTGCTGTCGTCGCTCGACGCGCTGTCGGCCGAGGCGGCGAGCGGCCGACCGGGCGGGCGGACGTCGGTGGCGTCACACGTCGAGCACCTTCGTTACGGGCTGGAGTTGCTCAATCGCGCGGCTCGAGGGGAGCAGCTCGGTGATGCCGATTGGTCCCAGGCGTGGAAGCGTCAGACTGTTAATGACGATCAGTGGCGGACTCTGCGAGCGGCTCTTGCGAACGAGGCTCAATCGTGGCTGGAACACATGAAGCGGCCCCCAGCCTGGGATGAAACGGGATGGACGGATGCGGCTTCCAGCATTCCGCACCTGGCGTATCACCTCGGCGCCATTCGTCAGCTTGCGCAGGCGGCCAGTGGTCCTCCGGCGACGGCCTGAGCGCGATTGATGACGTTGCAGAGGAGACGCTGATACGAGCTGGCGACACCAGCTCGTTGACCTCGAAGACCTTGCCGGGAATCTTGCGGCGCGTGGCCGCGGTGCGCTCGACGCCATCCTCCCGCACGAATGCGCCCAGGTGTCAGCAGGGAAGAATCGGCGATACGACGCGGCTATTTTGTTCCTGCTTTTTCCTCTGAACGTCATCACAGATGACGCAATGACGGAGCTGGTCCTGCACGACGTCGCGCGACAGATCTTTCATTTCAATCGCACGCTCGCCCAGATCACGCCAAATTGGAAATGCGCGGAGCTGTACTACCTGAGACGGCAGGAATACACGCCGAACCCACACGCCCCACTGCGGTGGACGCAAGCCGACCTGCTCACGGCCCTTCATGGAATGCGCGCGACAATCGCCCGACACAAGGGAGCAGACCGACAGGCAATGATCTGACGGCGCCGCCTGCTCCGGCCGCTAACCACAGTTCACAGGCGCTCGTGGTGCGCAGGTGCGGCAGTTTCGTCGTCTTCGTTTAACCGCTTGCCCGTCACCAGGCTACGTCGACAGACCTCGCCGGGCTGAGGCGGCCACACGCTTGCTCTAAAGCGAATCGTCCCGGCGGGTTTATGTGGTCCTTCGTGCACCCAGGCCCGTGGTCGCCACCCCCGCCGGGACGCTTCGCGCGCCGAGGAGCCACGTGGCAGGTCACGGCGCACCGACTTACGTTTTGAATCGTCCGCACGTTCCCGCGTTCATGCGTGAGTGCGCCTGCCAGATGCGGACAGGAGGCTGTTCATGATTCGCATCGTCATCGCGGCACTGTTGGTGTTCGGGCTCGGTGTGGCCACCAGCGCCGCTCAGGACACCGGTCGACGCACCTCGGCCACGGCCGCGTCATCTGCGTCGGCGTCGGCACCCATCAATCTCAATACGGCGACCGTGGCGCAGCTCGAAACGTTGCCTGGCATCGGCAAGGCAACGGCGGAGCGCATCCTCGAGTACCGGCAGAAGAACGGCTCTTTCAAGAAGGTCGAGGACCTGATGAACGTGCGCGGTGTCGGGGAGAAGAGCTTCCTGAAACTAAAGCCACTCGTCACAGTCTCGGCGACGAAAGGAGAATCGGCCGGCCAGTAGCAGCGAGCGGGGGTCGCGGGCGCTCCCCCCAGTGCCCGCGGCCGCCCGTCGTCAGATGCGCGGCTCCAGGTTCATCAGTGGGATCCAGTTCGTGTTGCCGAAGTTGTATTTGATCAGATCGCCATTGTCGTCGCGGAGAGCTTCGCCGGTGCTGGCATCAACGGACAAGAGAACGATGTCCAGCGCGTCGAAGAAATTCGGGAGCTCAATGACCTCGTTTAACGGCAGCAGCGATTGAATCACCGGCACGACGTCGACGCTCTCCGACCCCGATTGAAGGGTCTGGTTATTCTCCTGAACTGCACATGAGTGGTACTTCGACAACCGCCCTCTCAAGTGGTTGGGCCCGGTTATCCCGATGACACGCGCTCAATTGCGGAAGGAACGCGGCAGTGTGGCCGGATTGGCCAGGGCCGACCGCACCGCGCGCAGGTTTTGGACGGCCACGTTCAGAGTTTGTTGATCGACGGCAGACCCGACTGGGCCGCTATGCGGCTCGATGCGAGAATTCTGTCCTCGTTGTGACCCGCATAGCGGTCCTAGGCGCGCAGAGCGCGCCCAAAAGATACTGGCAACCAGCCGAGGGGTCCCCCGGGATATCAAGGGCGGGAGCCCTTGGCTGGTTGGCCCTTGTGCTTGCGTGCGGACGCCCGATGGCACGAGCGACTGCCCCAGCTTACGGCAAACCGAGGTCCCGCGGCTCAACACGCTCGGTTCGCAGACGAGTGGCGTCCCGATCGCAAAGTTCTGGATCGTTGACCGCTGCCCGACACATTCAAAGTGCTGCCTGCCGCGGCCTGAAAGCCGAAGACGGCCAGATGGCTACGACTGCCCGCGATGATGCCGAACACCGCGTTGTCGGTTAATGTGACCTGTGCACCACGCAGCTCGACGATCGACTGTCCGTTGATCTCGCCGCCACTCGCGCCGTGATTGCTCGACGTGAAGGTGCCCCTCAGGATCAGACTCGAGCTCGTGAATACGTCGAAGCCCGATACCCCGCGTTTGACTGCGAGCTCGAGTCGATGGCCTCTGCCGTCGAGTTGTCACTGATGACGATGCCGGTAAAAACGTTGTTCTGAGTCGTGACGTCTTTCAGGGTGACTGCCGCGCCATGGGCGGCTACGATGCCGTTGCTCACGCCGTTCTGGATGGTCAGCCCGAGGAGCGCCACGCCCGTCACGCCATCGATCACCACGACTCCATCGAACTCCGGAAGAACCGGCAGCTGCGCAAGCGTCGCACCCGCACGGCCATCGACAACCGCGGATCCGCCTCCGTCGAGCGTCACGGGCTGCGTGATGACCACCCGCTCGCGGCAGGTCCCGCGAATCACAATCGTGGCGCCCGGCTCGGCGCGCCTGAGCGCCTGGTTGATGGATTGCCCAACATCGCAGTTGACGACTCGATTCGCGGCCGTTCGACCGTCCGATTGCCCGGCTGCTAAAGGCGCTCCGGCCAGGATGACGGCCACTACTGCCGTCGAGATTCCAATCACTTTGGGCTGAAGCTCACGACGCTGTGTGATCCTCATCGTCGTCTCCTTGGTGAACCGGAACATGGCCGCTCGAGGGGTCTTCAATTGCTGAAAGAAGGAGGCAGCGTGGCTGGATCGGCCAGGGCCGACCGTGCTCTGCGTAAGTGTTGGACAGCCACATTCAGCAGGTTGTCGATCGCCGGCAGACCCGGCAGGTGCTGCGCCACGTCGAGCGCCACCCTGGCCACGCGCAATTCGATCAGAGCGGACCGAATGGCAGGCTCACTGTTCGTTGAAAGGGCGCCCTCGGACAGAACCTCCAACGCATCGATGGTTTCCGCGAGCGACAGTCGGGCCAAGTCGCGCACGTCGGCGGCGCTGGTCATCGTCCGTCCACGCTCCGCCACATTGATTGAGGATCTGATGTTTTCCAGCGCGTTCAGCACGCGCAGGAACGCGGCGATCGCCTGCACCTCGGGATCGGTGGGGTCCGCGCTTATGTCCACGGCGACCGCGCCCGCAAACAGGCTGTTCCGGAACGCTGGCGTTCCATAGAACGCTATCGCCGATTCCAGATCCCTTACCGTGTGGTTGTGGAAGAAGGGGCCCGTGTCCGCGGACTCCACAACCGGCGGGCTGTTGAACTCCTCGAATTCGAGATGTCCGAAGGGCGGAGGAAGGTCGTCCGTATTGCCGAACGAGCCGAACACCGTCAAGATCTGCCCGAAGCCGCCGTCACGTGGCAGGCTCAGCGCCAGCGCTAACGGTATCTCGTTCACGTTCGTAGGACCTGCAATGTTGAACCCGCGTGGACTGCCGTCCACACGTGGGAATCCCGGCGTCGCCGGGTTGAACGACATCCCGGCCGAGCCGCCGCCGTTGAAGTGGCAGCCGTTGCAGTTCTTGTGGCCTGGTTCCGGCTCGAACAGGTCCCCGCTGTCCAGGAACAGGGTTTTGCCGTTGCGAGCCAGCGTGCTGTTCAACTCCAGCGCCGGGAGGTTGAAGTCTTCCTGGCGTCCGAGCGAGAGCTGATACGCCACCAACGCATCCAATTCCTCATCCGTCGGTATTCGGAAGTCGACACCTGGTGTGCGGCTCATCGTCATGGGGGCATGCTGTGCGATGGCCACGAGCGCGAAGTCGCGGAGCGGTGGGCCATCGTTGCCCCAGCCGAGACGCTCGGGTGGATTGGGGTTCCGCCCGTTGGTGCTGAAGTCGATGCCAAAGCTCGGGTCTTGCGGCGTCGTCGAGTTCGCAAGCGCCTGCACGTTCTGAGCGCCGCGGAACACGTGCCCTCTCGATGGATCGAATCCATCGGCGTTGACGAGGATCAGTCCGAACCGTCGCAACAGATCTGGATTCTCGAGCGTTGCCAGCGCCGGATTGGTCTCGGCCACGAAGAGCGGATCGCTCGAAGGCAGAGTGGCGATGAGCTTCGGATCGACGGTGAAGTTGTTGGTCTCGACGTGGCATGTCCCGCAGGTCCGTCCGTTGCCCTCGAACCTCTCGTTCAGAAAAAGCTTGCGGCCTTGGGCCGTCACCCTCGCAAAATCGGCAGCCCGCGCTGCGGCTGTGGGATCGAACCCCAGCGGCGCGGCCGCGTCGTCGACGAAGCGGACCTGACGGTGTCGGAGCCGCGCGAAAAGCGTGGTGGGGCCCGTCAGCACGAACCCGTCCACAGGACTTTGTCCCGACCTGACCACGAACGCTCGATCCGGGTAGAAGCTGGTGAAGGCCGCAGGCCCCAAGGTCGCCGAGACCACCCGCGTCGTCGCCGACAGTACAGTGTAGGTTCCTACTCGCATCAAGAGGTCCGAGGAGTCGGCCAGCGTCGTATGACCAGGACCTGATTGGTTGTCGATCAACCACAGGTCGAATGAGCCGCCAGCCGGGAGCAATCGCGCGACCGATGTGACCAAGCCTGTCGCGAAATTGACCTGGACCCGTCCGCCAGCGTTCACAGCCTCGCTGCTCACGCCGCGAAGATTGGAGAGCGACAGGATCACGATATTCGCCGGCGCGCCGCCGGACGCAAACCGGTCGAAGGCGCTGACAAGGGCGACCGGGTCGGCCATGCCGGTATTCGGCAGATCGCCATCGGCAGCGCGGACAGCGACCAGCGCACCGCAGGCAAGACCCACGGCAAGCATGATCAGAGTCGATGATGTTCCAGACATCCGCCCGTTCCGGCGCATGGTGCCTCCCTCGTTCCCGTGAGTGCATTTCAGCTGTCACTTCTGGAAACACGGTTCGGGGGAAGAAAGGGCCATGGCTGGCAGGAGTGTCAGCGGACGAGTGAGGTTCGCGCGATTCGATCCGACCGAGATGTGAGCAACGCAGGTGCCGTTATCGCGGCACCAAATACGTACCAGCGATGCGATCTTGCAGGCCCCGTTCGGGATACACGAGAGCCCACACGGCACCCACGACGAAGATCACCGCAGCACACACGCCAATGACAAAGGCCACTTCTCGTGGCAGGAGAGTCTGGTTAGGAAAGCGCAACACGACCATTTCGCGGAAAGGCAAGAGAGTCTGATTAGGAACGAGCAACACGGCCGCGATGATGACCGGGCTCCATGCCAGCAGCCCACGCCACAGTGTCCGCAGTCTCGAGGCCGGGGTGCCGATTCTCGTCACGACCTCGACGCCGAACGCTCGCAGGACCAGGCCGCCTCGGAACAGCCAGGCCATCCCGATGCCGATGACAGCCATGGTCTGGAACACGAGGGCAAACAGGCTCCAGGCGGTCAACCAGGTACTCATGGATTGACGCGATCGACGCATTGACGCCTGTCGTTCCAGAAACGGACCGAACACGGCGGTGGCCGCGGCCATCTCTTCGGGGGACACACGTGGATGCTCGGTGACGATGCGCTCAATCAGCTGGCGATGCCGCGGGAGGAACCCAAGCGCACTCGTCCAGAGCTGGGCGTCTGTCAGTGTGGGTCCAAATCGACCGGCGATATACGTTTCAGCTGCAGCCCGGTCAAACGCCCGGCCCGTGTTCGCTGTCAACGCCGAAAGTGCATCCGACAGCTCCTGGACCTCGGTAAACCGATCCCCCATTACGAACCTTCTCATCGAGGTCTGAGCGGCGCCGGTGAGAAGCCCCGACAACGCCCACGCAGCGCACAGCGCAAGCGTCGCCGCTCGTCGTCCTCGCTGGACTCGGTCGGCTCGTTTCATCAGGGCTCTCGTGCCCTCCACCACCTCGGCCCAATTCCCGACCTGCCCGCGATCGAGCGCGTCCAGGAGCGCGCACGCCGACACCGGCAGCGTATGTCGAGGCCGTCGGTCGGTCTCAGTCCTCTCTTTCAGGTCTCTCAAGCGTCCAGAGAGGGCGCATGTCGCAACGTCACTCAAAAAGGTCTGGGCGGACGTGACCGGTTCCGACGATACCTTGGCTGAGATGTCCGGTGCACCTGGCGCACGGAAATCGAGCAGCTTTGCGCGTCCCTCACGCGTGATCCACACCCGATCGAGCGACAGCCGACCGAGCGATTCGTCTTTCAGTGCCCCGTCGATCTCTTGCGCGAGATCCGCGAGCCACACTCGCACGACGCGCCACGGCTGCGGGCGATCCAGCAATGTGACGAGCGACCTGCCGTCGAGCGCTTCGTAGGCATCCCAGCTCTCAGTAGACGTCCGCCGGTCGCCCAACCATCGGAGACGCCCGGGCCGGTTGAGATCGCGAATGAGCGGCGCGACTTTCGCTGTCTCCGCGGGAAGCTCGTGCAACCACACCCGGCGCCGCAGACGGGGATCAAACCCGAGCAAAAGGGATCCAGCATCCGTAGCACCCAACGTGCCGATCACGTCGAAGGGACCCATGCGCCGCGGTGGGGCGGCGGCCCTGATGGCGGGCTCTGCCGCCGCAACGAGGACTGGGCGCCGAGCCTCCTTGACCCGGTGGACGACGCGCGTTCCGGTCCAGAGATCGTGGGCGGCAGCGAACCCGTTGCTGCGTCGGGCAGTTGAGAACAGCAGCGCTTGGGCTCCAGAAATTAGCGCACTAAAGGCGACGGTCAACAGCGACGGCACCATGAGCACCCTGATCGCAGGGCCTCCAAAGAGCAGCGTCCCGAAGATCAGACTGCGCCCTGCCGCACGGCTCACCCCCGGCGGTCGACTGCTGGTCAGCGCCACACGTAACCCGACCAGTCGTTTCCCGATCGACGCGCCCCAGACGCCTTCTAAGATCGTGTAATAGGCGATAATCGTCGCCCACGAGACGAAGAGCGCGAGAGCAGTGGTCGAGGCCCCCACGCCGTGTTGCCAGGAGACGCGCAAGCCGAGCAGGCTGGATGTCACGCCCAAGAGCATGTCGTCGATAATTCCAGCCAGGACGCGCAAGCCGATTGGTGCCGGCAATCCGGCCGCTGAACTGAACGGCTGCAGCTCGTCGGACAACATCGTGTAATTCGCTGGCCGTTGCGTCCGGTCTCTCGCGAGGCAACGCAAGACAATGGCGGCCAGTCCTCGCGGGAGCGACGGCACAAGTGCACGTGGGGACCGCGGGGCCTCCGTCGCAATGCGCATCACCAGCGCCAGCATGTTGGTATCGTCGAATGGCGGTTGTCCGGTCAGGAGGTAGAAGAGCGTCGCGCCTACACCGTAGATGTCGGCGCGCACATCCAAGAGGTCACCCTTGAGTTGCTCGGGCGCGGCAAACTGGGGGGTTCCCCGAATCACTCCGCTCGTTGTCAGCTGCGAAACGTCTCGCGCCAACGTCGAAATCGAGAGGCCGAAATCACCGACTTTCACGGTGCCGTCGGCATCGACGAAACAGTTCGAGGGCTTCACATCGCGGTGCAACACGCCGACGGCGTGCATGGCCTCGAGTCCGGCGATCACCTGGAGGATGGCATCGACAGCCGCCGCCGGCGGAACCGGTCCGCGTTCCTTGACACGGTCCTTCAGCGTCCCTCCCGGCAACAGCTCCATGGCGATCGTCGGGATGCCCTCGATCTCCTCCGTACCGAACACATAGACGACGTTGGGGTGGTTGACGGACGCGGCGAGCCGGCCCTCTTGAAGAAACCGCGCACGGTCGGCGGCACTCCGCAGCGTCGGTCGGACGGTCTTCAGCGCGACATGCCGTCCAGTCGCCAGGTCCGCGGCCTCCCAAACATGGCCCATCCCTCCTTGACCGAGGAGGCGTCCGATCTCGTAGTGGCCGAATCGCTGGCCGACACGAAGGCTCGCTGAACTCTCTATCCCGGATTCCGTCGGTGCGGACGGTTCGAATGAGTGTGTAGGCGCGAGCGCAGCAGGTTGTAGCTGGTCTGCGAGGCGTTCGAGGTAGTCGGGTGCCTCGTCGTGCGCCGCGAGCAACGACAGCAGTTCGGAGCAGAGTTGAGCGTCTTCAGCGCAGGCGTCGCGGGCATAGCGCCGGCGATCCTCTGGCGGCAGCGTCAGCGCATGTTCGAACAGTGCCGCGAGTCGCTCTGTGTTGTGCTGATCCATCGCATCACACACGATCTCGGAGCTCGCGGTACAGCCACGCCTGAGCAAGCGCCCAGTCGCGCTTCACGGTTCGTGACGAGATCCCTAATGCCGCCGCTGTCTCTTCTGCGGTCATCCCGCCGAAGAAGCGGCATTCGACGATTTGACGCTGCCGTGGGTTGATACGGTCCAGACGCTCGAGCGCTTCGTCGATCCCTACAAGCACGTCGATGTGCTCGTCGGACACGGACCGCGATCCAGGTGTGTCGACGCCGAGCTCGCTGAGCGAGATCTTCCGCACGTCGTCGCCTCGCTTTCTGGCACGACGATCGCGCGCATAGTTGCTGATGATGTGCCGCATGGCGGTCGCGGCCAGCGCGAAGAAATGGCTGGGCGTCGCCGTGTCGATCTGTCGCTGGTTCACGAGTTTCAGATACGCCTCATGGACCAGGGCCGTCGTGTTCATCGTGCCCGTCATGTCCCAGCGCCGCCGTTGCCGGTGGGCGAGGACGTGGAGTTCCGCGTAGACGAGGGAGTACAACTCGTTCAGCGCCTCGCGATCACCATGACGCACCGCCTGTAAAAGGCGAGTGACATCCGCTGGCGAGCGAGCAGTGCCCTTCGCCGCTGGCTCAACTGTCTCAGCGTCTTGGCCGTCTGAGGTGCCGCTTGGTGTTTTCCAGAAGTGATGCGGCGAGGTGTCGTCGGGCATGCCTGACGATCCTTTATTGATTCGCCAGATCCGTCTGCCTGTCTCGGGGCTGCGGGCCACCCCGGGTCCATAGCTTCCTGGACCGGTTTTGAGAGAAAGCGTGTCTCTTGTGGTACCGGCGCCGCGCCTCACAGGACTCCTCGAGCTCCAGCCTGCGGAGCGCAGTTGCCGTGCGGTCTTATCTTACACAAGGGATGAAACATGCGCCTGGAGTCAGGGAGACGGAGGATGAGTGCATTTCAGCTGTCACTTCTAGAAACACGGCTCGGGGGAAGAAAGGGCCATGGCTGGGGCGTCGGCGGTTCGTTCGAAGGTACGCGGTGAAGACGGCTCAGCCTGTTATGCGCGACTTCAGTACTCGTTGCGATGACCGCGTAACGGCTCGGCGGCGAAACGCGCGCCCAGAGACGCTGAACTAGTCAGGGCTTCGCTGATATCAAGGGGCGGAGCGCCTTAACTGCGTACGCCCTACGCTCAGCACGCCGGCGGCAGGAGTGTCAGCGGGCGACGAGTGAGGTTGGTTCGCGCGATTCGATCCTGCACGCCAGCGGTTCGCGTTGAGCAACGCGAACACGCTCCGGCCACGAAGGCCGCGAGGAGCGGCAGAGAGCTAACGGGCGAAATCCGCTCGACGGCCTCGACAACTTACCGAGCGCGCTTGACCGCGCCGGTAACTAGCGTGGACACTCTCAGCCCTCTCCATCGGCGGACTTTTCGCTGCGGTTGATACCGCCTTTCCGGTCAGCACGTTAGACCGACGGATTCAAAACATCCGAGCGGCTCCGTGCTTGCTTTCGTCGGGAGCGACGTGGCCGGAATGCAAGATCGATTCGCTCGTTGCGGCGAGAGACCGATGAGGCCTTGTGCTACGACGCGACACGGTAGTGTCGAACCTTGGTCGTGGTGGGCGCACCTGGTGGGCGCACGCTCGATTCACATCGATAAACATTGGCCTGACGATCCTCTGCAAGAAGATG
>Ga0075421_100008333_pt1 | contig 12728 bp, 7 predicted proteins | sample SoiMetdeltSBSDD5_FD_75292 | JGI IMG/M metagenome (GOLD analysis project Ga0075421, IMG submission 75292) | Bulk soil microbial communities from a Populus tree surrounding site in Tennessee, USA - Soil MetaG P. deltoides SBSDD5 | ecosystem: Environmental > Terrestrial > Soil > Tree plantation... | reverse complement strand
CGGCCGAACGCGAGGTCCCAGAAGCGTGTATCACGCCCGTCCCTCCTCTGCTGCAGGATCTCGGTCTTGGTTGGGCTGCCATCGCAATTGAGATAGCCGGTCTCGGGATTGCCAGCGGGCCAGCGGTCAGGTTCGTAGTTGCGCAAGTACAGCGTGTCATCTTTGATGATGCCGCGAATCGGATACCCCCAGTCGCGCGGCCGGCCGACGTCGTGGCGTTCCTTTCCGATTAGCGTGTGATCCCGCGTCGACTGGACACCACGCCCGGTCGCACGCAACAGGTCGGCGAAGCTGCGCCCGGCCGCCGGCTGCATGCCGGTCGCTTTCCACTTCGCCCCCGCTACTTCGAGGAGCGTCGGCGCGAAGTCCGCGAAGCTGACGTACTCACCGACCGTTCGACCGCGCCCGGCAATCCCGTTTGGCCACATGATGGCGAGCGGCACGTGGTTCGCGGCCTCATACGCCTGCCCTTTCGCACGCGGGAACGGCATCCCGTGATCGGACGTGACGACGATGAGGGTGTTGTCGAGCACACCGGCCCGGCGGAGTGTTTCCAACATCCGGCCGAGATGCCGGTCGAAGTGCTCGACTTCGTACGCATAATCGAGCATGTCGTTGCGGACGATGTCGTTGTCAGGCCAGTACGGCGGCACGCGGTCGATATCAGAGAGCTGCTTGCCGCCCTTGGCGACGCCGGCGCCGTACTCGTAGCCGCGGTGCGGTTCGAGCGCGCCGTACCAGAAGCTCCACGGCCGTCCCTTGGGCACCGTGCCGAGAAACGCCTCGAAGTTGGCGGCGTAGTCATTCGCCGCAATCCCGCTCGCAGGTGGCGGGCTCCGCCGTGCATCGAACGGTTGGCCCGTCATCCGCCGCGGCTTGCCACTCGCATCGTTGGCGACGCCGGGCGCCCAGCCCTTTCCGGTCATCCCCGTGACATAGCCGTGCTCCGCCAGTGCCTCAGGCCAGGTCTTGAATTTGGCCGGGAAGAACGGGACGTGGTTCGCCGCTTCCTCGAGCTGCCAGGACTGACGGCCGGTCAACAGGATGGCGCGCGACGGCGAGCATTTGGCGTTCGGCGTATACGCGCGGGTGAACAGCACACCCTCGCGCGCGACGCGGTCGAACGCGGGCGTGCGCACCCACGCCGTCCCATACGCGCCGGCATGGCCGAACGACCAGTCGTCCGCGATGGCGAACAGGATGTTCGGCGGCGGCTGGTTCTGCGCCGGCGCTGCCCGCGTTCCCGGGTCTGGTGCGGCGATCAAGAGGAGGACGAGGAGGAGAGAGGCCCCGACGCACGGATTTGCTTTCACGATGTGCTACCTCAGACTGGCGCGGACGCGAGGTGGCCGAGCCCCATCCTGGCCAGCAGCGATCTGAAACGGGGATCTTCGCGCACCGGATCGAACTCGACCGCGGCGGCAATCAGAATCAAGGAACCGTCCCGTTCTTCGAAGGCACGATCGAGGCAGTGGAACAGGCTCTCGAGATCCTGGAGACCGAGATATACCAGGGCCATCCACATCGCCGACACGTAGCTGTGCGCGGCGCGCGCCGTGAGCTCCTGGAGATGCTCTTTGGCCCGATCGCGATTTCCCGCACGGCCATACGCATAGCCGAGCACGCCGACGTGGTTGACTGACCGGCCACCCAGCTCGATGGCCTGGCGGAACTCGCTGATTGCTCTGTCGTACTGCCCGATCTGGGTGCAGGCATCGCCGAGCGCATAGTGCGCGAAGGCGAAGGAAGGCTCCAGCGCCAGGACCTTTTCGAACTGCGCGATCGCGCGATCCAGATCGTGATGGAAATAGTGGACGTAGCCGAGCTGCGTCTTCAACTGCAGGTCGAGCGGGTCCAGTCGCTCGGCCTCGGCAAGCTCGAGGAGGGCCTGGTCATGCTGCCTTTCCAGAAGCGCGAGCCGCCACGCGTTCCAGAGATGCGCGGCCGCCGAACCAGGGCCGAGCTGCAGGGCACGGGTCAGCGCCTCCTCCGCTCCTTTGCGATCCCAGTCGTGGTCCATGGCGATGAGGGCGCGAACTCTGTGCGCATCGGCCAGCGTCGGATCGAGCTCCAGGGCCCGCTCGACGGCCGATCGCGCCTGAGGCACGGTTTCGGCCGCCGGAAGCACGCCGAGTCCCGAGTAGAGCCAGATGTGACCCTCCGCGAGCGCCGCGTACGCGGGAGCGAAGCCGGAATCCTGAGCGATAGCCTGGCGGAAGTCGACCATGGCCCGCCGCATCGAATCATCCGTCCATTTGTTGCGCGCGTACATCCCCCGGAGGTAGGCGTCGTGGGCCATGACGTCGAACGAGGGACGCTTCTCCGGCGGATGGCTGGCGAGTCCTATCTGCAGCTCGCTGACGATCGTCGCGGCGATCTCGTCCTGAATCGCAAAGACGTCCGACAGGTCGCGATCGAAGCGCCTGGACCAGAGCTGATAGCCGTCTTCGGCGTTGACGAGCTGGGCGGTGACGCGGACGCGGTCGCCTGCCTTCCGAACACTGCCCTCGAGGGCCGTTCCGACCCGCAATCTCCTGCCGATTTCGGTGACCTCGAGGTCCTTGCCCTGAAACGCGAACGCCGAGGTCCGGGAAATCACGCGGAGTCCCGGAACCCTGGTCAGGGTATTGATGATCTCCTCGGTGATCCCATGACAGAAGTACTCCTGATCCCGCCGTGGGCTCATATCCATGAAAGGGAGCACGACGATAGAGGTTGGCATCCTGCTTTCGGTGGCGGCTCGCACCGCCGCGGTCGCACCCACCTTCGCAGTTCCCACCGCCGCATCGATGCGTCGCACGTCTTCGAGGAAATCGCTGGCCGAGCGATAGCGCCGCTCAGGGTCCTTCTCGAGGGCCCTGTCCATGACGGCTGCCAGCGGCGCCGGCAGCTGCGGATTCAACATCAACGGGGAGTGCGGCTGCCGGTTCAGCAGCCGGTCGAACACCATCGCCGGCGTGTCCCCCTCGAACGGCGCTCTGCCGGTCGCCATTTCGAACAGAATGACGCCCAGCGAGAACAGGTCGGTACGGGCGTCGAGCGTCTTGCCGAGCGCCTGTTCGGGAGACATGTAGCCGACCGTGCCAACCGTCGTTCCGCTGCTGGTCGGCTCGCTCGCCACCGTGGGTCGCTCCGGATCCCACGCCGACTGGGGGCTGAAAAACTTCGCCACGCCGAAGTCGAGGATTTTGACGCGATCGTCTTCGGTAATCATGACGTTCGCGGGCTTCAAGTCGCGGTGCAAGACTCCGGCGGCATGAGCAGAACCCAGCCCCTCGGCGATCTGAGCAGCGAACGACAGCGTTCTCGGGAGCGCAAGTGGAGCTCCATCGCTCAGCAGCTCGCGCAGGCTCCGGCCCTGAATCAGCTCCATCGTGATGAAGATCAGATCGTCGGCTTCCTCCACCGAGTAGAGGTGCACGATGTTGGGATGATTGAGGGCTGCCGCGGCCCTCGCTTCCCGCTGCAACAGCGCCAGCCGATCGCGCGGCGCGGCGTCTTTCAGGCGAGGGAGCTTGAGCGCCACGCGGCGATCGAGCCTGGTGTCGTGGGCGACGTACACCTCTCCCATGCCACCGCTGCCAAGCTCTGTCAGGACGACGTAGTGCCCTAGATGTCTACCGATCACGTCAGTGGCAGCAATCTGGCCTGGGCCGCAGTGTCAAATACGAGCCGGCGGGAACGAGCTCTGGCCGCACTTACACCGTGCCGCCTCGGGGGTTCCGCGGTGCCAGACACGCGTCATGCACGCGGAGCAGGACCACTTCTGGTCCAGCGCCGCGATGCGATCCAGCGCGGCTGCGACTTCGCTGGCGCCGGGCCGGCCACGGCTGGCGTGTACCGCCACGTTCAGCGTCGCCCCGACGTCCGCCTCCAGGTTCTTGAGCAGCGGTTCGATCGACTCCAGGAGGGGCTTCGCTCGCTCCTTCAGCGTACGACGGACCCCCTTGAGCAGTTCGCCGATTTCGCGCTTGTCGTTCGCCTGGCCACGCCGGAACGGAAGCGGCGCCCACAGCGCCTCGCACACTTCCTGCAGCAATTCTTCGAGCGCGCGGCGTGCCCGGGAAGCGGCTCCGTGCACGTCGCCGCTTTCGAGCCGTTCTCTGGCGTTGCCGAGAATGCCGGGCGTTTCGTATCGAGTCGTCCGCGGCCCCGAGGCGTAGCTCCACGACGTGAACTCGAGCTTCCGCCACGACGGCGCGCGGCGGCTCAAGTGTTCGAAAAACTGCTGGTCGTGCGTCAGCACGATGAGCTGCCACTCGGAGAATCCGTCGGCCAGGAGTTCAGCCAGCCGGCCGCGGTGCTCGACGTCGAAACTGTTGATCACGTCATCGAGCAGGAGGAAGCCGATCTGCTCGTTGAACCGCTCCGCCATGGCCAGGAACAGCGCGATCGCAAGCGAGTTCAGGTGTGATTCGCTGAGAACCCCGTGAGGAGGGCGCTGGCGCGACCCGTAGAAGTCGATCGCCAGCTCGACTCCCTTGGCGGTCCACGGCTCCACGCTCACCGCATCGAGGTCCTCTCCAGGGTGGAGGGTCGAGTAGATCTGCGCGACCCGGCGGCTGACCGCACTCAGCAGCGCCGCGAGGTCTTCCTTCTGTTTTTGCTGATACGCGTCGAAGACGCGCTCGGCGAGATCCAGTGCCCGCCGGGCGCGCGACGCCTTGTGGTCCGCCACCCGCCACGCGTTCACCTGCTGGCACAAGGCGGCCAGCATGACGAGCTGTGTGTCGCGCGTGCTGGGTTCGCGCGGCGACGCTTTTCGCGCCTGCGCGCCCGCGGCCCGGTCCCATTTGCGGATGTCGGACAGCGAGCTCATGATCGCCGCGATCGCGACCGGCGCGAGCGTCTCGATGCTGCTTCTCAGCGCCGCGTGCGGGATGTCGGGAACGGGCGGCAGCTCGAGCTTCATGCTCCGCGCGCGATTCTGAATCGAGAGCCGCTTGTCGTGCGCCGCCTCGAGGTCATCGGCCTGCTGGGCGACCGGGTCGCCGAAGCGCTCGAGGTTGCGCGATGCCTCCATCACTTCGACCAGCGCGCTTTCGATTCTCTGCGCCAGGCTCTGATCGTCCACCGCCTGGCCGCACAGCGGGCAGCGTCCCTTGTCGATCGCACCGCTATCGAACAGCCGTTTCGCCTCACGTACCAACGAGGCGCGCGGCAGGAGCCGCGCCCGGCCGGAGGAAACGAGGTCGTTCCACGCCTCCACACCGCCCGGATCGAACGTCGGCGTGCTCAGCGTCTTGATCTCGGCAAGCAGACTCTCGCGGTCGGACGCCTCGGAAACCGCCGGTGTCGCGCCAACCACGCCGGTGAGCCAGGACGGATCGGCCAACTGATCGAGAGACCGCGGCGGCTCGACTTTGAGCATCACGCAGAACTGCTGGAGGTTGGCGAGGATTGTGTCGTGAGTGGCTTCCTCGGAACCCGACGTCAACGCCCGGAGGTAGGTCCGGACCTCCTCCTCCGCCCCCTTGGATATCTTGCGAAGCTCGTTTCGCGCCCGTTGGAGGTCTTCTCGAAGGCTCTCGATAGCGTCCAGGCCGAGGATTTCGACCAGCGCCTTCCACTTCTCCGTTTTGGTCTTGTTGATGAAGTCCGCCAGGGTGCGGCCGCGAAGCAGGAACGTTTCGCGCCGGATGGCGTGGAAGGCCTCGGCGTTCCGCTCATCGGGAAAGTCGACCCTTCCACCCAGCGTGCCGCTCGTGACGACCTCGACCGAAGTCACGCCGCCGGTCTCGCCGCCAACGTAGCGCACCGCGTGCTGGCGGCCTTCATGCGACAGGAGCTCGATCGCTCCCGTGAAGTACCACTCCAGCGCGTCGGCGATCGTGCTTTTCCCGGTGCCATTGTCGCCGTAGATGACGACGCTGTCGCCCTTCCCGAAGTCCACCGTCATCTCGCCCGGGATACCGCGGAAGGCGTGCATCACGAGACGCTGGACCTTTTCATTCACCGGCGAACTCCTCGAACAGTCGCCGGATCGCCTGCGATCGGTCGCCGTCTTCTTTCTTCAGGACTTCCTCGAGACGCCGAACGAAATCCGGCGGGAGATCGTCCAGCGTTTCGAGCAATGTCCGCAGGAACTCGTGTGCGCTGGGACGGTGCATCGAATGTGCTCGCGAGGGAAAAGAAGGCAAGTATAAAGTACTGGTCGCTCGGCCGCCGGCGAGACGTATTGGAGAATGGGTGGAAACATGCCGCGATTTGCCGCTTTCCTGCTGACCGTGACGCTCGTGTTGACGATGGTGCCGGGTGGACGCCAGCAGGCGTTCCAAACACCACCCGCGCCGACGGCCCAGGCGCCGGGCACACCCGTTCGCCTGCCGCTCGATCTCTTCAGGGTGCCGGACGGGTTCGAGGTCACCGTGTGGGCGACGTCGCCGTTGCTGCACAACCCGACCAACATCGACATCGACCGCGACGGACGCATCTGGGTCGCCGAGGGCGTGCGCTACCGCCGCCATCATGAGCGGCAGCCCGAAGGCGATCGCATCGTCGTCCTGCAGGACACGAACGGCGACGGCAAAGCTGACGCCACTCATACCTTCGTCCAGGAACCGGGCCTGATTGCCCCGCTCGGCGTTGCCGTGATCGACAACAAGATTGTCGTCTCCCAGCCGCCCGACCTCATCGTCTATACGGATGTCGATCGCAACCTGCGGTTCGATCCGGCTGTGGACAAGCGGGAGGTGCTCCTCACGGGGTTCCACGGGAAAAACCATGACCATTCGCTGCACTCGGTGACGGTCGGTCCGGACGGCAAATGGGTGTTCAACTCCGGAAACACCGGCGGGATGTTCACGGATCGATCGGGGAAGACGTTCCGCATCTTCGGCGCCTATCGCGACGGTCCCGTCGGTCCGTTCAAGGATCCGCACGACAAGGCGGAGTGGGCCGGAAAGCCCAGCGACGATGGACACGTGTACGTCGGCGGTTTCACCGCGCGCATGAATGCCGACGGCACGAACGTCTCGATCATCGGGCACAACTACCGCAACAGCTACGAGCAGTCGCTGACCTCGCTCGGCGACGTGTTTCAGAACGATAACGACGACCCGCCGGCGTGCCGCGTGAGCTGGGTGATGGAGTACGCCAATTTCGGCTTCTCCTCGAACGATGGCCGGCGGAGCTGGCAGGCCGACCGGCGGCCGGACCAGTCGATTCCGGTGGCCGAGTGGCGCCAGGAGGATCCCGGCATGGCGCCGGTCGGTGACGTGTACGGCGGCGGCTCGCCAACCGGCAATGTCTTCTACGAGAACGGCGCGCTCGGACCGTCGTGGAACGGAACGTTCTTCGCGGCGGAGGCAGGACGGAACGAGATCTTCTCCTATCAGCCGGTGCGGCAGGGCGCGGGCTTCGCGCTCGAACGCAAGATCTTCATGACCTCGAACGTGAAGCAGCAGTATGCGGGGTCGGACTTCATCGGTGGCAATTCGACTGCCAAAGGCGCCGTCGAGACGCTCTTCCGGCCGTCGGACATCGCCGTCGGCCCCGACGGCGCTTTGTATGTGAGCGACTGGATCGACGCGCGTGTCGGCGGGCACACGGACCTGGACGAGACGGTGTCCGGGGCGATTTACCGGGTCGCACCGAAAGGATTCGTCTCGAAAGCCCCGGCCTTCGATGCCAATACCGTCGAAGGTCTCATCACCGCGCTCCGCTCGCCCGCGGTGAACGTGCGAGCGATCGGATTCGAGGGGCTGAAAGCGCGTGGCGCGGCTGCCGTCAACGCCGTCGCGGCTCTGCTCGACGACGCCAGTCCGTACATGCGAGGACGGGCGATCTTCCTTCTTTATCAGCTTGGCCCCGAAGGACAGAAGCGTGCCGGGTCGCCCGAGTCGTTCAGCGATCCGGCGTTGCGCATAGCCGCATACCGGGCGATGCGCCGGGCGGATCTGGACGTCATGCCCGTGGCATCCCGGCTCGCTCGAGACACGGATCCCGGCGTCCGCCGCGAGGTTGCGCTGTCGCTGCGCGACGTGCCTGCCTCCGGCGCGCTCGATATCCTGGTCGAGATCGCGCGCGGCTACGACGGGCAGGATCGGAGTTACCTGGAAGCGCTGGGCACCGGCGCCACTGGCAAGGAGGCGGTCCTCTACGACCGGCTGCGGCGCGAGCTCGGCGTGAAGGACGATCCGATCTCGTGGACGGAAACGTTTGCGCGGATCGCATGGCGGCTGCACGTCCCCGCCGCGGTGCCCGACCTGCTGGCCCGGGCGCAGTCCACCAAGCTGTCCCCGGCGCAGCGCCGGCTGGCGCTCGACACGCTGGGATTCGTCAACGATCCCGCCGCGTCCAAGGCCATGCTCACGCTCGCGGAACCCAAGAGCGCTTCGCGTGAGCTGGCGACGTGGTGGCTGTTGAACCGCCTCTCCAACGATTGGGCTGATTACGGGTTGCGTCCGGCGCTCAAGGCGGCGGCGATCTACGATCCCGAGGCGATCGTGTTGCGCGAAGCGGTGGTGCCGAAGCCGGCGGCGGATCTCGCGGAGCTCTCCATCGACGAGATCGTCCGCCTCAAAGGCGACGCGGCGCGCGGGAAGACCACCGCCACTCGCTGTCTCATGTGCCATTCGGTCGGCGGCACCGGGGCCGAGCTCGGTCCTGCCCTCGATAACTGGGGACGCGGCAAATCAGCCGAAGTGATCGCCACCGCCATCGTTCGTCCGAGCGCCGAGATCGCCCACGGCTACGACGGCACGGTGATCCAGACCAAAGACGGCGTCACGATTGAAGGGGTGCTGATCAAGCAGGGCGATCCACTGATGATGCGGAGCATGGGCGGGGTGACGCAAATCATCCCCGCCGATCGAGTCACCACACGGCGGCGCATGCCGGAGTCGCTGATGATGAGCGCCGCGCAACTGGGGCTGAGCGCCCAGGACGTCGCCGATCTCATCGCGTTCCTGCGCGAGTAGGAGGTCAGACCCCCGGCTTTTCTTTTTTGGCGGCGGTGCCGGACATGACGTAGGCGCCGCCGGCGAAATCGATCTGCGCGGTCACCTTGTTGTCGGCCGCGGGCGTCAGCCGGACGACGGCGTCGACATTGTTGCCCTCGTAGTCGAAGGCGTATTTCAGAACCAGGCTCTTGTCCGGCTTGGTGATATCCGTGATCGGATGTTTCGACACCGTCCCCGTCGTGATCTCGCCGACCACCTTCTCCTTCTCCACCTTCACCACGAGTTCGAATGTGCGAACACCGTTGGGCCCGTCCAGGGTGAGGCTCCAGTCGCCGAGGAACGGCGCCGCCTCCGCGGCGGTCACCTGACCCGCCGCTACCTGCCCCTGATTGAAAGCCGAATCGGCGGCCGTGCCGGAACCTGCGAGCAGTCCGGCCATCAGGGCAGCCCTGATTAGTGCGGTTCGAATCATGAGACCTCCTGGCAAAACGTACTGCGTCGCCGATGCGTTCGCAACCGGCCGTATGGCACAGACTCGTAACCGCAAATGTGTAAGCGACAGTGCGCCCCTGGTGCGTGGGAACGCCTTTCAGCATAGGCTGATCATCCTGGAAGCTGTTGCTGGCGTGGATCTTCCGTCCCGTCGAGTCGTGGGTACGGACGTTGCGCCTTGCTCCAGATCGACCGGAGTCGCCGATGGCGGCCCGGCGGAGGAGGGAGACCCGTGTTCACTGGACGACGAAGACTGATGGCAGCAGCGTGCCTCGCGATCCTCGCCGCCGCCGGGTGCGGCGGCGGACCGACAGGCCCAACGAATAGCGGCGGAACAACTATCGCAGGAACGGTGAGCGTGAACGGCGGCGCGGCCACACTGCCCGGCGGAGCCGCCACAGGGTTGACGGTTGCGGTGGTCGGAACCAGTCTGTCGGCGGCGGTGGAAACCTCGGGCTACTTCCAGCTTCCCGGGGTTCCATCGGGAACGGTGAAGCTGCAGTTCAGAGACGCCGTCGTCAATGCGACAGTGGAACTGGCAAACGTCGGGCAGGAACAACTGATTGAAATCCAGGTCCGGGTAACCGGTTCGACGGCCGTCGTGGTAAACGAAGTGCGATCGAACAGCAAAGTGTCGCTGTGCCACCGGACTGAAGCAGGGTCGCCGGCGTCGTATCACATGATCGATGTCAGCGTGGACGCAGAGCCGGCCCACCGAGCGCATGGCGACGGCAAGGTCGGCGATCCCGTGCCCGGCCAACCGTTGAAGGTCTTCGATCAGAATTGCCGTGCGGTCGGACCGTCGGTCGAGATCAAGAAGTCGACCAACGGTGAGGATGCCGACAACGCCCCCGGCCCGACCGTTGCCGTTGGCAGTCCGATCACTTGGCGGTACGTCGTCACCAACACGGGCACGGTTCCGCTGACGACCGTCACCGTTCGCGATGACCGGAACGTGGCCGTCACCTGTCCCGGGACGACGCTCGCCGTCGAGCAGTCGATGACCTGCACGGGATCCGGTGTTGCCGTCGCCGGCCAGTATAGAAACGTCGGCACGGTCACCGCGACCGCCGGCGCCGCAACGGTGACCGACGACGACGCCAGCCACTACTTCGGCGAAGTGCCCGGAACCGTGGAGGGGCCGAAGGTGCAGCTGTGTCATCGCACCGGCAACGGCAGCTATCACTTGATCGAGATCAGCGTCAGCGCCGAGCCCGCTCACCGGGCGCACGGCGACGGGAAGATTGGCGAAGCCGTTCCAGGCAGCGCCGGCAGGGTGTTCGGCGCCGGGTGCAGCGTCAACTAATGACTTGAGCGCCGGAGCCTGCCAGCGCGCAGGCTCCGGCCTCGCACCGGCTAGCGCCGCCCCGCACGAAACTCGTGCACTTCGAGCGCGGCCAGGAGAACCATCGCCGCGCCGCGATCGTCGGCACCGTTGATCGCGGGACGCGTCAGATAGTGATCCTTCGTCGCGCCCGCTCCGGTCGACGGGCAGACGTCGCGCAGCGCGCCGTCCTTTGCAACCCGCGCGCGTACGGCGCCCCATCCGCGCTCGATGGCTGGAACGAAGGTCCGATCGAGCCACCCGAGCCGGACACCGCGTGCCATCGCCGCCACGGTCATCGCCGTCACCGTCAGCTCGCGGTAGGCCGCCGGCTCGTCGATCACCTGGCGCCAGGCGCCATCGTCGGCCTGGTGCTTCAGCAGCGCGCTCATGTGCCGTCGATAGATCCCGAGCACGGCAGGACGCTGCGGCCATGCCGCCGGCAGGTATGTGAGCGCATCGACCACGCCAAGCGCGGCGAAGCCATTGCCACGGCCCCAGGCGTGCGGACCGTCGATCGCGTGGACGAACAGGCCATCGGCACGCTGGAGCTTGCCGGCGTACTCGGTCAACAAGCGTCCGGCGGCCTGCGCATACCGATCGTCGCCGCTTCGCGCCGCAACCCTGGCCAGCACCGACGTCGCCATGAACATGTCGTCCGTCCAACCGGTCGCAGCGCTGACGATCTCGCTCCGTGAAGGCGGAAGGATCGAATCCGCCGCCTTGCGCGCCAGAGCGGCCGCGGCGTCATCGCCCGCCGCTCCGAGATCGGACACCGCCAGATGTCCGGCGACGCTCGGGAGGCGCAGCGGCGACTCGATCGCCGTCTTCTCGCCGGCGATGAACGGCTGCATCTCGCGCCGCGCCTTGTCCCGCCAGCGCGCCTCTGCCGTCAATGCCGTCAGCCGTAGCGCACCCGACCAGATCAGCGCGGGAACGTAACGCATCGACACTTCGATCGGATACCGCTCCACGACGATCCGCGCGACATCGAGCGGCTGGAGGTCACTCGCGGGCTGCGCGTGAATGAGGATGGCCGCACTGGCGACGACGGTGGCGGCGGTTCGCACGGGCGCATATATCGCACGCGCGGCACCCTGGTGTCCACATCGTGAATCCAGTTGACAACGCCGCTGCGGGGGCCCGACGATGGCCGCGCTATGCAGCGGACTATTTGGCGGGAGATCGTCGTCCTGCTGCTGCCGGCGTCCACGCTTCTGGCGGCGGTTGGCGGGCCGGGGTCCGTTGCGCCGCGCGGCGTGCAGGACGACGCCGCGCAGGTGCGCGCAGCGTTTCTGCGCGCGATCGATCGCCCTCGTGTGCCCCTCACACCGACCGTCAGCGGCAGCACGGTGCGCGATGGGGTCCTCGAAGAACGCGTGAGCTTCTTCGCCGAAGCCGGCCAGCCTGTGCCGGCGCTCATCATCAAGCCGCGGAACGGCGCCGGACGGCGGCCCGCGGTCATCTCGCTGCACGGCACCGGCGGCACGAAGGAGAGTCAGGCGGGCCGGCTCAGGGAACTGGCGGCACGCGGGTTCGTCGGCGTGGCGATCGACGGTCGATATCACGGCGAGCGCGCGCCACGGATCGAAGGCCCGCTCTCGCCGTATGAAGATGCGATTCTGCGAGCGTTCAAGACCGGCCGGGAGCGGCCGTTCCTGTACGACACCGTGTGGGATGTCATGCGGACGCTCGACTATCTTCAGAGCCGCGACGACGTCGACCCGGCGCGGATTGGATTGATGGGCATCTCAAAGGGGGGCATGGAGACGTACCTCGCGGCCGCGGTCGATCCGCGCATCGCCGCTGCCGTCCCGGTGATCGGCGTGCAGAGTTTCCGCTGGGCGCTCGACCACGGCGCTTGGGACTCGAGGGCCTGGACGCTTCGCGGCGCGGTCGAGGCGGCGGCGACCGGCGCCGGCGAGCGGATCGGGGCGCCGTTCATGCGGAAGTTCTACGAACGCGTGGCGCCCGGCGTCCACGACCGGTTCGATGGTCCGGCGATGCTG
>Ga0075421_100008332_pt1 | contig 12728 bp, 10 predicted proteins | sample SoiMetdeltSBSDD5_FD_75292 | JGI IMG/M metagenome (GOLD analysis project Ga0075421, IMG submission 75292) | Bulk soil microbial communities from a Populus tree surrounding site in Tennessee, USA - Soil MetaG P. deltoides SBSDD5 | ecosystem: Environmental > Terrestrial > Soil > Tree plantation... | reverse complement strand
TCTTCAGCCTCACGCATTTCGGCATCGAGAAGGCTTCAGCTCTGGTGTTTCCGGGTGCGGGACTGTTGAGTGTGGGGGCAGCGCTCTATCTCTTCATGCTGGGATTGGTAGCTGAGGTGGCTCTCAGCAGCGAGCGGAAAGGTTCGTTCGATACCCCGGCTGCAGTCGAGGTCCGCTGATGAGCAGACCAGGAACGTTGATCGAGCCGAAGACCGTGTCCGCCGAGCCTCTCATTCAGCCTGGCGATGGGCTGATTTCCGTCGTGATCCCGGTCGTGGAACGGGCAGACGAGCTGGTGAACGTGTATCGCTCGTTCGCGCAAGCGCTGGATGCTCGGGGCCAGCCCTACGAGTTCCTGCTGGTGTTCGATGGACGCATTACCCCTCCAGCGGAGCTGGTGATGCTGGCTCGGCAGACATCGCGGGTCAGGATACTCCGATTCGCTCGAGAGTTCGGGGAAACAGCGGCTCTGCGGCTCGGGATCGAAAAGAGCCGGGGAGATCTGATTCTCACCTTGCCGGCGTATTTCCAGGTCCGAGCCGAGGGGATCGGTGCTCTCCTGGATACGGTGGAGAACGGGGCCGACATGGCGGTCGCTCACCGTTCGCCACGGCTGGACAGCTGGCTCAACCGGATGCAATCGCGCGCCTTCCACAGAATTCTGAAGGGTGTGTCCGGGCAGCAATTCCACGACATGGCCTGCGGTGTCCGCGCCATGCGGCGGACGGTCGCTGAGACGCTTCCGCTCTATGGAGATTTGCACCGATTCATACCGGCGCTGGCGATCCGGGAGGGGTACCGGGTGGAGGAGGTCGCGCTCGCCCAGCATCCGAGCGATACCCGGACCCGGATCTACCGTCCCGGCGTCTACGTTCGCCGGCTCCTCGACGTTGCCGCGTTCTTCTTTCTGGCCAAGTTCACCGAGAAGCCACTGCGATTTTTCGGATTGGTTGGTTCGGCGTTCTTCGGCTTCGGGGCTTTGATCTGCCTGATCCTTCTGATTCAGCGGGTTGAGGGCCAGGGCATCGCCAACCGCCCGGCGCTCCTCTTGGCCGTACTCCTCGTGGCGCTTGGGGTTCAGCTGATCGGACTCGGCCTGGTAGGAGAGATCATCGTTCATCTGCGGGCCCCCCACCGGCGGGCTTATCGGGTGCGCGAGAGAACCTGAGCGTCGTTAGCCTTCATTGACGATGTCGGCCTCAGGAGCTTCGACCGGCGAGGCTCCCGACATCCAACAGCATGGGCATGCGACGCGACCTCCCTGCACTTTCCACTAACACATTCGACCTGCTTGTGGTGGGCGCGGGCATTCATGGCGCCGCCATCGCCTGGGATGCAAGTCTTCGAGGTCTGTCCGTGGCTCTCGTCGATCAGGGAGACTTCGGCGCGGCAACCTCGGCCAAGAGCCTCCGAATCATTCACGGAGGACTCCGCTACCTGACCCGCGGAGACCTTCCGCGAATGCTCGAGTCCATTCGCGAGCGCTCTGCCCTGCTCCGCATCGCACCCGAGTTGGTGGAGCCGCTGCCAGTACTCGTCGGCAGCTACCGCGGGATGCTGCGAGGACGCGGCGCCATCCGAATTGGTCTCCTCCTCAACGATCTGGTGTCCTTCCGCAGAAATCGCCGTCTTCCCCAGGAACAGTGGATTCAGAAGGGCCAGCTGGTATCTCGCCAGGAGTGCCTGGAGCTGTTCCCCTGGTTCTCCCCGCAGCAGCTTACTGGAGGAGCGCTCTGGTACGACGCCAGATTGCGACATCCCGAGCGCCTGACCCTCGCTTTTGTGCGCTCCGCCGCTGAGCGGGGGGCAGTGGCCGCCAATTATGTACGGGCCGATAAGATTCTGGTTCGTGAGGGGCAAACACAAGGGGTATTGGCCACCGATCTGGACCGGGGTGGCCGGGTCGAGATCCGTGCTCACACGGTTGTGGTGGCGGCCGGACCCTGGACTGGTGACTTGATTTCAGGCACTCTGAACCCAGGCTCGAGGATCGAGCGTCCTCGCGCTTTGGCCCTGAACCTTCTCATTTCCCGACCCCTCTCGAGCGTGGCGGTAGGGGTTCAGGCCCGAAGCACCGCGGAGCAGGACCCGGTCGGTGGTGGCAATCGGTTTCTCTTTGCCGTTCCCCAGGATGGAAAGTCGCTTCTGGGTACTTGGTATGGCGTGGGCCAGGGGAGCAGTCCTCCCCCGGCTCCCGAACGGGGAGGACGGATTTTACTCGAGGAGTTCAACCAGGCTTGTCCAGGGCTCGAGTTATCCCCGAGGGATGTCCTGGACTGCCAGTGGGGTTGGCTGCCACTGAAAGCCGGCGGCCTCAGTGCTCTGGCTGAACGGCCGCCGATCATCGACTACGGAATGGCAGGCCCAGCCCGCCACCTGCTTTCGGTCGAGGGCGTAAAGTATACCACCGCACGAAGTGTGGCTGAGCGAATCGTTGACTGGGTGTTCCGAGATATGGGCAAACCGGCGCCGCGCTGCTCTACCGATCAGGTGCCCCTGAGCCTGTCAGGGTACGACCGGCGTCTGCCCCCACCCGAAGGGGTGACGCGGGAGGACGTTCACCATGCGGTGCGACAAGAAATGGCGTTGAAGCTGAGTGACATCGTGTTTCGGCGCACCAGCCTGGGGACGACACCCCTGGCCCGGTCCACCGTTGCCCACGCCGCGGTGTGGGCCGGTGCGGAGCTGGGTTGGGACACCTTGCGGCAGGAAGCCGAGATCGAGGAGGTCATGCGCCAGCACGGGGCCCAGCGCGCCGACAGGGAGCCTGTCGGGTGAGAATCCTGGTGCTCGCGCCACACCCCTTTTTCCAGGCACGGGGCACGCCACTCGCCGTGCGCCGGGTTCTGGAGTTCCTCAGCGCCCGGGGACACCAGCTCGATCTCCTCACCTTCCATGAAGGTGAGGACGTCGACATTCCCAACTGCAGGATTCACCGCATTGCCCGGCCGCTCTGGATCCGGAATATCCGGCCGGGATTTTCGCTGAAGAAAGTGGTGTGCGATCTGTTCATGTTCGCCAAATGCCTCCGCATGGTGCGAAAGCATCGCTACGACCTCATCCATGCCGTCGAGGAGTCGGCCTTCATCGCCGCGGCAATGCAGCGCCTGGCCGGTATTCCGTACGTGTACGACATGGATTCATCACTGGCGGAGCAACTGGTCGATGCCTACCCCGGACTCCAGTTCGCGTTCGCCACCCTGCGGCGTTGCGAGGGCGTTGCGGTTCGCCACAGTCTCGGCGTGCTCACCGTGTGCGCCGCCCTGGAGGACGTGGCTCATGGGCACGATCCCAGCAAGCCGATCGGCCGGGTAGAGGACACGACGCTCCTGGGACCGGATCAGCACCCTAGTGGAAACGGCCACAGCGCCGAAAGCATTTTGCCAACCGGCGTGGACCACCACAGTCCGGTGGCAATGTATGTGGGGAATCTCGAGCGCTACCAGGGCATCGGTCTGTTACTCGAGGGCTTTCGGCACACCCTCCTTCGGATCCCCACCGCGCATCTGGTCATTGTCGGTGGATTGAAGGAGGACATCGCCCATTATGGGCGAAGGGCCAGCCAGCTGGGCATTGCCAGCCGGGTGCACTTCCTCGGGCCCCGGCCGATCAGCGCGCTCGACGGGCTGTTCCGGCGGGCCGATGTGCTGGTGTCGCCTCGACTCAAGGGACTCAACACGCCGATGAAGATCTATTCGTACCTTGACTCGGGCACCGCGGTCCTGGCCACCCGGCTCCGGACCCATACCCAGGTGCTCGATGACCACACTGCGTACCTGGTTGAGCCCGACCCTGAGGCGCTCGGCGACGGGCTGGCCGATCTGCTCAGCGATCCGGTGCTGCGAGAGCGGCTGGCCAGCCAGGCCAAGGCATACGTCCAGCGGGAGTTTACCCCTGAGGCTGCCCATCGTAAGCTCCGTTCGTTTTACACCATGATGGAGTCCCGGGCGAGCGGGGCCGCATCGTGAAGAAGCTGTGGTACTCTCCGACGCTCCGGAGCGTCGTCGTCTATGGCGCGTCGGGTCTCGGGTTTGCGGGAGCCAATCTCATTCTCGCCCGGGTCCTGCCCACCGCTGAATACGGCCTGTTTACCCTGGTGATCGCACTGATCAATCTGAGCTTTGCCCTTGCCCCTGCTGGAGTGGACGGCATGGTGAACCGGCACCGACTGGACGCCGGCCCGCGGCTCCTGCGGCGCACCCTGGAGGCGGGGCTAATCGTCGGCGTCGGCTTCGTGCTCATCGCCGAAATTGGCTACCACATGAGCGTACCACTGATCCTCGTGGTCTTCCTGTCCACCCTTGCCGGCGGAGCCATGCTGGTTGCGGGGGCCCAGTTCCAGAGCGAACAACGGTATGGGATCTCACTGAGCCTGAGCCAGAGCCCCAACCTGTTCCTCATCCTGGCCGCGCTGGCGGTGGTAGCCTCCGGCGTTCGAGCGGTCTGGCTTCCACTCGCCATCTGCGCGCTCGGGTTCATCCTGGCGGCCATCTTCGGCTGGTGGGTGCTGTTGCGCGAGCGGGCACGCAAGCCCGTCGGTGCAAGCTCATTCCCCTGGACCGAGGCCCTGTCTTTCGCCGGGCTGAACGCGGCTGGACTGCTCCTGGTCCAGCTCGACCGACTGATCATTCCGCACGTCCTGCCCATCCACGAGCTTGCCACGTTCGGCGTGCTGGCTGCTATTGCCGGCTCCCTGTTTCGGGTCCTGTCGATGGGCGTGGGCTACACCCTTGTGCCCCGTCTCCGGGCGGCGGAGAGCGTACTCGAACGGCGCCGGCTGGTAGCGCACGAGGCCACGCTGGTGAGTGCGATTGTGGTGGGCGGCTCAATGGCCATCTGGTTTCTCACCCCGTGGATCGAGCGATCGTTCTTGGCAGGCAAGTACCACCTCAGCGGATCGCTTCTGCTGGCAGCTATCGTCAGTGGCGTGACGAAGATCATGAATTCCTTCACCAAGTCGGTTGTCGCTGCGTTAGCCACTCCTGCCGAGTTGTCCAGTGTCAATCTGTTGGGATGGGTCTCGGTGGGAGTAGCGGTCGTTGCGGCCCTCGTAGGGGCCCATTGGGGGCTGGCGGGCGTAATGTACGGGGTAGCGCTCGGATGGTTTACCCGGGGGCTGACTGCCTTCTACCTCACACTTCGCTATCTCAAGCTACCGCAGGTGGTTCCAGTAACAGCCCCAAGAATGTCGCCTCCCAGCTGATGAAAATCGTCTACATCACGCAGCGCCTGCCCTTCGGCACCGGTGAGACCTTTGTAGTACCCGAGGTGCAGGCGTTGCTCGATGCCGGCCACGAGGTTCGCATCGTGCCGCGGATCTCCAGAGAGCCGGTCATACATGACGATGTGAGTGCCCTCCTTCCCCGTACCTGCCGGCTTCCTGGCGCCTTCCGCATCGCTACAGCATTAGCAGCTCAGTTGGCGCGGGATCCTCGTGGGACGCTGCAGATGTTCTGGGCTTTGCGCCACACGCGACCACTCTGGCGGGCGATTCTCAACTCCCGAGCAACGGTCCATGGGATCTGGGTAGGACAGATGGCGAAGGCCTGGGGCGCACAGCATATCCACGCGCATTGGTCCTATCTCACCGCCACGCTCGCGATGAGTGCCAGCACCGTGACCAAGATCCCGTGGAGCTTCACGGCTCATCGCTATGACATTGTCCGCAACAACCTGCTCGCCCAGAAGCTGCGCTCGGCTCGTTTCGGCCGGTTCATCAGTCAGGAGACACTCGCGATGGGTCGTTCCCTCGTACCCCCAGACGCGATGGCGCGGGCGATTCTGCTGCATATGGGGGTCGTACTTCCGGGCCTTCCGGAGGGCCGTGCACCGCAGCGGGCTAGACCGATCGTGCTGTGTCCTGCACGGTTGATACCGGTGAAAGGACAGACCTATTTGCTCGATGCAGCTGCTCATCTACGGCAGCGAGGGGTTGTCTTCGACCTCTGGTTGGCGGGTGACGGGCCGGACCAGAGCAGGCTCACCAGGAAAATCGAGGAGCTCGGCCTGGCTGCCTCGGTGCGCATGCTGGGAATGGTACCCCATGCCGAGCTGCTGCGGTTGTACCGGGAGCAGGCGGTGGACTGCGTGGTTCTTCCCAGCCTCGATCTTGGTCATCATGTCCACGAAGGGATCAGCGTAGCGTTGATGGAAGCCATGGCACACGGAATCCCGACCATTGGCACCAGTACCGGTGGCTTGCCCGAGCTACTGGGAGGGGGAGCAGGGCTGGTGGTGCCCCCGGCTGACGCCGGAGTGCTGGCTGAAGCCCTGCAGCGTGTGCTCGGCTCGGCCAGGTTACGTTCCGACCTGGCCCGCGCCGGGCGGCGGCGGATCGAGGAGGAATTTGAGGTCGGAGCGATCACCCGCGAGCTGGTGCGCGGATTTGACGGAATTCTGCCGCCGGATCGCCGCCGAAAGCCTGGCCACTACTCGCTTCCGGAGCGGCGCCTCCAGCCTGAACGCCGTTCGGCGGGGGGGAGGAACGCGCCGGCGCTCACGACATTCTTGAACTGATCTGGCGCAGACTTGCATTCATTACCCCAGGTGCTGATAACCGGCGCCACCGGCTTCACCGGAATGTCGCTGGCTCTGAAGTTTGCGGCAGTGGGCTACCCGGTCCGGGCGTTGGTTCGGGACAGGACCCGCGCGGCCGCCCTCGAAGCAGCCGGTGTCACCCTTGCGCAGGGGGATGTGCGCGATGCGGCATCGGTCCGGGCTGCGGTCAGTGGTGTCGACACCGTCTATCACCTCGCCGCCGTATTCCGCACCGCCGGACACGCCGATTCCGAATACCGCCTGGTGCATGTAGACGGTACTCGGCACTTGGTCGAGGCCAGCGCTGCTGCCGGGGTGCGTCGGTTCGTGCACTGCAGTACGGTGGGTGTCCATGGCAGTGTCGACAGCAATGCTCCCGCGACCGAAGAAGCACCTTTCCGGCCGGGCGATATCTATCAGCAGACGAAGCTCGAAGGCGAGCAGATGGCTGTCGAGACGGCCAGCCGTGTCGGGCTCCCCCTCACCGTGGTGCGACCAGGTCCCATATACGGGCCAGGAGACCGGCGCTTTCTCAAGATGATCGGCGGCATTGCCCGACGTCGCTTTCTGCTGCTGGGAGACGGCTCCCCCCGCTTTCAGATGGTGTACGTCGACGACTTGACCGAGGGCTTTCGCCTGGCCGGCGAGGTGCCGTCAGCGGTCGGCCGGACGTATATCATCACTGGCAATGAGGCTCCAACGCTGAACGAGCTGGTGAACAAGATCGCAACGATCGCCGAGGTCCGTCCTCCACCCTTTCGACTTCCGGTTTGGCCCTTTTTCCTGGCAGGCGCGGTCTGCGAGGCCATTTGCATACCGCTTCGAATCGAGCCTCCGATTTACCGGCGCCGGGTAAAGTTCTTTACCAGCAATCGCTGGTTCGATACTTCGAAAGCGAGGCGTGAGCTCGGATTCGTTTCCAGAGTTCCCCTCGGGGAGGGGATCAGACGTACGCTGGAGTCGTATCGCCGCCTCCGTTGGCTCTGACAAGCTCGCGGATGCAGGCGGGAGGTTTGGGCGCGCTCCTAGGATCTGGACTTGCTGGCCCGCTCCAGGACGGAAAGCAGCCGTCGGGCGCTCTCGGTCCAGGAGAACTGCTTGGCACGGCGAAGCCCCCGTTCGCGGAGCTCGGCGGCGAGCCCCGGCTCGCGCAGTAGCCGCGTCATTGCGTGCGCGAGCCCGTCCACATCGTCGGGCGGCACTATCAGCGCTGCGTCGTCAACTACCTCGGGGCAGGCAGGAGCATTCGAGGTGATGACCGGACAGCCACAGGCCATGGCTTCGACCAAAGGTATTCCGAAGCTTTCGTAATAAGATGGAAAAAGCAGCGCCCCAGCCAGACTGTAAATCGCGGGCATATCGCCGTGGTCGATCAGCCCCGGAACCCTTACCGCCGTAGGATCAACGAACCGGCGGAGCACATCAGGAGTCAGCCGGTCGGCCACTCCAGCACCAAGAATGACCATCGGAGGGCAGTCAGGCACTGACCCACGGACGTCGGCAAAGGCCCGGAGCGCACCTTCCACGTTCTTTCGGGGACAGAGAGCCTGGCCGGCGTATTCGATCCTCGCATACCCTTTGACAACCATCAGGAAAAAGGGTTCCTGAGGCAGGTCATATTTCGCCCGGACCCGATCCAGCTGTATCCGGTCCTTAATCTGCACGAAGCGATCGTCAGCGGCGGCATACACCGTCGTCATCTTATGGCGCGGTACCTTCGCCAACACTTCCAGCTCGGCCGCGAGACTATCAGAGTTGGTCAACACCCGCGTTGCCTGGCGGCAGAACAGGGGTATGGTCGCCATGTTGTACAGCCGGTTTACCCGGTCACCCAGCCGAGTGTAGTACTCCGGAAAGGTCCAGTACTCAGTCCCGCGCTGCTGAACCACCGTGGGGCATGGCGCGAGCAGTGGAATGCTGAATTTGTGATGAAACAGAACGTCCAGGTTTTCTCGCCGAGCGGCCCGTGGCAGGAAGACCTGGTCCCAGAGCAACTTCCCCGGTGCTGAAACCACTCGCTCCTCAACGTTGGCCACATGGACATAGCGACCGAGCTGTTGGTCGCTCATGTAAAACACGATGTAGTGGTTGAAGCTGTCTACCTGAAAGAGGGCATCACAGAGTTGCCGGATATACACGCCGGCGCCGTCGTACTCGTCCACTCCGCGGAGCATAAGTCCGATCCGTAGCGGACGCACTCTGCCGGGACGGTTACCCCTATCCAACGCAACTCCATGCGACACGGCGGTCTCGAGCGGCACCGACATCTGGCTGAAAATCCTATATGAAATGGGTCGAGCTCCCCTTGGGTTTCTTCCGCGCTCCTGAATGTAATGCGACCCATCGGGAGCACGGTGTGATGCATCTGACTGCCCTGCAACGAAGTGTGATCCAGATCACCCGCTGCTCCCGCGGTGGACAGTCACTACGGCAGACTCTAGCTTCTCGATATGCACGACCACTCTAGCTCTTCCCAAGGTGACCCGAACGATCCTGCGGGTGGTCATGCGGATGGCCTGGTCGAAAACGCCGACATTGCAGCCTCCTCGGAAGACTACGCCCGGCGATTCGCCGGGGCGGTTGGCCGCTGGTTCATCGAGACCCAAACTCGCATCACTCTGAAGCTGCTTCGTGCCCTGCCGGCAGGGGCGTCGGTGCTGGACGTTGGCGGAGGTCATGCCCAGATCACGCCACCGCTGGTCGAGGCGGGTTATGATGTCACTGTGGTGGGAAGCGACCCCCAATGCGGTCACCGGCTTCAACCCTGGATTCAGAACGGCCATTGCCGATTCGAGGTCGTCGATCTTCGGGCCCTGCCCTATCCGAAGGGTGCGTTCGATGCGGCGGTATGTCTCCGGCTCCTGCCTCACAGCGTGGATTGGACTGGGCTCATTGCGGAGCTCTGCCGGGTAGCGTCGCGATCGGTGGTGGTCGACTATCCGTCTTCCCGCAGCGCCAACATCGTCTCAGCTTACTTTTTCCCGATGAAGCGCGGACTCGAGCTCAACACCCGGCGCTTCAGGATCTTTTCCCCTTTCGAGATCCGCAACGCATTTACCGACCAGGGGTTCGCGGTCCGGACCGAAGAGGCCCAGTTCCTCTGGCCCATGGTCCTGCACCGGCTCGTCAATCAGGCGCTCCTCAGCAAGATGGCCGAAGTCCCGGGCCGCCTACTGGGGCTGACTAATAAGCTCGGCTCCCCGGTGATCGTGAGAGCCGATCGTCAGTCGCGGGTCTAGACTCTCCTGAGGCGCCGAACTGGAGTCTTCCTCACCGGTTTCGGGCTGCTGGTCATCGCCGTCACCACTCTCATCCCGTTCCCCCAACAAGCCGCGGCGGCCCGGAGCACCTCCCTGTGGTGCCTGGTCTGCGGCGATCAGGGAGGAGTGGACGTCCTGAACAACGTCCTGCTGTTCGTCCCCTTGGGCGCCGGCCTGACGCTGCTCCAGCTCCGGGTCAGATCAGTAGTGCTCACCGGGATCGTGATCTCCTTTGCCGTCGAATCACTGCAGTACCTCGGCATCCCGGGTCGAGATCCCAGTCTGAGCGATCTGCTTACCAACACAGCAGGGTCCTGGGTCGGGGTCATCCTAGGTGTGCGCCACGGGGACGTGCTTTGGCCCGGGCGCAGGGCAGCAGGAGTTCTGGGCCTGGCAGGCGTGCTGGCTTGGTGGGCGACTCAGGCTGCAACGGCGGCACTGCTGCGGCCCTGGGCTCCCTCGGGTGAGCTCCGGGCCGCGTGGGCATCCGCAAGCCCTGAAGGCGCCGCGTACGAGGTGATGGTCACTTCAGCATCGGTGTCTGGGATGGCGGTCGAGGGGGACTCGACACCGCTGCCAGCCGGCTTGGCCGAGCGAATCCGAAGCGGGCTGGTTCACCTCGAGATCGAGATTCTGGCCGGCGGACCAGCGCCAGGGTGGTCCGCGATCTTCAAGCTGTTGAGGCAACGCGGCAGAGTCATGTCGGTCGAGGCCGGGGGCCGAGATCTCGTCGTGCAGATGCCCGCCCGGGCGCGGGCCTGGCGGCTCCGGTCCCCAGCGCTTCAGTTGCACGGCGTGCTCCAGGGACCTGCGGGGACCCGATTACGGCTCGCCGCAGGAGAGCGGGCCGACACCCTCTGGGCAGTGGCGACCTCGGCATCCAACCGAATGCGGCGGCAGCAAATCCTGAGCCCCAGCCTGGGGTGGAGCCTGCTCGTTCCATTTCACTACGCTTATGGGAGTGAGGTTCCCTGGCTGACCGGACTATGGATAGTCGGGTGGATGGTTCCCATCGGCTACTGGACCAGCCGGGCGAGGGCGGGGTGGTACCAGTGGCCTTGGTTTCTCCTGGTCCTGCTGGTAGGGCTCGGAATTGTTCCTCATCTTATGGGATACTCGGCTGTACCCTGGTCGGAGTGGGTAGCAGGCACCCTCGGCCTTGTGGTTGGTCGGGCCGGCTCCGCGACGCGGCTTAATTTCGGGCAGACATGCGACTCTCCTTTCACCAGCGAATCCTCCTGATCTTGATCTGCCTGGGCGCGGTCCCCACCGCACTGGCGATCCTGGGCTGGGGTCTGACCATCCGTTCGACGACCCGCGCGCCCGGCGCCCGCGATGCCATTGAAGGCGTAGCCACCTCGGGAAGGGTCTTGCTGCAGACAATCGACTCGACTCGGCTGCAGATCGAAGAGCGCCGGGCTCTGGCCGATCACGCCACCAAGTTGAACAGCGCCATTGGCCAGTTTCAGCGGGCAGATACCTTCCAGCGGTATTACTACGCTGGTCTCGGTCTTCTCATCCTGCTGGTGGGAGGCGCCTTTATCTATGCCTCCATCCGGTTCGGGGGTCATCTCTCTCGCCAGCTCAGCCGCCCCATCGAGGACCTCATCGGGTGGACCGGGAACATCCGGCGGATGGAGCCGCTTCCGCCGGACCGACCTCGCCGGGGCGCGCCGGAGTTTGCCGCCTTGCGGACTGCGCTGCGCGAAATGGCCGGCGGGCTGGAGCGGGCACGAAGCCAGGAACTCGAGGCCGAGCGGCTCCGGGCCTTCCGGGAGACCGCCAGGCGGGTCGCCCACGAAATGCGGAATCCGCTGACCCCAATGCGCCTCGCAATCGCGCAGCTCTCCCGCAGCGCGAGTAGCGCCCAGCGGGAGACCGTCGAGGTGCTCGCAGCCGAGGCCGACCGGCTGGAGCAGCTGGCCCGGGAATTCACCGAGTTCGGGCGCTTACCCGAAGGCCCGGCGGCCCCGGTCGATTTCACCGAGCTGTTGGCCGAGCTGAGCCGGACCTCACTTCCCGGGACCATGGAGGCTCGTCTCCAGCTCGACCCGCAGACTCCGGTAGTGCTGGGGCACTACGACCCGCTGCGGCGCGCATTCAGCAACATCCTGCGGAATGCGGCCGAGGCATGCGAGGAACAGGGGCAGCTGGAGATCATCTCCGGTCCGGAGAATGGAGGCGGAGGCGTTCGCATCGAGATCCGCGACCACGGTCCGGGCGTTCCGCCTGAGCTGGCCGATCGGATCTTCGATCCGTATTGCACCGGGAAGCCGGGAGGGACCGGTCTGGGATTGGCGCTGGTCAAGCAGACCATTGAAATGCACGGCGGCTCGATCGCCCTGATGGAAACACCCGGCGGTGGCGCGACATTCGTGGTGCGAATGGCCGCTAAATGACCGACAGCGCGCAAGTCCTCCTGGTGGATGACGAGGCCAACATCCGGCGGATGCTGGGTGCCCTGCTACAAAGCGAAGGATTCGGTGTCACCGAGGCGCCCAACGGCAATGCGGCCCTGCTGCTGCTGGAAGAAGCCGATCCTGACGTCGTCTTGCTCGACTTGCTGATGCCCCCAGGCCCGGATGGCCTGGAAACCCTCTCTCTGATGCGCGACCGGGGGGATGCGCCCCCGGTGATCATGATGAGCGGCAAGGCCCAACTCACTGATGCAGTCCGGGCCGTGAAGCTGGGTGCGTTTCAGTTCCTGGAAAAGCCGCTCAGCCCTGAGGCTGTGCTGGTGACCGTTCGAGCAGCCCTGGAGCTGAATCGAACCCGGGCGGAGAATCGCGCGCTTCAGGCGGAGCTGGGCCGCCGCGCCAGCCTCATCGGCAGCGGACCGGCTATGCAGCAGGTGCGAGCCCTGATGGCGCGAGTTGCCCCGACCGAGGCCCGGGTCCTGATCACCGGCGAGTCGGGGACGGGCAAGGAGCT
>Ga0075421_100008331_pt1 | contig 12728 bp, 18 predicted proteins | sample SoiMetdeltSBSDD5_FD_75292 | JGI IMG/M metagenome (GOLD analysis project Ga0075421, IMG submission 75292) | Bulk soil microbial communities from a Populus tree surrounding site in Tennessee, USA - Soil MetaG P. deltoides SBSDD5 | ecosystem: Environmental > Terrestrial > Soil > Tree plantation... | reverse complement strand
TGCGCTCGCCGATCAGCAGGTTGTACCGCTGGCGCATGTGGGTGATGATGTCCTGGTCCATCTCGTCGCCGGCGATCCGGATCCAGCGGCTGCCGACGATCCCGCCCAGCGAGATCACGGCGACTTCGGTGGTGCCGCCGCCGATGTCGACGATCATCGAGCCGGCCGCGTCGTGGACCGGGATCCCGGCCCCGATCGCCGCCGCCATCGGCTCCTCGATCAGGAAGACCTCACGCGCCCCGGCGTTGATCGTCGCGTCGTGGACGGCCCGGCGCTCGACCTCGGTGACGCCCGAAGAGATGCCGATCACGACCCTGGGGCGCGGGATGATAGCATACTGCTCGTGGACCCGCTCGATGAAGTAGCGGAGCATCTGCTCCGTGACGTCGAAGTCCGAGATGACGCCGTCCCGGAGCGGGCGCACCGCCACGATGTTGGCCGGCGTCCGTCCGACCATCTGCTTCGCCTCGGCGCCGACGGCGAGGACGCGCTTGGTCTTCGGGTTCATCGCCACGACGCTCGGCTCGTTGATGGCGATCCCTTTGCCCCGGACCAGGACCAGCGTGTTCGCCGTGCCCAGGTCGATGCCGATGTCGCGAGAGAACAGGCCGAGCAGGGCGTTCAGCGGGTTCCAGGCCATCGCGGCGCCTTACCTGCCGCGCCCGTCTCGCCCAAACCCCAGACCACGCTCCTTCAGGCTCACGAACCCCGGCTCCCCATGCCCGATGACCAGGTGGTCGAGCACCGACACGTCCAACAGGGCGCCGGCCTCGACGACCTGTTTCGTCAGCTCGACGTCCTCGGGAGAGGGGGTCGGATCGCCGCTCGGGTGGTTGTGGACCAGCACCAGCGCGGCACAGTTCTGGCGGATCGCCTCTCGGAAGAGCTCGCCGACCCTGACGACGGCCGTATTCAGGCTGCCGCGATAGACGTCGTACGAGCCGACAACATGGTTCTTGGTGTTGAGCAGGAGGACGCGCAGATGCTCCTGGCGAAGTGCGCTCATCTCGGCCTTGACCAGGCGAGCGATGTCCTGGGGCGAGCGGATCTGCGGGCGCTCGCCGGGGTTGAGGCTGACCAGCCGGCGTCCCAGCTCGAAGGCCGCTTGCACTTCGATCGACTTCACTTCGCCCATGCCATCATGTTGACGCAGCTCGGCGACGCTCGCGGCGCTGATCCCCCCCAGCCCGCCGAACGCGGCCAGCAGGCGGTTGGCGAGATCCAGCACGTTGCCGTGCCGCCCGCCGGTCCGCAGGATGATGGCCAGCAACTCGGCGTTCGAGAGCGAGCCGGGGCCGGCGTGCAGCAGCCGCTCGCGCGGCCGCACCGACTCGGGGAGATCTTTCAACCCGATGCGGTATTCGGCCAAGCGTGGCGCGGCGATCTCTCCACCCCCCGGGCGCGTCATGCCATCCTTGAAATCGCGGCCAGTATAGCACCCCCTTCCGGAGGTCCGGCGGCGCCGGAGCGCTCGTCTGGGCCGCGTCGCGCGGTTCTCCGGGAAGGCGGCCCTCACCCCCCGACCCCCTCTCCCTCGCAAGGGAGAGGGGGAGATGATGGGAGCGCGCGATGAGCCTCAAGGTCGTGTTCATGGGCTCGCCGGCGTTCGCCGTGCCGTCGCTGGAGGGGCTGCTGGAGGCGGGCCACGAGGTCGTGCTGGTGCTGGCCCAGCCGGACCGGCCGGCCGGCCGGGGCCGCCAGCCGACGCCGCCGCCGGTCACCGCGTTCGCCCGCGAGCGGGGCCTGCCGCTCTTCCAGCCGCCCAGCTTGAAGCCGCCCGAGGCGTTCGCGCGCGTAAGCTCCGCCGCCCCGGACGTGATCGTGGTGGCGGCGTACGGGCTGATCCTCCGCAAAGAAGTGCTGGACCTGCCGCCGCTCGGCTGCTTGAACGTCCACGCCTCGGTGTTGCCGCGCCACCGGGGGGCATCTCCGATCTCGGCGGCGATCCTGGCCGGCGATCCCGAGACCGGCATCTGCTTGATGCGGATGGAGGTCGGGCTGGATACGGGACCGGTGCTGGCCTGCCGCTCCACCCCGATCGGCCCGACGGACGACACGCCGACGCTGACCGAGCGGCTGGCGCTCATGGGGCGCGACGTGCTGGTGGAGACGCTCCCGCGCTGGGCGGCCGGCGCGATCACCCCGACACCACAGGACGATAGCCTGGCGACCTACGCCCCGAAGATCACGCGCGAGGACGCCCGGTTGGACTGGACGCTCTCGGCGGTGGAGCTGGATCGGCGGGTGCGGGCGTACCGGGGCTGGCCGGACGCCTTCACGACCTGGCAGGGCAAGCAGGTGAAGATCCTGGCCGCCCGGGTTGCCCCTACCCCCCAGCCCCCTCTCCGGCGCGGAGAGGGGGAGCAGGCCGGCCGGGTCGTGCTCACGCAAGATGGTGGAGAGCAGAGGCCGGCGGTGGTGACCGGCGGCGGCCTCCTGATCCTGGACACCGTCGCGCTGGAAGGGAAGCGCCCGTCAGACAGCGCCGACTTCGTGCGTGGCTACCGGACGTTCGTCGGCGCGGACCTCGGCGGGTGATTGTCACGATGGCGGTCATACATCATCGTTCGCGGCGCCAGGCGAGCGCCATATCGCGAGGCCGATCCTCTATGATGAACGAGTATCCTGGGGGACGTCATGGCTATCCTCCTGTCCCGAAGCTCTGGGCCACCAGGCACACCGGATCCCGAAGATGCCGCGTTCTCTCAGCTCTTCGGAACGCTCGCAGCGAATCCCTCCGTCCAGTGCATCGCGGTGGATCGGATCGAGGGATCGGTTGACCTCTGGGCTCGACTCGGGGATGACGACGAGGCCAACGAGATGGCGCTCTACGATGCGCTCGCGGCATACCACGCGACTCCGGGTGTCGCTACTCTGGTGGATCTCCACCTCGTCCTGGCAAGCGAGCCTGATGGAGCCTTCCCGGCAAGCCTCGTGGTGTTGTACCGTCGTCAACCGTGAGTGCAGCGGCTGACCATCTCGATCAAGCCAGACGCAATCGTGCGCTTGCCGAGCAACTCCTGGCTCTGTCACCTGCTGATCCGACGATGGTGCAATGGACAGTGATCGCCGCGTTCTACTGTGCCGTTCATTGCATGCAAGCTCACCTCATCGCCCTCGGCCACGATCCCGTCACGCACGTCGAGCGGGGCGCACTCATCGACGTGCCGGCCTCCGGTGTTTCCGCTGACGTTCGACGGTCGTACCGATGGCTGAAGCAGCGCTCTGAGGTAGCACGCTACCGCCTCGCCGTCTTCGATCCCGGATTCGTCCGGACGACGGTTCTCGACAGGCACCTCGCGAACGTCACGGGCTTCGTCGGGCTTTGAGGAGGAGGAGCCGTCGATGAGCCCGCGAGCAGAGGAGCCGGCCAATCCGCCGCACTGCTGCGAGATGATGCGGTACTACATCGATCACGAGGACCGCGTGATCTACTACTGGGCGCGCTTCGACGAGTACCTGGTGCCCGTCCACGACGGCGGCACCAGCGGCATCCAGATGAGGTTCTGTCCCTGGTGCGGCGTCCGTCTGCCGATCTCCAAGCGCGACGTCGTGCTGGCGCGCGAGGAGGACGAGGCTCGCGGGCGATGAACGGGTCGCCCGGACATGGTATGCTGACCGTACGTTCGCGAGGAGGTCCCGACGTGGCAGTCTGCACCCGCACCAGCCTGATCCGTGCTGCTGGGGTCCGGCTGCCGGCGCGGTAGCGCCCGCTCGCACCTCTCGCCACGCGACCCCGCCGAGGACCGCACCCGATGGACAGCCGCCTGAGCCTGTCCGAGCGCCCCGGAGCGCCCCGCTGCATGGACCGCACGACCTGTTGATCTGTCGTGCGGCGGCCGGTGGAGGCAGTCGCGTGCTGTGCTGCCCCGCGCCGTCGCGTTCGCCCGGTTCGCAGAGGGGGCCTCGCGCATGTCGTTCCGTCCTGGCAGGCGGCTACAGGATGCCGCTGCCGTCTACCTGATCTCGGAGGGGGTCGGCGCGTTCATCCGGACGCTGACCTATACCGTCCTCACCATCTACTACGTCACGTCGGCCGATCTGAACCCGCTCCAGCTCGTGCTCGTCGGCACGGTCCTCGAAGCGGCGACCCTGCTGTTGGAGGTGCCGACCGGCGTTATCGCGGACGTCTTCAGCCGCCGCCTCTCGATCCTGCTGGGGCATCTCTTGTGGGGCGTGGCGTTCATCCTGGAGGGCAGCGCGCCGTTGTTCGCGGCGATCCTGCTGGCCGAGGTGATCCGTGCCGTCGGCGAGTGCTGCCTGAGCGGCGCGACCCAGGCCTGGCTCGCCGACGAGGTCGGCGAGGAGCGGCTCGGCCTGCTGTTGGTGCGCGGGGCCCAGCTCGGCCGGGTCGGCGCGCTGCTCGGGATCGTGGCGAGCGTCGGGCTGGCCAGCATCGAAATCAACCTGCCGGTGGTCGTCGGCGGGGCGCTCTCGATCGTGCTGGCCGGCTGGTTGCTGCTGGTGATGCCGGAGCGCGGCTTCCGGCCGCTGGAGCGGAGCAGCGCGGGTACCGGCCTGCTCCAGACGGCCGCTACCGGGATCGCCCAGTTCCGGGCGCGCTCGCTGCTGCTGGTCTTCCTCGGGATCGCGGCGGCGGTGGGGGCATCGAGCGAGGGGTTCGACCGGCTCTGGGAGGCCCACCTGCTCGCCACGTTCGCCTTCCCCAGCCTCGGTGCCCTGGAGCCGATCGTCTGGTTCGGGATCATCAACGTCGTCGGGCTGCTGTTGGGGATCGCTGCCGCGCAGGCGTTGACTCGCCTGGACCTGGCGGACGATCGCGTGCTGGCGCGGTGGGGCCTGCTGGCGCACTGCGGCTGGATGGTCTCGGTGATGGTCCTCGGCCTGGCGCCGGACTTCCTGACGGCGGGCCTGGCCCTCTGGGCTGCCCGGGTCTGCAAGGTCGCCGGCGGACCGCTGCTCTCGACCTGAATCACGCGCAGCATCCCCTCGCAGGTCCGCGCGACGGTCCTCTCGACGCTCAGCCAGGGCGACGCCTTCGGCCAGATGCTCGGCGGGCCGGGCATCGGGGCGATCGGGACCTGGCACTCGCTGCGGGCGGCGATCGTGGCGACCGGCCTGCTCCACACCCCGACGCTGCTGTTGCTGACTCGGGCGCGCCGACTCGTCGACGCGCCGGCCTCCGAGGGAACGGCGCCGACGCCTTCTGCATCGTGATCGGGGGTGCGATACTACCCGACACGTCGATCGTGCTGGAGTGCCCGTGCAGATCAAGTTGTCGCCCTCGATCCTGAACGCCGACTTCGGCCGGCTCGCCGAGCAGGTCCGCGAGGCCGAGGCGGCCGGTGCCGACTACCTGCACGTGGACGTGATGGACGGCCAGTTCGTGCCGAACATCTCGCTGGGGCCGGCGATCGTGGCGGCGATCCGGCAAGCCACGAGCCTGCCACTGGACCTCCACCTGATGATCGAGGAGCCGCGCCGCTTCCTGCGGGAGTTCGTCGAGGCCGGAGCCTCCATCATGACGGTCCACGCGGAGGCGGTCCGCCACCTCCACGCGACGGTCGCCGCGATCCAGGACGCCGGCGTCAAGGCCGGCGTCGCCTTGAACCCGGCCACGCCGCTCTCGACCGTCGAGGAGATCGTCGATCGGCTGGACCTGCTGCTGGTCATGACGGTGAACCCGGGATTTGGCGGCCAGGCGTTGATCCCCGCGACGCTGGAGAAGATCACGCGGGCGCGGGCGCTGCTGGACGCCAGGGGCGCCCGCGCGGAGCTGGAAGTGGACGGCGGCGTCAAGGCGGAGAACGTGGGCGAGGTGGTGCGGCGCGGCGCGCGGGTGGTGGTGGCTGGATCTGCGATCTTCGTAGGCGGCGGGGGCATCCGGGCCAATACGGCGGCGTTGCGCGCCGAGATCGCTCGCGCCACCGGCTGAGCCCTCCCGGGCCCATCGGAACGTGCTAAGGTTCGGACATGCACCCGAGTCAGGCTCAGTACATAGAGCCACCAGGCGGAGAACGACGGTGACCGTCGCACAGGAGGCCGAGGAGCTGCTGTCGCGGATGTCGCGCGCGGAGAAGGCGCAGTTGTTGCGCACCGTCATCCGCGATCTCGACGATACGCATCCCGGCATTGAGAGTCGCCCGGGGGTGGTTGGCGGATCGGCCTGTATCATCCGAACCCGCATCCCAGTCTGGCTCCTGGAGCAGGCGCGCCGACTCGGCTCCAGCGAGGCCGACCTGCTAACCGCCTATCCGTCACTACGCGCGGAGGACCTCGTCAATGCGTGGGCCTACGCTCGAATCCATCGCGACGAGATAGACCGTGAAATCGAGGAGAACGAGACGGCGTAGCCTCGATCACCGCATGCTTCAGACGAGGACTTCCCTGGGAATCCATCAACCGGGGTCGGGGGTTGAAACCCCCGCCTACCATCGCAGCGTCCCCACGGGACGCGGGGGGGACGGCGGAAGTATCGCCCCCGGTCGCATAGCGACCGACGATGGTAGACGTGGAGATCATTCCACGGCCCCGGTTCGAGCGTGAACGACGAGCCAACGGTCGTCGCGGGGCTGCGGCTCCGGTGGCGGACGCTCCCGGGTCCGGGCGGCGAGCCGGCCTTCGGGCTCTGGGTCCTCGACGATCCGGATGCCACGCTCGACGCGCTCACCCAGGAGGAGTTCGACCGGACCGACGAGCGGATGCCGTACTTCGCAATGATCTGGGCGTCCGCCGAGTCGCTGGTGGCACGGGTGCTGGAGGAGCCGCGCCTGGATGGCCGGCACGTCCTGGACCTGGGCTGTGGGCTCGGGCCGTGCGGCTTCGCGGGGGCCAGCAAGGGCGCCCGGGTGACCTTCTTCGACTGGGAGCCGCGGGCGCTGGAGATCGTCGCGGCGAGCGCCAGCCGCCAGCAGGTACCGATTGAGACGTTCGACTTCGTGGTCGGGGACTGGCGACGGCCGACCCCGCTCGGTCCGTTCGACCTGATCCTGGGAGCGGACGTCCTCTACGAGCGCCGCAACGCCCCGGCGGTGGCGGCGTTCCTGGCCGGGCATCTGAAGCCCGGCGCCGAGGCGTGGATCGCCGATCCGGGGCGGCCCCAGGCCGGCCCATTTCCCACGCTTGCCGGCGAGGTCGGACTCGAATTGGTGAGCACCGAGACGCTACCGCCCAGAGAGCACGGCGCCGAGATCACGCTGCTGCGCCTGCGCCTCGGGACCGATCGCGCGGCGCCGTAGGCGGCCGGGCCAGCACGAAACGGTCGCGGCGGATGCGGATCGCGGCGTGACGTCAAGCGAATGGATCATCCGGCACGCGGAGTGCGTCTTTAACCGTGTGTACCCCTCATGGGAGGAGCGGACGTGGCGTACCTGCTCATCGGACTGTTGATCCTGGCCATCGTGCTCGGCGCGGTGACCTGGCTGACCTTCACCCTGGTGGGATTCCTGCTGACCCTGCTCGTCGCCGGCGTCGTCGGCTGGGCTGCCGACGCCGTCGTGCCGGGCAAACTCCCGGGCGGCTGGATCGGCGCGGTGCTGGCCGGCATCGTGGGCGGGTTCATCGGCACGCTGGCGCTCGGCAAGATCGGGCCGACCGTCTTCGACATCAACCTGATCCCGGCCTTCATCGGCTCGGCGGCTATCGCCGTGGTCGCCGAGCTGGCGATCGGCTCGCGCTCGCGCGCCGTCCGCTAGGGGCGGCTCCTCGGAGCATGCGGCCTCCGCGCCGGGCGGCCCGGCCGGCCCGCAGGAAGGCGAAGCCACCCGCCTGCGCCGTCGCCAGGACGGCGGCGCAGGCGCCGACCAGCACCCCGGCGATCACGTCGGTGGGCCAGTGCCAGCCGACGGTCACGCGCGAGGCCGCCGCCGCCAGCGCGACGAGGACCAGGAGCGGCCAGGCCACCAGCCGGAGGGCCGGCCAGCGCGCGCCGATCATCGCCGCCACCAGCAGGCAGAAGTAGGCGGCCCGGATCGAGTAGCCGCTCGGCAGCGTGCTCGGCGTCGGCACGACGGTGAACGGGTAGGCCGACCCCGGCACGCCGCAAGACGGCCGGCTCAGCGTCTCCAGGTAGGCGCTGGGCGCGGGGTGAGTGAAGTTGTACTTGAAGGCGATCTCCAGGCCGACCCCGGCCAGCAGGAGGAAGACGATCCAGCCGGCGGCCAGCGGCCGGCGCGCGCGCAGGCAGATGAAACCGAGCCCGATGGCGTAGAGCAGGCTCAGCTCGGCCGCGAACGCGATGCTGGCGCGCTCGCCGAGGATGCGGCCCCAGCAGGGGACGTCCTGCCAGAGGATGGCCGCCAGGGCGCGGTCGGCCGGTCGATGCAAGCCGGTCGCGACGACGGCGACGAGCAGCACGAAGGCACCGCCGAGCCAGAACAAGGAGCGCGGCAACCGCGCGAGGGGACCGGCCACGACGGGATGATACGGCCGGCGGCGGCCGCGCCCCGAGCATAACCGGCCGCCAGGTCGGCCCATGCGCCCCCGTCCCGGACCGGGTCACGGCCGGCGAAGCTGGTACGATTCCCGCCAGCGGGCGTGCCGCACGGCGTCGCGCTCGACACGATCCACTGACGGTGGTGGAGGACGGCATGACCGATCTCGCGCTGCTGATGCTGCGCGTCGTGACCGGCGGTCTGCTGCTCGGGCACGGCGCGCAGAAGCTGTTCGGATCGTTTGGCGGCAGGGGCCTCGACGGGACCGCCGCCCGCCTGGAGACGATGGGGTTGCGGCCGGGGATGCTCTGGGCGACGGGGGCCGGCCTCGCGGAGTTTGTCGGCGGGCTGCTGACCCTGCTCGGGCTTGGCGGGCCGATCGGCTCGATCCTGACGAGCACGTCGATGAAGATGTCGACGTTCAAGGAGCACTCCGGCAAGCCGATCTGGGCGTCGGCCGGGGGCGCCGAGCTGCCGGTGACCAACGCGACCATCGGTTCAGCGTTGATCATGACCGGGCCGGGCCGCTACTCGCTGGACCGCCTCTTCGGGATCAAGGTGCCGTGGTGGCTGACCGCGCTGCTCTCGCTCGGCGCGGGGATCGCGCTGGTGGTCGGGCTGCTGATGGAGCCGGAGGACGCCGAGGTGCCGGGCGCCGCCACCGAGGCCGCCTGATGTTCGTCGTCGGCGTCTCGGATCACATCATGGTCGCGCACAGCCTGCGCGGCGAGACGTTCGGGCCGGCCCAGCGGCTGCACGGCGCCACCTACGAGGTGCGCGTGGAGGTGCTGGCGCCGGAGCTGGACGCGGACGGGATCGTGGTGGACATCGGGCTGCTGCGCACGGTGCTGCGCGAGACGCTTGCCCCGCTGGACTACCGGAACCTGGACGAGGTCCCGGAGCTGGCGGGCGAGAACACCACGACGGAGTTCCTCTGCCGCTGGATCCACCGGGCGCTCAGCGGGCGGCTCGGGCCGCGCCCGGAGGCCCGCCTGCGGGTGACGCTGGTGGAGTCGCCGAACGCCTGGGCCGGCTACGAAGGCGACCTCACCCCCTAGCCCGCTGCGCGGCGCAAATATCCGCTTCGATGTCGTCCGAAGGACGATATTCGCGGGGCCGCGCCCCGACATCATCTCCGGCGCGGAGAGGGGGAAGACGGGGAGTGCATGTTGGGGCAGATGACATTCGGAGAATGAGGAGGGGCGATGCCGGCCTGGCTGGTCAAGAGTGAGCCGAGCGAGTACAGCTACGCGGACCTGGAGCGCGACGGGACCGCCGAATGGGACGGCGTGAAGAACGCTCAGGCCCAGATCCACCTCCGCGCGATGCAGGTGGGCGACACGGTGGTGGTGTACCACTCGATGAGCGAGCGCGCGGCCGTGGGCCTCGCCCGGGTGGTCAGGGCGCCGTACCCCGATCCGACCGACCCGGCCGGCAAGCGGGTCTGGGTGGATTTCCAGGCGGAGCGGCGGCTGCAACGTCCGGTGACACTGGCCGAGCTGAAGGCCGATCCCGGCTTCGTGATGAGCCCGCTGATCCGGATCTCGCGGCTCTCGGTGATGCCGCTGGAGGACGGGCAACTGGCGACGATCGAGCGCCTCGCCGGCAGTTAGCGATATCCCGGCCGAGCGCCGCCGACTCGGGTGAGCGGCTCGGCCTCGCGCTGCCAGTACGCCACGTAGCCGCGCGCCCCGTCCCACGCCACGGCCTCGGCGCCGCAGCGCGGGCAGGCGAGGGCGCCCTCCTCGCTGTGCGGCTGCCAGACGCTGGCGAGGAGGTACGGCTTCCCGCAGCCCTCGCAGGCGCGGAGCTCCAGACGGTCGGAGGAGGTCAGGCCGTGCTGCGTGACGATCGCCTGCCGTAGGACAGCCTCGTACAGGCACGGGCCGCGCGAGGCGCCCTGCGCGCGGTGGGGATGCTCGTGAAACCGTCCGTGCTGCCCACGGTGGCCCTCGCTCCAGCGGCTGGGCATAGCGCCTCCCTACCCGAACGACGCTCGAAACAGCCTGAAACGGGAATCCGGTGCCAGTCTAGCACGCCTTCTATGAACGCGCTGTTAACCCGGGTAAACGCTGTCACAATCGCTTTCGGCCCGGTGGGAGAAGCCGGTACGGCGTGCGACAGGCCGAACCGACGTGCTGGCGACAGAACGTTGATTCGGTCGCGCGCATCTGGTAGCCTACGGCAGCCGCGAGACCCGCGCTAGCAGGAGCGAGCGATGCCCGAAGAACGGCCCGATGTCGGGCGATTCGATCGGCGTGACGAGCACCGGCCGTGCGCGTCGCGCGATCGTCGGCCGCACGACGGCTGCCCGCGGTGCGCGGAGCAGGTGCTGGGGCCGTATCGGGTGGTCAAGCGGTACCGTGGCGACCAGGTCGCGCGGGACCTCGCGCCGAGCGGCTGGTGCAAGCTCTGGCGCCTCCAGGCCAGCGACGTGAGCTGGCCGAGCTCTCGCCGGGGCTGACCGGACGAACTCGAAGCGGACCGGCAGACGGAGCAGAGGCGTGTCCAGGGACGGGCGTGGCGGCGCCACGCCCCTACCATGACGACACGATTGCCCCACGTCATCGTAGGGGCGAATCGCTGATTCGCCCGCGCACCGGTCTGCGCACCGGCCTGCTGCGAGCTCGTCTGCTCGGTCAGCGGCGATAGAGCCGGCGGTGGAGCCGGGCGCGCCAGGAGTCGTCGAGGGTGATCAGGCGGCCACGCCAGCGCTTCGGCTGCTCGCGCGGTAGCAGGACCAGCGAGAGCAGGCCGATCACGATCAGCAGGATGCCGAGGTAGACCAGCGGCGTCGCCAGCGGCACCCGACCGAGCAGCCGCCCGACGATCGCCAGGGCGGCGCCGACGCCCACCAGGTGCCAGGGCGTGGCCGGCTGGAGGAAGCTGAGCGGCCCCCAGCCCACGGGATCGGGCAGCGGCTCCGGCTCGCGGGCGAAGCGGGCGCGCGGGCGGCCGAGATCGTCCGCCTGGGCACGCTGGAGTGCGTCGTTGACCTCTCGATCGAGCCGCGACATCGGTCCTACGGAACCCCCCTTGCCGAAAAAGGATACCGCGTCTGGGCGGATGATGAGGAGGAAATCGCGAGGCCTATCCCCGGAAGCCCGTCAGCTCCTGCGGGCCGGGGTCCGGCGCGCCCAGGGCCACCACGTGGGCGCGGAACGTCGGGTAGTCGAACGGGTCCTGCTCCAACTGTCGGCGGGCCGCCTGCCAGACCGCCAGCTGGGAGCGAAGGTGCGGGTTCTCCTGCTCGGCCTCCTCGATCGGGCGCCGGGGCGGCTCCTCGTCGCCGTCCATCCGAGTGAAGCCGTCGTACGCGACGGGGCCGGGGTCCGGCGCCCGCAGGGCGATCAGGTGCGCTCGGAAGGCCGGCCACTCGAACGGATCCTGCCCGACCTGCCGCCGGGCCGCCTGCCAGTCGGCCGCCTGCTGGCGGAGGTGGGGGTTCTCCTGCTCCAGATCCTCGACGCGGGGCGGCCCGGCGGGGACGGAGTTGCCGCCCTCGAACTCGCCGGCGTTCCACTCCCGCCACGCCTTCTCGTAGTCGGCGCGCAGGCGCGGGACGTCGAGGGCGTTCGTGTTGTGGCCGCCGCCGACGATGGCGAGGACGTTTGGCAAGTCCCGCGCCTGCCCACGCCGATAGAAGCCGACGGCGCGCGAGATGTAGAAGTCCAGCGCCAGGTCGACGTCGAGGGCGCCGAGCTGGGCCTCGTTCGTCGGGACGTCGCGCGCCTCGCGCTCGCTCAACCACTGCTGGAACGTGTTCCCCATGCCGCCGCCCCAGAAGAACTGGAACGGCCCCCAGCTCTGCGGCCCGCCCGGACCGGGATCGCCGCCGGCGCCCATGAGGCCGCCTTCGGCCAGCGCGACCGCCGTCAGCGCGTGCGCGAAGTCGACGTCGCCGGTCTCCTGGCTGGCGCGCTGGAAGATCCTGGCGAGGATGTTGGCGATGTTCGCCTGTCTGCCGCATCTCAGCCCGGGGCCCGGCCGGGCCCCGGCGACCTGGCGTGGCAGCCCCACGCGCGACGCACCCGTTGTCATGGCGCCTCCCCGTGTCCAGTGTCGAGCTCCCCTTGTCCAGTGTCCACTTTAGGGCTCGTGCGGGCGCCCGGGTGTTGGCATGACAACAGGCCGGCTGTGCGCCCGCCGACACAGCACCGGCAGCGCCGCTCGGTAGACTGGGGAAGGCACACGCTGGCACGGGTGCCTGAAGCATCCTCTTCTGGGGCGCGGTGGGATCCATCGCGAGGGGACGCCTGACGGAGGGCGGTCGAGGCGCCGGGCTTCGTGCTCGTTCGGGGGCGAGCACGACCGGCCTGGCACCTCGGCCGCCCT
>Ga0075421_100008330_pt1 | contig 12730 bp, 9 predicted proteins | sample SoiMetdeltSBSDD5_FD_75292 | JGI IMG/M metagenome (GOLD analysis project Ga0075421, IMG submission 75292) | Bulk soil microbial communities from a Populus tree surrounding site in Tennessee, USA - Soil MetaG P. deltoides SBSDD5 | ecosystem: Environmental > Terrestrial > Soil > Tree plantation... | reverse complement strand
CGTGGTTAAATTCGATCCGGTGGGAATCCCGGCAATTCTTGTTTACCCTCCTGGCAGCGATCATATTGCACAAGCGCATGCAGCACTCGGTAGTGGCGAAATTAGCGGGCCAATTGCGGGACTTGTCGAAGAATATCTGCGGGTACGCGACCCTCAAAATAGCGCCACGCGGGGCACGCTTCATCTTAATGCGGCGAGTCCACTAATGCGCCACTTACTGCATTTGCCACCGAATTCGGAGGCGTTCACTGCTGCGCTCGAAATCGTGTATCATAATGCACGCTTCTTTGCCGGGCGTACACTTACTGCACAAGAGGCCAAGCTCGGATTCGATATGATTAGCTACAGCGTGGAGCAACTTGTGCGAGCCGTCGAATCCGCTTCAATGCGAAATACAAATGATGATGTGTAGCAATTATCTGTTCTATAGCATCTATAGCATTGGACAAATCCACCCTGACCTCTCTACAATAAAGCAGGACAAACTATGTTCAATCGGCTTTGTAGTGCTGGCGGCTAACTTGCAATAGCAACAACCGCCCTGACTTGCAGCCTACATCTCTTGCCGCAATCTAATCTTGCCTCCCGGCAGGGCGGTGAGAGTTCAAATATGGAGCACGTATGCCTCTTACAGAACTCGACCAGAAGGCGATTAATACGATTCGTTTCCTTGCCGTCGATGCAGTTGAGAAGGCAAAATCGGGCCATCCGGGCCTGCCGATGGGCGCGGCTGTGATGGCCTATACTCTGTGGACTAAGCATCTGAAATATAATCCGCGTGACCCCCATTGGCCTGATCGGGATAGGTTTGTCCTTTCTGCCGGGCATGGGTCGATGCTCCTTTACTCCCTACTCTATCTAACGGGGTTTGATTTCTCGCTTGATGAAATAAAAAACTTTCGCCAGTGGGGAAGCAAAACGCCCGGACACCCAGAAAGCCATGTAACCGTAGGAGTAGAAACGACGACAGGGCCATTAGGGCAGGGGTTTGGTAACGGCGTTGGAATGGCAGTTGCGGAGCGCTTCCTTGCTGAACGTTTCAATACACCAGAACATACTATTGTCGATCATTATATTTACGCGATTGTGAGCGATGGTGATCTGGAAGAAGGGGTTAGCGCAGAGGCAGCTTCATATGCAGGCACCCAACGACTTGGGAAACTGATCTATCTTTATGACGATAACAACGTCAGTATTGAAGGAAATACAGAGGTAACGTTTAGGGAGAGCGTTCCCGACCGTTTCCGGGCTTATGGGTGGCACGTTATTGGGCCAATTGATGGTGAGTCCATTGATGCGGTTGATGCCGCGTTGACCGAGGCGAAACAAGTTCGAGACCATCCTGTGTTGATCGACTGCCGCACGATTATCGGGTATGGCGCGCCTCACAAGCAGGGAACAGGCGAAGCGCACGGGGAACCACTTGGCCCCGATGAAGTCCGTGCGGCGAAGGAGAATCTTGGGTGGCCGCTCGAACCAACCTTTCTTGTACCTGGTGAAGTGCTGGAACATTTCCGCGAGGCAGTAGATCGTGGGCGGCAGTGGCAGCAAGAATGGCAAGATCGATTCGATGCATATCGTAATGCGCAGCCTGAGCAAGCAGCAGAGTTCGACCGAATGATGCGAGGGGATTTGCCAGCAGGATGGGATATGAACATCCCAACATTCAAACCGGAGGCTGGTAAAGTTGCCACGCGGGTTGCTGGCGGCAAGGTGATGAACGGGATCGCTAAGAATCTACCCGAACTCATTGGCGGATCAGCCGACCTAGCGCCAAGTACGAAGACATGGCTCGAAGGGGAAGGTCGGTTCGGCTGGGATAAAGGCGGGCGCAATATGCAGTTTGGAATCCGCGAACATGCGATGGGATCAATCGCTGTAGGGATGTCCCAACATGGCGGCGTGATACCGTTCACCGCGACGTTTCTCGTATTCACCGACTATATGCGCCCGCCGATGCGCCTCGCAGCATTATCTGAAAAGCGGGTGATATTCGTCTTTACACATGACAGTATCGCTCTAGGCGAAGATGGCCCAACTCACCAACCCATTGAGCAACTAGCCATCCTCCGTGCCACACCGAACTTTTGGGTGATGCGACCTGCCGACGCAAACGAAGTAGGTGAAGCGTGGCGGCAGGCAATCTTGCGGACAGATGGGCCAACAGCAATTATGCTCACGCGGCAGGGACTTCCGATATTTGATCGAACTTTACTCGGTGCGGTTAGCGGGGTAGCAAAGGGAGCATATATTCTAAAGGATGGTACAGAACAGCCAGATGTCATTCTCATGGCAACTGGTTCTGAGGTCGCCTTAATTCTGAGTGCGGCAGACAAGCTTCAGGAAGAAGGAATTAAGGCGCGAGTGGTATCTATGCCTTGCCTTGAGTTATTTGAGAAGCAGTCACAGGAGTATCGGGATTCTGTATTGTCGCCCAACATTCATGCGCGGCTTGCTGTCGAAGCCGCATCGCCTTATGGATGGTGTCGATGGACCGGTGATCAGGGCGATGTAATCGGGTTGGATCGATTTGGCGCATCTGCTCTGGGTGATGTGGTATATAAGAATCTGGGCTTCAATGTTGAAAACGTGGTGGTGCGGGTGAAAGCGCTACTATAGAACCGAGGTTAAAAATGCGGATCGTGGTAGGCTCTGACCATGCGGGATTTGATCTAAAAGAAGCGATCAAGAGGTGCATCGAGACTATGGGACACAGCATAGTCGATGTGGGAACAAATAGTACGGCGGCGGTGGATTATCCTGATTTCGCAAGAGCGCTCGCTGAAGCAGTCGCTAGAGGCGACGGGGAGCGTGGTGTATTGATCTGCGGGAGTGGTGTCGGAGCAAGCATAGCCGCAAATAAGATTCCGGGTATTCGAGCGGCAATTTGCCATGACAGCTACTCAGCGCATCAAGGGGTAGAGCACGACGACATGAATGTGCTGACACTTGGCGCTCGCATCATTGGTGAAGAATTGGCGAAAGACCTTGTACGCAACTTCTTGATTGCCGAATTTAGTCATGACGAGCGCCATGTACGTCGTCTCAATAAGGTCAAGCAAATCGAAGCAAAATACTTAAAATAGCTCTAGGTGAAAATTTCGGCGCAGTACAAAGTTCCGCATCAGCCTGACAGGTAGCTTCGCACAACCGGGAGGAACGACATCATGAAACTGGCGATGGTTGGTCTGGGTAAGATGGGTCGGGGAATGACCGAGCGCCTCATACAACAGGGTCACTCAGTTGTGGGTTTCGACCTTACTCCAGACATAGTTCAGGAAGTTGCCTCAAAGGGGGCGATTCCGGCTTCCTCCCTTGAAGATGCTGTTGCCAAACTGGACACCAGCCCACGCATCGTTTGGGTGATGGTTCCCGCAGGTGATCCTGTTGGAGCAATTCTCGAACAACTTAAGCCCCCACTTTCCCCCGGAGATATTATCATCGATGGGGGCAATTCCCATTACAAGGATTCGGTTCAGCGCGGACTTGTGCTTGGCGAAAAGGGGATTCGCTTTCTGGACACAGGTGTTAGCGGCGGGGTATGGGGTCTTATCAACGGGTTCAATTTGATGACTGGCGGTGATAAGGATGCTTATCAGATCGTTGAGCCGATTTACAAATCCCTAGCTGCCGAAGGTGGCACAATGTATATTGGGCCAAGTGGAAGCGGGCATTTCACCAAGATGGTTCATAACGGAATCGAATACGGTATGATGCAGGCATATGCCGAAGGATTTGATCTCATCCGGGCGAAAGAAGAATATCACATTGATCTTGCGAAGTTATCCCGGCTGTGGATGAATGGGAGTGTGGTGCGTTCATGGCTATTGGAACTTGCTGGAAATGCACTGGAGGAAGACCCCAATCTCGACAGTGTAAGCCCAATAGTCGTCGATTCAGGAGAGGGACGCTGGACAGTGGTTGAGGCTATTGATCTTGCCGTACCCATTCCCGTGATCTCCCTTTCGTTGCAAACACGGTTCAGCAGCCGCCAGAAGGACCAATTTGGATTGCGGCTTCTATCGGCGCTTCGCCACCAATTCGGCGGCCATGCTGTGCGCCGTGAGAGTGATAAGCAGCAGCTATGATCAACGAGAACTCACTCAAACTAATGGAAAACCCTCTTCGCGAGGGCAAACGGATTGGGCGAGCGCCTGAGCCGGTTGCGATGGTGATCTTCGGCGCAACAGGTGATCTCACCGCCCGCAAGTTAGTTCCAGCCCTCTTTAGCCTTGCGGTCGAAAATCGTCTGCCACCAAACTTCCGTGTGATCGGATTTGCACGTACCCCTTGGACGCACGAAGAGTTTCGCGAAGAGATGCGGAAAGGCGTCAAAGAACATGGGCGCTACGATCCTGAAAAAGATCGTGCCGTGTGGGATAGCTTCGCGCGAAATTTTTACTTTGTTCCGGGCAACTTCCGGGATGATGCAGATTTCGCAAAAATTGATGACCTTCTTCACCAACAGCATCGTGATCTCGAAATCCCCGACAATCGCGTTTATTACTTAGCCGCGCCACCTCAGTTCTTTGACGACATTGTGACCAATCTTGGTGCAGCAAAGATGGCGGAGAATACCCATGATGGTTGGCGGCGGATAGTAATTGAGAAGCCATTCGGCCACGATCTTGAATCAGCGCACCAACTCAACAGGATGCTTCACAACGTATTCGATGAGAAGCAGGTTTACCGTATTGACCATTATCTTGGCAAAGAAACGGTTCAAAACATCCTCGTATTTCGCTTCGCTAATGCTATTTGGGAACCTATTTGGAATCGGAATCTTGTCGATCACGTCCAAATCAGCGTGGCAGAGAGCATCGGTATCGAGGATCGGGCGGATTACTATGATAAGGCGGGAATCGTCCGCGATATTTTCCAGAACCACATCATGCAGCTTCTTACGCTGGTAGCAATGGAGCCGCCCGTCGCGTTTCAAGCAGATGCGATTCGGGACGAAAAGGTCAAAGTCTTGCGGGCAATGCACCCGATTCCGATAGACCAGGTACGGCTTGACAGTGTACGAGCGCAATATGCACCCGGAGTTGTGGAAGGAAAGCGCGTTACTGGCTACCTCGACGAAGAGGATGTTCCGAATACCTCGACCACTCCAACATATGCTGCACTGAAAATGAATATCGATAACTGGCGCTGGCAGGACGTACCATTTTATCTTCGATCTGGGAAGCGGATGCCTACGCGCGCAACGGAAATCTCGATTCACTTCAAACAGCCCCCACATTTGCTATTCGAAGATGATTCCGATGAAGATGCTGAACTGCGACCGAACGTATTGGCGATTCGGGTTCAACCCGATGAAGGAATTGCACTTCGCTTTGAAGTCAAAGCGCCGGGATATGGAACTCAGCAGCGCTCGGTAACGATGGATTTTCGATACGGTATTTCTTTCGGCACGACCTCGCTGCCTGATGCCTATGAGCGGCTTTTGCTCGACGTTATGCTAGGGGATGCGACGTTATTTGCTCGCGAAGACGAGATTGAGCGCGCATGGGAACTTATCGATCCTCTATTACAAGCGTGGGAAACTGATGCCGCACCGCCATTGGAAAGATATGAGGCAGGAACGTGGGGGCCAGTCGGAGCTGACCAGCTTATGCAGACGGCTGGTCGTCATTGGCGTAGATTATAGGAGGATACGATGTCAATGCCTCAAACAAGTGAACCTGTTGCCGTAAATATTGGGGAAATTCGCAGCCAGCTTCGGGCGATGTGGGCTTCCGAGGCAATGCATCAGGATGCTGTAATCCGTGCCAGCACCCATAACTTGATTGTATTTGTGGCTGATCATGCCGCAGCAGAGGAGACTACCCAACGAATCATCGAGCTTACGACGGATCGACCTGGCCGAGTCATTCTGATCGATGTAGAACCAGGGGATGAAGATCGCGTGGATTCATGGGTTACGACCTACTGCCGGACAGTGGGTAAGAAGCAGATTTGTGGGGAATTGATTACGCTAGCAGTACGCGGTTCTCTTCGTGAAGAGATTCACAGTACCGTGATTTCCTTACTCTCGCCTGATCTTCCGGTGTATTTGTGGTGGACATCTGACCTCAATGCCAACGATCAATTGTTTGGCAGGTTAAGCCAGAACGCCGACCGGGTGCTAGTCGATACAAGCCTGTTTGGGAGTGATGCACAAGGGCTAAGCGAAGTGGCTATACTCCCCAAAGAACTGCCAACGGGGGACCTTAACTGGGCGCGACTGACAGTCTGGCGTCAACTTCTTGCACAGTTATGGGATATGGGCACACTCCAGCAACCACTCCGAACTATTCAATCAATAGAGATTGAGTATGCAGCCTCGAACAAACATCAAGACGGTGAACGCGCTCTACTCATGACAGGGTGGTTGGCAGATACATTCGAGTGGGAACTTGCATCGGCACAACGGAAAATAGATGGAGGATACGTAGCGCAGTGGCGGAAGGGGGATTGGGCAGGACAAATCTCTTTGATTGAGGCCCGCCGTACTGATCTGCCGTCAGGTGAAATCACCAATATCCATATTGAAGCAGGTCAGAAAGCTCCCTTTGTCAGGCCGCGCCTATTTCTAAATGCCGATCTTGGTTGTATCGAAACAATCACTAGTGACTCGGAAGATGCCTCACATTCAATGTGCCGCTTCAAACCTGTTTCAATCAGTGGCGCGTTAGCTGAGGAAATTGATCTTGGCTATGACCCTGTGTATCGGCATGCCTTGAATCGGGCTGTGGAAATTCTAACTGCTTGCGGAAAACTTGAGGATCATACATGAGCGAAATCGTTCGGCTGCCTAATCCCGAAAAGGTCGCAGAAGAGGCGGCCCGTCGCTGGCTTTCTATTGCACAAGCGGCAGTCGCGGAACGCGGTCAATTTGACATCGCGCTTTCCGGTGGTAACACGCCTCGATTTCTTTACAGTTTGATGGCGTCGGAGCCGCGTGCTGGGCAAGCACCCTGGGCACAGTCTTATGTTTTCTGGGGCGACGAGCGCCGGGTTCCTGCCAGCCATCCTGACAGCGATTACCGAATGGCACGAGAAACTTTACTCGATCATGTGCCTGTGCCGCAGGATCATATTTTCCGTATGCCAAGCGAAGGTCTTGCTAGCGGCGATATGCTGGACTACGAAAGGAAAATCCGCCGCCATTTTGATCTTGGGCCGCGCGACTGGCCCCGTTTCGATCTGATTCTGCTTGGTCTTGGGAAAGATGGTCATATGGCAGGAATCTTTCCAGGTACTCGCGCAGTAAGCGATCTCAGCCACATGGTTCTGGTTTACCCGGTTCCACAGCTTCAAGTTGAACGGATCACTCTGACTACTCCGGTATTAAACAATGCACGGAATGTAGTGTTCCTCGTTACGGGTGATGAGAAAGCCGAAGCACTTGCCCAGACGCTCAATGGCCCGAAGCGACCAAGTACTTACCCCGCACAAGCTATCAATCCAACAGATGGCACGCTCACATGGCTGGTCGATGAAGCAGCCGCAGCTAAGTTGGAAAGCAAGTAGGACATGAGTAACCGCCTTGCAGGTGAGACAAGCCCTTATCTCCTCCAACACAAAGACAATCCCGTAGACTGGTATCCCTGGGGCGACGAGGCATTTGAGCGCGCCAAACAAGAGGATAAACCCATTTTTCTGAGTGTGGGCTATTCAGCATGCCACTGGTGTCATGTAATGGCGCACGAATCCTTCGAAGACCTTGATGTCGCTGCATTGATGAACGAGCATTTCGTCAATATCAAAGTAGATCGGGAAGAACGCCCCGATGTTGATTCAATCTATATGAATGCTGTCCAAGCCATGACGGGGCAGGGCGGCTGGCCGATGTCGGTATGGATGATGCCTGATGGCCGCCCTTTCTATGGCGGAACTTATTTTCCGAAGAATGCACGTTATGGGATGCCGGGGTTTATTGATGTACTAAAGCGAGTCTCGAACGTTTATCATGAAAAACGTGAGGCTTTGGATAAAGATGCGACCAATTTGACCCGCGCGATTAACCGAAGCATCAATTTAAGCGGGTCACAGGAATCCGAACTCTCGAAACAAACCCTTGAATTAGCATTCCAAAAGATTGCGGCGACGTATGATGAAGAGTGGGGCGGATTCGGTGAACGGCCTAAATTCCCGCCGAGCATGACTCTTGAGCTATTGTTCCGCCTCTATCACGATTTTGGATGGCAGCACGCCCTTGACATGGCAACAAATACGCTTGATCGGATGATGTGGGGTGGGATGTACGATCAATTAGGGGGCGGCTTCCACCGCTATTCTACCGACCATATGTGGCTTGTTCCCCATTTCGAGAAGATGCTCTACGACAACGCACTGCTGATCCGGGCCTATTTGTATGGCTATCAAATTACTCGTTCGGATTCCTATCTCCGAGTTGTCGAACAAACTATTGAATATGTTCGACGCGAGATGACTTCTCCTGAGGGCGGATTTTACAGTGCGCAAGATGCCGATAGTGAAGGAGAGGAAGGGAAGTACTTCGTCTGGACTCAGGAAGAACTAAGATCACTTCTCAGCAGCATCGAGCATGTTGATGCAGTTCTTGATTACTGGGGTGTCAGGGCTGGGCCTAACTTTGAAGGGAAGAACATTCTCTGGATACCAGTTCCGGCTGATGTTGTGGCGATACAACATTATATAGAAGTCGCAACTCTGATAGCCGAAGTCGAACGTTCGTGCTCTATTCTGTTTGATTCACGCGAAAAGCGGGTAAAACCGGGTCGTGACGAGAAAATTCTGACGGCGTGGAATGGAATGATGATCAAGAGTCTGGCTGAGGCAGGCCGCTCGCTAAACCGTTATGAATACACAGAAACGGCAGTTCGGGCCGCTCATTTCGTGCTGGGAAAAATGCGCGGGAATGGCCGATTACTACGCTCTTACAAGGATGGACAGGCGAAAATCAATGGTTTTCTGGAAGATTATGCTTCTCTCGGAGAAGCATTAATCGAGTTGTATCAGACCACATTTGATGTTCGATGGTACGACGAAGCAGAGGCACTCACGGAAACGATGGTCGATCTGTTCTGGGACGACGAAGGCGGCTTCTACGACACAGCGCGCGATCAGGAAGGTTTAATCACGCGACCGCAGGAAATCACCGACAATGCGATCCCATCCGGGACATCGAGCGCTGTTGAATTATTGCTGCGGATGGCGATCTACGCAGGTCGTGATGATTGGCGGGAACGTGCGGAGTGGATGATTAAGTCCGTGCAACCAGCCATTCAGCAGTATCCGAGTGCATTTTCTTACTTGGCATCCCAACTTGCTTTTCAACTAAGTTCACCACATGAGGTAGCATTAGTTGGCGATGTCGCATCAAAAGAAATGCGCGCCTTATTCGATGTGCTTTTCGAGCCATTCCGTCCTGATCAGATAGTCGCGCTTCGGCATCCGAGTGATGGAGCATCGGCGGAGAAGATTCCTTTGCTGACCGAGCGTGAGATGATTGGCGGGAAGGCAACAGCTTACGTGTGCCACCATTATGTCTGCAAACTTCCCGTTACCGAGCCTGAGGGTCTTGGAGAACAATTGAATCGCACGTCGCTCGACTGACTGTAAACTCAGCCCCGTCTCATATTCCAATAACTCTTGCAAGATTGGACGATTGTGTTACGCATTATTCGCGCGCCGATTTTCTTCATCGCTGTGGCACTAAGTTTTATCCCGACACTTTATATCCTTGGGATTGTGACCGTTGGGTCCTGGTTAGAAGATGGGCTTCGGAAGCTCGGAATCGTGCCACGTCAGGAATGGATACTGCTTGTGTTGGGAATAGTGAGCTATACTGGATTAGGGATTGTGGTTCCTGTCTATCTGGGTGTGCGCCTATTTGGTCTTCCAGGAGCGATTGTCGGCCCGATATTCGCCTTGCTTATTATTGGTATTCTTGGTCGCTGGTAATCAAAATTGGCTGAAAATGCGAGCGGCCTTTGTTGGAATTAAAGGCCGCTCATTTTGGTATCAAACACTATGCAGGCGGGCCAGATTTCACAACTTCCTGACTTACAACATCTTCGTACTGCTTAAAGTTTTCACGGAATAGGCTGGCAAGATGCTTCGCCTTAGTATCATACTCTTCCTTGTTAGACCACGTTTGGCGCGGATCGAGTACCTTATCTGGTACGTCGGGAACATGCACAGGGATAGATAGCCCAAAGTAGGGCTCCTGCTGGGTCGCTAAATCATCCAGCTTGCCTTCAAGTATGGCATGGATCATCGCGCGAGTATGCGCTAGCGACATTCGGCTGCCTTCACCATATGGCCCACCCGTCCAACCCGTGTTCACAAGCCAGACATTCACACCATGCTGATCAATCTTGTGGCCGAGTAAATCAGCATAGACGCTGGGATGCATAGGCAGGAACGGCGCGCCAAAGCATGTGCTAAATGTAGCCTGCGGCTCCTTCAATCCCCGTTCCGTCCCTGCAACTTTCGCGGTGTAACCACTAAGAAAGTGATACATCGCCTGTTCGCGGGTGAGGCGGCTAATTGGAGGCATGACCCCGAACGCATCAGCGGTGAGGAAAATCACATTTTGCGGATGCCCGCTCATCCCGCTTGTACTCGCATTTGGAATCTGGCTGATGGGATATGATGAGCGTGTATTTTCGGTCAAACTATCGTCGTCCAAATCCAGACGGCGGGAGTCGGGATCGACGACAACATTCTCCAGGATTGTTCCAAAGCGGCGGGTGGTCTGGAAAATCTCCGGCTCACCAGTAGGGGAAAGGCGAATTATTTTGGCGTAGCAGCCACCTTCGAAGTTGAACACGCCGTCGTTAGACCAGCCATGTTCATCATCGCCAATAAGGGTGCGAGTCGAATCGGAGGAAAGAGTTGTCTTTCCCGTGCCTGACAATCCGAAAAAGAGCGCTGTATCGCCGGCAGGCCCTTCATTAGCGGAGCAGTGCATTGGAAGTACACCTTGAAGGGGAAGCAGATAGTTCATGACACTGAAGATCGACTTCTTGATCTCGCCCGCATATTCTGTACCGCCAATCAAGACCATTTTTTTGGCGAAATTCACAACAATGAATGTCTTGCTGCTCGTTCCGTGAGTTTCCGAACTAGCCGAAAAACCGGGCGCTTGAATCACGGTGAAACCGGGTTCAAAACTGTCTAGCTCCTCAGCCAATGGGCGGATAAACATATTGCGTGCAAACAAATTCCACCACGCACCCTCGGTGATTACGCGCACTGAAAGGCGGTATTTAGGGTCTGCTCCTGCATAGAGGTCTTGCACAAAGGCATCGCGGCCTTCAAAGTACTCCAACATATCTGTGAGTAGGCGGTCGAAGTGTTTGGTGCTAAAGGGCTGATTAACGCTTCCCCAATCAATATGTTGTTCCGAACTTGGCTCTTTGACGATGAACTTATCTTTTGGGCTGCGCCCCGTGAACTCACCTGTGGTGACAACTAGAGGCCCTTGATAGGAGATGTATCCTTCATTGCGTTTGATGGCTTCTTCGTAAAGCTGCGGGGTATTCAACTGCCAATACACATGGTTAAGACCTCTGAATCCGAGGGTTTCAAGCCCGGGATGCGTCTTTAGAATCTCCATTATGCCTCCATTGAGGATGATCAACTCTCCTGATTCGGTAGTGTAATGCTCTGGAATAGCACTTGCAAAAACTCATAAGGCTGGTGATACGCTTGATTCAGCTGCAGTCTAGGCTAAAAAGTGAAGCACGCGGTGGTAAGTGATGGGGGGTCACTATACACCGCGTACTTCTGGGGTGAGGATAGGGATGAGAACTCTTTTGAAGAGTCTAATTACATTCTAGCATTCTTTCTGACGAAATGATGTGAAAACATTGTGAATCATTTGTGGGCGATTTGCTATGAAAATCCCAATGTTGATCGGCGTCGATTGTGATTTTCGACCCTTGTACGCCCGATCTGCCGCATGGTATAATCGAATTGAGCTAATTAGGAATAGGAAAGGGTATTCGGGGCAGAATTTGCCACATTAATTGGCGGCAACTAACTAGTAGCCCCGTGAGGATAGTGATGTCTGGTCATAGCAAATGGTCTACTATTAAGCGCAAAAAGGGCGCTAATGATGCAAAGCGCGGCAAGGTTTTCACTCGCTTGGGTCGCGAAATTACGCTGGCCGCACGCGAGGGCGGCGGGAGCATCGATGCGAATTTCCGACTCCGCCTCGCGGTTGATCGTGCCAAGCAAGAGAACATGCCCAAAGATAACATTGAGCGGGCAATTAAACGCGGCACAGGCGAACTTAAAGACGGCGCAGAAATTGAAGAAGTGATGTATGAAGCTTACGGGCCGAGTGGCATCGCGATGATTGTTTCGGTGATGACCGATAACCGAAATCGCAGCTTGTCGGAGATCAAGTATGTATTGAATCGTCACAGTGGCAATATGGCCGAACCTGGCTCTGTTGCGTGGCAGTTCGAGCAAAAGGGCTATATTAGTGTGCCGACAAGTGGGCGTGACTTCGATGAAGTATTCATGGTGGCTGCTGAGGCAGGCGCAGAGGATGTAACGCAGGAAGGCGATTACATCGAAATTTATACCCCGCGCGAGGAGCTTCAGAAAGTGCAAGACGCGCTCCGTACAGCCGGCATCGATATCGAGGAAGCATATTTGGATTATGTCGCTAAAACACCAATGGAACTTGATGCGGCTACTGGCGCGAAGGTCATGGGTGTGATTGAAGCACTCGAAGATTTGGACGATA
>Ga0075421_100008328_pt1 | contig 12730 bp, 6 predicted proteins | sample SoiMetdeltSBSDD5_FD_75292 | JGI IMG/M metagenome (GOLD analysis project Ga0075421, IMG submission 75292) | Bulk soil microbial communities from a Populus tree surrounding site in Tennessee, USA - Soil MetaG P. deltoides SBSDD5 | ecosystem: Environmental > Terrestrial > Soil > Tree plantation... | reverse complement strand
GGTGTGGGTAGGCTTATCCATACTTGCCATGATCACAGCCGCACTGGCACAGGACGGACAAAATAGAGAAGAACCGTCCTGGGCTCCCAAGCCCATTCAGCCGAGCAAGTGGATTCCTCCCAATAAGCCACACACCAAACTTTCCGATCTGAAGTCCAAATACAAAGGCAAGGCCGACTGGCGGGAAGTCATTGTAAGCGACGATCATCTGCATGCGGAATATCTCTCAATGGGGCCCGGAGGCAAGGTGTCGCGGCGCTTTCATCCGGATACGCGTGAGTGGTGGGTGGTGATGGAAGGTGAAATCCGTTTTGAGATCGAGGGCCAGCAGCCTCTTGTCGCCACAAAGGGTTCGATGGTTCAGGTTCCCATGCAAACGATCTATTCTATGGAAACCGTTGGTGACAGGCCCTCGCTACGTTTCGAGGTCAACATCGCCAAAGCAAAAACGCTTTACCCGCGCGACGTCGAGCCTCCGAAGACGGAGGGCATTAACTGGATTCCGGTGCGGCTTGGCCGCAAACCTGGACCCTACGAGCGTGGCAATCAACCTCACATCAATTTGTACGAACTCGCCAAGGATCCGAAGTATGCCGGGGGCCGGTTCATTCATCGCTTCGTTCACGACGACCGGGCAGTAGGGAACGTTATTTACGGTTACGAAAAGGATCTGCCGCCGCTCAACGAGAAGGACCGCGGGCACTATCACCCCGAGTGCGCTGAGTTCTGGCTGATCATGGCTGGCCAGATCCGCTATCCTATCGAGAATCATGGCGTGATCATCGCGGAAGAAGGGGACGTGGTTTATGTGCCCATTTTTACTTTTCACGCACCGCGCTTCTACGGACCCGGGCCTTCGTGCCGCCTGGCCATGAACGGATATCCCAACATCGCCCATCTCCGCGACGCAACGCCCCATTAGTCTTGTGGATCTTGGATGGCGGAGTGGCGATTCAGTGCTTGACCCTGGCTATTAATTCATGAATGTTCTTCCCTTTCACGGCTACAGGTACAATCTCGAAAAGATTCAGAATCTTGACGACGTAATTTGCCCGCCTTACGACCAGTTCAAGGAGGGGCTCGACGAGCTGTTGTATCAACGGCATCCCTACAACATGGCGCGCCTCATCATGAACAAGGAGACGCCCCAGGATACTCCCGAGAACAATCGCTACACTCGATCGAGAACTCTTCTCGAGGAATGGATGAGGCAACGCGTCCTTCTCCAGGATACTGAACCCGGTGTCTACCCCTACTTCCAGGACTATCGCGTGGGAGAGGAGCTGAAACGCCGCAAAGGATTCATCGCATTAGGAGAGGTCACCGACTATTCACAGAAGGTTGTCCTACCCCACGAACGTACGCTCTCCAAACCCAAGCAGGACCGGTTGAGCTTGTTGCGTGCAACGCTGGCCGACACGGGTCTGGTGTTCATGCTCTACTCAGATCCCGCGGCTGAAATCGAAACAATCTTGGAGAAGGAGACCTCCCGACCGCCACTCACGAGGGCCCTGGATCTCAGTCAGGAAGAAAATTTCCTCTGGCGCGTCAGAGACTCGGGCGTGATAGAGAGGATTCAGGAGATCATGGCAGGAAAGCGCGTCATCATAGCCGACGGCCACCATCGCTACGAGGTAGCCCGAATGTTCAGCGAGGAGATCACACCGAAGATTTGCCAAGATCCGCGCTGGGCGCTCTATCGCTATAAGTTGATGAGCTTCATTCGCCTCGAATCGGAGGGAATTACCATTTTCCCAATTCACCGGCTCCTCCACAGTTTGAAGGGGTTCGAAGCGGACGTACTGCTAAGGCGCATGAGCGACTATTTCGTAGTCGAGCAGTATCCCTTCGACACCGGCGACAAGTTCGGCATCCTTGACTTTCTGATTGAAAGTTCAAAGAAGCAACAACAAGCCGGCGCAAATGCCTTCGTACTTTACCTCCCGAGCTTGAAGCGCTTTGCCTTGACGAAACTCAGACGCGATGCCGCGAGTCGGCTGAATTGGCCGCCTGACAAGAGCTTGCCTTGGCGCGAGCTCGATGTCGCGGTGCTGCAGGTTGCGATTCTGGGTCATATCCTGGGGATCGGCGAGCAACAATTGTCGGATCAAACCAATCTCGACTACGTCAGCCACGACACTGATGCCATCCAGATGACTGATCTGAAGAATTACCAGTGCGCCTTCCTGTTGAACCCTACTCCCATTGAACGCGTCAGAGACGTTGTGGAGGCGGGCGACCTTCTACCCCAAAAATCCACTCACTTTCACCCAAAACTCATGGAGGGTCTTGTTTTCGCAAGGCACTTGTAGGAAGAAACATTCAGGGTTTTGCGGTTTTGTACATAAGCAGCGGTTGCCATTTTCCGATAAGGAGAAGGTGGCGCTTGGAATCGCAAAAGTGCACTAGGGTTCCGTCCGGCCACAAGTGGTCGCGTCAGCGAACGGTAGGGCTCGTTGGACACTGGTTCAGAATTGTGCCTGATTCTTCACATCTCAACCCACTTGAGAATTTCAGGTTAGTCTATGACTGGCTTGAAGATAGGTATTTCGCTAATCTTGCAATACAACCCCTGTTCGTTTAACTTAATCTCACTCAATGTGTGTGTCTTCGGACCAATTCTTCTAAGAGGAGGATTCCTAGCTTGAGAGTACTCAAGTTGCTTTTTGCTCTTGTCTTCGTGTTGGGAACTATTGCCTCATTCTCGTCCCTCAACTTCTCCAAACCTGCCGATGCCAAAAAGACGGGCAAGCCGTGCCTCTACTGCCACAAGGAGTATGGCAAAGCTGACCTGACAAAGGCGGGCGAATGCTATAAGAAAAAGGGAACTCTGGAAGGTTGCGGCAACTAATCAGAGCTCGCCCTTCGACACTTGCCTCGGTCAAAAAGTCCTGGCGCTGTCCAGTAACAGAGTTACCGGACCGTCATTATAGGAGTGGCTCTCGCTTTGCACCACTCCCAAGGCGGCAGGGGCTCCGGATCGTGTCACAATCCCCGCTTAACTTCTCTCTTGCTTCACGCCAAACGCTTCACTCCAAGCCAGGGCAAAAAATTTGCTTCGGACCTGCACCTATCTGCACCCGACTGATTTTCGTATTTTGTAAGTTGGTGGAGCTGATGGGGATCGAACCCACGACCTCGTGACTGCCAGTCACGCGCTCTCCCAAGCTGAGCTACAGCCCCATGGTGGTAGGAACCTTGAAGAACTCCCGTCAAAAAACAAGCGAATTCTAAGTCCGCCGCACTTGCCTTGTCAACCGCATAAGCTTGACAAAGTCTCGCGCATGGAGCTTCGGGTGGGGTCGATCATCGCCGGGTGTATATGTTAGAAGTCACATTGGTGAGGGAGCTTCTAGTGCTCGCATTCCGTCACTGGGAGCGACGTGGATGGGGCGACAGCCTGGGAGCAGGCTTCCAGCCTGCAACCTGCGGCAAACAGGTTGTCGCGGGCGTTCGCCCAGCCGAACTGAGCGACACTCTAAGCTCCGGGGTTTTTCCTAGACAGTCGGGAGTTGTTTCATTTAAGATTTCGCCTGCTTTTTTGGAGGGACGACAGTTCGTTTTCAGGTCTCGGGCTCCGTGCAATCTGAATCCGCAAACCCCGCCAGGTTCGGAAGAAAGCAACGGTAGTGGAACCTCAGATGTGCCGCGGAACAACCCGGGGCCTGGCCAGACGTCTGCTGGCCGGTTCACCCTGTATTTCTGCCTCCGGTTTCCTAGTCCCCGAAAATCCGTTCGCCTTTCGCAAACGACTTCCCGCTAAACGTCCATGAGCTATCAGGTCCTTGCCCGCAAGTGGCGTCCTCAAACGTTTGAAGAGGTAGTGGGCCAGGAGGCTGCTGCACAGACTCTGCGGAATTCCATTCTGCAGAACCGGGTGGCCCATGCGTATCTGTTTGCAGGCGCGCGCGGCGTCGGAAAAACCTCCACAGCCCGAATTCTGGCCAAGGCTCTCAACTGCGTGAAGGGACCGACGGCAACTCCCTGCAACACCTGTCCTTCCTGCCAAGAAATCACGGCTGGGAACTCCATCGACGTTCTGGAAATCGATGCTGCTTCGAATCGGGGCATCGATGAGATTCGTGAGCTGCGTGAGAATGTGAAGTATGCGGCGGCCCGCGATCGTTACAAGGTGTTTATTATTGACGAGGTTCATATGCTCACGACTGAGGCCTTCAACGCGCTGCTGAAGACCTTGGAAGAACCTCCGCCACAAGTGGTTTTCATTCTAGCGACCACGGAGCTGCACAAAGTGCCTTCGACGATTCTCTCGCGCTGCCAGCACTTCAATTTTCGTGCCATCAGTTATCAGGAAGCGCTAGGACAGCTGAAGAAGATTGCTGAGAGGGAACAGATTCGGATCAGCGACCAAGCGCTCAGTGCCATTGCTCGCGCCTCAGAAGGCAGCATGCGCGACGCGCAGTCACAACTGGATCAGGTCATTTCCTTTTGCGGCCGCGAAATCGACGACGAACAGGTGCGCAATCTGCTAGGCCTCATTCCACAACAATGGTTAGACGATTTCACTAAGTCAATCGTCGGGCAAGACGCGCGGCGCATCCTCTTGCTGATTGATCAGCTAATTGTAAGCGGATTGAATCTGCAATACTTTGTCCGTGAGATGCTGGCGCATTTTCGCAATCTGCTCATGCTGAAAATCGCAGGTGAAGACCCGCAGCTCGTCCCGTTGGCTCCGGCTGAGATGAACCGCGCCCGAGAGCTATCCGTCCATTTTTCGGAGGAGGACCTGACCCGATTCTTCAACATCCTTGTGCAAGCGGAAGAGGAGCTGCGATGGTCCTCGCAGCCGCGATTTCATCTTGAGATGGCGCTGATGAAGATTCTTCAGGCGAAACGGCTGGTCCCGATCGAACAAGTCATCGCCGGTCTTGGCGGGCCATCAGCCGCTGCCCAGGCAGGCGAAGCCCCCGCAAGAGGGTTCACTCAGTTACCTAAGACACCGACGACCAGCCGATTCACCGCCGCCTCCACCCGAATACCCGTCGAAGCGGAGCCCTCCAAGCCCGCTGCCTCCTCTGGCGAACTGGTGGATGCGCTCAAATTGGCCATTGCTCAACGTTCTCCCATGATCGCATCACTTTTGGAGCATGCCACCCTCATCCGCCAGAGTCAGACTGGCTTTGATATTCAGTTCGCCAGACAGGATCGGTTTGCCTGCGAAATGCTACAGTCGACGGAGAATATCGAGCTGATCAGGGAAGTGGCCGCATCGGTTGCTGGAAAGCCTCAGACGGTGGACGTCACGCTGGAGAACGGACCCGCGCGGGAAGAACAGCCATCTGAACAGCAGGTTCCGTCAGTCAATTCCAAGCAAGATCTCCTTGATCGCGTGAAAAATGATTCCGCAGTCAAGGCGTTTCTGGAGACGTTTCGCGCCGAGATTACAGACGTTAAGGATCTGAAGTAGTCGAAAGAGGCAAAGAGAACAACCCCGCGCAAGTGAATCCGTAGACCGTGGGTCGTATCGTGCAACTGTGTCCACTTACGCTTGCTTGGCTGCAGCCGGACGACTGGTTCGTTCCTTTTAAATCGCGGGCTTTTGAGCTATCTTTTAAGTGATCTTAGCTTTGAGAGTGAGGGGGCAGCCCATGAAAAACATGCAACAGATTATGAAGCAGGCTCAGAAGATGCAAGAGCAGCTGCAGAAGCAGATGGCCGAGATGTCGGTTGAGGGCAGCTCCGGTGGGGGGATGGTAAGCGTGAAAATGAACGGGCTCAAGCAAGTTCTCGGCATCAAAATCGAGCCAGACGCAATCTCTTCCGGGGATATGGAGATGCTGCAGGATCTGATCGTCGCCGCATTCAATGAGGCTACCCGAAAGGTCGACAACGAGCTTTCCGGCCAAATAGGTAATCTGACTGGAGGGTTGAAAATCCCAGGCCTGTTCTGATGCGAGATTACGCCGGACCTGTCGAAGCGTTGATTGAGGAATTCCGTAAGCTGCCGGGAATCGGTTCCAAGTCGGCTCAGCGCCTCGCTTTCTTCATGATTCGTACCCCAAAGCAGGAAGCCGAGAAGCTGGCTCATGCTATCCTTCGGCTGAAGGAATCCATTCGCTACTGTTCCACTTGCAACAATATCACTGATGTCGATCCTTGCCGGTACTGTACTGACCCTTCCCGCGACCGCAGCGTGATCTGTGTTCTCGAAGATCCCCGCAACTTAATTGCGATCGAAAAAACCCGTGACTATCACGGTCTCTACCATGTCCTGCTGGGGGTGATTTCTCCTTTGCAGGGAGTCGGACCTGAGCAGTTGCAGATTCCCAGCCTGTTGGAGCGGTTGAAGAGTGGTGAAGTCAAAGAGGTCATCATCGCCACCAATCCTAATGTTGAGGGGGAAGCGACCGCGCTTTACCTATCGAGGCTGATCAAGCCCCTGAACATCAAGGCGACGCGAATTGCCACCGGTGTTCCTGTCGGTGGCGATCTCGACTATGCTGACCAAATTACGGTGTCCCGCGCTCTGGAGGGCCGGCGCGACATTTGAGAGCAAATTTCGCTCGATTTCTGAGAGCGTCTCAGGACCTGCCGTCGGACATACAATGCGCGGCAGAAACCCGGTGGCCGGCGTAGCGCGAACCGGAATGAACGCCTCTCGCTGGAATGCCGCACGGGGCAGACAAGGTAGGGATTCCTGTGCCGCTCCGCCAGCGCTCTTTCGGACATAACCTAGCTAACGCATATCAGCTTTGCCGGAGCGAAAGCGGAATACCAGTGCAGTCCCAATGGAGAGCAAGGGAGGAAAGGCTAGGCGTTCCCGTCAATTGAGGGCAGCGGGTCGAACGAGACGTCAGAAAATATCGAACCGTTCCCGATGCAACAACGGATCCGTCTTGATGACAACATCTCGCTTGAGGCTCGACTCGATTTCCTGGATCACTGAAGCTTCAGTGCTCTTCAGCGCCTTGGCCACTTCAGGCGCCACGCGAATGGTGATCTCCTTGTTCTCCAGAGCTTTGGCCATCTTCTTGACCTCACCCTGGATTTCATAGCAAACCGTCTGTGCTGACTTAACCATCCCCGATCCTCCACACTGTGAGCAAGGCTCACAGAGCGTGCGCATCAACGATTGCTTGACACGCTTGCGGGTGATGGCGACCAAGCCAAAATCGTTAAACTGTAGGGTCTTGGAAGGCGACTTGTCGGTCCGTAGGGCTTCTTCGAGCGTCTGGGTGACCCTAAGACGGTTCTTGCGATCTTCCATGTCAATGAAGTCGCAAACAATGATACCACCCAGATCGCGAAGGCGAATCTGTCGTGCAATCTCCCGGGCAGCCTCTATGTTCGTCTTGACGATCGTATCTTCGAGCTTGTTGGACTTCCCCACGTACTTTCCCGTGTTCACGTCGATCGCTACCAGTGCCTCCGCCTGGTCGATGACGATATAGCCCCCAGACTTGAGCCAGACTTTGTTGCGTAAGGCTTTGTCGATCTCGTTTTGGATTCCGAACTCTTCAAAGATCGGCGTGTGTCTGGTGTACAGCTTGACTCGGCTTACCAACGACGGTTGAAAGCGGTTGATAAACTCGACGATAGACGTATACTCGGTCTCGTTGTCAACGCGGATGTTGGAAAAATCGCCCGAGAGTTGGTCGCGCAGAATGCGTTGAACGAGATTCAAATCGCGGTGAACGAGCGCAGGGCCCCGCTTCTTGTCGGCCCGCGACCTGACTTCCGCCCACAATGCGTAAAGAAAGTTGATGTCCGACTTGAATTCCTCTTCGCCCTTTCCCTGGCCTGCGGTACGCACGATAAAGCCACCTGGGAAGTTGCTGCGCCGATTCTCCTGAATGATCCGCTTCAGTCGCTGGCGCTCTTCGTCCGAGTCTATCTTGCGAGACACGCCGATGTGGTCAACAGTCGGCATATAGACCAAGTAACGTCCGGGTAGAGCGATGTGAGAAGTGATTCTTGCACCTTTGGTCCCAAGGGGTTCCTTAGCGATCTGAACCAGGATCTCCTGACCTTCCTTAAGCAAGTCTCCAATCAAGGGATAGGAGACAGTCCCCGCCTCGTGCCGATCTTCACTTATGTTTTGACGTTTGCGGCGATCCATACGTCGAAAGAACCTCGGCGCACCCGGCGAGCTGCGAAACTGCACCTTGGAAGAGGACCCGCTCCCGGGGACCGTTGCCGCTGTCTGAGATGCAACCTGAGCCTCTGGCAAGGACGCCTCTCCAGAAGCAGAAGCGGACTCAGAACTTATGTTGGGAGGCTCACCGAGCTGAACGGGAGGAGCCTGCCTTTCTGTTACGAGTTCAGGCTGTTCAGAGCCGGTGGGCGTTGAGTACTCGGCGATGTCAGTCGACTCCAACGGGATTTCTTCAAGAGTTGGAAGTTCGGCAGCGACCGTCGAGAGCGTCGAAGCCGGCAATTGGCCATCACGCGCCACCTCCACCCATGGCTCTGCGGCTTCCGCTGATTCTGTCAGATCCACTCTGGCATCGAGTGCTAAGGCGGTTTTCTCCTCACCTAGGCCCAAGACCGAAGCAGACACGGCGGTGCCAGCTGATTCTGCGCTGCTGGTCTGCACTGTTGCCAGCTCGACAGCCGCAATCGGCCTGGGCGTTACGTGAGCGGCTAAGCTGATCGAAGATAAAGGTTCCCCTGTGCCTTCCTTTTCGGCTTCTCCGGCTTCGAGCAACTCCACGGCTTGCAGAACCCGCTCGTCGGCAGCTTCCAGTTCATCCAACTCTGCTGAGGGATCGTTGCCGGTCCCTTCCGCCTCATCTGCAGCATCTGCAGCCGACTCTGCTGCCATAGCTGCTTGAGTCATGGCTTCGGCGGGCAAGCTTTGGTATTTGGCTAGCGACTCTCCGGGCAGCAAAGACAATCGCGGCTCCGTTTGTTCACTGGCTGGAGTCTTGTTCGCTGCTGAGTCTGACACCGTCGGAGCGACGTCAGAGACTGATTGAGCAGGCGGCGTGCCTTCATAGTGCTTGCCTCTCAGCCGGAAGCGGCGCGAACGGCGCGAACGCCCCCGTCGGTCCTGGTACTTCACGACATTGGAAGGGGGGTTGTTGGAAGCAACGTTCGGCTCTGGCGAAGAGGGCAGCGTTTCGGAGATGGTTGGAACAGTCGTAGCTTGGCCGAGCTTGGCGACCTGTGCTTCAGCGTTGCTAACCAGCTTGTCGTATTCCTCTGTATCCTCAAAAAAATCGGAAACGTAAAGGAAGGCATCCCTATCTAAGCCGATATCGACGAAAGCCGACTGCATGCCGGGAAGCACCTTCGTAACACGTCCTTTGCAGATGGCCCCAACGATGCCGTGATCCTTGTCACGCTCGATATGAACTTCAACTAACTGATCGTTTTCGAGGATGGCTGCTTTGGTCTCTTGCGAGGTGATCGAAATGACTAACTCTTTTGACATGGAAACTCCTCCAAGATGAAACACTGAGGAGCTCGAGCGGCGGGAGAAACGGAAAGCTGATCCTCCAGGATGTCATTGGTGGAAGCATGCTCTGGATAGAGATCGATTGCCCTGCTATTCTTCCGGTGTTGATTCCTGGGAAAGGCGTGCTCACTTTCCCGAATTACCGTCAAGCTCTTTGTGATTCACTGTAGATGATTTGGACTGCAGCTGCAGCCCTTAATACACATTCCGAGATGGATAACCCAAAACTCTGTTGCGTTGCGGACGGAAGCCGGAGATCAATTTACGTACCTTCTCATCCGAACGTTGATTATCAGGCCGAGCAACATGAACGTCGCCAGGACCGAGGACCCCCCATAACTCAATAGCGGCAATGGAATTCCCGTGATGGGCATCAATCCCACGACCATGCCGATGTTCTCCAGGACATGGAACATGAAAACGCCAACTGCCCCTAGCGTCAGGTAGATGCCTAGCTTGTCCCTTGCGGTTTGTGCGATATGGATAGCTCGCCCGATGATCAGAAAATAAAGCACCAGAACAGTAACTGCGCCTACAAAGCCCAATTCCTCGCCGACAACAGAAAAAATGAAGTCGGTATGACGTTCCGGCAGGAATCCGAGCCGGGTTTGACTGCCGTTGCCAATACCTTTCCCCCAAAACCCGCCCGAACCGACTGCGATTTTTGATTGAATCGAATGATAGCCGTGTCCTAACGGATCTCTTTCAGGCTCAAGGAACGTATAAATTCGTTCCCTTTGATAGCCCTTGAGATTATACCATCCTACTCCGACCGCCAAAACCGACAAAATGGCAGCCCCCACAATCCACTTTCGGCGAAGTCCACCCAAAAAAAGCCCGACTAGAAGAATGGGTACGAACGTCATGGCGGAGCCCAGATCGGGTTGGAGCATCACCATCAACACAGGTAACCCCACAATGCCCGAGGCTTTGAGAATGTCGGTCCCCGTGAGATATTCGGTTCGAATCTCACAAAGAAAGCGAGCCAGGGCGACTACCACGACAACCTTGACGAGTTCAGAGGGCTGAAGCTCGAAAACGCCACCAATCGATATCCAGCTTTTGCTGCCAGAAACCCGTTTGCCAAAAAGCAGCACCGCCAGGAGCGACAGAATGGAAGCGACATAGAAGTACGGAACATTTTCCGCCAGAGAGTGGTAGTCAATGCTCATGACAAGCACCATGAGAACCAGGCCAATCAGAAGGCGGTAGATCTGCTTCACGTAGAAGTTCCCAGCGTGGTCGTATTGAGTGGCACTATGAATCTCAACCACTCCGATCGCTGCAATGGCGAATATCACCACGAAGATAAACCAGTCAAAATCTTTCAGATAGAGTGCAGTCTTCGCAAACATAGGCTGTGTTTCGATGGCTCCCGGAGTGAGCCTGATGAGCAAAAGAACGTCTAGTGACGAAGCCCGAATGACGAAAGAGCGACCATGTCGAGGCGCCTATCTTCAGGCATTTGGGCTTCGCGTTTCGTCACTCGCTTCACTTGCTCCCGCCGAAGTTCAAGAATCGGTCGCAATCTCACCCTCCATTTGGTGCGAAAGGGTTGCCGGAGACCGGTGGGGGTGAGTCTGCCGAGCGGACCGCAGTGTGAGGTCTTTCGTTGCCCTGTCGCATGCTGATCTGCAGCGCCTCACCACCTGGTTTGTTCTTCTTGTTGTAATAAACCTGAAACATATCGTGAACAATGGGCGCGGCCGATTCGCCTCCGTGCCCGCCATGCTCAACAAACACAGCGGCGGCAATCTGAGCAGCGTGAATTGGAGCGTAACCGACAAACCAGGCATTGTCTTCAAATTCCTCTCTTTTTTCGCCAGCCGCCTTTTGGGCTTCTTTACCGACCACTTGGGCAGTCCCGGTCTTGCCAGCCACATCAAAGCCCTCTACCGCGGCGCGGCGCCCAGTGCCCCATTCATTCACGACACCCCACAGTCCACGACTGACAATCTGGAAGGTTTGCTCGGCGACTTCGAACTTTGCCTCAGTGTTGAGGTCCGCCGATTTGCCCAGGCGTTTAAGTTCTTCCACTGCGACGACGTGAGGAGTTTTGAGGACTCCCCCTGCGCCGAATCCACCGAAAGCCCTGGCGGCTTGAATCAAAGTTAAGGCCACGTAGCCTTGCCCGATTGCAACTGAGATCGTTTCGCCAGCGTACCATTCAACCTTGTAGACTCGTTTTTTCCATTCAGGCGAGGGGATCAGACCTGAGTCTTCGCCGGGCAAATCTACTCCCGTCTTTTGCCCCAATCCCATGCTCTTTGCGTAGTAGGCGATCTTGTCAATCCCGAGTTTTTGCCCGAGATGATAGAAAAAGACGTTACAGGAATTCACGATCGCCCTGTGCAGATCCACATGTCCATGCCCACCTTTTTTGTGGCAGCTGAAAGATCGTCCATACATCACCGTAGACCCAGAACAGGAATCGGTGTAACCGGGAGTAAGGATCCCTTCCTGAAGTCCGGCGATTGTCATAATGATCTTAAAGACTGAACCGGGTGGGAAGCGGCTCTGAATGGCGCGATTCTGCATCGGCTTCCTGGGATCGTTGATCAGATCGTCCCATTCTTTCCTGGTGATTCGCGACGAAAAACTGTTGGGATCGAAGGCAGGACGGCTCACCAAGCTGAGCACCTCACCTGTGCGGGGATCAAGGGCCACCGCAGCCCCAGCCTTTTCGCCGAAGCCGTTTTCTGCGGCCCGCTGAACATCGAGATCGAGGGTCAGGTGCAGATCATGGCCGGGCACGGGTTCAACAGTATCAAGGACCGCCACCTCGCGTCCCCGGCTATCAACCATCACTTTCTTCTGGCCATCGATTCCGGTCAGGATCTCGTTGTAAACCCGCTCGACACCTGCCTTTCCGACTAAGTCGCCCGGTCTGCAATAGTGGAATTCCTTAGTCGCCAGCTCTCGTTCAGAAATCTCGCCGACATAACCCAGCAAATGTGCTGCGAGCTGTCCCTCCCGGTAGAACCGTCTCGGTTGACGGATGATGTCGAGGCCAGGAAATTCAACCCGGTGGGACTCAATGAATGCCACATCGGCCTGGGTCATGTCTTCCTTAATGATGATGGGTAGATAGCTCGGCTGGCCGCGACGCTTCTCGATTTGCGCCTTTAGAAATTCCGGTTCCAAGCCCAGACCCGCACGAAGCAGATCCAAGGAGTCTTGGATGCCGGGCAGGTTCTCCCGCATCGCCGACAAGGTAAACGAGGGACGATTGTCGACAATGATCTGTCGATTTCTGTCAAGGATTCTGCCGCGGGGTGCCACCAGCGTGATGGATCGAATTTGGTTCTT
>Ga0075421_100008327_pt1 | contig 12730 bp, 13 predicted proteins | sample SoiMetdeltSBSDD5_FD_75292 | JGI IMG/M metagenome (GOLD analysis project Ga0075421, IMG submission 75292) | Bulk soil microbial communities from a Populus tree surrounding site in Tennessee, USA - Soil MetaG P. deltoides SBSDD5 | ecosystem: Environmental > Terrestrial > Soil > Tree plantation... | reverse complement strand
GGTGCCGATCTGCCAAAGTCCGAACTTCAGGATGTCGAGGTCCGTTTTGTCGCCGCGATCCGTGGCGAACGCGATCGATTTGCCATCTGGAGACCACTGCGGCTGCAGCTCTGCGAACTTGTCATTCGTTAGGCGCCGCGCGTTGGTGCCGTCCACGTTGACCGTATAAAGATCGGTCAACCCGCCGACGTTGCCGCTCACGACGATCTGTTTGCCGTCCGGGCTGAAGCTCGGGCTGAGGACGACTTCGAGCGGGAGGTCGTAGCGGCGAATCTGCTCGCGCTTGGCGACGTCGAGCAGATACAAGACATCGCGTCCGTTTCGCTGCGCGGTGAACGCCAGATGTTTGCCGTCCGGTGAGAACGCGCTCTGCGAATAGAGGAGGCGCAGCTCCTCGAAGTTGGGATCAAACGTCGCTTTGACGAGGCGTTTGATGCGCTTCCCCGTTTCGGCATTGGCGAGCCAGAGATCAGGGAAGACTTCACCGCGGAGGAAATTCCCTTCGGCAACGAAGGCGATCAACTTGCCGTCGTTGGAGAGCGACGGAGCGATAAAGCGCTGCGCGAAGCCACCCGTCCGCCGCTGATTGAGCAGCGGCTCAGCGAACTTGCGCGCCCGATCCAGCTCGGCGACTTGCGGCAGGTGCCGCGTCTGCATCGCCTCGCGCCATTCGTCGCTCAGTTCTTCGAGCGAGAGACCAAGCTCGCGCTTGAAGGCGCGCTCGATCCCGACGTTAGGCACGGCGTTCATGATCTCGCCGATGACTTCGTCCCCCCAACGCGCACCGATGTACTCCCAGAGCGCCTCGCCGTAGCGGTATGGGAAGAAACGGTTCGGGTAGAGCGTCATCTGCTCGATCGTCGGTAGCGTGCCGTTGAGCGCCGCGTCGCGCACCCAGGAGTGCGTGAGCACGTGCCCAGGGCCAATCGAGAGGTACTCCGCCATACCCTCGGCAAACCACAGCGGAGGGAGGTTCTGAGCGAGGTTCTGCAAGCCAGCGCCGGCACGGCCGCGCGCAAAGATGTCGTACTGGAACGCGTGCACCAACTCGTGCTGGAGCACGTGGTCGAACGATCTGTAGTCACCAGTGAACGGGAGCAGGATGCGGTGTCGCAGCGCCTCCGTTACACCGCCCGTTCCCTCTCCCAAATCGCCGGTGACGTTGTTCTGACCGAAGTCTGTCCGCGAGGAGTACAGGATGAGTGGCTTCTTCTCACGGAACTGATGGTTGAGCACCCGCGAAAGGCGCGCGTACCCGCGCTCGGCCATGCGGGCGGCGTCGCGAGCAGCCTCTCTCTCTTCAGGATAGTAGTGAACAAGAAAGTGCTCAGTCTCGATGATATACCATTTGAAGCTGTCGTACTGCACCTGATTCATGCCGAAGTAGCCCTGACCGTACGCGGAGGACGCGACGAGTGGAACCGAGAGGGCTAGGCCGACCAACAGGCGGCGTATCATGAGAGGGCTCCGACGTACTTGATGGGAACGACTGTCGCGTCGCTCCAAAGGCGTTCTAGCTGATAGAAGTTGCGCAGTGTTGGATGAAAGACATGCACAACCACGTCTACGTAATCGAGGAGAGCCCAGCGTCCCTGCGTCACACCCTCAGCGTGATGGACAGGCTGCCCTTCGGCCTTGAGGCCTTCGACGAGGTGCTCTGCGGTGCTACGCACGTGAGTGTCCGACGTCCCGCTGGCGATGACGAAGAAATCTGTCATATCCGACACCCCGCCCAAGTCCAGGATGACGACGTCTGTGGCTTTGTTGTCCAGGCATAGGGCGGCTGCGCGCTGCGCGAGTGCTGCGCTCGAGGGCGAGTGGGAAGGAGAAGCGGCGTGAGGCAGGTCAGTTTGGTCGGGCAAGGACTTCGCCATTCAGCGCTGCAGTCGGGTTTGGGCGAAGATTTAGTAGAAGATGTACCCGTCAAATGTTCCGCGAACATAAGAAAGGGGCCAAGCGCGCGCGAGCACGGGTTTGCTTCTGTAATAGAACCAAACACGGCGCGAAGATGTGACCCCTACCACGAAGGTCCAAGGTCAAAGCGAGCACAAACTTCAGCCGCTCACGCCTGCTTAGACCTTTGACCTACTGTTTGATGACCCAGACTTTGATTTCCGGCTTCACGTCCGCGTGCAACTTGATCGCTACGCGGTAGACGCCAAGCGCCTTGATCGGTTCGTGCAGCTCAATCTGCCGTCGCTCGATCTTGACACCCTGAGCCTCGAGCTGCTGGTGCAGGTCCGAGGCGGTCACTGAACCGAAGAGCTTTCCTTCCTCGCCAACACGCGCTGAGAAGGTCAGCGAGATCTGCTCGATCTGTTTGGCGATCTCCTGCGCCGTGTCACGTCGCTGGCTTTCCGCGGCTTCGAGTCGCGTCCGTTCCTGCTCGATGCGCTTGCGGTTTCCGGGCGTGGCTTCGACCGCAACGCCGTGTGGCAGCAAGTAGTTGCGTGCATAGCCGGCCGAAACCTTCACGACATCACCGGGCGCACCCAGCTTCTCAACCGCTTGACGAAGTATGACGTCCATTTTCAAGTGCTCCAATCGTTAGGTACTCGCCGTTCCGGCAGGAACGGCACTAGTTGTGTCCAGATGGAGGGCGAGTGGTGGGTCGGGGCCGCGCGCGCCAATCGAGCCACGTGTCGCCCAGTCCGACGCCGAGCGAGAAGAGGCTCGTGAGCGGAAGCGCGAGGACTGCGACTACCATCACAAGTGCGAAACCAACTCGATGAGCTGCGAAGTACCACGTCAGCACCCCCAGGCCGCGAAGTGCGTACAGTACGCTGAGGAAGATCAGCAGATTGAGGCCCGCGGTGCGCAGGGCACTGAACGTCGGCAGTACAATCAGAACGATGCTTGCAACCAAGCCCCAGACCAGTTGATCGCTGAAGCGAAATTCGCGTAGGGGCGCGAGCGGGGCCCCGACTCGTGCGCGGCTGACGCGATGAAACAGCGCCCAGGTGACCGCGAGCGCGGCCAACGACTCGATCGCGAGCACCGCGATGTAAGTCGACTTCGCGACGTTGGCGAATTGCTGCAGTTGCTGAGAGGAATCCTCAGCCAAACGCGCAAAAGTGGGAGAGCTTTGGGCGAGTCGCTGCCATTGCGCCGAGCGCATCGCTTCGGAGACCATATCGATGCTCGCGCTCAGTCGCTGATCAATCTCACCGATAACGATGCTGTGGAACTGTTCGAAGCTCCCAGCGCCGCTCAGCATCAGGAAGACAACCGCTATCATGGTTGTGGCCGCGATCGCCGCGAGCGCGCGCGGCAAGAATCGGTGCCGCGGCATCACGACGTGCACGACGCCGAAGATGCCGGCTAGCATCAGGCACCAAGCCCGTTCCAGCAGGGCGAAGGATCCGCTCGCGCGTATTGGCCCGGCGAGAATCCAAGTAGCGAGCACGAGCCAAACCAGGGCAAACGTCACGCGGCCGCCGCGCCACCAAGCGGCAATCGCGCAGGCCGCCATCGCAGGCGCAATGATGAGGAGAATCTGATCGATCGGCGTCAGCAGACGCAGCTGCGGAATCGTCGGCAGGATCGTGAGCGCGAGGAGCGCTCCGAGCACGCCACGCCAACCCCGCTCGCGAACGGCGCGAGGCGGGTTGGTCGTGGTCGTGAGCTGCTCGGGGGTCGCTTGCGCCGGACTCGTCATCTAAGAGATTTCGCGTTAGGCGACGTGGCCGCGGATGTACGGGATCAGCGCGAGGAACCGTGCGCGCTTGATGGCGCTGGCGAGCTGGCGTTGATGTCGGGAACACACGCCGCTCAACCGGCTGGGAAGGATTTTTCCGCGGTCGGTGATGAAGCGGCCTAACGCGCGGTCATCCTTGTAGTCGATGAAACGCACGCGCGATTCGCAAAAAGGGCAGGGTTTTCTGGCTCGTCGCATGGGTTAGTCCTCGTCGTCGTCGTCTTCGTCGCGGCGACGCGCCGCCAATTCTTCTTCGCTCATTTGCGGTGCGCCGAGCTCATGCTCGTGCAACGCGATGAGGTAGCGCATGACGCCGTCGTCCAGTCGCAGCGCGCGCTCGAACTCTGGCAGGTTCTTGGCGTCCGTTTGGAACCGGGCGACGACGTAGTAGCCCTGTTCACGAGGACCGATCTTGTACGCGAGCTGTCGGCGGCCCCAATGCTCAGCGGTCAGATCGGAAGTGCTGAGCAGCGCGTGGTGGTGCGCCAGCTTTTCATTGATGGCGGAGTCTTCGAGTGTAGAGTCGAAGATGTACACCGCCTCGTATCGTCGAGTCACGATCGGCAAGCCTCCCTTTGGTCGAGAGTCAGCCCTCCGCGGGTTGCCTTGCGCGAAGGGAGGGTGAATTTGGGTGCTGGGCGCCGCGCGCTAGGCACTAGGCGCTAGGCACACGGTGCTGGCGTTTTCGAGAGGCGAAAGCTACTAAGCGTCGGAGGTTATGACAGTGTCATTCGGCAGTTTTTCCAGCGCCCGGCGCCGCGCGCCCAGCCCCAGTCCATAGATGTGCGGCCGAATGGGATTAACTCGGCCCGAACTCATTGATTGGAGTCAATTCGGCGTTGTGGAGGCGCCAATTGTTGAGGCGCACTACAACATCCCCCCCGGTACCGACGTGCTGGCGATCCGAGAGCGGGGTGGGCGCCGCGTCGCCGAGCCAGCGCACTGGGGTCTGATTCCGTCGTTCGCGAAGGATCCGACGATTGGCAACCGGATGGCCATTGCACGAGGAGACACCGCATTCGAACGGCCGGCGTTCCGCCGCGCGATCATGGCCCGACGCTGCTTGATACCGGTGGACGTGTTCTACGAATGGGAAGGCGCGAAGGGATCTCGCGCGCGGCAGCCTTGGGCCGTCCGGCTGCAGGGCGGACTCCCTTTCACCTTGGGCGGAATCTGGGAGTACTGGCGGCCGAGCGATGCGGAGCCGGGCATCGTGAGCTTCGCCGTGTTGACGACCGACCCGAACGCCACACTGGCGCAGGTGCACGACCGCATGCCCGTGATCGTATCGCCTAACGCGTGGCGCGCGTGGTTGTCGCCAGAGACGCCGGCGCCCAAGGTCAAGGACTTGATGCAGCCCTATCCGTCGGAAGAGATCGAGGCGTGGAGAGTCACGCGGCGGGTGAACGATGCGCGCAACGATACGGCGGCGGTTCTGGAGCCGGCCTAACGCCAATATCAAAGATCAAAACAAGGAGCTTTGAGTGATGAGTCTTCCAGTACTCAGCACCGAGGATGTTAGGCTCACACACAGAAACTCCGTACTGGCAACTCAGTTCTGAGTTTGCGGCGAAGAGTCGTGAGGCGGCACCCCACGCATCCTAAGTACCGAGACCGGAGAACTGCGTACTCAAAGCTCCTTGTTTTGATCTTGTCGCCAATCTCACACGTTGAATCGGAACAACATCACGTCGCCGTCTTGTACAACGTACTCTTTTCCCTCGCTGCGCACTGCTCCTTTCTCCCGCGCTCCCTTCCAGCCGCCTAACGCGACAAAGTCGTCGCTGTTCACAGTCTCTGCCCGGATGAATCCGCGCTGAAAATCAGTGTGGATCGTTCCCGCCGCGATCGGGGCCGTCTCACCCGCGTGAATCGTCCACGCGCGTAGCTCCGGCTCCCCTGCCGTGAAAAACGTCCGCAGCCCAAGCAAGTGATAGCTCGCATGGATGAGACGATCGAGACCTGCCGAATCGACACCTAACGAATGGAGCAGCTCGATGCGCTCCTCGCTCGACAGCTCCGCCAGCTCGGATTCGATCTTCGCTGAGAACGGAACGATCTCCGCGTGCTCACCGCTCGCCGCGACGGCCGCGCGCAACGTGCGCAAATGCGGCCCTTCGTCGCCATGCAACTCGTGATCCGTCACGTTCGCGGCATAGAGCACTGGCTTGTCTGTCAGCAGCTGCAGCGGACGTAACAGCGCAAGGTCCTCGGGCGCAGGGCGTGCCTCCCACAGCGCTTTCCCTTCGTTGAGAATCGCGCGCGCACGCTCGAGCACCGGCAGCTCGGTCTGTGCATCCTTGTCGCCCGATCGTGCTGCGCGCTGCACGCGATCCAACCGGCGCTCAACCGATCCGAGGTCCGCGAGCGCAAGCTCGAACTCGATCACGTCGCGGTCTCGCACCGGATCGACAGATCCCATCACGTGCGTGACGTCGGGATCTTCGAAGCAGCGTACGACTTGGACGACAGCGTCCGTCTCCCGAATGTGCGAGAGAAACTTGTTGCCGAGTCCCTCGCCTTGAGACGCGCCTTTCACCAGGCCCGCGATATCCACAAACTGGACGGTCGCCGGCACGATGCGCTTGGGCGCCGGGTCCATAACGGCCGCGATGCGGGCGAGACGCGGATCCGGAACTTCGACGATGCCGATATTCGGCTCGACAGTACAGAACGGGTAGTTCGCGGCGTCGGCTTTCGCCGCCGTTAGCGCGTTGAACAGCGAAGACTTTCCGACATTGGGTAAACCAACGATTCCGAGGGACAGCAAAGGTCAGAGGTCAGAGGTCAGAGATCAGAGCTGGCGTTAGGCGGTTGACGGGGACGGAATCTACCATCGTGCACACTTTCGATGCGCAAGACGGCAGCGCCATCGGTATTGTGTGGCGTGAATCCCATCCCTCATCTCAAAGTCAGCGGCAAGGCACACGAACTAGCCTTACGTACATTCGAGCACACTCGCGGTCGCGCGTGGGCGCATGAGCCCGTGTTGCGCGAGCAGCTGCAGCGTGGCGTCCTCGCCGTTGCACTCCACATCACGCGCGGTGCTCAGCACGAGAGTCGCCACAACTTCCCTCGCGCGCTCGATGCCGCGCTCGCCGCGCTTCGAGACTCCTCCTACTGTCTCGTCCTTACGCGAGACCTCGGCTTGCTCACCACGTCGAGTTATGCCACGCTCGAGGCGCGTGCAGCGGAGCTCGAGCGCATGCTCGTCGGCCTGCGCCACAAGGTGCGTTCGTCAGCGGGCGCTGCTCGATCGGGCGGTGGCTTTCGCTCGCGTGCTGCTCCTGCGCGCCTGGGTGAGCCGCTCCAGCTCGATCGGTCGTCGCAAGCCGCGGCGCCACACAGTGGCGCGCCGCTTAGCCTCGGGTAGCACGCGGTCGATCGTCAGCGTCGTCGGATCGAGCGTGGGAGTCAGCTCGGCCCATTCCAACGGCGTGGATACGAGGCCCGGTTCGCGCGCGCGCAAACTGAACGGCGCCGCGACGCTCTTGCCACGATCGTTCTGACCCACGTCAATGTAAACCGCGTTAGGCGGCCGCTGCCTGAGCGCGCGCACGAGGGTCGTTTCAGCCGGGTGCCGTGCCGCCACGTGATGCGCAATGATGTCGGCGGCCATCCGCGCATTCTTGAATGACGTGCGCGGAGGAAGCGGGAGGTAAATGTGCATCCCGCGCCCGCCAGATGTCTTCACCGAGCCTGCGAGTCCCAGTTCGCCCAGCACCTCATGGATCCACTGCGCGACCTGAACGACGAGACTGAAGGGCGCGCGCTCGCCGGGGTCCAGGTCGAGCACCGCATAGTCGGCATCGTTGAGCGATCCAATGCGCGATGCCCACGGATTCACCTCGATCGCGCCCATCTGCACGCAATACAACAGCGTCGTCAGGTTGCCGGCGACGATGCGCGGTTCCGGACCGTCGGCTGTCTGCACACGTTTTACCAACACACCCTCCGGAGTGTTTGCCGGAGCGCTCTGCTGAAAGAACGCGCCGGCACGTCGGCCGATGCCGTCCGGGTAACGCTTGAGCACTAGCGGCCTGTCGTCGATGAGCGGGAGGATGACCGGCGCCACCGCCGCGCAGTAGCGCATCACGTGCCCTTTCGTTAGGCGTGCCTTCGGAAAGTAGATCTTATCCAGGTTGCTCACTTCGAGACGTGTCTGCGGCCCCGAGGCGATGCTGCCGCGGCCCCCGCTGCGCTCGAGCTGTTCGATCTGGGCAACGATGCTCTTTCCCTGGCCCCGAACGCCTGGTGCCGAGCGTCTAGTGCCCTTCTCCTTGGGTGCTGTCGCGGAGACTCGCGGAACACGCTTCTGCATACTCATCGGCTCCCGGCCGACTTGGGCCGCGTTCTTGTCGTCACGAACTCCCATGAACACCGGGTGCCGCAGCTTGCCGTCAGAGGTCCACTCGGTGAAGCGAACCACCACGACGGTTGAAGGCTGCGCCCAGTGCGCGCGCTGATTCGTGCGCGGAGGCGAAGCAAAGGGCGACGTGCGTCGCTCGATCCGGGTGAGGCGCCTAACGAGGTCGCGCAGCGTGTCACGCGAAAAGCCAGTTCCCGTGTGACCGGCGTACTCAAGGTCGCCATCCTTCCAGTAGCCGAGCAGGAGTGCACCAACGTGCTCGCGAGAGCGGCGCGGTTCGGTCCAGCCTCCCACGACGAACTCCTGCTCGCTCACAATCTTGAGCTTGAGCCAGTCGCGCGAGCGGATGCCCGGGCGATACGGCGCTTCGATGCGCTTGGCAATGATCCCCTCCCAGCCGGACCGAGACGCCCGGCGTAACATCGTGCGGCCGTCGCCAACGGCCGAGTCGCCAAGGCGTACGCCGCCGAGAAGCGGTCCACGGAGCAGTGCTTCCAGTCTCTTGCGGCGGACGTGCCACGGGAGCGCCGTCAGCCGCTGCTCGCCGTCCACGAGGACGTCGAACACGACGAGATCGACCGGTGACGCGTTCGCGTGGCGCGCGACGGCGGCGAGATCGCTCACGTGCCAGCGCGCCTGCAGGGCCTGAAACGCGCTCGTCCCCCGCGGCACGCGCCTAACGATAATCTCGCCATCGAGCACAAACGAGCGGTGGCGCCGTCGCGCGAGCGTGGTGAGAGCGTGGACGACCTCGGGGAATTGCGGCGCGCGATCGATGCTGTTGCGGGTCAACAGCCGCACATTGTCGCGCGTCGCGTACGCCAGGACGCGCATACCATCGTACTTCGGTTCGAATGTCCAGTCATCGCCGGCCGGGACCTCGCTCGCTGTCGAGGCCAGCATCGGCGCGATGGCGCGAAGCGCGACGGGCACTTACGCGTTAGGCAGTGCGCCGGCGCTCCCGGCGCGTCGCGCGCTTCGGCTTCACCGCTGGCGCTTTGGCTTTGGGCGCGCGCGCCTGCTTGAGGCTCGCCTCGAGCTTGGCCATAAGGTCCAGGACCTTGCCATCGCCGCGTTCCACCGCGGGCACCGGGAGGTCTGCCTTCTTCCCCTTCGACTTGGCGTCGATGATGCGCAACAGGTTCGCGCGATACTGGTCGACGTATTTCTCTGCCTCAAACGGGCCGTGCAGGCTGTCGACCAGCTTCATGGCCATGTCGATCTCCTTGGGCTTCGCCTCGCTCGCCGCAGGGAAGTTGTACTCGCTCGCTGGTACGATCTCATTGGCGAAGCGCATGATATCGACGATGATCGCGTCGCCAACCACGTGCAATCCGACGAGGTGTTGCTTCTGGCGCAGGATGATCGTGCCGATGGCGACTACATTGGCCTGACGCATCGCCTCGCGGAGCACCGCGTACGCTTTCGTGCCGCCTTTGGCAGGAATGCTGAAATAAGGCGTCTCGAAGAAGCGCGGATCGATCTCGTCGAAGTCGACGAAGTCACTGATCTCCACGCTTTCCGACTTCTCCACGGCGGCGGCCTTGAAGTCTGCGTCGTCAAGCACGACGAACTCGCCTTTCTCGTGCTCGTACCCCTTCACGATCTCGTCCCACGGCACCTCCTTGCGCGTATCCTCGCGGACGCGTTCGTACTTCACCGGGGTGTTGTCTTTCTTGTGTAGTAGTCGAAAGGAGATGTGATCCGAGCGCACCGCCGCGCGCAGTTCGATCGGAACATTGACGAGCCCGAAGGCAATCGAACCCTTCCAAATGGCGGCCATACTTCCAACACTTGCGAGTCACATGCCAGCGAGCATGGTTCAGGTTGGTAGTACGAAAAAACACAGAGCTTTGAGTGGGTAGTCTTCGGGTGCCGAGTTGCCAGGACGAGTAGCTCACCAAGTTTACGCTCTGTCAAAACCTTGAATGCGGTGAGCCTGCCGTCCTCAGGACTGGAAACTCAAAGACTGAGCTCTCAAAGCTCTGTGTTTTGATCTAGATCCTGAACGTTAGGCAGCGCCTTTCGATTATGTGCATTCATCGCCGCCACGATCCCATCCCGTACCCAGATCTCCACGGCGTCAGCCAACTTGGGCAGGAGCTCGTCCACAACAGCCCGCTCGCTCTTGCCAAAGCGCGATAGCACGAAATCGGACACGTCGACAACCTCATGCTCCTGCGGCCTGATCCCGATTCGCAGGCGGGCATACTCGCGCGTGCCTAACGCCGCCTCGATGCTCTTGAGTCCGTTGTGTCCGCCCGCACTTCCCTGGGCTCGCAGGCGGTAACGCGCCAACGGTAGCGCCACCTCGTCGACAACGACGAGGAGGTCGCTCGCGGCCGACCACCCCTCGCGTCGCACATAGGGTCGCAGCACCTGACCGCTCAGATTCATGTACGTCAATGGCTTGACGAGCCTAACGCGCGTATTCCCGAACCGCGCGTCGGCGACTCGCGCCTCGCCGTCCCGGCGCGAGTCTTCGACGTGCCAGCGCCGCGCGAGGTAGTCGAGCAGCAACCAGCCGACATTGTGCCGTGTGTCTTCGTACTCGCGCCCGGGATTTCCCAGCCCGACGACGAGCTTCACGTGTTAGGCAACGAGCGGGAGGGCTACTTCTTCTCCCCTCCCCCCCCCTTCTCGCCCTCCTCGGCGGCGCCTTCCTCCTCCTCGCCCTTGCGCTCGCGAATGAGCTCGGGCTCGGCAGGCTCCGCGGCCTCGGCGGCCGGGGCCGGCTCCTCGATCTCTTTTGGCGCCACAACAGTCGCGACCGTCGACTCGTCGTCGTCGAGCACTTCGACGCCTGCCGGTATGACGATCTCATTCACGTGAATCGAGTGGCCGATGTTGAGCTCCGTGACGTCAACGTCGATGCGCGCCGGGATGTGCGCCGGGTCCACACGCACGCGCAGCTCGCGCATGACCTGGTCGAGGATGCCGCCAGACGTGCGCACGCCGGCCGGTACGCCCTGCATCACGAGCGGGATCTTCACTTCGACCTTCTCACCGGCGACCAATTCCTGAAGGTCGACGTGCAGAATGTCGCGCTTGAGCGGATGCCGCTGGATCTGGCGGATGAGCGTGCGCGCCGTCTTGCCGTCGATCGTTAGGTCGATCACGGTGTTTTCGGCGGAGATGCGCTCCAAGAGACGTAGCAGCTCCCGCGCGTTGATGGCGAGGGGCTGCGCTTCGCGCGTGCGGCCATAGATGACGCCGGGAATGCTGCCGTCGCGGCGCAGTGAGCGTGCGACACCCTTACCTGTGCCGGCGCGCTTGGTAGCGGAAAGAGTTGCGGTAGCCATGACTTAGGATTCGAAGAGAGAGCTGACGGATTCGTGGTAGTGCGTAAAGCGGATCGCCTTCGCTAGAAGATCGGCGACCGAGAGGATGGTGAGGCGGTTGAACTGCTTGGCCTCGCTAATCTTGATCGAGTTCGTGACAACGACTTCGGTGATAGGCGCCGCCATCAAGCGCTCCACCGCAGGACCCGAGAGCAGGGCATGTGTGGCACAGACGTAAATGTCCTTCGCCCCCATCGACTTGAGCACTCGCGCCGCCTCGGTCACGCTTCCCGCGGTGTCGATCATGTCGTCGGGGATCAAGCAGTCGTGCCCCTCGACCTCACCGACGACGTTCAGTACCTCGGCGACGTTAGGCGACGGCCGCCGCTTGTCGATAATGGCGAGCGAACCGTTCAAGCGTTTGGCGAAACCGCGCGCCATCTTCGCCGAGCCAACGTCAGGCGCCACGATGACCGGATCGACGAGCTGCTTGCGGCGGAAGTGCGAGACGAGCACCGGAGCCGCATATAAGTGATCGACCGGCTTGTCGAAGAAGCCCTGCAGCTGATGCGAATGGAAATCGAGACCGAGCACGCGGTCCGCGCCGGCCGTCTCGATGAGGTTCGCCATCAGCTTGGCGCCGATCGAGACGCGCGGCTGATCCTTACGATCCTGCCGCGCATAACCAGTGTACGGCAGCACGACCGTGATGCGATCGGCCGACGCCCGCTTGGCGGCGTCGATCAGCAGCAACAGCTCGAGAACGTTTTCGGCTGGAGGATTGGTGGGCTGAACAATGAAGACGTCGGCTCCGCGGATATTCTCGTCGATGCGCGCGAAAATCTCGCCGTCGGCGAAGCGAGTGAGCGTCACCTTGCACAGCTCTACGCCGAGCTGCTCTGCGATCTCGAGGGCCAACGCCCGATTGGCGTTCCCCGAAATCAGCTTGAAGCCGCGCAGCATCGCGGCCGCCTGAACCGGCTCAGCTTGCGCCAGTGCGAAGGCCGTGCCCGAGGTCTCATTCATGGTCGCGGCGGTCGAATGTCAGAGGTCTCAAAACTGGGGCATCATCCGATCGGTAGCCCACTGGGCTGACGAGTTGCCCCCGGTGGATTCGAACCACCATTCTCGGATCCAAAGTCCGATGTCCTGCCATTGGACGAGGGGGCAGCAGGCTGCCACACGGAGCCCTAAAACCTAGTCTATCGTATCGACTGACTCAACGCGGGAAGAGGTGCGTGTGACGATGGTTCGGACGCCCAGCGGCGCCGGGTCAAGCCGCTCTGGAGCGGGTCGGCCGCCGGTCAGAATACCAAACGTGGCGCTCCCGGAGCCGCTTAGGCGGGTGAATCCGCTAGGCCCGGCGCGTTCAACCACACCGCT
>Ga0075421_100008326_pt1 | contig 12731 bp, 13 predicted proteins | sample SoiMetdeltSBSDD5_FD_75292 | JGI IMG/M metagenome (GOLD analysis project Ga0075421, IMG submission 75292) | Bulk soil microbial communities from a Populus tree surrounding site in Tennessee, USA - Soil MetaG P. deltoides SBSDD5 | ecosystem: Environmental > Terrestrial > Soil > Tree plantation... | reverse complement strand
GGAATGTGGCGGTGCTGAACACGGCGTCGGCGCGTTCGCGAATCGGCAGTGCCGACGCGTCGGCGACCAGCAACTGGATGCGAGAGCCTTGCGCCAGGAGGTACTCGCGCGCGACGCGCACCATGTTGGACGACTGATCGATGGCGACCACTCGGCCGCGCGGGAGCCGCTCGAGCAGCCGCTCGGTGAGGCGTCCCGTGCCGCAGCCGACGTCGAGGACGCATTCGTCGCCGTCGAGCGGCAGACGCGCGAGCACGACCGTGCCCCAGTCGAACTGCGGGTTCGACACACGGTGATACGTCTCGGCGTTCCACTCGCGCATGAGAGATACTCTGGCACACTTGCTTTTTCGATCGATGAGTCACGCGGTCCGGCCAAAGTCGATCAGTCGTAGGGTCCGGCTAAAGCCGGACACTACACCGCGGCTAACGCCGGACACTACACCGCGGCTAACGCCGGACACTACGACGCGGCTAAAGCCGGACACTACATGCCGGCGACCGCGAATCGTATCGATCCTCTGCGTCAGCGTCGCGGCACTGGTCACCATAAGCGTCTCGGCGCAGACACCCGAGTTGCGCTGGGGCGGCGATGCCGAGGGCGGGGCGCCGTTTGTCGAAGCGGACCCGAACGATCCGGCACGCGTGGTCGGGTTCGAGGTCGACATCGCGCAACTGCTTGCCGAGGGACTCGGCCGCACGCCGCGTTTCATTCAGACCGGCTTCACCACGATCGACGCGTCTGTGGCCCGAGGTGACTTCGATATCGGATTGAGCGGTATCGAGGATAGCTACGCCCGTCGCACGCGGCTCGCGGTCACCGTCCCGTACTACCGCTTTCAAGAGATTCTCACCGTGCGCGCGGCTGATGCAGCACGGTTCCGCACGCTCGCCGATCTGCGGGGCCGGCGTGTGGCGACACTTGCCGCCACACTCGCATTCGATCTGTTGACGGCTGCCGAGAAGGAACACGGTCTCCTCGTCGTGCCCTACGAAGACGATGTGCATCCGTATACGGACCTGACGGTCGGACGAGTAGACGCGGTGCTGCTCGATGAAGTGCTGGCCGAGCGAGGCGTTCGCCGGCATCCCGGCCTCACCAATCAGCCCACGAGTGTTGGTGTCGGCTATTACGTCGGCATCCTGGCGCCGGAGAATGTCGCGCTCCGCAATCAGATCGACGCCATTCTCAAGCAGGCCATGCGCGACGGCCGCCTCGAAACCATCTTCAGACGTTGGAAGATGTGGAACGACGACCAGCCGAACTTGTACGGCCGCGTCACCGCTGACGAGTCGAGTGGTGCCCCGCAGCCGCAGAGTGCGGCGTCCGACCTGTCGGTGTGGGCGGCAACGCGCCGTTACCTGCCCTCGCTGCTGACTGCGACGGTGATTACGCTCGTCCTGTCAGTGCTCTCGATGGCGCTCGCGATCATCGTCGGGGTACTCATCGCGAGCGGACGAGTGTACGGCCCCGCTCCGTTGAAGACGCTGCTCACCGGCTGGGTCGAGCTCATTCGAGGAACGCCGCTCCTGCTGCAGCTGTTCGTGATCTATTACGGCCTCGCCACGGTGGTGCAGTTGCCAGCCTTTCTCGCCGCGCTCATCGGTCTGGGGTTGAACTATGGCGCGTACGAGAGCGAGATCTACCGCAGCGCGCTCGAATCCGTCCCGCCGGGACAGCTCGACGCGGCGCGCACGCTGGGGTTCAGCGACCGCCAGACGCTGATGCTTATTCGCGGCCCGCAGGCGCTTCGCCTGGCGCTGGCGCCGATGACCAACGACTTCGTGGCGCTGCTGAAGGACAGCTCGCTGGTGTCGCTCATCACGGTGGTCGAGCTCACCAAGCAGACGACGATCTTTGCGTCCAACATCGGCAGCTGGTTCGTGCCGGGAGTGGTGTGCGCGGCCTTGTATCTGGCACTGTCGCTGCCGGTGTCACATCTGGCGCGGCGTCTGGAGAAGCGATGGCGCCGGACCTGAACGTTCTCGCCGTCCGCGATCTCGAAGTCCGGCGTGGCGTGAGGCACGTCGTGCGCGGTGTGTCGCTGGATGTCGGGCGCGGCGAGATCGTGGCGGTGATGGGCGCGTCGGGTGCCGGCAAGACCAGCGTCCTGCGCGCGGTCGCCGGTCTCGATCCGATCGCGGCAGGTTCCGTGGCGATCGACGGGCTGCAGCTCGCGGCCGGTCCCCTGCCCCGCGGCGAGACGCTGCGCCAGCTGCATCGGCGCGTCGGCATGGTCTTTCAGTTCCATCATCTCTTCGAGCATCTCACCGCGCTCCACAACGTCTGGCTGGCGCTGGTGCACGTGCAGCGTCATTCCCAGGCCGAGGCCGAGCGCAAGGCGCGAGAGCTGCTCGATCACCTTGGCGTCGGCGCTCGGGCCGAGGCGACGCCGCGCGAGCTGTCCGGCGGCGAGGCGCAGCGCGTCGCCATCGCGCGTGCACTGGCGGTCGGTCCGCCGCTGCTGTTGATGGACGAACCCACGGCGTCGCTCGATCCGGCGCGCCGCGGCGAGCTGGCCGCCACGCTGCGCCAGTTGGCGTCCGAGGGCCGGACGATCGTCGTCGCGACCCACGACGAGGAATTCGCACGCTCGTGCGCGCATCGGGTGCTGATCATGGAGGAAGGGCGGGTCGCCCGCTGATAAGATTCCGGGTGTTGATGTCTACGGAACCGCAGGTCGCCACTGATTCGCTCTACGTTGAACGCGACGTCGATCGGAAAATCCGTTACCGGAACAAGCTCTATTACCGGTTCAATCACTGGCCGATCTGGATCTTCGTCTTCTTCATCGCGCCAGGCCCGCTCACGTTCGATCTGTTCGAGCGGGGCTTTGACGCACGGCTGATCACGTGGCTCGGCCTGGTGCTGATCGGCACCGCGATTGCGGGTCTTCGCGGCCGCCTGCCCGGCTGCGAGCCACGGCCGTACATCATTCGTTTCACCGAAGATCGTCCGAACCCGCTCTACCGGCGCGTCTGCTACACGACCGCGTGGGGAGAGGTGGTCGCATTCGCGGTCCTCAACACCGCGGGTCTGGCGTATGCGGTGCTGACCGGCGAATGGCGTCTCAAGCAGATGTACGAAGTCGCGTATTTTCCGATCGCTGGAACGCTGTGGCTGCTGGGCGCGCTCGGGTACTTGCCGCGCGTGAAGCGCTCGACAAAAGGTGAGGGGCACGAACGCCGCTACTTCTACGGATCGGTCTGGGCTGTGACAATCGCGCAGCCGGTCCTGTGGTTTCTGTGGAAGGTGCTGCCACAGACCCGCCTCGCCGACGCCACCAAGCTGGCCGTCTTTCTTGGAATTCTCGCCACTGTCGGTCAGATGTCGCGACGAGGACTGCTGCCGCGTACGCGTCCGATCGTACCGGGCGAGCTCGCCGTTTCGGACTGAGCGCTGATGCCTGCCGCGATCGACTCCCTGACCTCCGCCACGCTCAAGCACCTGCGCGAAGCGTGGTGGGACAACGCCTTCACCGGGTTTCTCGCCGAAACACTGGCGCCGCGGCCGGGAAATCGCATTCTCGACGTCGGCTGCGGCGAGGGGCTCGCCGAGGTCGAGATTGGCCGGCTGCATATCTCTCAGCTGCGTCTCTTCGGGATCGATCTGATCCCACCGAAGGTGGCTGTCGCACGCCAGGAGACGCTCTCGCACAACCAGCGTGTGGGCTTCGCAGCCGCCGATGCGTGCCGGCTCCCGTTCAAGGACGGGTCCTTCGACTCGATCTACTGTGTCGCCGTTCTCCAGCACATCGAGCACGTCGAAACAGCCGTCCGCGAGTTCGTGCGGGTGACCGCCGCGCGTGGCAAGGTCGTCGCCGTCGAGCCCGACAACAGCGCACGCTACGGATTCAGCTCGACGCCAATGGGCCGCCGCGCGTTCGAGTTGTCGGCGCAATTCTTCATCGCGCTGGCCGGCGCCCGCGGCGATCAGTTTCCAGTCGGCCCGAATCTTCCCGAGATGTTCGCGAGACACGGCATCGAGCCGACGCTGGTCAGGCTGTTTCCGGTCTCTCAGACGTTTCTCGGACCTCCTCCTCCCGCGGTCTGGCACGCACGGCGAGCAGCCGTCCAAACCGCGCTCGGTTCCGTGCCTACCGACGCGGCGGCGTGGCTTGGTCGCGAATATCTCGACGTGCTCACCGCGTACGAGCGCGAGGCCAATGCGGCCGGCGCAGCCTTCGTCGAGATTCAGAACACCATGCTCTTTGCGACCGTGGGACAGAAGACGTAGTGGAAGGCTACGAGGGTTGGGACGACTACGCGCCGTTCTATGACTGGGAGAACGCGCGCACGCTGGGCAAGCGCGACGTCCCCTTCTGGCGGCATCTGGCGCTCCAGGCGGGTGGCCCGGTGCTCGAGCTCGGTTGCGGCACGGGTCGAGTCTCGCTGCCGCTCGGCCGCGCCGGCGTGCGGCTGGTGGGCATCGATCGATCCGAGCGCATGCTGGCGCGCGCCCGCCTCCGTACACGGCGTCAACGACTCTCTCACACCATCAAGCTGATTCGCGGCGACATCCGCTTCGCTCCATTCGCCAGCCCCACCTTCGCCATGGTCATGGCGCCGTACGGGATTCTGCAGTCACTGCTTCGTGAGCGTGACCTGATGGCCACCCTGCAGGAAGTGCGTCGTGTGCTCGAACCCGGAGGCACGTTCGGCATCGAGCTTGTCGCCGACCTGCCGTCGTGGAAGGAGTACAAGCGGCGTCTCAGTTTGAAGGGCTGGCGTGCGGGCCGCGGGGCGCATGTCACGCTCGTCGAGACGGTGCGTCAGGACCCTGCCCGGCACCTGACCGTGTTCGAGCAGGAGTTCACCGAGCGGCGCGGTCGCACGAGCCGCGTGCACCGGTTCGCGTTGACCTTCCGCACGCTGTCGGTTCCGCAAATGGTCCGGCGCCTCGAGAAATCGGGCTTCGAGATCACCGCCCTGCTCGGCGACTACCGCGGTAAAGCGTGGGATCCACGAGCCGACGTGTGGGTCATCCTGGCGAGGAATCCCGGCGCGCAGGCCACGGGCTGACGACCTGAGCCGGGACCGCGTGGTAGAATGTGCGGTCCGGATTTCCCCGTTTTTGCTGGAGTTTTAGCCATGTCTGGCCATTCCAAGTGGCACACAATCAAGCATAAGAAGGGCGCTGCCGACGCGAAGCGCGGCAAGGCCTTCACCCGCATCATCAAGGAACTGACGGTCGCCGCTCGCAATGGCGGCGGGGACCCCGGCAGCAACCCGCGATTGCGGACGATCATTGCCGACGCCAAGGCCAACAACATGCCGCGCGAGAACATCGAGCGCGCGATTCGGCGCGGCACGGGTGAAGAGCCGGGCGTCTCATACGAGGAAATCACCTACGAAGGCTACGGTCCCGGCGGCGTCGCGCTGCTGATTCAGTCGCTGACCGACAACAAGAACCGGACCGTCGGCGAGATCCGCCATCTGCTGTCGAAATACAACGGCAACCTGGCGGCCGAGAACAGCGTGTCCTGGATGTTTCATCGCAAGGGCCAGGTCATCGTCGAAAAAGCCAATAACGACGAAGAAAAGCTGCTCAACGCCGCGCTCGATGCCGGCGCCGACGACATGAACGACGACGGCGGAGCGTGGGAAATCGTCTGTGCTCCGGAGAGCTTCGAGGGTGTGCGGGATGCGGTGAAGGCCCTCGGCGTCGAGCCGGCCAGCGCCGAAGTGGCGATGATCCCGCAGAACTACATCAAGCTGCAGGGCAAGGACGCCCAGGTGATGCTGAAGTTGATGGAGGCCCTGGACGACCACGACGACGTGCAGCACGTGTGGGCCAACTTCGACATCGAGGAGAAGGAGATCGAGGCCTCCCTGGCGTGAGAATCGTCGGCATCGACCCCGGCTCCGAGCGCACCGGCTACGGTTGCGTGGAGACGGACGGACGCCGTCATCAGCTCGTCACGTGCGGCGCGATCGTCGCCGCCGCAGGCGATCCCTTTCCCGCCCGTCTCGCCAGGATCCATCGCGAGCTCGTGACGTTGCTGAAGAAGACGCGGCCTGATTGCGTCGCGATCGAGAGCGTCTTTCACGCCCTCAACGCACGCAGCGCGTTGAAGCTCGGACATGCGCGCGGCGTCGCGCTCCTGGCCGCCGTCGAAGCGGGATGCACGATCGTGGAATACACGCCCGCAGAAGTGAAGCGCGCCGTCGTCGGCTATGGGCGCGCCGAGAAGCGCCAGGTGCAGCAGATGATCAAGCTGCTGCTCGGCCTGGAGCGGCCGCCGTCCCCGTACGATGCGTCGGATGCGCTGGCGGTGGCGATCTGCCATGTCCATTCGAAGGCGGACCTGAAGGTCCGCCTCTACGACGGAAAACCGCAGACCGGAAAATCGACCACCGTAGAGGCGGACCTTCAGGTCCGCCTTCCACGCACCTGGAGGCAATATCGTCCTCCCGCGCACGGATGATCGCGTTTCTTCGTGGCCGCATTCACGACAAGCAACCAAACACGGTGACGATCGATGTCGGCGGTGTGGGCTACGAGGTCCACGTGCCGCTTTCCACGTTCTACAACGTCGGTGACCAAGGCGCGGAGGTTTCGCTGCGCGTGTACACGCACGTGCGCGAAGACGCGTTGCAACTCTACGGGTTCTTCACCGAGCTCGAGCGCCAGCTCTTCGAACGGCTGATTGCGATCAGCGGTATCGGCCCGCGGCTGGCCATCGTGGTCTTGTCGGGGATGGAGACACGCGATCTCGTTGCCGCGGTGCAGCGCGCCGATGTGGCACGACTGACGACGATCCCCGGCATCGGCAAGAAGACCGCGGAGCGGATCGTGCTCGAGCTCAAAGATCGGTTGACGCAGATTGCCACGCCCGCTGCATCCGGATCGGCGCCGCCGGGGTCAGCGGGGGACCAGCTGCGGTCCGACCTGCTCTCGGCGCTGCTCAACCTCGGCTATCATCGGCAACAGGCCGAGAAGGCTATCGACCGAACGGTGACGTCCAACCCGAACGCTACTTTCGAGCACGCGGTCCGAACCGCACTGCGCGAGCTGATGCGGTGACCGATCGTCTGGTCACCTCGCGTCCCTCGAATGACGATGACGCCCAGTACGAGGCAGGGCTGCGGCCGCGAAGCCTCGACGAGTACATTGGTCAGGATCGGCTTCGCGACAACATGCAGGTGGCCATTGCCGCCGCGCGCGGACGGCGCGAAGCGCTCGATCACGTCCTGCTGTATGGCCCTCCCGGGCTCGGCAAGACCACGCTGGGATACGTCATCGCCAACGAGATGGGCGTTCCGATTCGGGCAACGGCCGGCCCGGTAATCGAACGTCCCGGCGATCTGGCCGGCATGCTCACCGACCTGCAGGAGCACGCGGTCCTCTTCATCGACGAGATCCATCGCATGGCGCCGGCGATCGAAGAGATCCTCTATCCGGCGATGGAGGACTACGAGCTGGACATCGTCATCGGCCAGGGACCGAGCGCGCGCTCGGTCAAAGTGCCGCTGCAGAAGTTCACGCTCATCGGCGCGACGACGCGCGCCGGGCTGCTGACCTCGCCACTGCGCGCGCGTTTCGGAATCGTGCATCGTCTCGACTTCTATACCGAGACCGACGTCGAGGAAATCGTGCGCCGCTCGGCGCGCATTCTCGGCGTGCCGGTGCAGCCCGATGCGGCGCTCGAGATTGCCCGCCGCTCGCGTGGAACGCCGCGAATCGCCAACCGGCTGTTGCGCCGCGTCCGCGACTACGCCGAGGTGCGGGCCGACGGGCGCATCACCGGCGACGTGGCGCGGGCCGCGATGGCGCTGCTCGAAGTGGACGACCACGGCTTCGACGAGGTCGATCGCAAGCTGCTCCGGACGATCATCGACAAGTTCAGCGGCGGTCCTGTCGGCGTCAACAGCATTGCCGCGGCGATCAATGAAGAGAAGGACGCGATAGAAGACATCTACGAGCCGTTCCTGATTCAGGCCGGTTTTCTCGATCGCACACCGCGCGGCCGCGTCGCCACGTCGCGCGCCTACGAGTATTTCGGGCTCACCGCCCCCGGAAGGGATTCTCGCCTGTGGTAGACGCTTCGCGCCCCAAGTGCCGTGCGCGCATCTCGAGTCTCGCAACCTACGTGCCGCCGAAGGTGCTCACCAACGCCGATCTGGAGAGGATGGTGGATACCAGCGACGAATGGATTCTGCAGCGGACGGGCATCCGCGAGCGCCATATCGTCGAAGCCGGCGTGGCCACTTCGGATCTGGCGACGGAGGCAGCCAGGGAGGCCATCGAGCGCGCCGGGCTCACGCCGGCCGACATCGACTTCATCGTGGTCGGCACGACGACGCCCGACATGCTGTTTCCGAGCACCGCGTGTCTCGTGCAGCACAAGATCGGTGCGACGCGCGCCTGGGGCTACGATCTCTTCGCGGCCTGCTCCGGGTTCACCTACGCGCTGACGACGGCGGCGCAGATGGTGTCGACCGGTGCCAGCAAGCACGCACTGGTCATCGGTGCCGACGTGATGTCGAGCATCATCGACTACACCGATCGCACGACGTGCGTGATCTTCGGCGACGGCGCCGGTGCCGCCGTGGTCGAGCTCAGCGACGATCCCGACATCGGCATCATCGATTTCGAAAACTACGTCGATGGCAGCGGCGGCGACGCGTTGTGCATGCCCGCGGGCGGCAGCCTGCGGCCGGCCTCCGTCGAGACGGTGCAGCAGCGGCTCCACTACGTGAAGCAGGAGGGCGGCATCGTGTTCAGGTTTGCCGTGCGCAATACCGAAGAGGCCTGCGCACGCATTCTGGCGCGCAACAATCTCAGCGCCGGCTGTATCGACCTGATGGTCTCCCATCAGGCGAACCGGCGCATCATCCTGTCGGCGGCCGAGAAGCTCGGCGTGCCCGAAGAGAAGGTCGTCATCAATATCGAAAAATTCGGCAACACCACCGCCGCGACGATCCCGCTCGCGTTGAGTGATGCCGTGGACGCGAAGCGGCTCAAGCGCGGCGACACGCTCCTCATGGTTTCAGTCGGCGCCGGCTTCACGGTCGGTGCGCTGCTGCTCAAGTGGGGCTTGAAGACATGATCCCGATCGTCGACCTTCCGGCGCAGTACCGCGCGTTGAAGCCCGAGATCGATGCCGCCGTCGCGGCTGTCTTCGCGAACGCACAGTTCATCCTGGGCCCGGCTGTCGCGTCGTTCGAAAAGGACTTTGCCTCGTTCTGCCGCACGTCCGAGGCCATCGGCGTGAACAGTGGAACGAGTGCGCTGCATCTGGCGCTGCTCGCCGCCGGGGTTGGTCCCGGCGACGAGGTGATCACGGTGCCGTTCACGTTCGTCGCCACGATCGCGGCGATCGAGTACGCCGGCGCACGACCGGTTTTCGTCGATGTCGAACCCGACTTCCTGACGATGGATCCGGAGAAGCTCGAAGCCGCGATCACACCGCGCACGAAGGCGATCGTCCCCGTGCACCTGTTTGGACAGCCCGCCGACATGGATCCCATCATGACGATTGCCCGGAAGCACGGGCTTGTCGTGATCGAAGACGCCTGTCAGGCGCATGGCTCCGAGTACAAGGGCCGGCGATGCGGTTCGATGGGGCTGTTTGGCTGTTTCAGCTTCTATCCGGGAAAGAATCTCGGCGCGTACGGCGAAGGCGGCGCGGTGGTGACGAACGATCCGGATCTGGCGGCAAAAATCCGCCTGCTTCGCTCCTGGGGCGAGGAGACCCGCTACGAGCACAAGTATCGTGGCTTCAACTACCGCATGGACGGCGTGCAGGGCGCGATTCTCGGCGTGAAGCTCCGTCATCTCGAGGCGTGGACCGAAGCCCGCCGCCGCCATGCTGCCGAGTACGGACGCCGTCTCGCCGATACGCCGGCGAGGCTGCCTCGCGAGCGCCGCGACGTGCGGCACGTGTACCACCTGTACGTCGTGCGCCTCGAGCAGCGGGATGCCTGGCGCGACCGATTGGCCGCGGCTGGAATCCAGACCGGCGTGCACTATCCGATTCCTGTCCACCTTCAGCCTGCCTATCGCGATCTGGGCTATTCGGCTGGCGACTTCCCGGTGTGCGAGCAGGCGAGTCGCGAGGTGCTCTCGCTCCCGATGTTCCCTGAGCTGACCGGCGCGCAGATCGACGAAGTCGCGCTCGCGCTTCGCGCGAGCGTCGGCGCGGGGCGCTAGCGCGGCATCGCGAATGCACATTCTCGTCACGGGGGGAGCAGGGTTCATCGGCAGTCACGTTGTCGATGCGCTCCTGGCTGACGGCGAGCAGGTCACGGTGGTCGACAACTTCGATCCGTTCTACGACCGTGAGCTGAAGGAACGGAACGTCACGGAGCATCGGCGGAACACGCGCTATCGCCTGATTGAAGCCGACATCCGTGATGCCGAGGCCCTGGGACGGCAGCTGACGGGCGACTACGACGTCGTCGTGCATCTCGCCGCGATGGTGGGCGTTCGGGCATCGATCGAACGGCCGCTGCTGTATCAGGACGTCAATGTGCGGGGCACGCACAATCTGCTGGAGTTCGCGTCCCGGCGGAACATCCGCCAGTTCGTGTTCGCGTCGTCGAGCAGCGTCTACGGTGTCAATCCCCGCATGCCGTGGAGCGAGGAAGACTTCGTGCTCAGGCCGATCAGTCCCTACGCCAGCACCAAGATCAGTGGCGAGTTGCTGGGGCACGTCTACAGTCACCTCGAAGGGATTCGATTCGTCGCGCTGCGATTCTTCACGGTGTACGGCCCGAGGCAGCGGCCCGATCTGGCGATACACAAATTCGCGGCGCTCATTGCCAGTGGTCGAGCCATTCCGGTCTACGGTGATGGCAGTACGCGCCGCGATTACACCTACGTGGACGACGTCGCCGCCGGCGTGCGCAGCGCGGTTCGTTTCGACTGCAGCCAGTACGAAGTCATCAATCTCGGGAACAACGCGACCGTCACGCTGATCGAGATGATTCGCGGCCTTGAGGACGTGCTCGGGAAGCGCGCCACGATCGACTGGCAGCCAGAGCAGCCGGGAGACGTGCCCGAGACGTGGGCCAGCGTGAACAAGGCGCGCGATCTTCTGGGCTACGAACCGCGCACGCCGTTCAGGGAAGGGATTCGGCGTTTCGCGGAGTGGTACCTGCAGACATCGGTGCCCGGCTCTCGGGTATGACCATCCACCCAATCAGATATGCGATCACTCCCCCGATGATCGCGCCCGGATAGATCGCCAGAATCACACTGACGAGACGTACCACGGTCGGGTCCAGACCGAGATACTCGGCAAGACCGGCGCAGACACCAGCAATCTGACGGTCGGCAACCGATCGCGTGAGGCGTGGGCCGCGATACAGATGGCGCTCGTCGGGTGTCGCGACCGGCAGCAGGATCCAGCAGACCGCGTAGGCGATGACTCCACCGATGAGCAGACCGGGAACGATGGAAAGGATGATCCACGCCAGCCGGATGAGCGTGACGTCGGCATCGAAGTAGGACGCCAGGCCGGCGCAGACACCGCCGATTTGGCCATCCTCGGGTATGCGGGTGATTCGACGGGCTTGCGGCGTTCCGGCCGCCGCGCCGCAGAAGCGGCAGAACGATGATCCGTCTTCGAGCTCTTTGTGACAACGGGCGCAGGTCATGACCGTGTCCCCCTGTTGATCGATACGGAGGACACCACCCGCTCAGTTTCAGTTCTGTCCGAACCCGCCGAGAATACCCTTGAGCCGGCGCTGCATTTCGTTGCGCAGGCCGCGCCTGGCCGCCGCGGCCGCGTCGATCGTGATGCGCGGGCTTTCAATGGTGCCGCCGATCTTGGCGGGTAAGACGACGCGGTTGCCTTCGCGTGTGTAGCGAACCAGGTCCGTTCCCGCCTGTTTCGACAACTCCTCGGACAACGACAGGTCGAGTGTGCCGTCGAGGCTCTTGGCGTCGACGTTGAGTGTCCCGGATCCCACGATGTCCGCATCGCGCGACCGCATCGAGAAGGCGTCGGCGCGAAAGACCTGATTGGCGAGCGAGAAGCTGGCGTCGATGCGTTCGAAGCGGTCCGTGCCCTCAGCCGTATCGGCGGCGGGCCGGCCGAAGAACAGCACGACCGTACGAACCAGATTGAGCCGGCTGATTGCGCCGTCGGCGATCGTCGCGGTACCCATGCCGCGCGCGGATTTCAGGACGGCGGCGACATCGGCGCCAGAGCCGCTGAATGTCCCTGCACCGGTCAGGGTTCCGCTGATCGTGTCTGGAGATCCGCCAAACGCGGCGAGTTGCGCGACGTTCAGATCCTGCAGGCGCGACTTGATCGTCAGCGACAGCGCGTTCCCGAGCTGCGCATTTACGGCGCCTTGATACCGGCCGCCGAACAGCTGGAATGTCAGGGGTGAGAGTGCCACGCGATCGCCGTTGACCTCGAGGTCGGTGGCGAACTGGCGGACTTCGACGCCGCCCGCGGTGGCTGTCTCCGCGCTCACACGCGCGGCGATCTTCACGGGAGCGGATGGACGTCCGGCCGTGGTCTTTTGCGGTGGAGGGGTGAACGCGTCGGCGAGCGCCAGCAGTTCATCGACGTCGAGCTTGTTGGCCTTGACCTTCAAGCGCGCCTCGACATTCGGCGCGAGATCGATCTCGCCCTCGGCATCGAGCGCGGTCGTTCCCGATCGCGCGGCGAATCGGCGCAGCGTCAGACGATCTCCCGCCAATGACGACTCGGCGGAGACACGCACTTCCTTGCCGCGGCTGACCACCACGATGTCGTCGAGGGCGATCGTTCG